>Ga0256830_1000735_pt1 | contig 24599 bp, 23 predicted proteins | sample 128326metaG_FD_190537 | JGI IMG/M metagenome (GOLD analysis project Ga0256830, IMG submission 190537) | Hydrothermal vent microbial communities from Lau Basin, Pacific Ocean - 128-326 | ecosystem: Environmental > Aquatic > Marine > Hydrothermal vents | place: Pacific Ocean: Lau Basin | collected... | reverse complement strand
TATTATCAGTGACAAGCAGTACAAGGGGAACGAAGAAAAATTTTCGTACCTATATAAAAACGGTGTCATCGTCAAGGCCTCGGCCGCCGATCTTGCCAAGGCGAAGAAAACTGTCAACACGGTGAAAAAGAAAAAACTGAAAAAGACCCGGAAGAGGTCCAGAAAGCGAAAACGCAGAAAGAGGAAAAGACGTTCGCACCGGCATACGGCCCCGCCTCCGGCGGCACCGCCGCCAGCCGGCTTCTAGCCCGCATTTCTCACCACCCTTACTGCGACACGGTGCAATGGCTGGCTTTCGTTCGGTCGTGGTGCGTGTGATGTGTGGTGCGTTGTCGCACCACACACCAAAGCAAATCAAATGGTGTTACGTGGCGATTCTTCCACAGACGACATTTTCTTGTTGTAAATCCTTTGGTGTGCTGCGCACACCGTCACGACGGGGTAGGGTGCGTTGTACGCACCAGCACCACGACAAATCGAATCATAATACGTGGTCATCCTTCTATACATGATTCTTTCATGCCGTGTCATCGTCCATACATTGGTGCGCACCACCCGCCTTTTATTTTCAATCCGGGCTTGCAAAGACGGTTTTTTGTAGATATACTGTAAAAATGAACACTGTAAATAATAACAGTACAAAGTCTCTGACGAAGAAACAGGAAGAAGTCCTTGAATTTATTAAGGATTGTATCGAGTGCCAGGGGATGCCGCCTACGCTTGACGAGATTCGCCGGCAATTGAACGTCAGTTCGATCAACGGCATTCGTGATCACTTGCGGGCCTTGGAGCGTAAAGGTGCAATTGAACTGCTCAGCGGTGTTTCGCGCGGTATTCGTCTTGTCGATCGTGGAGATGACAGTGCTGGTTTGCCCATTATCGGTCGTGTTGCAGCTGGAAGCCCTATTTTGGCAGAACAACATGTGGAGAAGCAGTGCCAGCTCAACACGACACTTTTCAGCCGTGATCCGGATTACCTGTTGCGCGTGGTCGGGACCAGTATGATCGATGCGGGCATCGTGGAAGGGGATTTACTTGCAGTGCATAAGACAGCAGAGGCACGTGAAGGACAGATCGTCATTGCCCGTGTCAATGATGAAGTGACGGTCAAGCGTTTTCATCGTGAAGGCCATATGGCTTATCTGCTGGCAGAGAACAAGGACTTTGAACCAATCGAGGTGGATTTGCGCCGCGAGCATCTGGCAATCGAGGGTGTGGTGGTCGGCGTGGTACGTGAATTTTGAATTGATGGAGGATTATTGATGAAACCATTGATTGATGAAACACTGTTTATCCAGAAATGTAACGAGGAATTGAGAAAAGATGCTGCCTACGAGGAAGGGATGGAGTTTATCGCTGCGCCGGAAGACAGCTATGGTGAGAAGATCACCGATATAGACTGGGTCGGGCCTGAGAATAAAATCGGTGTCTTTGCAAGAGCGAAATACAGGGTAAGAAGCCAGTATGCCGTGGAGATGATACTGGGCTGAGTGTAGAGAGTTCCGTTTGCCTGGAGCGTTTAGTGGAGGATGAACTCGAAGCTCGATGAGCTGCTGCGCCGGTCACCGTTGTTATGGCGCGGCAGGGATTTGAAAGCCAGGGCAAACGGGTTGTCGACAGGTTTTAAGGAGTTGGATCGTATCCTGCCGGCGGGTGGCTGGCCGTTGGGCGCGATCGTGGAAATCATGTTTCCGCAGCCAGGGGTCGGCGAGTTGCAGTTGTTGCTGCCGGCCATAGCGGACCTGGGCCAGGCAGAACAGTGGGTTGTGTTGATCGACCCGCCTTTTATCCCTTATGCCCCGGCGTTGGAAGCCGCCGGGGTGAATCTTGAATTTGTACTGGCAGTGCGCGCACAGAGGGCGGCTGCGTCTTCTGCACATGGCAGAGACCGCCTGTGGAGCATGGAACAGGCATTGAGAACCCCTGGATGCGGCATGGTGTTGTGCTGGATCGATGCCGTAGCGGACAAGGCTGTCCGGCGTTTGCAGCTTGCTGCGGAGTCGGCCTGCAGTATTGGTGTGTTGTTTACAAGCTGTCTGCCAGGACCGGCTCCGCTGTCTTTTTCGCCCGCTGCGTTACGCCTGTGGCTGCAGGCTGTCATGCCGGGGGGAGGCTGCAGCGACAGCAGATGCCGGCCAGTGGCCAGGCGGTTGCTGGTGCAAGTGTTGAAGGCACGGGGTTCGAGTGTTTTTCGTCACGTGGAAATTACTGTGTAGTATCTTATGCCCATTACAAGGGAGAGAGCCTGGCTGGCTGTCTGGTTCCCGTGTTTCTCACTGCAGGTACAGCAACAGGCTGTGCGTGACGCTGTATCCTGTGCCAGCGTGATTCAGCGGCATGGCCAGCAGGTGATATTGGATGTGTCTGCCAGTGCGCGGGCGGCAGGGGTCGAGGCCGGCATGCCGTTGTCTGCTGCCTATGTATTGTGCCCGGACATGCAGGTCTGGCCTGCGGATTTCCAGTGCCAGCATGCGTGGCTCGAACGGCTGGCGGAGTGGGCGATGCGTTACAGTTCACAGGTGAGCGTGCAACCGCCTGATGCGTTGCTGCTCGAACTGCAGGGGAGCCTCAGGCTGTTTGCCGGGCGCGGCCCGTTGTTAGAAGATCTTGCTGGCACATTGGCTGTGCACTGGCGCCTGGATCATGTACTGGTGCTGACCCCGGTCCCGACCGCCAGCCTGCTGCTGGCGCGTTATGCCGGTGGAGTGGTGAATACTGCAAGTGCTTTATGTGCAGCACCCGGGGATATGCACTGTCTGCAGATTGAAAGCTTGACAGAACTGCGGGCGGTGCTTGGTGCTTTACAGGTGAACCGGGTCGGTTTACAGCCGGCACTGGTAGAACGACTGCGCGCTGTCGGAATACGGCGGTTGCAGGATCTATGGCGCCTGCCTGTTGCCGGGCTACGGCAGAGGTTCGGTGACCAGTTGCTGCAATGGCTGGACAGCCTGGTCACCGCGGAGAAAACCCCGTCCAGGTATTTCAGGCCTGAAGAGGTTTTTTCGGCACAGCACGATTTCCCGGTCGAGGTGCGCTCAACGGTCTTATTACTGCCGGTGATCGATAAGCTGGTGACGAGGCTGGTTGGTTTTTTACGTGACCGGGATATGATGGTAGAGAAACTGCAACTTGAGTTGATACATCACCATGCGTCGCCAACCAGCATGGAGGTGGTCTTCAGCCTGCCGTCACGGAACAGGCAGCGCATACTGCTGCTGATTCAGCAGCAGATGGAAAACATGGTGCTGCCGTTGCCGGTGACGGCGGTCAGGTTGTCGGGCGAGAGTTTTTGTCCTTACCAGGCCGGTCATACTGACCTGTTTGCCGTGACGTTGAGCGGGACGGTAACGGCCGCCGCCAGCAAAATGGAATTATGGCAGCAGCTGGTTGAACAGTTACAGGCACGTCTGGGCAGACAGGCAGTGTTGCAGTTTCAGCCGGTCGATGAACACCGGCCGGAGAAGGCCTGGCGGCACCTGTATGGCCTGGCGCGTTCGGTGGCCGTAGCGGCCGGCAGCCGTGCCCTGCGTAAGCAGAACAGCCGCCGTCGTCGCACACAGGACGGCGTGCCGGGGCCGTTGCGGCCGGTCTGGCTCTTGCCAGGTCCGGTGATGCTGCGTTATGCACGGGGTAAAGTTTATTACCACGGACAGGTGTTATCCTTGTCGGCCGCAGAGCGAATCGAGTCTGGGTGGTGGGACGGCGAAGAAATCCGCCGGGATTACTATTATGCAACGAGCAGGCAGGGAGCCGCGTACTGGATATTTCGTGACCTGAAGTCGGCGCGGTGGTATCTGCATGGGGTCTTTGCATGAGATGGCCGGTTACGCCGAACTCCATTGCCTGAGTCATTTCAGTTTCCTGCGTGCAGCCTCTTCCCCGGAACAGCTGGTCCGGCGGGCAGCCGGCTTGGGGTACCAGGCGTTGGCGCTTACCGACGAATGCACCGTTGCCGGGGTGGTACGAGCGCATCTTGCCGCAGAGCGATATGGATTGAAACTGCTTGTCGGCGCTGAATTCAGCTTGTCGGACTCGACCAGGTTCGTGTTGCTGGTGACCGACCGTGACGCGTATACCCGGCTTTGCCGTTTGATCACGCTGGCGCGGCGGCGGGCAGGCAAGGGCCGGTATACGTTGAACCTGGAGGATCTTGCACAGCAGGATCTGCAAGGCTGCCTGGCCTTGTACCTGCCTGCGCGGCGGTATCGCAGGCAGCAGAGCGAGACGCAGCTGGAGGCACTGAAGACGGTCTTCGACACACGCCTGTGGATAGCAGTGGAGTTGTTGTTCGACATAGACAACCATCTGCACTTATCCAGGCTGCGGCAATTGGGCAGGCGATACGGGTTGCCGTTGTGTGCCAGTGGTGATGTCCGTATGCATGAACCCGGGCAGCGCAGGTTGCAGGATGTGTTGACAGCCGTGCGTCTGAATCAGCCATTGCAGCAGATTCCGGGGGCCTTGTTTTCCAATGCGCAGCGCCACCTGCGCAGCCTGAAACATCTGCAGCGGATCTATCCTGCTGAACTGTTGGCACAGACCGTCGACATCGCCGCACAATGCAGTTTTTCGCTGGCAGAACTACGGTATGAATATCCACGGGAATTCGTGCCTGAAGGCTACGGGAAGGACCAGTGGCTGCGCTGCTTGACCATGCGCGGTGCGGCAGAACGCTGGCCGCAGGGGATACCTGAAGACCTGGTGCGGCGGATCGATGCGGAGCTTGAGCTGATCGCTTCGCTCAACTATGCCGCCTATTTTCTTACTGTGTACGATATCGTGCGCTATGCGCGCAGTCAGGGGATTCTATGCCAGGGCCGTGGCTCGGCGGCCAACTCGGTGGTTTGCTATTGCCTTGGCATCACCGAGGTGGATCCCGGACGGATGGAGTTGTTGTTTGAACGCTTTATCTCTAAAGAGCGCAATGAGCCACCGGACATCGATGTCGATTTCGAGCATGAACGCAGAGAGGAAGTGATCCAGTATATCTACTCCAGGTATGGGCGCCACCGTGCTGCACTGGCGGCGACGGTGATCACCTATCAGCCCCGCAGTGCGATTCGTGCGGTCGGCATGGCGCTAGGGTTCAGCCGGCAGCAGCGTGAACAGCTGTTGCAGGCCTGGCAGGGTTGGAACGGTGACAGCCTGTGTTTCGATCCGCTCAGGTTGGGAGCGTTGAACAGGAGTCCTTTATTACAGCAGCTGGTTACGCTGGTGCCGCAGCTGATCGGGGTGCCCAGGCATTTGTCGCAGCATGTCGGGGGATTTGTCATCGCTGCAGAAACACTGGAGCAGCTGGTTCCGGTCGAGAATGCGGCGATGCCTGAACGTACACTGGTGCAGTGGGACAAGGACGACCTGGAAGCACTGGGGCTGATGAAGGTCGATGTCCTGAGCCTGGGGATGTTGACCGCGATCCGCAAGGCGCTGGCTTTGATCAGTGCGTATGAAGGCAGGCCGTTGTCGATGGCGCAGATCCCGGCACAGGACCCGGAAGTGTACCGGATGATTCAGCGGGCTGATACGATCGGTGTGTTCCAGATCGAGTCCAGGGCACAGATGTCGATGTTGCCGAGACTGCGGCCACGTAACTACTATGACCTGGTGGTGCAGATCGCAATCGTCCGGCCAGGGCCGATCCAGGGTGACATGGTGCATCCTTACCTGGCACGCCGTAATGGCCGCGAGCCGGTGAGCTATCCGGGTCCGGCGGTCGAAAAGATACTGGCACGTACCCTGGGGATTCCAATTTTTCAGGAGCAGGTGATGCAGCTGGCGATGGTCGCTGCCGGTTTCAGTGCCGGTGAGGCGGATCAGCTGCGGCGCAGCATGGCGGCCTGGAAGCGAAAGGGCGGGTTGGCGAAATTCGAATACAAGCTGCTGCGGGGGATGCTGCAGCGCGGCTACAGCGAAAGCTTCGCCAGGCAGATCTTCCGCCAGATCAAGGGCTTTGGTGAGTATGGTTTCCCGGAGTCGCACGCCGCGAGTTTTGCACTGCTGGCTTATGTCTCGGCCTGGATCAAGTGTCACCATGCCGCTGCGTTCACCTGTGCATTGCTCAACAGCCAGCCAATGGGTTTCTATGCCCCGGCGCAACTGCTTCAGGATGCGATACGTCATGGTGTCCGGGTATTGCCTGTGGATGTGCTGTACAGCGACTATGCGTGTACACTCGAAGACAGGCGGACATTGCGCCTTGGCCTGTGCCTGGTCAAGGGGCTGAGCAGGACCGCGGCGGCAAGGCTCGTAGGCAGCCGCAAGGCGCGGCGGTTTTCCAGCTTGCAACAGTTGGCTTCGCACGCCGGGCTTGGACGCAGGGCACTGCGCTGCCTGGCCGACGCTGATGCACTACGCAGCCTGTGCGGTAACCGCCACCAGGCGGGCTGGCAGGCGGCCGGTATAGAATACGTGACTTCGCTGTGGAGTGAACAGGTAGCTGAACAGCCGGTGCCGTTATTGCCGCTGCCTTCCGAAGCGCAGAATATTCTGCAGGATTATACGAGCACCGGGGTAAGCCTGCGCCGTCATCCACTGGCATTGTTACGCAGGCAGTTGCAGGCACGGCATTATCTGCAGGCAACGGAGTTGGCGCGGCTCGATGATGGTGCACAGGCGGCGACCGCCGGCCTGGTGATCAACAGGCAGAGTCCCGGCACGGCCGGTGGTGTGGTGTTCGTCACCCTGGAAGATGAAAGCGGTTACAGCAATATCATCGTCTGGCCGGCCTATGCACAGGCACAGCGCAGGCCGCTGCGCAGTGCCAGGTTGCTGGGTGTGCGTGGGCATGTGCAGAAACAGGACGGTGTGCTCTACCTGGTCGCCGGCCAGTTGCAGGACCTGAGTGCATGGTTGGGGGAACTGCCGGTTCGTTCACGGGACTTTTACTGACCGTCGCTATACTCAGGCGGGGCATTGTATTACAATTGTGGTGGATCTTTCAGGCGGCAGTCACTCTCGAGTATTCCGGGGTAACCCGGCAAGGCACAATGACGATAATTTTGCGCGTGGACAAACTTGTCAAGGATTACCCAGGCGTTCGCGCTGTCGATGACGTTTCTTTCTGTATCGAATCCGGCAGTTGCTTTGGCCTGCTTGGTCCGAACGGGGCAGGAAAGACCACGACCCTGGAAATCATCGAGGGGGTCGGCAGGCCGACTTCCGGGACGGTGCTGTACAAGGGCCAGCCGATTTCCAGGCGGTTTCGGGAGGAGGCGGGGTTCCTGTTCCAGACCACGGCGTTGCAGGAATTTCTGACGGTACGCGAGACACTGGAGTTGTTCTATAAACTCTATGAGCGGACAGTGCCGCTACAGCAGATCATCGAAACCTGTGCACTGTCTGAGTTGTTGCAGCGAGACAACCGTAAACTGTCCGGCGGCCAGCGCCAGCGCCTGTTGCTTGGTATTGCATTGATCAATGATCCGCAGATCGTGTTTCTGGACGAGCCGACGACCGGTATGGATCCCCAGGCGCGGCAGAACTTCTGGAAGCTGATCGATTTCATCAAGCAGCAGCGGAAAACCATCGTGCTGACAACACACTACATGGAAGAAGCACAGCAGTTATGCGATGTGATCGCGATCATGGACCAGGGAAGAATCATCGCCAAAGACACACCGGAACAGTTGTTGAAAGAGCATTTCGACGATATTCTGTTACAGATTCCACAGGCCAGTTTTCCGTTTGCCGTGGCCGAGATGAAGGCACATGGAATACAAGAGCCCTGTTCGGTCAATGGCGGCATGGTGGACCTGCATACGCGGGACGTGCATAAGACGATTCTCAACCTGAACCGTCTCGATGTCGACCTGTCCCAACTCGTGGTGCGCAACCGTAACCTCGAAGACCTGTTTCTGAAGCTGACAGGGAAAGAGTTACGTGCTTAGCCCGCCTTTCTCACTACCGTTCGTAGCGGGGCCGCACCGTCGGGCCGTCGCAGCAGGAGCGTGGTGAGCAATGCGGGCCGGCTTCAGGCGCTACCTGGCGGTTATGCATGCGCGCAACATCGAGTTTTTGCGTGACCGTACCGCGCTGGGATGGAACCTGCTGCTACCGGTGCTGCTGGTCGCCGGTTTTGCGTTTTTGTTTTCCGAACAGGCCGGCGAGACTTACAAGGTGGCGATCCATGGCGCGGACTTTCCAGCCGATCCAAGCGCCGCACAACGGCGGCAGTACGTGGAAAAGTTTCCACTGTTTGCGATGAAATATATCAAGTTCGTTCGCATCACCAACCTGCAGACAGGGCTGCACAAGATCAGGCATCATCGACTGGACATGCTGGTCAGCCTGGAAGGCGGGCAGCGCCGCTATTGGATCAATGCTGAATCCAAGAAAGGTTATATTCTCGAACGGCTGCTGTGGGCTGCCGAGACCGGCCGCTCTGCAGCGATACCGGCACAGTCGCGTTACGTGAAGCAGGTCGAGCAGGGCAGGAAGATACGCTACATCGACTGGGTGCTGCCGGGCATTCTGGGAATGAATGTGATGTTCAGCTGCCTGTTCGGTATCGGCTATGTGATCGTACGCTATCGCAAGATGGGTGCATTGAAGCGCTTTCAGGCAACGCCGCTGACGGCGTTTGAATTCGTTGCGGCACAGGTGAGCTCGAGGTTGCTGATCATCCTGCTGATCACCGTGCTTGTCTTCGCCGGTTGCAACCTGTTTCTCGATTTCAGGGTGTATGGCAGTTACTTGTCATTGTTTGTCGTGTTTGCGCTCGGTGCCTTGAGCATGGTGTCGCTCGGCTTGATCGTCGCTGCACGCACCACCAGTGAAGAGTACGCCAATGGCGTGTTGAACCTGTTGTCCTGGCCGATGTTGATCTTCTCGGGGGTCTGGTTTTCGCTGGAGGGGCTGCATCCGCTGGCGCGTTCGTTTGCGCAGTGGTTGCCCTTGACGCATATGATCGACGCGGCGCGCGCAATCATGAATGATGGCGCCGGCCTGGTGCAGGTGTCCTGGCACCTGCTCGTGCTCGTCATCATGAGCTTGGTGTTCTTGCTGTTTGCCGCGTCGATCTTCAAGTGGGACAGGTTTTGACAATGTGCTGCCGGCAGAGAAAGGAATGACTGAACTGCAGGATCTTTCAGACGCTGAGTTGCGTCAGTATGGGTTTTCAGCACGGCGGCTGCGCCGGCTCGATGGCTACTTGCGTGAGGCAGTGGACTCCGGGATCGTGCCCGGTGTCTGCCTGGGGCTGGCGCGTGCAGACCATCCGGCAGTGTTTCTCACCCATGGGGTCAGGTCGCTGGAGCGCAATGACCGCCTGAGTACCGATTCGGTTTACCGGATTGCGTCATTGACCAAACCGGTGGTCAGCATCGCTGCATTGTTGTTGGCTGCACGTGGCTCGTGGCGGTTGGACGATCCGGTCGCCGACTATTTCCCGGAAATAGAGGGCATGCGTCTCCTGGACGGGGAGCCACTGCAGCAGCCGATGACATTGCTGCACCTGTTGACCCACACCGCCGGGTTCGGCTATGACTTCAACGTTCCGGCAGGCCTGGTCGGCAGCTATAACAGGGTCGGCGTGGCACAGTCATTGCAGACCACCCACGACTTCGCATTATGGCTGACGCGGCTGCCGTTGTTGTTTCAGCCGGGTCATGGCTGGCATTATGGATACTCGACCGACCTGCTTGGTTACTTGGTGGAGCTGGTCGGCGGGCAACCGCTGGATGTATTCCTGCGCGAAAATATTTTCCTGCCACTGCAGATGCACGATACAGGGTTTTCACTGCAAGGTGTACAGCGTGAACGCTATGTGTCGCTGTATCGCTACAGTCAGGACAAGGGTTTCAGGCTGCTGGATTCCCCGCAGAGCAGCAGCGTGTTCAACTCGAACAGGGTGTGCAGTGGCGGCGGAGGGTTGCTGTCGTCGCCGGCGGATTACATGAAATTCGTGCGTATGTTGAACGGGTTCGGCCGGTTTCAGGCACAGGGAGGGGAGCAACAACTTGTCAGTGAGACAGCGGTAGAGGCGATGGCGGCGAACTGTCTGCCAATGCAGTATATCCCATATACAATCGGTGCGGGGATCGGCTACGACACGGAAGGATACGGGTTTGGTTACAATGTCAGAACCTTGGTCAATCCCCGGGTCAAGTCTTACCTGGCATCGGAAGGCGAGTTCGGCTGGGCCGGGTCGAACAACACCTATTTCTGGGTCGATCCGCACAGGGACCTCGGCGTGGTCGTGTTTACCCACGTGGTGCCGTTCGCGTGGTTTCCGTTGGAACAGGAGGTCAAGCAACATGTGTATTCGGCGCTGGTTGCATGACATAAAATCGATCGAAAATCACGATGTTCTTTGTTACTATACAAAATTAAAACCCATGAGCTGAATTTATACCCGATGCAGGTGCTCGGGATTAGGTTGTCAATAATTATTTGTTCTGGTGGCTTATTTTTGTGTTTGGCTCATTGACAGTAAAACAGCGCCCAAAATTACTTGTTTTACTATTAGTTTAGCTTATAGACTAGAACCCTAATTTTAATTGCACCACTTGAGTCCAAGGTTTATTATCCCCGCCGGATATTCTGCACATTGGGCTTGGGAAGCACTGAACGGGGCACTGGCAAGCATGGTGGATATCCAGCCTTATCGTGAAGGCCGCGGTACCAGGTTTATCCTCAGGCCGCATCAATCTCTCAGTTGGGAGCAGATGCTTATTGCTTATGGCCTGATCGCAGTAGTTTGCCTGGGGGTGGCTGTGGCATTTGCCTCATCAGGCCTGTGGCTGGTACTGCCGTTTGCGGGAGTCGAGGTGCTTGTGCTGGGTATCGCGTTCTATTCCTGCGCCAGACGTGGGTTCAGCATGGAGGTCATCGGTATCAGGCCTGATACCTTATATATAGAGCGTGGCCGGTATCTGCCGGAAACAAGACATGAATTTAAAACGGCTTGGACAAAAATCAGTATAATCAGCCCCCGCTACCGGGGACACCCAAGCCGGCTGACGGTCGGTTCACAAGGCAGGTCGGTGGAAATCGGTGCGGCCTTGACCGAAGAAGAGAGACTGGGACTGGCAAGGACTATGCAAAAAACGATTTCCCGCTTGTTGTCTCCCTTGTAGATGGCCGATTGACAGAGACAGAATAAAGAAAAAGATTTGATTTGAGGCTTTTGCTATTTGAGGAGTGATAACGACATGTCGTCCAATATCATGAAGATCGTTCTAAAAAGTGTATCACTGCTGTTGTTGTTGACGGCGGCGGGTACCGTATTCGCGGAATACAATCTGAATATTCCCAAACCTCACACCCCGAACGCGACAGTGATGTATAACCAGAACATGTTTTCGATCTGGGTCTGCTTCTGGATCGGTGTGGTTGTCTTTGGTGCGATGATTATTTCGATCATCTTTCACCGCAAGTCGAAGGGGGCGAAACCGGCAAGTTTTCATGAGAGTACGGCATTGGAAGTAGCGTGGACGATCGTGCCGTTCGGTATCCTGATTGCCTTTGGTGTCTATGCGACCAGTGGTATCCTGCAGGTCGAAGATACGACACAGAAAGCAGGAAAGATTACGGTTGATGGGAAAACATGGTCCTGGACTGATAAAAACAATAAGAAATCCGAATTGAACGTCAAGGTAGTTGCTCATCAATGGTATTGGACCTATGAAATCCTCGAAGGCCACAAGACAGTCTATAAATTCGACAGCGTAATCGACAAGTCACATAAAGAGGCTTCGCTGAAAGGGAAGGATGTCTCGAAAATCAAGAACTACATGGTTGAAGTCGATAAACCGCTGTATCTGCCCACCAACACCAAGATCCGTTTTCTGATTACTGCCGATGCCAAGGACGTGATTCACTCCTGGTGGATACCGAAGCTTGGAGTCAAAAGAGACGCAATTCCAGGTTTTATGAATGAGGCCTGGACGGTGATCGATGCAAGCGACAACGGCAAGTTTTTTCGCGGCCAGTGTGCCGAGTTGTGCGGTACCTACCACGCGTTTATGCCGATCGTCGTCAAGGCGGTCAGCAAGGAAAAATTCAAGGAGTGGCTTGCCGCAGGCAAGTCTGAGAGCCAGAAGCTGGCCAAGGTGGACTGGAACAAGACCAACCTGATGAGTCACGGCAAAAAGGTCTATGAAGCCAAATGTGCAGCCTGCCATAAGCCCGATGGCTCAGGGACACCGCCTGCGTTTCCGGCGTTGAAGGGAAGCAAGATCGCCAACGGCAAGGCGGCGGATCATATTGGTATCGTGTTGAAGGGTAAGAATGCCATGCCTGCGTTCAAGACGATGAGCGATGCAGATCTCGCGGCGGTCATCACCTATGAACGTAACAGTTGGGGCAACAAAGGTTCTGTAGTCAAGCCGGCTGACATCAAAGCAGCCCGGGCGCGCTAAGTGTAATTTGGAGGATATGAAATGAGTGAAGCGGTTGCACACGATCACCACCATGCACACCCGACCGGGTTGAAACGCTGGTTGTTCACTACCAATCACAAAGATATCGGCACGCTGTACCTGTGGTTCAGTTTTACCATGTTTATCGTTGGCGGTATCATGGCACTGGTTATTCGTGCCGAGCTGTTCGAGCCCGGGATGCAGATCGTCAAGCCGAACTTTTTCAACATGATGACGACTCTGCACGGCCTGATCATGGTGTTTGGCGCGATCATGCCGGCATTCGTCGGCCTGGCGAACTGGCTGATCCCGATGATGATCGGCGCACCGGACATGGCGCTGCCGCGGATGAACAACTGGAGTTTCTGGATTCTGCCGTTTGCGGCCACCCTGCTGGTTGCACCGATGTTCATGGGCGGCAATTTCATGGATGGCCAGGGGCCTGCGTTCGGTTGGACCTTCTATGCGCCGTTGTCGACCAACTACCAGAATCTTGGTTTCTTCGTGTTCGCGGTGCACTTGCTTGGGATTTCATCGATCATGGGGTCGATCAATATCATCGCCACGATTCTCAACATGCGGGCACCGGGCATGACGCTGATGAAGATGCCGTTGTTCGTCTGGACCTGGTTGATTACTGCATTCCTGCTGATCGCCGTCATGCCGGTACTGGCCGGCGCGGTGACCATGCTGCTGACCGATCGCTATTTTGGTACCAGTTTCTTCATTGCAGCAGGAGGAGGTGACCCTGTTCTGTTCCAGCACGTATTCTGGTTTTTCGGTCACCCGGAAGTCTATATCATGATCCTGCCTGCATTCGGAATTGTTTCCCATATTATTCCGACCTTTGCGCGCAAGAAGCTGTTCGGTTATTCGTCGATGGTCTATGCGACCGCCAGTATCGCGTTTCTTTCGTTTATCGTCTGGGCGCACCATATGTACACCGTCGGTATGCCGAAGGCGGGGATCCTGTTCTTTACCTATGCGACCATGCTGATCGCGGTACCGACCGGGGTTAAAGTGTTCAACTGGGTGGCGACCATGTGGCGCGGCGCGATGACCTTTGAGACGCCGATGCTGTTTGCGATCGCGTTCGTCGTGTTGTTTACCTTTGGCGGGTTTACCGGGCTGATGCTGTCGATCTCGACGGCGGATTTCCAGTACCATGACAGCTATTTCGTGGTCGCGCATTTCCATTATGTGCTGGTGCCGGGCGCGTTGTTTGCAATCATAGCCGGGGTCTACTACTGGCTGCCGAAGTGGACCGGGAACATGTACAGCGAAACCTTGGGTAAATGGCACTTCTGGTTGTCGGCGATTTCAGTCAACCTGACCTTTTTCCCGATGCATTTCGTCGGGCTTGCAGGCATGCCTCGGCGTTATGCGGACTACCAGTTGCAGTTTGCCGAGTTCAACATGATGTCCAGTATCGGTGGATTCGTTTTCGGCCTGTCGCAGCTTATTTTCCTGTACCTGGTCATCAAGTGTATCCGCGGTGGAAAGAAGGCTACCGACCAGGTTTGGGACAATCCGGAAGGCCTGGAGTGGACGGTTCCGTCGCCGGCTCCCTATCATACCTTCGAAACGCCGCCCGCGGTCAAATAGGAGGATAGCCTGTGAATATGCCAGTGATGACACAAGAGGAACTGCTGCAGCGGCGCAGGAACGCGGCACGAACGGCGTTTCAGCTCGCAGGGTTTTGTGTCATCCTGCTGGTGATGTTCGTGGGATCGGTGATGCTGAAAAACAGGGCCGCCAAGCCGGGAGCACAGGAAGTAAAAACCACAGTCAAAGGCAGTGGACCTGCTGCGGCTGGTCGTACCGAGGACAGCCGGAGGTAAGGCCATTGGACGCCGAGCAAAGAAAAGCCAATAGCAGAACCGTGAAAAAGGCCGTCGTGGTCGTGATTGGCATGTTTGCGTTCGGTTTTGCACTGATTCCGCTGTACAATGTCATTTGCGAGAAACTGGGGATCAACGGGCAGACGGAACAGGTGTCGAAAGCGGTGGCGGCAAAGGTCAAGCCAGATCTGCAACGCAGTATTACGGTTAAGTTCTACTCGCACGTCAATTCCGGCCTGAATTGGGAATTCGAGCCGGCAGTGGACCAGGTCAGTGTGCACCCGGGGAAACTGACGCGCGTGGAATACATTGCGACCAACCGTACCGGCGCGGAGACTGTCGGCAGGGCTACATTCAGAATCAGCCCGCCGGAAGCAGCCAGGTTTTTCAAGAAAAGTGAATGTTTCTGTTTTACCCAACAGAAATTGAAAGGCGGACAGCGCAGGCGAATGCCTTTGGTATTTTATATCGATCCGAAGATTTCCAAGCGGATCGACTCGATCATCTTGTCCTACAGTTTTCAAAATGCGGCACAGTATGCAAAGAAATAGCCGGGCAAGAGCGGTGGATATGGTTTTTTATAAATAAAACATTAATTTCAAAGAGAGGACTCATCATGTCAGCACATGGCGGATATTATCTACCTGAACCCAGTCACTGGCCCTTGGTCGGCTCGCTGGGTTTGTTTTTGACGACAGGCGGATTGGCGATGGCTCTGCCATCCTCACCTGGAGGTGAAATGGGCAGCCTGGCCGTCATGTATACCGGCTTTGCCGTCTTGGCATTTATGATGTTCGGCTGGTTCGGTACAGTCATCCGTGAGAGTGAAAGCGGTGTCTACAACGAGCAGGTCGACCGTTCATTTCGTATGGGCATGGGCTGGTTTATCTTTTCGGAAGTGATGTTCTTCGCCGCGTTCTTCGGCGCGTTGTATTACGTCCGCGAGATCGTACTCGAACAGCTGGCCCAGACCAGCGCCAACCCTTACAACAACCTGACCGGAGAATGGATCTGGCCGGCATTCAAGGGCGCGACCTGGCCGACTGCAGGTCCGGAAGGACTGGTCTACAAGGGTGCTGAACTGGCGGAAGGTGCCAAGCTCGGCGCCAAGGAATTCCTGAGTATGAAGGCTATGGGGATTCCGGCATTGAATACGTTGATCCTGCTCAGCAGTGGCGTGACACTGACGATCGCACACTGGGGATTGAAGAAAGGCAACCGCAATCAACTGATCCTGTGGCTGGCAGCGACCGTCTTACTTGGTTTCCTGTTTATCGGTTTTCAGGCCTATGAGTATGTCCATGCCTATTCAGATGAAATGAACCTGCGGCTTTCGACCGGCGCGTACGGCAGTACCTTTTTTATGTTGACCGGCTTTCACGGCTTGCATGTGTTGGTCGGTGCCACCATCTTGACGGTAGTCCTGTTGCGTTGTATCAAGGGACATTTCAGCGAAGAGCATCATTTTGCGTTCGAGGCAGGCGCCTGGTACTGGCACTTTGTCGACGTGGTCTGGCTTGGCTTGTTTATATTCGTCTACTGGCTGGTTTAACAGCCGGAACAGCCGGAAAAGGCGCCGCTCAACGGCGCCTTTTTTCGTTGACCGGAATCAGAGGACAGGGTTTGAAAAGATTTGGGAAAGTTCCGAAGATTACTTGGTATTTTTATGCGTGTCGGTCGCGTATGGCTTGCTCAATGGTAGCTTTCCCGTATCGAGCAGACCGTGTGGTTGGATCCACCCCATGCGTGCACCGAACATCAGCAAGGCAAATAGAAATACGGACAGGCCGATACGCCAGGTCAGTGATTTCAACAGGCGGGTCGAATCTCCTTTCTGACTCATCAGGTGATACAGCGCGGAACCCAGGGCTGAAACAATCAGTACCAGGAACAAGACCACGACGATTTTGAACGGTGCCACGCCCAGGAGTTTGAGCAGCAGTGCAAACGCTGACAAAAACAATAAAAAAAACAGGATATTCAGATTGTCGAGCAAAGCGGGTTTCTTCAGCAGCTTCATTGTATTCGCTCACTTCAGTTTCTTGTAGAGACCATTGATAAGATTGATTTATCTGTCCAGTCAATTCATGGATCGGACTGTGCAGCGTATACTGCTTACTGGGTATACGGCTTGTCAGGCTGGCTTAATATGTTAACAGAATATACAATAGCCGACTACAAAATAACAGTACCAGGATGCGGCGAGGTGCGGCAAAGTAAGCTCGGTCAGGAGGAGGGCCGAGCGCTGAACGGTTCAGGTATGATAGCGAGATTTTACATGTATCACTGAGGTATGTACGACGCCGGTTGGGCGGAACTGAAAACGATGAAGATAGGAAAAAAGTACATATTCACCCCGGGCCTGGTGCCGACCTTGGTGACCTTGCTGTTGTTGGTGTTGTTGATCAACCTGGGTCTCTGGCAGCTGCGCCGGGCGGATTTCAAATACAAGCTGCGTGCCGACCGGAATCACAATGCAACATTACCACTGATAGAGCTCACGGCATCACTGACAGACCTCGATCGCATGGTACAGCGAAAGGTACGCCTGCGCGGGGAATTCGTTTCCGGCTATCAGGCAGCCTTGGCCAATATCAAGTACAAGCACAACCCGGGTTTTTTCGTCGTGCAGCCGTTCAGGTTGCAGGGTAGTACTATGCACGTGCTGGTCATTACAGGTTGGGTGCGCCAGGTCAGCGGATTCAATCGATTGCCGCCGATGCCGGCGACGCCGCCGGGTAAGCGCGTGTTGACCGGGGTCGTCGACCGCAAACCAGCGGTGGGTATCGAGTATGGCACGCCGGACGCAGGGTTTCCCCAGTGGCCGAAGCTGCTTACCTATATCAATATAGATTGGTACCGCAAGCAGCTCGGAAAACCTTTTTTGCCCTATGTCGTCAAGCAGTATGGTGCAGTCAGCCAGCAGGAAAAAACCCGTTTCGGCCTGGTTCGTGACTGGAAATTTTTCGCCAGCCAGTATGAAATCATGCCGCCGGAAAAGCATGTCAGTTATGCGTTCCAGTGGTTTTCACTGGCATTGGTGTTATTCGGTATCTATCTGGGGGTGAATATTCGCCGGGCCGGCACGACAGCATCGGAACCTGATTCGGAGTTGCAATGATGAGACCGCAGACCAAAAATAAAATCAGCCTGGTGTTGATCCTGGCGGTTTTTTTAGGGCCGTTTGTCGCGGCCTACTTGTGGATCAAGTACAATGATGATCCCAGGCCTGGGCACGTTTCCTCGCTGGGACAGTCGAACTACGGAAAATTGGTGCTGCCGGTAAGACCCCTCGACCTGACCGGGCTGAAGGACCTTCAGGGAAGGCCGCTTACACAGCGTGACCTGGCAGGTTACTGGACCTATGTTTACATCGATTCCTCGCAATGCGATAAACGGTGCCAGCGAAACATTTACTACCAGCGCCAGGTGCGTTTACTGCAGGGCAAGGAAATGGGGCGTGTCAAGGCGCTTTTCATCGTTAGCGACACGCAGGGATTGACTGAGTTAAAGGGACACCTGCAGAATTTCCCGGTATTGAAGGTTGCAGTGCTTGCCCCGGAGGCGGCACAGAAATTCACGGCGCAGCTGGAAGTGAAGGACCCAGTCACCGGGAAGCGGTCATTTGCCGAGCGCAGAATCTATTTGATGGATCCCAAGGGGCAAGTGATGATGTACTATGACACCAACCGGGATTTGTCATTGGACCGGAAGCTTGCCAAGGGCATGGTAAAGGACCTGAAGAGGCTGTTGAAGATCAATAAAGATGTGGTAGAGAAAAAGTGAGTAGGAAGTTCCTGGTACTGAATTTTATCGCGGTAGTGCTTGCGTTGGTCGTCGTCACCCTTGGTGCCTATACACGCCTGTCCGATGCAGGGCTTGGCTGTCCGGACTGGCCTGGCTGCTACGGTCATCTTGGTTCGCCGACCACGGCGAAACAGATTGCGAAGGCAAAACAGCGGTTTCCCGGTCAGAAGGTCGAACCGGCCAAAGGCTGGAAAGAGATGATTCACCGCTATTTCGCCGGTACGTTGGGACTCCTGATTTTCGTGTTGGCGGTACTTGCCTGGCGCCACAAGCAAGACAAGAGGCTGCGCAGACTGACGCTTGTGCTCGCGTTGCTGGTCGTGTTCCAGGCGATGCTGGGAATGTGGACAGTGACACAGAAACTGCAGCCGCTGATCGTGACGGCACACTTGCTGTTCGGGTTTACGACGCTGAGTTTTTTATGGGTGCTGTTCTATGGCCAGGTCTATGCTAACACGCGGCAGCCTGGGCCGGGTAAGGGTAAAATGATTCTGCTGGCCGGTATCCTGGTACTGGTGCTGCAGATTGCGCTGGGCGGCTGGACGGGATCGAATTATGCAGCGGTGACTTGTACCGACTTTCCGACCTGTTACAATCAGCAGTGGTTTCCGCAGCATGATTTCAAGGAAGCATTCAAGTTGTGGCGCAAGCTTGGGGTCAACTACGAATTCGGCAAGCTTGATCCGGCGGCACGGATAGCGATCCACATGACCCACCGGATCGGTGCGGTGGTCACCTTGGTCGTGCTGTTGCTGATCGGGTTCTGGGTGTTGGTGAAACGTCCGTGGATGCGTGGTGCGGCGCTGTTGTTGTTCGTTGGCTTGGGGACGCAGATCGCGTTGGGCATCACCATCGTGCTCAAAGCCAGGCCGTTGTATGTCGCTGTTGCCCATAACGGCACAGCGGTATTGCTGCTGTTGATTCTGTTGACACTTTACATCCAGAACAGGTATGAACAGCCGGTCCGTCCCATTGGGCCGTCGCAGTAGAAGGGTGGCGAGAAATGCGGGCTAGGGCGACATGGCGAGAGTACCTGGAGCTGTGCAAGCCGAAGGTCGTAGCGCTGATTTCATTTACCGCACTGGTAGGCATGTTTATGGCGACCAATCCGCCGGCGATGGTGCCTTGGGACATCCTGGTGTTCGGCAATCTCGGGATTTTTCTTGCGGCCTCGGCCGCGGCGGCGATCAACCATGTGGTCGACAAACGTATCGATTCACAGATGAAGCGTACGCATGAGCGGCCGGTGGCGGCGGGTGCCGTCTCGCCCGGCAATGCACTGCTGTTTGCATTGTTTCTTACCGTGGTATCGATGTTGATCCTGGTGTTGCTGGTCAATCCGCTGACGGCCGTGTTGACCTTTGTGGCGCTGATTGGTTATGCGGTGGTCTATACCATGTATTTGAAGCGTGCAACCCCGCAGAATATCGTGATCGGTGGTGCCGCCGGGGCAGCGCCACCCATCCTGGGCTGGGCGGCAGTGACGGCAGGCACCGATCCGCAGTTTACCAATTCGTTCTGGTTGTTTTTGCTGATCTTTGTCTGGACCCCGCCGCACTTCTGGGCGTTGGCGATTTACCGGCGTGAAGAATATTCAAAAGCAAATGTGCCGATGCTGCCTGTGACCCATGGAGTTGCCTTTACCCGTTTACATGTGTTGTTGTACACCATTTTGCTGGTATTGATCAGCTTGATGCCTTTTCTGACCGGAATGAGTGGCAAGTTTTATCTGTCTGGTGCATTACTGCTTGGCGCAGGGTTTATGTACTATGCGATTCGGCTTAATCTTTCAAAAGATGACCGGCTGGCGATCAGGACTTTCGTGTATTCGATCTATTACCTGATCGGCATGTTTGCCGCGTTGTTGATTGACCACTATCTTTAGTAGCATCAAGCTTTCCCTAAAATATATTTATGACTATCCAGTCTGTATGCCGTGTGTGTCTTGTCGTTGCCGGTTTCAGCCAGCAGTGCGGTACGGTATTTTTCAAATTCACTGTTTACCATGGAACATTGAATCCTGCCTGTCGATTCCAGACATGGCAACAGTCCCGCACTTGCCCGCCGGCGGCGAATTCTCCTATCTATTATTTGTATGCTCGATAAAAAAATTTTACCAGCGAACGCTGAAATTGCATGCTCTTGATTTTATATATTTTATTTAAATACCTTAATAAAAAAACTGCTAATAAATTTAATATAATCATGTAGTTATTGATAATCCCGGGAAAGACTTCCAGCACTTGCATTTTTTTCTATCTGAGTAAGAATGAGCATGTCACTTGAGGGATACGGCTAACTAACCAGCTATTTCCGGTTTTATTGAATTGGAAATGACTTTGGCATGCCCAGCCAAAGGAATTGGTGTACCTTATCTTTCCGTGATGTTTACTTTTATATTGTTACATTGCCCAAAAGAACGGCCTCGAAAGAGGCCGTTCGCTTTTGGAGTTCTGCCTTTGTATTGACGAGCCTGCTGGGCTGAACAATAAGTAATCAATAAAATATTTTTATCACGAATTCGCCCCGCCTTTCTGTGTGGACCAACACGCCATGCACACCTAATCTTCCATGATTTTCCGCAATTTTTTCATTGCATTGCTCTCCAGCTGACGGATACGTTCGGCTGACACCTGGTATTTCGTTGCCAGGTCCTGCAGCGTTGACTTGTTCTCCTGCAGCCAGCGTGAGGTCAGGATGTCCTTGCTGCGTTCATCGAGCGTGACCAGCGCTTTTTTAAGCTTGTTTTCATTGTGGTCTTTGAGGTCAGCTTTCTCCAACGCAGCGGCGGGTTCATGCCGCGTATCCTGCAAATAATCCACCGGCGACTGGTAGCCGTCGTCATTGTCGTCATTTGTGTTGTCAAACGTGATATCAGCGCCGCTGAGGCGTGATTCCATTTCCAGGACGGTCTCGGGCTTGACCCCGAGGTCTTTGGCGACCTGGTCGACCTCCTCCTTTCTGAACCAGCCTAGGCGTTTCTTCCTGCTGCGCAGGTTGAAAAACAGCTTGCGTTGGGCCTTGGTCGTCGCAATTTTTACGATACGCCAGTTTTTTAGAATAAATTCATGTATTTCAGCTCTAATCCAGTGCACGGCAAAGGAGACCAGTCTGACCCCGACACTGGGATCGAAGCGCTTGACCGATTTCATCAGGCCGACATTGCCTTCCTGCACCAGGTCGCCGATCGGCAGGCCGTAACCAGCATAACCCCGTGCGATATACACGACGTAGCGCAGCTGCGACAGCACAAGTTTTTCCGCAGCCCGCAGGTCGCCCTTTTCACGGTAGTTTCTTGCCAGCTGGAACTCTTCCTCCTTGCTCAATACCGGGATCGCATTGACTGCCTGCACATAGTTCTCAAAGCTGCTAACCGGGACTGGCAAGGCCATGCTCATTGAATTCACTGTTAAGGCGTTGACTTCGTTCATCATCAGTTTCCTTTGCGTTCCCAATTGTTTACCCGATTTTAGCACTCTTAAAAGTAGAGTGCTAACTCTATTTGACCTGAAAATGGCAAAAGGTTCCAGAAAAAAATCGCTTGGTTGCGCGAACTTTGGCCTTATTGCCCACTAAAATTAATGTTTTTCTGAAGCTTGCCACGATGACGTGGTCAAGCCCTAGCCCGCATTTCTCATCACCCTTCTACTGCGACGGTGCAATCGCACGCCCTGGCTGGCTTTCGCTCGGTCGGAGTGCTCGACATAGTGTCGACTATGCCTGCGCGCTCCTCGGTCGCGAAAGCCACCCATGCCGCACCCTTGCGCCGTCTCGCTACGAACGGTGGTGAGAAATGCGGGCTAGGCGCTGTGCCTATCATAAACCAGTATCATGAATATTCAGTATTGCTAATATAGGGCAAAAGGATCAAAAAGTCATTGACCTGTGCCAGTGTCCTGGGTGGATTCCACGGCGACTGGGCTGTAGCACACCCCGTCAGCGGCGTAGATACAGATTCGGTTGCGGCCACGCTGCTTGGCCGCATACAGCGCCTTGTCGGCGTAGGAAAGCAGCTTGGTCAAGTCGGCATTGGGATGGTCGGTGGTGGAGGCCATGCCGATGGAGACGGTCGTCAGTACATTCATTGGTTTCAGGATTTCGATTTTGCGGCGCAGGACTTCGGCCTTGGCGCTGATTTCACGGGTCGTAATATTGGGCAGGATCACCGCAAACTCCTCACCACCGAAACGGACGATCATCGAGTTCGCCTGGAAGCTCTGGTTCAGCAGATCGCCGAGCGCGGCGAGGACATGGTCGCCGGTGATATGGCCCAGGTTGTCATTGATTTTTTTGAAATGATCGATATCCATCAGAATCGCCCACACCGGCTGGTTTTCCGGTTCACGAATAAAGGCCTCACCGTGATCGAGCAGATAACGCTTGCTGCGCACCCCGGTCAAGCTGTCGGTCGAGGCGATCCGCTGCATTTCTTCGGCCTGGAAGCGCAACGCGTTGAATTGTTGTTTGATCAGCAGCAGTGAACGGATACGGGCGATCAATACTTCCTCGACGATCGGCTTGGTCACGAAGTCGTTGGCACCGGCGTGAAACACTTCGGCCTGGCGTTCGTCGTTGTCGGTCACGGTGACGACCAGCACCGGCATTTCCTGCTGCGACAGGTGCAGGCGTGTGCGGATTGCGTGCAGCAGATCCCCGCCCGTGAGTTTCCCCTTGAGGTAGAAATCGGTCATCACGATATCGATGACCTCCTCTTCCGGCACTTCTTTGTCCAGCGAGCGTTTGATGATCTCCAGTGCCTGCTCGGCCGAGGTCGTATGGGTGATCTTCAGGCCGTGCTTTTCCATGATATTGCAGGTGATGATCGCCGCAGTGCGGCTGTCCTCGACATACAGGATACGACCGACCAGGCCGGAGTTGCGTCGGCTGACCGATTTGATGAAGTCGACAAATGACTGATATCCCAGGGATTTATCGAAATAATCCGTGACCCCCGCATCGAAGCCCTCGCGCAGCAGGCGGCTGTCTGCATCGCCTGAAACCACGATGATCGGGGTGTAGTGGTGAGAGCTGGTTTTACGGATCGCCCGGGTCAGGTCCAGGCCATCCATATCCGGCAGCATCAGTGCCGTGGTGATCAGGTCGAACTTACCGCCACCGCTGAGAAAGGAAAGGGCCTCCCGGCCACTGCCGCACGCAGTGATCTTGGCGCTTTCCATTTCGTTACGCAGTATCCGCGTAATGATCGTACGCGATACTTCGGATCCATCCACAACCATGATGCTTGTGGTTTTTTTCATGTGTTAGTATATAAACTCTGTAATTTCATCTGGTTAGTTTATCTCCCGGCCGATCGGGCAGTATCGTCACGTTGGTTCGATCGCTGCAAGATGGCGGCTGACGGATACCCATGAGCCGATCAGGCCAAGCAAGGTGCTGAGTCCGACCAGAATGCCAATTGTAGACCAGTCCGGCACCAATAACCTGAAATTGCTTCCTGACAGCGACGCAAACTCTGCGACGGGTTTCGATAAATACATTATTCCTGCTGAAGTAATCAGCCAGGCGAACAATCCACCAAACATACCATACCATGCGCCGGAGAATAAAAAGGGTCTTCTTACATAAGCGTTCGTTGCGCCGATAAGTTTAAAGATGATTATTTCGTCATGCTTGTTCTGTATCTCGAGGCGGATGGTATTGCCAACGATCAGAATGACACCCAGTGCCAGGATCCCACCGATGATCACCGTCGCCCTGTGACCAATCTCTACTAGTTTGTATAGTTTGCGTAGCATGGTTTTATCAAGGTGAATCGAGTCGATTTGACCGAGTTTTTGTAATTTTTTTGTGAATTCGTTAATGACTTCCGGTTTTCTGACACCGGGTTTCAGGCTGACGACAATGACCGCAGGCAGCAGGTTTTTCAACTCATCGCTGATACGGCTGCCGGTCGTGCCGGTGATCTTTTTGTATTCTGCCAGCGCGTCGTCCGGTGACATGGCCCGGACTTTACCGACCAGCGCGGAACGGCCGATTTTCTGCGCAACGCGCTGGGCATGAAAATAACTGCTGCCGGGCCGCATAAACAGGGTGATCTGTGCCTGGCGCGGCAGCGAGCGGCTGATGCTGTCGGCATTCTTGACCAGCATGTAGAGCCCGGCCGGCAGTGCCATCGCGATACCGATGACACCGCAGATCAGCAGGCTGGAGACCGGGGCCCGGAGCAGTTCCAGCAGGCTGGTATAGAAGGCTTTCCAGTTCAAGGCCAGCGCCTGCAGGATTCGCCAGCCGATCGAGAGACGATGTTTCGTGGCCTGGTGACCGCCGCGCCGCGGCCTGCTACTGACGCTGGACATCAACTGGCTGTGGCGTGGGCGTGTGGAGTAACGTGGATTCAATGTACTGCCTCACTCGGCCCGGTTGCGTTGGTGCGAAACGATTCTACCCTTCTGCAGGACGATTTTTCGGTAGGGCATGGCCTCGATCAGGTTCAGATCGTGACTGGCAACCAGGACGGTGACGCCAACCTGGTTGAACTGTTCGAACAGTGCCATGACTTCCGCGGACAGTTCAGGATCGAGGTTGCCGGTGGGTTCATCGGCGAGCAGGATTTCGGGTTTCCCAGCGATGG
>Ga0256830_1000734_pt1 | contig 24603 bp, 20 predicted proteins | sample 128326metaG_FD_190537 | JGI IMG/M metagenome (GOLD analysis project Ga0256830, IMG submission 190537) | Hydrothermal vent microbial communities from Lau Basin, Pacific Ocean - 128-326 | ecosystem: Environmental > Aquatic > Marine > Hydrothermal vents | place: Pacific Ocean: Lau Basin | collected... | reverse complement strand
GTCCCATCGAGAGCGGTGCCGGATCGGTGGGACTGGTGGATCGCCCCATCTTGCCAAACACGCGTTCAACTTCAGGAAAGGATTTCAGTTCCTTGTCCATCGCGTGTAACACTTTGCCCGCCTCAGTGATGGACATGCCCGGCACGGCGGTCGGCATGTAGAGGATGCTGCCCTCGTTCAGCGGTGGCATGAACTCGTTACCCAGTTCCAGAAACACCGGCACCGTGGCCACCAAGGCGGCGATAGCCCCACCAACAACCCACCAGCGCAACTTCACCGCCAACCGCACAATGGGCGTATAGATCGCTACCAAGGCACGATTGATCCAGCTCTTGTCACCGCGAATCTTGCCGCGAATCAATAACACCGCCAGCGCCGGAGTAAAGGTAATCGCCAGCAACGCGGCAAAACCCATGGAGTAGGTCTTGCTATAGGCCAGCGGTTTGAACAGCCGGCCCTCAGTGCCTTCCAGGGCGAACACCGGCAGGAAAGAGACAGTGATGATCAGCAACGAGAAGAAGATGCTTGGTCCCACCTCCTGCATTGCACGGATGATGACATCGTTACGATTGCCTTGCTCGTTATCTTCATGCCAGGCCTCCAACCGTTTATGGATGTTCTCGATAATAACAATGGAGGCATCCACCATCGCACCAATGGCCACCGCGATGCCGCCTAAAGACATGATGTTGGCTGTCAGGTTTTGCCCGGACATAGGAATGAACGACAACAGAATCGCCACGGGCAAAGTGAGGATGGCAATCAATGCCGAACGGAAGTGCAGCAGGAATACCATGATAATGAGCGATACGATAATCATCTCTTCCGTGAGCGTGCGTTTCAAGGTGTCGATGGCGCGATTAATCAACTCGGAACGGTCGTAGACAGTAACGATCTCCACGCCTTGGGGTAATGCCGCCTGTGCTTCGACCAGGCGCTGCTTGACCCGTTCGATCACGCCCAATGCATCTTCGCCGTAGCGCATCACCACTGTGCCACCAACCACTTCGCCTTCACCATCCAGCTCGGCCAGACCCCGACGCATGGCTGGCCCGAGGCTCACCACAGCTACATCTTTTAACAGGATGGGGACACCCCTCTCTTTAGAATCAGAGCCGCCGACACCGATAGCGATCTCTTCAATATCGCCCTTGTTCGCTATGTAACCTCGGCCACGAATGAACTGCTCATGGCCTGCGATTTCCAACACTCGGCCACCGATATCGTTATTGGAACGGCGCACTGCCTCGGCGACCTTTTTCAGCGGAATACCGTAGGCCGCCAACTTGTTCGGATCGAGCAGAATCTGGTACTCCTTAACAAAGCCACCCACCGAGGCGACTTCCGCCACGCCCTCTACCGACTCCAGCCAGTAACGCAGTTTGAAATCCTGCAAGCTGCGCAGCTCAGCCAGGTTGTGGTTGCCGGATTTGTCCACCAGGGCATATTGAAACACCCAACCGACACCTGTGGCATCGGGGCCGAGGGTTGGCTGCACATCGTCTGGCAGTTTGCCTTGCGCTGAGTTGAGATACTCCAACACCCGCGAACGTGCCCAGTAGATGTCGGTGCCTTCATCAAAAATCACGTAGACAAAAGAGAGGCCCATATAACTCTGGCCACGCACCGATTGTACTTTGGGTGCCGCTAACAGCGTGGTACTGAGCGGGTAGGTGATCTGATCCTCCACCAGATCGGGACTGCGCCCTGGCCACTCAGTGTAGATAATCACCTGCACATCAGAGAGATCGGGGATGGCATCCAGTGGCGTATCAAGCAGTGATTTATAGCCCCAGAAGGTTGCCGCAATCACAACAAGCAGCGTCAATAACTGATTTCGTGCGCAGTAGTTAATAATCCACTCGATTGGACTATATGTTGAAGCGCCATGGGTTAAATTGCCGGGTTCCTTCACCATGACTCAAGCCCCGCTTTCAGTTTGCTCTCGGCGGCAATGAGAAAGTTACCGGAGGTAACAACCATGTCACCCACTTCCAATCCTTCCAATACTTCGATCCACTTACGGTTACGCTGGCCGGTCTTGATCTTGCGTGGTGCCAGGCGGCCATCGCCTAGATCAAGGAACACAATGCGGTTTTGTCCCGAGTAGAGCACGGCTGATTCCGGCACCACCAAACGTTTGCCCAACTTCGCCTTGAGCTTGAGCTGGGCATACATACCTGGGCGCAGGAAGCCGTCGCCGCCGGAGCCAAAAGAGTTGTCCAGCACCACCCGCACACGGGCAGTATGCGTATCGCCCTCCATGAAGGGGTAGATGAAATCGACCCTGGCCTTGAACGCCCTATCCTGTAGCTCAGGCAAAAGGACCTTGGCTTTCATGCCACGTTTGATCAGTGGCAGCTCATAGTCATAGACCTGGGCCTCGACCCAGACACGAGACAGATCAGCAATTCGCAACAGTTGTTGACCCGTGCGAAACGCAGAACCGGCGACGACCTGCTTGTCGATGACGACGCCGCTGGCGGGAGCCAGGATGGAAATGTACTCCTGTGCCTTACCGCGTTTTTCCAGTGCTTTGATCTGGGCCGCACTGATGTCCCATAACCGTAGTCGGCGGCGCGCCGCCTCACGCATCTTCCCCCCCGCACGGCGCTTGAAAATCTCCAGATATTCTTCCTGTGCGGTCAATAGCTCTGGGCTATAAACAGTAAATAACGGCTCGCCCTTTTTTACCGGCTTGCCGATGGCATTGGCATGGAGTTCACCGATCCAGCCGCTGAACTTCAACGCCACGTCGCTCAGCCGGGTTTCGTCATAGGTCACGCTGCCAGCCGCACGGATGGTGACACGCAGTTTCTTCTGCTTGACCCGCCCGGTGGTGATGCCAATCAACTGGCGGCGAGCGGGGTCTACCCACACGGTGCCAGGGACATCGCCCCCACCAATACCAGAGCCACCACAGGTGGCACAGCGCAAACCCTTGCGTCCGGTAGCCAAATCAAAAGTGATGCTGCCTTTTCCCGCATCGGCCTCGATCTCAACAGTCAGCGGCCATTCGCCACCCATGGAGGGTTGGAACTCACCCTCGTAGCGCCCCGGCGCGGTTTCGCTCATTTCCGCCGGAGCGTACATGGCGGGCATACTGCCCATGGCAGGCATCACCGCCACGGCTTTGAGCGCCGCACCTGACAAAGGCTGCCCCGTCTCATCCTGCAGCCAGATCGTTACCCGGTTTTTACCCACCTTCGGCGTCTCAGGATCAAGCGCTGCTCGTACCTTGAAGGGGCCAGCCTCATGAAAGTCGACGGGGTTCATTTTAGCGAACGGACTATCGGCCTCGGTGGCCATCAGCGGTTGGCAAATGACCGCCAATCCGAGCACAGCAATCCTCAAATGAGAACGCCTGCAATAATTCTTGTTGTGCATAAAAAACCTTTATTATTAGTGACTTGAAAGCTGTGCTTATCCTGAAAACCTCAACTGGGCGCGAAATCCAACTGAGATTTCCAGGGTTGTAACACTCACGCACAAAAAATGCGCTGGAGCTAAACCCAGATGTGTACTAGGGTCTGTTTAGGTTCCAGCAGTGGCGAAGATGAAACCTAAACAGACCCTGGCACTCTGCGCTTTTTTTCAAGCGCAGAGTGCAAACGAAGATGTGATCAAAGTCGGAAGCGGCGAGTTAGCAGATAAACCGGTGTATCGGGGGGAACGAAGGCCGAGTAGGAAGTAAAATAAAGTGCATGATTTAGCAGAATAATTTCAAGCGGATAAAATAAAACCAATAGCGGTGGCGGCTGTGCCGCATCCAGCATCAATATTTGTTGTGATTGCGCACTGGTGGCTGACGCCTGAGTCACCGGGGATGCTTGGTAAGAGATATCACAACAAACATCCCCCTGCATCCCCGTTTGATCTTGCCCCATCATCGCCATCTTGCCGGGTTTATCACAGCAACAAACCATGCCGGGCCGATCGTGGTTGTGCTCCATTGTCTCGCACGCATACAAGGTCTGGAACTGGGTGAACGGCCCAAGCAATAGAAACAAAGCAACGGTAAATCGGCGAATGATTGGGTTTTTAATCATAGCTTTTGGTTTATTTAGTGTAACACTACGCCCGCGCAAATCGATTTAACAAGGTCTGATCTGAGTGATTTCAGACAAATTAGTTCCCGGCATTTATTCATCATCTTCGATTTTCTCTGGGGAAATAGGGGGGGAAATAGGGGACAGGGGGAAATTCATTTGCTGGGCGCGTTTGATGAATTTGAGTCGTGAGATATCTTTGTCGTCATAGTCTCGGATGCCGGATTCAGTACGATGCACTTTGGGTAACAGGCCGATTTTTTCATAGTAGCGCAAGGTATCCACGCTGATCTCTAACTGACGAGCCACTTCGCCGATCATGTAATGACTACTCATTGCCTGGTCTGCCACTGGCGAGGTAGTCTTGTATGGCATTGCGCAGTTGTTGTCTGGATGGTAACGCGGTAAATGTCAGATCGCCGCCGATAGCAATAGCCGGCGTCGCGAGCACACTCAGAGCGACGGCATAATCAATTTCTTGCGTTACATCAACTTCACGCCAGGTGATGTTGCTAAAACCGGGTTCGGTGAGCAGTTGTTCAAGCAATTGACTCGCACGTCGGCAATTGCTGCAAAGTGTTGAGGTAAATACTTCGATATCAATACTCATTTTTATTTTCGCCAGTGTTGAATTTCATGTTTTGCATGATTGACAACAAATACACTGCCATCGTCAGCGACGGCCATCGCAATTGCCGAATGCTGTACACCTGGCGATGGTATAACAATCATATTGAGTAATTCTCCGCTAGTGTTAAATATTTGTACTCGGTCATTATAAAAATCGGCCACATAAATATTATGATCCGAGCCGATTTTAATTGCCGTAACGGTGGTAAACCAGCCGGGTTTGCTGCCAGAAATATTCATTCCAAATAGACCGCCCCATTTATGGCTATAGGCTCCTTGGGCATCAAATACTTGAACTCGATCATTAAAACCATCGGCGACATATAAGTGATTATTATCATCGATTGCCACGTCGGTAGGATAGTTGAATTTTCCTGACCAAATGCCAGTTTTACCGGTTATACCCCATTGACGAATAAAACCACCATCCGCTTTCAGTTGTTGGATGCGCTGGTTATAAAAGTCAGCCACATAGATATCTCCATTGACTGCCACGTCAACACCCACTGGCGCATCAAACTCTCCAGGCCCGTCCCCACTATTGCCAATGCTGCGTTGATAGTTACCAGCAAGAGAATAGATTTTAATTTGATCATTAAAATAATCGGCAACATATAATCCATCCTCATGGATGGCTAAATTCATCGGGCGTCCTAGTTTTTCTGTTTTACCACCGATGTTGCCAAACTCGCGCTTAAATTTTCCGGAATAATCAAAGACCTGGATACGTGCATTACGTGCATCACTGATAAATATTTCATCCACTGTAAGTGCAATACCAGTGGGTTCATTAAATTCGCCGGGTTTCGCTCCCTTTTGTCCCCAGCTATTGGATAGTTGGTAACTTTTTGCTTTAACAGGCGGTGTGCTTGAGCAAGCGCTGAGTGCCATTATTGAAAAAATAAGGACGTTGATGGTGATAATTGTTGCACGTTTTATTTTCATTATTTACTTCTTAAATGAGTTTTTATTCGGATGGGCGATCTTTGCGATTTTAAATATCGCTATAGTTTTTTTTCTGTCAGGCTTTTCATGGTAAAACCGGTATCATTAATAATTTTTTTCAGCTTCTCTTCCGTAAATGTTTTCCCGTCTTCGGTTTTCACGATAACCAATCCGTTTTTTAAATCAATATCCAGTGATGTAACACCTGCGGTTTTAAGAAATTCTTTTTCAATGCCATAAGCGCAAAAAGGACAGGCCAGACCATCAACGCGCATGTCGTATTGTGTGCCCGCTGCAAAAGCTAGATGAGTCCACAAACTAAGTAATAAGATGCTAATAAATTTTTTCATCATAATATTCCTCTGGTTAAAAATAATTTAGAAATGCCATTCAAGTGAGGATTTTGCACGGAAATCAGATTTTTCTTGTACACCGTTTAAATTGCTATAAATGGGAATTTGTATTCCGGCCTTAATAGCAAAATTTCGATATGTCCAAAAGATGCCAGGGGATATAAAACTTTCGATACCACCACTATTGGCCAAGTCATCATCAACAGATTTGGATTTTTCACTGAACTCGCTATTGAGTTCTAATAACCAAACCGTATCCGGTTTTTTATACTCCGGCAATGTTGGGCGCCAACCTAGCACAAAATCAACCAGGGTTTTATTGCCCAGCTGGAACCGCGCATTGTTTTCACCATTATAACGATAACGTATACTCGCCCAGCGATACCATTCCAAACTTTCAAAACCATAGGTTAGTCCGCCAATAAAATCGTTGGCTCCATTGCCCAGTTTTGGGTTTGCATTATCATCTCCATTATTTAGGTTTGCGGCTAATAGGATTGCGGCAGAGTCTTGGGCCCCAAATGAATCCTTGCGCCAGAAACGATATTTAGTAAAAAGGCGCATATCGGCCACGCCATTCGCCGTTTCCGCCGCATCTTTTTTATACGCATAGGGCAATTCCAGTCCCGCCGCCCAATCCCCGGTAATGCCATAGACCAACTCAACGCCGACTCCTGAGGCTGTTTTTTCACCCGCTTGCCCGGTATTCGTTTTTAGTGCGAGATCGCTGCCCCCTTTAAAAAGCACATGAGGGCCTATACCAAAAACCGGATCATGGGCAAAAATAGAAAAACTGCTGCTTGCGAGCAATACGCCAAGTATTAGTTTTACTCGTTTCATTTTCACTCCTATGTGTATGCATCTATTACGGCATTTTAGAAGCTGGAGTTAACTCTAGGTCAAGTGGTATTTAGCAAAAGTTATAGATTACTGAGTATCTTATTGCAAAACCTGTAGTGGTCTAATTGAACCGGACACTCAATTTCATATAAAGTAACGTGAGAAATTGAGGAGTGGCGAGTGAGCAAGCAAATCCATCAAATTGGCGTAGATAATGGTAAATATCAAGCCAAGGGAAAGTCTCATATCAATACGGAAGAGTCATTGAGCATTACTGCCGATAATTAAAATAAAATGTAATAGTTAATTAGAGAGTTGATCAAGCGTTTACATGTATTCCCTGATTGAGTAAACAATAAAGTTTTACCCAGTCAGGGAATGTTAATGGACTTTCTTATGGGTTGAAAGGAGTGTCCCAATTAGGACAAAGTTGGTAATCGACACCGAACTTAACGTCATAAGGCTCTATCTTACAGAAAACTCTTGTAGGAATATCGCCGTCAAAAGTAAACTCAGTTGCTGCGACGTGCTTAAGCCATACAACTTTTGTTGGATGTAACTCTCTGGTATCTGCATTGAGTAATGCTGAGTAACGAACGTATCCTTTAATATAGTACTGTAATGCTTTTTGCTCTGTCCAGGTATCAATTACAGCGTCGACATACCAAAGTAAGCCGCCGGTTTCAACATCGTCTGTCCAGTAATAAGGAGTATTAGCATACGTGCCAGTGTTAGCTGAAAGGTTATAGTGCTTCCCAAGCAAACGACGTTTTCCCACTCTAACCCATTCATGGCCCGGTATATCTGTTGCCCCATTAAGATCATTTGGATCGATTGGTGGACCCCTAAAATAATAATCCCCACTCTTCAGCTCAATCTTGATACCAGGGACAAATTTCAATGGTCCCTTCTGTTTTTTTTCATGTGCATTTATAGTAAATGTAAGCGTGAGCAATATAGCAAGTAAAGTCAGCACTGAAGCTTTTTTGCTGGTAAATTTCAACATTTATTTCTCTCCAAAAGGTTAAGTTCAGGATTAGTTCAGTTAAATGACCGTAAACTCTATGACTTGAGCAATTTCGCTAGTGTGATAAATTACCAGCTGAGAGCTTCTATAGCTAATTTGTGCTTAAAGAGTAGTTCAAGCTCAATATTATGCTGTCATAGCTCAACTGTTTATCTTTGTAGCGGACCCAATATAATCAGCGTAAACAAATGAGCTCACAAACCACTATTTTTTAATAGTGGGCAGTAGTCGTTTTCAGCTTTATATTCGAGACAACATTACATTCGAGACATTTAAGTTAAACGGTAAAAGCAAAATAACAAGCTGTCCTTGCAAATCTCTTGCATCAAAAAAAACTATTTTTTTTGCATTGTTTTCAACAAGATAGATTCTTTTCAAAAAATGAAAAATGAATTGGGCGCTGAATGTGTTGATAGTACTGGATCCGTAAAAGTTAGCTTAAATACAATATTGCCGATCCTCTACTCTACCGCCAAGCTATCCACTTTTTGATATCCCCTGGGCAACTTAAGCCCACGCTTACCGCGTTCATTGAGGTAGTTATCGAGTTCTTTGCCTTTAAGTAATTTACTCTTTTTACCAACAATAACGAGCAGCTTGCTTTCCAACTCCAAAACCACGGCAGTTTTCACATACTCTTCGCGGGTTTTAGCTTTTGCACTAGGGATGCTGACCAGTTTAACGCCTTTGCCTTTTGCCAATAAAGGTAACTCCGCGAGTGAAAATGTGGAGAGATAACCTTCAGTCGTCACGACAGCCAGCCACTCGGTTTCTGGATCTTTTGCTTTCATTGGCTTGAGCAATTGGGTGCCCGGCGGGACAGATACAAGTGCTTTACCGGCCTTGCTTTTGGAAATCATATCTTCATATTTAACAATGAAACCATAACCGGAGTCACTGCCCACAAAAAACAAATCACCTTCTTTGCCTGCTAGTACATCTTTAATGGTTGCACCGGGCGGTGTATTGACTTTACTTGTTAAGGGTTCACCATGCCCTCTTGCCGATGGGAATCCGTTTGCAGGCATCGTATAACAACGCCCTCTTGAATCCAGAAAAACTACATTTTCATTACTCTTGGTTTCCACTGATGCCAGAAACTTATCACCCGGTTTATAGCTCAGTGTCGTTCCATCAATATCATGACCTTTCGCGGAACGCACCCAGCCTTTCTCGGATAACACAACGGTGACAGGTTCCGCAGGTATTAAGGCCTTTGGGTCAATCGCTTGTGCAGCATCTCGTGATACGATGGGCGAACGGCGTCTATCACCAAATTCTTTAACATCTGCTTCAATTTCTTTTTTGATTAAAGTTTTCATTCGGCGCTCAGAGCCTAGTATTTTTTCTAGGCCATCACGCTCTTCTGATAACTCGTTTTGCTCGGCTTTAATTTTAACTTCTTCAAGCTTCGCTAAGTGTCTTAATTTTAATTCGAGTATGGCTTCTGCTTGGGTTTCCGTAATTTTAAAAGTAGTAATTAATACCGGCTTGGGTTTGTCTTCAGTGCGGATGATCCGAATCACTTCATCGATATTCAGATATGCGACTAATAAACCTTCAAGTATGTGCAGGCGTTCCAATACTTTATCTAACCGATATTGCAGTCTTTTTCGAACTGTATTGGTTCTAAATATTAACCAATCAGACAAGGTTTCTTTTAGGTTGCGAACTTTTGGCCGTTTATCGATGCCAATCATGTTCATATTGACACGATAAGTACGCTCCAGATCTGTGGTCGCAAATAAATGCGCCATTAACTCAATAATGTTAACCCTATTTGAGCGTGGTGTAATGACTAAGCGTGTTGGGTTTTCATGGTCTGACTCATCTCTTAAATCTTCCACTAACGGAAGTTTTTTCGCATACATTTGCGCGGCTATTTGCTCAAGTATTTTGGCCCCAGATGTTTGATGTGGTAAGGCAGTAACAATAATATCACTGTCTTCTTGTTCATACTTCGCACGCATGCGAATACTACCATGGCCCGTTTCATATATATTTTGAATATCCTTTTTTGGTGTAATAATTTCTGCATCGGTCGGATAATCTGGCCCCTTCACAAACTTGCAGAGTTCTTTTATGCTTGCCTTGGGGTGTTCGAGCAAATGAATCGTTGCTGTGGCAACTTCTGTTAAATTATGTGGTGGGATATCTGTCGCCATACCAACCGCAATTCCGCTAGAGCCATTTAATAAAACCATGGGTAAACGCGCCGGTAAAATGGTTGGTTCGTTTAAGGAACCATCAAAATTCGGTATCCAATCTACAGTTCCTTGATTCACTTCTTGTAATAGCAACTGGGAAAACTTTGATAAACGTGATTCAGTATAACGCATGGCTGCGAAGGATTTTGGATCATCCGGCGCGCCCCAGTTTCCTTGCCCATCGACTAGAGGATATCGATAGGCAAAGGATTGCGCCATATGTACCATTGCTTCATAACAGGCGGTATCACCGTGTGGATGAAATTTACCTAAAACATCCCCAACGGTACGCGCTGATTTTTTATATTTTGCTGTTGCACGAAGTCCTAGCTCGGACATTGCGTAAATAATTCGGCGTTGCACCGGTTTTAAACCATCGCCAATATTTGGTAATGCGCGGTCTAAAATAACGTACATCGAATATTCGAGATATGATTTTTCGGTAAATTTGTGTAATGAAACCTGTTCTATTCCATCACTTGAAAAGTCTACTTTTTTACCCATTCTTTCTTCCAGTTTTGATCACTCACGGCACCATGCCGTAGCTAAGTAATTTTAATTTATCGTTGAATAATTTATCCACTTATTATTGAATTTCTGCCAGGTTGCCTTTTTCCTCAAGCCACGCTTTACGATCAGGCGCACGTTTTTTGGCTAATAACATATCCATCATCGAATGAGTATCATCACCCGGCTCTACAATGAGTTGCACTAAACGCCGGGTATCTGGATCCATAGTGGTTTCACGTAATTGCAATGGGTTCATTTCACCCAAACCTTTAAATCGTTGCACATTGGGGTTGCCGCGCAATTTATCAGCGACGATTCTTTCAAGCACACCGTGTTTTTCATCATCATCCAAGGCATAAAATACTTGCTTGCCAATATCGATACGATACAACGGTGGCATGGCCACATAGACATGCCCTTCCGCGACTAAATGACTAAAATGCCTAACAAACAATGCACACAATAATGTAGCGATATGCAAACCATCGGAATCCGCATCGGCGAGAATGCATATTTTTCCATAACGCAAGTTTTTAATATTATCCGAACCAGGGTCAACACCAATCGCCACTGAAATATCATGAACTTCTTGTGAGCCTAATACTTGCTGCGGATCAACTTCCCAGGTATTCAGAATTTTTCCACGCAAGGGCATTACGGCTTGAAAAGATCTATCTCGCGCTTGTTTGGCAGAACCACCCGCAGAATCCCCTTCGACCAAAAACAATTCGGTTCTTTCGGTTTCTTGCGAACTACAATCCGATAACTTTCCAGGTAATGCGGGCCCTGAGGTTACTTTTTTGCGCACCACTTTTTTCGCGGCTTTCATCCGTTTTTGCGCGTTACTAATCGCAATATCAGCAATGAGTTGGCCTTCGCGTGCGTTTTGACCTAACCACAAGCTAAAGGCATCTTTCACTACACCGGACACAAAGGCCGCACATTCTCGTGATGACAAGCGCTCTTTGGTTTGCCCAGAAAACTGAGGGTCGCCTAATTTTATCGAAAGTATAAAGGCGCATCTATCCCATACATCATCCGGCGCAAGCTTTACCCCTCGTGGTAATAGGTTTTTGAATTCACAGAATTCGCGTAAAGCTTCGGTTAATCCAGTACGCAATCCGTTCACGTGAGTACCGTGCATTGCGGTTGGAATTAAATTCACATAACTTTCATTAACAATTTCTCCGCCATCAGGCAACCACACGACCGCCCAATCCGCCGTTTCATCTTCCCCTTTTACCGCGCCAATAAAAGCTTCTTGCGGTAAAGTCTCTACGTTACCAATCGCAGATTGCAGATAATCAGGTAAGCCTTCTTCGTAATACCACTCATCTTTTTCTTTGTCTTGCTCATTGATGAACTCAACTCTCAGTCCTGAGCAAAGTACCGCTTTTGCGCGCAAAACATGTTTGAGCCTGCTGACTGAAAACTTAACCGTGTCGAAAAATTTCTTTTCTGGCCAAAAACGAATCGTCGTTCCCGTCTCTTGCTTGCTTACTTTGCCCAAAGATTTGAGATTTGAGGTTTTTTCACCGTGGGCGAATGTCATATAATACTGCTTACCCTCTCGCTTAACCCATAATTCGAGTTTCTTGGTCAATGCATTGACCACTGAAACTCCAACACCGTGTAAGCCTCCTGAAAACTGATAGTTTTCGTTTGAGAATTTTCCGCCTGCATGCAAGCGAGTTAAGATGACTTCTACCCCCGGTATTTTTTCTTCGGGATGCTTGTCAACCGGCATACCTCGCCCGTTATCTTCCACTTGTAATGAACCATCTTTGGCCAAGGTCACGATGATATGATTGGCAAAACCAGCCATCGCTTCGTCAACACTATTATCAATAACTTCTTGCGCAAGATGATTGGGGCGCGTCGTATCGGTATACATGCCTGGTCGTTTTCTAACCGGATCTAGACCGGTAAGCACCTCGATATCGGATGCGCTGTAATCCTTTTTTGCCATAAACTTGCTTAACCCATACTACTTTTTGTCATTGCTACAGATGAAAAAACGCACAATTTTTCACCACCTTAAGTAAAATAAAATTTCTCTTTTTTATTAATAACCGTTAACACGATGGTTTTGCAAGCAAAAAACCATCCGATTACTCTGACGCATTGAAAAGCTCCCGAATCAACGCCGTTGCATAGGCACCAGATCTTAGGGCAAATACTAATGTCAGCATATTATTTTCGTACTTCCAACGAAGTTTTTTCGGCACGGCTCTAATCGCTCTGCGATCCATTGTTAAACCAGTCTGCTCAAGAAACCAACACAGCTCTGGGTATTGACGCATAAGCGCTTGCTCTCTTTTTTGCACTACACCGGTCGTAGACAATAATCCTCGCCCCCATAACGGCGCGGTGGCATGAAGATCTCGTTGCTGGTGACGCTCACTCAGAGTGGCATTGAGTTCGTCGAGAACAAAGGTACTGCGATTATTATCGAACTGAACAAGATCACCGGTTTGCAATACACCCCATTGTTGATCGTGTATGCGTGCCGCAAGCGCTTGGTTGAATAAAAAGGAACGGGCTGATGAGAGTAAGATCCCGTGCTGCTTTGGCTTGTACTTTAGCTTGCCGCTAGCTATTTCATTCGTGAGTTGCAGATTTTTTTCGTCATTTCCAAATCGTTGTTGCATAAAATAATTCGGAAAACCAAATATCGCTAGTTGCTGAAACTTGTGGGCTAATGCACATTCATCAATGGCTAAATCTCGTGCAGTTATTTTAAATATATTGTATTTATGCCAGCCACGTTTTAGCTTTCTAATATGCCGTGCTGATTTTAATACCACAATTCTGCCGTCGTATTGAGATTCTATGTCGTTCCAGTTCGGTTCCTCTTGGTTGCTCATGGTGAAACTAAACCACTGTCGAGTTACCGCGTATTTGTCTTTTTTTCCTGAATAGCCAACATCTCTTTTTTTAATTCCTGCATGTTTTGCAAGCACTCCCGCAACCCAATCCGTGTTAGCTAGGCGTTTCTCTACCTGCAACCATACATGCTCCCCTTCCCCACTGGGTGCAAACCCCAGATGCTCGCGCACCATAAAATCATCCGCAACGGACTTTATTTTCCCATTGCCGAGCACTGGCCCAAACACATGGGGTAAAGCATTTATATGAATCATTTTATGGATTTAAAACCTTATAAATAAAACGCCTGTATACTCAAAGTTTCATCAATCCAGTTCAAGTAAGCCGTTATTAACACTCAAGCAATACGGTTTATCTGTCGATAAGCATAGGAGCCTGTCCGAGAACAGACTGACCTACTGCGAACAAGCCTGATTGCGTAGATTTTCCGATCAAACTCGTTCAATAGCGACGGCTATTCGCCTCATTTGATCGAAAAATCTATGCTAATCAGGCATGCTCTCGTGACGATCGCTAGTATGAAAGATTAAACTAAGCACCTAATTATATTAAAAATTATTGGAAGTATATAATGTTACCAGCAAACGCAATGAACAGTATGATAGATGCTGACGCTAAGGCGCTAGAAGTTTTTCTGACTTATTGCAAAGTAAATACGATTCCTTCTAAACGACTTATCATTCGCCCAGGAGACCCCGCAGATAAGCTCTATTACATCGTGCAAGGCTCTGCCACTATCTCGATGACCGATGAAGAAGGCAACGATATTATTTTAGGCTATCTCAATGCAGGTGATTTCATAGGTGAAACAGGCTTATTTGTAAGCCAAAGCACTCGACACGTAACCGTTCGTTCGCGTGTAGAATGCGACATCGCAGAAATTTCATACTTGCGTTTAGAGCAAATTTCCGCCAATGATTTCCAACCCTATTATCTGGATTTTCTGCATGCATTAGCCACCCATATTTCAAAACGCTTACATCAGGCCACACGAAAAGTAGGTCATCTAGCATTTATGGATGCTGCAGGTCGAATTGCCAGCGCATTGCTGGATCTGTGCAAGCAACCAGATGCGTTAACCCATCCCGAAGGCATGCAGATTAAAATCAGCCGAACTGAATTAGGGCGCATCGTCGGCTGTAGCCGAGAAATGGTAGGCAGGGTGATGAAAAACATGGAGCAACAAGGACTTATTACCGCAAAAGGCAAAACCATCGTTGTATTTGGTACCCGTTAAACCCGCCCTAACATGCGAAGCAATCAGGTTTGGTCGCAGTAGGTCAGCCTGTTCTTGGACAGACTCCTAGTTCTGCGTCATATCTATACCATATGACATTAACCATTGGCCCTTGTAGTTGCGCACCAGAATTTTTTCTCTGAGCTGAATAAACGGTTTCTCCAAGCCTTTTGCGGTATAAACGACTTGCTGTATGACTCGTGCTGTATTTTTTTTAATTTCAACAGGTGCTCGCTGTTGAGTTAACTTAATTTCGTCATATTGGTCAAAAATAGACTGCATTTCTGCAATGAGTTGTTCCTTGTTCAATCGCCCATCGAAATAATCATCAATGATAAGTTTGCCATAGGCTTCAATATTTTCAGTTTCTATTGCTTGCTTCCTAAGTTCCAACACCTTTCTGACATCAGCGACATCTTCTTCCGATGGCGCATAGGTAGAGCAACCACTAGCTGAAACTGTGATAAAAATAAACCATAAAACTCTTTGTCGACTAAACATAGTAATCTTCACCTTACCACCCCAAACTTTCAGTATTTTTTTGCTACATGCATTGTAGCTACAAGGCGTATTTAGATTTTGCCGAAAACCCAGGCGTTTTCGCACATCAAGAGGTCACCTATATAAGACTAGCCGGTCACCGATTGAGTACAAAAACAACGCCGATAGGGAGCAAAAATCAATACGCAGAGTCGTTATCATGACTTTTTCTAAATATTCGTTAATAATACACAACATGAAGCCTTTACACGAAGATTAGTTTAGCTCAAGAGCCTGTCGTCCATTAATATGGCCGACACGCCCTGCATTCTCTGCAACAGTTTGGAACGGAGGGTGGTGAACGCGGTCTTAAGGCAACCAGCGGTTTTTGATGCAAGACTACGTTGCACACAAACCGTGAAAACTAAGCACAAGGCGCTGATTCAGCGCCCAAATCCCAAACCATTTGTAGGATTTAGGTTTCATGAAACAGACTCTTATTTTTGCAACCAGTCTTTTATTCGTCGGCTTATTATTGTTTTATATGATGTCTAACAATTCTAGTCCACTGACGCTCAATATTGGCCAAGCTAAGCACGACAGTCAGAAACCTCGTGAGTTCACTGAGCTTGACGAAAAAATCACTGAGTTATCGACACGTATCGAGCATGAAATAACTGAACGCAAAAAATTAGAACAACAAATCAAGGCTTTAAAAATTGCACTTATTGAAAAGGAGTCCAACTCTGATAATACCGCCACGGTCATCATTTCAGACAATGAAACTATTCCTTCAATCCCGGCAAGACTTACAGATCGAAATACGAGTCCAGGTATAAGCTCTGATGAAGCACTAACGCTTTTAGGCTTAACCGATACCGACATTGAGCAGATTAAACAACGTGTCGCTGACGATGAAATGAAGTTGATTCGTCTACGTAACCAAGCAATGCGTGAAGAATGGTATGGAAGCAAACGCTGGTTTGAAGAAAGTGCTGAAATCGACGAGGACGTCAATATTTATCGCGAAGAGCTAGGTGATGATAAGTATGATCGTTACTTATTTCAAACGGGGCAACGAAACCGGGTTGTTATTCAAAGCATTATCCCTGGCTCGCCCGGCAATGAACATGAATTAAAGGAAGGTGATATCATTTTAAATTACGCTGACAATCGAATTTTTCGATGGAACGACCTAACCTCTGCAACATCAACAGGAACACCGGAAGAAATTGTTAAAATGGAAATTTTACGAGATACTGAGGTATTAGAAATTTATATACCCAGAGGCCCTATTGGCATTCGACTAACAGGAACACTGATTAATCCCGATGATTAGGAATGGCCACGTTTACCCGAAGGGCAGCGAGGAAAATTCCTCGCAACAGGCCTGCTATTACTCGTCATTCGCTTCGCCAATTTCATTCGACAAACTTCCCACTGCTAATGCAAAATTGATTGAACGATTCCATTTCATTAGGGTATGAAAATTATTGTAGACAACAAAAACCCGTTGCTCGGGATCATTTTCAGCACGAACTAACGATGATTGAATTCGGTTGTTATTTGGCAGCGTTTTTCCATTTCCTCTAGTCACGCCAAGCGCGGCCCATTCATCGAGTGTTTTAGTCATACCTAGGCCAATTTTTCCAACATCAAATGCGGCAGGTAGTAACACGGCCCGGCCCCATGTTTGACCCGCTACCCAACCTTCATTTGCAAGATAATACGCGCTAGAGCCCAAGGCATCTTCTTGTTGATTCCAAATATCTATTTTGCCATCACCTGAATAATCAATCGCATGTTTAGTAAAGGTGGAAGGCATAAATTGAGTCTGTCCCATCGCTCCCGCCCAGGATCCCCGCATGTTTTCTGCCTCAATATGCCCTTGATCAAGTATCATTAATGCTTGTAATAACTCATGGCGAAAATAGCTTGATCTACGCCCATCAAAAGCTAAAGTGGACAACGCTTCTATCACTGAAAATCCACCGGTTAATCGACCAAAGTCTGTTTCCATTCCCCAAAGTGCCACTAAAAATCTTCCAGGGACGCCCGTTTCTTTTTCTAATTGAGTAAAAAATGCTTTATGCTCAGATAAAAGCTTGCGCCCTTTCGTAATTCGACGTTTTGAAATCACTCGATCCAAATATGCCTGAAAAGTAATTTTGAATTCGGGTTGATTTCGATCAAGCTTAATGACTTTAGGGTTGAGTTTTATGTTTTTAAAGGCTGACTGCAGAGTGGCCTCAGAAACACCTTTAATCGTTGCTTCTTTTTTTACAGCAACCAACCACCCCGTAAAGAGTATATCAACCTGATTTGCCTGCACGGCGTTAATAAAAGGAGATAATGGCGACACGAAAAAAACGAATGAAACAGCAAGCGCTAGTAGAGCTACACGGCCATTCATTATTTTCATAGGAATTCCTTAAGATGAATTAAAGCACCACTTTTATACCCAAAGCATTGGCATGAATGTCAATTTAATTTACGTTTATCCACCCAAGTGCTCGGTAATTGAAATGTATTAATACCCTCCTCGTGTAATTCTAAAATTTCTTTGCTAGAAGCCAGTCCGCGTATATTTTTTTTATCTTGAGTTTCCCCGTAATGCATTTTTTTTGCTTCTTCAACAAAGCGATTTCCCACATCAACACTATTATTTTCAATGTGGGTTTTAATCTCACGCATTAGTTTATTCATTTCTCCTTGTTGGGCAGGGAAATATTCAGCTTTTTCATTGACCGACGCGGTAATCGTTTTAGTATTAACATAAGTGGTGCTGGGAATTTTTCGAACATCTTTAGTTTCGCACACAGGACAACTTAGCAGATCAGCATCCTTTTGTTTCTGGAAGTCATCTGAGGATTTAAACCATGCCTCGAACTGATGGTGCGCATTGCATAATAAATCATATATAACCACTGAAAGTCCAAACTCCTGTTTTTTTGTTTCTAGCACTCTATTGGAAATCAGAAATCTAAATCGTTTTAGCCATATTACTATGGTTTTTGAATTTATTCTAATGCAACCCTAGATTCCGCAACTACTTAATAACCTTATAACAAGGCGCGTATTTTTTACCCGGCAATTTCATGCGCTGCTGGTTAACAAAAGAGGATAATAATTCATCCATGGGCTGCATTACGGCGACATCACCACGAATCTCGAAATGCCCATGTTTTTCGATGGCACGAATACCTTCGTCTTTAACATTTCCGGCGACAATTCCAGAAAATGCACGGCGCAAATGTGCTGCAAGTAAATGGCGATCTTGATTCTTATGCAGTTCTAGGCTTGACATGTTTTCATGATTAGCGATAAAAGGTTGTTGAAACTCATGTTCAATTTTTAACATCCAATTAAAATAATAGGCATCGCTGTATTCACGCCTAAATTGTTTGACTTGCTCCATTCCTTGCTTCATCTCTCTAGCGACTTGCACTGGATCATCGATAATGACCTTGTATATATTTTGCGCGTCCTTGCCCAGGGTTTTTTCAATAAACGTATTAATCCCGGCAAAATAATCGCGCGCGCTTTCCGGGCCAGTTAAGATTAACGGAAATGGCACTTTTGTATTACCGGGATGTAATAAAATACCGAGTATATAAAGTATTTCTTCGGCGGTGCCCGCTCCACCTGGAAACACCACAATGCCATGTGCCATACGCACAAATGATTCTAATCTTTTTTCGATATCTGGCAAAATAACAAGTTCATTAACAATAGGGTTTGGAGATTCAGCCGCGATAATTCCTGGCTCGGTCAAACCAACATACTTTCCATTATTTATGCGCTGCTTGGCGTGGCCTATGGCAGCGCCTTTCATTGGCCCTTTCATCGCACCTGGCCCGCAGCCAGTGCAGATATCTAATCCGCGCAAGCCCATTTCATGACCCACTTCTTTGGTATACTCATATTCATTTCGCTTAATCGAATGTCCTCCCCAGCAAACAACGAGCTTGGGATCAACCTGAGGCATTAGAATATTAGCATTCCGCAAAATATGAAAAACCGCATTGGTCATTCCGACAGATGATTGCAGATCAAACTTGATATGATTATCTATTTCGTTATTGACATAAACAATATCACGCAGCACCGCAAATAAATGCTCATTGATACCCTTAATCATTTGCCCATCAACAAACGCACTCGCGGGCGCTCCTGTCAACTTAAGCTTAATACCTCTTTCTTTCTGAATGACTTCTATATCAAATGATTGATACTTTTCCAGCAATTCTTTTCCATCATCTGAGCTACTACCACAGTTAAGAACGGCCAATGAGCAATTTCGAAAAACTTTGAATAAACCGCCTTGACTGGTATCCAATAACTTTCCGACTTCTAGTTTTGATAACACATCCAGTCGGCCTTCCGGCGCAATTCTGGCGTCAACGATTTCTGGATTCACTATTAAGTACCACATCTTTTGGGGTTGAATAATTTTTAAATGACACCAAAAAAATCATTTAGTGACTTTTGGGTATGCTTTTTCTCACTTTTCTATATAATCCATCAAATTCCTTGCCAGGTTATTTTCAAAGTAAAAACAATGCCTTCACATCGATACCTATAACTGACGCAAGCAACAAGGATTTATTACTACGCTGCCCTATTTGTTTAAATGCTAGGAGCCTGTCCGAGAACAGCGATCGTCACGAGAGCAAGCCTAATTAGCGTAGATTTTTCGATCAAATGAGGCGAATAGCCGTTGCTATTGAACGAGTTTGATCAAGAAATGTACGCATCCGGTTTGTTCGCAGTAGGTCAGTCTATTCTCGGACAGGCTCCTAGGCACATAGGTCAACTGACAGAATGCCCGGAGATTCATCAATGAATTTTAGTCCCCAACATAATAAATGGTTGCCACTCATAGCGTATCGCCATGCCTTGTCTTTTTTAGTTCTTTTTACCCTGATGGCTGCCTACTCGATTTATGCCACTCAAAAACTCACCCTTGATGCCGACTTAACTGCATTATTACCTGATTCATTTAAAAGTGTACAAGATCTTGAGCGGGTAAAAGAACGGTTTGGTGGTATCGGTTACATTGTATTAACCGCTACTGGTGCAAAACCTGAACAACTTCGAAAATTCGCGGCTGATATCAGCATACTAACGACTCCGTTGGAAGTGGTAAGTTTTGTTGATTATAAACGACCTACTGAGTTTTTCAAAAATCGTGGGCTGTATTTTCTTGAGCCGGAAGATTTATCGATTATTAATAAAAGAATAAAAAAGCGATACCGATGGGAAAAACAACAACGCAATCCCATGTATATCGATTTGGAAGAAAGTGCTCCGCCCTCTATCGATTTTAGTGATCTTCAAAACAAATATAACGAAGAAGGAAACTCCGATTGGATGGCTGCTCAACGAGCCGATGAAGCGTATTATTTCAATGAAGACAAAAGCCTTATTGCGGTTTTTATAAAACCCAATATGACCTCCTCCGATCTGGATTTTTCCAAAAAAGCCATCGCCGATGTACAGCAGATAATCGGCTCGATGGATTTAACTCAATATAGTCAAACAATGAAAGTTGAAATGACTGGCCGCTATAAAAAAAGAATCGATTTGCAACAGCAAATGCAAAAAGATCTCGGGACGGCTTCTGTGGTTTCACTGTTGCTAGTACTCGCCTATTTATTTTTTCATTTTCGACGAGCCGAAGCCATTTTTCTAATATTGGTTCCACTTTTATTTGGCTTGCTTTTCACTTTTGCATTTGCAGCCATAGTATTTTCTCAACTCAACATTCTTACTGCCTTTATTGGCGTCATTCTCCTTGGCCTCGGCATTGATCATGGCATTCATTTATTAAGCCGTTATCAAGATGAGCGCAAGAAGGGGCTTGATGAATCACAAGTCATTACCAACACCTTTGCAAAAACAGGAAAAGCCGTTGCGGTCGCTGCATTAACGACTCTGGTTATTTTTGCGGGGCTTGGTTTTTCCGAATTCCGTGCTTTTCGGGAATTTGGGGTCATCGCAGGCGCTGGAATGATATTTATCATGCTTTCTTATTTACTCTGCTTGCCTCCTCTATTAAAACTAACCGCTCGTTTCACTTGGAAGCCAAGCCCGCATGTAAAAGTTGAAAAATCATTTTCGCGATTGTCATCACTGCATAATAAGTGGGCGACTAGAATCGTTCTCATTGGAATCATTATCGTTATTCTCGCGACACTTAATATCACTAACTTACGATTTAATTACAATTTTGAATCATTAGGAAACAGTAATCTGCGTTCATTTCAATTAGATCGACAAGTCAATGACTTGCTTGGGTATTCTCAAACACCCATGATCGCGCTCACCAATGATAAAAAAGAAGAAGCGTTTGTTACAGAAACCTTGCGCAATAATCAAATTGAATTAAAAGAAAAATCAGGCATTGATTTCCTCCTGTCTACTTCCGATTTGGTCCCGATTGAACAAGCTCAAAAAGAGTTAATTATTAAAAAAATTGGGAAAATTGTGAACAAAGTTAAGCCTTCATGGCTAGAAACCGCTGATCTCGAAAACCTTGAAGAACTAAAAAAAATGGTTGCAGCCAGCCCTTTTACCTATGCCGACCTACCGATTGAAATACGTCGCTTGCTGGGAGATCAGATGATTACGTCGGAAGCGCAACAAGAAGGTGTAATTATGTTGTTTCCATCAATTAGCCTCAGTGATGGACAGCGAATTATTGAACTCGCCGAAGAGTTGCGCTCGTTACAGCAAAGCCAAGGCGACAGAGTGCCGGTCGCCGGAGAATCTATGGTCTTAGCGGATATTCTCAACCTGGTGTTTGCGGAATACCCTCAGGTATTAACCCTATCTGCACTTTTTATTCTAATCGTCATTTGGTTATTCATGCGAAAAATAGTCTTTGCTTTGATGTGCCTAGTCCCCGCTATCTTTACAATTTGCCTCACATTAGGCGCAATGACCGTACTGGGTATTGAGCTTAATTACCTCAATATGCTCATCATTCCAATACTACTAGGTATCTGCGTAGACAGCGGAGTGCACATGGTGAGCAGAGCAATGGAGGGGGATCAATTAGAGATGATCATCAATGAAACAGGCTTAGCCATTTTTGGCTCCCTACTCACTTCCGGCTTAGGGATTGGAGCGTTATTGCTCACCGATCATGCGGGATTGAATTCCTTAGCACATGTTGCAATTCTAGGTTTGTCGATTAATCTTATTGTATCTGTTCTATTTTTACCCTCCCTACTGGCTCTCTGGCCTAATTTGATACCTAAACAAACAGCCGTCACTGAATCAGATTCTAGGATAATTTAACACTATGTTAAATACTCACTATTTGCTATCGTTGCTATACTGGTGGCGTTTGATCTCCAGGTTTCACCATAAAAATTTAAACCTTAAAAGGTCTCACTTTCATCCATTTAACTCATACACTAACTTAAGGTAAAATCATGTCATTTCGCCAAATATTTTTAGGATTAAACTTAGGACTCTGTCTTGCGTTCCAACACACCATTGCTGCCACTGAGCCTTTAGAACGCACCCAAAAATTTGTCGATGCGATGATTGCGGTTGAACCGAACAACGAAAAAAGTTACCAAAAAATTGATGCCTTTATCAATTATGAACAGATAACGAGCGCAACAATAAAACCGCATCGAAAATATTTCAATAATCAACAAGCCAAAAAGTTTAAAAAACTGCTGCGCGCATTAATCCGCAAAGTATCTTATCCGGACTCTGGTGCGTTTTATAAAGAATCTAAATATACTTACCAAAAACCGAAAGTTACCGCATCCAAAGCCGTTGTTATCATGGATGTTTTACTGATTGAAGAAGATCTCGATTTAGAACTTGGATATTATTGGAACAAGGATGACAAAGGCGAATGGAAATTAGTTGATTTAAGTTTTGACGAAGACTCCCTAGTAAAAGACTATCAAAATCAATTTGGTCGTATTCTCAGTAAGGGCAGTGCAGATGATCTTATTAAAAAGTTAGAAGATAAACTCTCTGAGCTTAATAAAAACAATAAATAAAGACAATAAATTATGAATCGTTTTTTATCTGTGATTTTTATGACGCTATTATTGCAATCCGTGTCGGCTAATAGTATTGAAGACGTCATTAAAAATCCGCTCAATCTTCAACAATGTATTGATGTAGCACTGATTCATAGTGCGCAAGTCGCTCAAGCAAACGCGAACATTGAGGAATACCGCGCCCGCCTTTCCGAAGTTCAGGCTAACTACTATCCTAAATTATCGATGCTAAGTTATGTTGCGCCGATGTTTACCGTCATTGGTGACGCATCAACTCCCGATGTCGAACGCAGATTTGATCTCGGCTCCTGGGGACCTTCCACACGTTTAGAAGCTCTGTTGGCAATGCCTATTTATACCTTTGGTCGTTTAGAAGCGGGAGAAAATGCAGCTAAAGCTAGGCTTGACGTTGAAATGTCACGATTACGTGAAGCAGAAAATCACGTGAAAGTAGAGGTCACTAAATTCTACTACACTCATTTGTATGCGCAAACCTTATTACCTCATCTCAATAGAGCGGATATACGCCTTAGTGAAATCACAGAGAAAGCAGAAGAACTGTATGCCGAGTCCTCGGGCAAAGTCACCAAGGTAGATTTAACAAAACTGGCTTATGCCGAAACAGAAATAAAAAAATATAAATTTATCGCGGAAGAAGGCGCGGCACTCGCTCTATCTGCATTAAAACATAGTATGGGTTTAGCAGACTCGATGAATCTTACACTCGAGAATAAAAAAATTCCTAAGCCTTCTTTCAATACCAAGTTTGACGACTTAGATACAATGATTGAAGTTGCTAAAAATAATCGCCCGGAGTGGGAGCAAATCAACGCTGGACTTGCCGCTGCAAGCGCCCTCAGAACCTCGGAAAAACTGGCGAATCGTCCCGTTGTATTTGTCGCAGGTAGCTTTGAAGCAAACTGGTCCCCAACCAGAGAAGATGCCGTAAACCCTTATCAATACGACCCCTATAATAATATATTTGGCGGCGTAGCTATTGGCTTAAAACTCGACTTGGATTGGGCGCTCCAGAAATCTAAAATTGATGCGGCTAACGCTAAGCTTATGCAAGTCAATGCATTGAAAAAACTTGCCATCACAGGAATTCCTTTACAAATTAAAAAAGCGCGTAGTGATGTAATGACTCAGCAAGAAACCATTCAATTATCACGCAAAGCGCGAAAAGCAGCAAGCAAATGGGTTCTCTTTTCTGCGGCCGCGTATACCAGTGGAACGGGAGAAGTAAAAGATGTACTCGAGGGCATGGCAGCTACACTGAAAGCAAAACGCGATTATTATGAAGGCATATTAAACTATTATATCGCTCTTGCAGAACTTAATTATGCACTGGGTAAATGAGTTTTGAATAGGAAATAGGAAATAGGGAAATAGGGGAAATAGGA
>Ga0256830_1000733_pt1 | contig 24638 bp, 21 predicted proteins | sample 128326metaG_FD_190537 | JGI IMG/M metagenome (GOLD analysis project Ga0256830, IMG submission 190537) | Hydrothermal vent microbial communities from Lau Basin, Pacific Ocean - 128-326 | ecosystem: Environmental > Aquatic > Marine > Hydrothermal vents | place: Pacific Ocean: Lau Basin | collected... | reverse complement strand
CCCTTCACCACCAGGCGATCCCCCCGAACCTCGACCACCCCGGCGGCGATGAGGCGTCGCCCCTCCTCCGAGTCGACCAAGGCCTGCCCGGCGTCGCCGAGACGGACCCCGGCGGCCCGGCGGAGGCCCAACATGAGCCGTTCCCGCTCTGCCTCCTCCCCGGCCACGACCTCGGTCGCCTGGACCGGCCCGATCCCGTTCTCCACCCTCCGCAGGTAGGTGTCGAGACGGCGGACGTTCACCTTCCGGACGCCATCCCGGAAGCCGTGGGCGCCGACACCGAAACCGAGGTACTCACCCCGGGCCCACACCGTCAGGTTGTACCGGCAGGCGTGGCCGGGACGGGCCAGGTTCGAGACCTCGTAGCGGACCAGACCGGCCGCGGTCGCCTTCACCTGGGCGAGCTCCCACCGGTCGGCCTGGATGTCCGGGTCGGGCGGCGGTGCCCCGGCCCGGACCGCCCGCCACAGGTCGGTGCCCGGCTCCACCGTCAGGGCGTACACGGAGAGATGGTCGGGGTCGAGAGCGAGGGCGGCGTCGAGGGTCGCCTCCCACGAGGCCGAGTCCTCGGCCGGATGCCCGTAGATGAGGTCAAGGTTCACCGACCGGAACCCCGCATCCCGGGCCGTCTCCACCGCCCGGACCACGTCCCCGGGTCGGTGACGGCGCCCCAGGGCGGCGAGCACGTCCGGGTCGAAACTCTGGGCGCCGAACGACACCCGCCCGAACCCGGCCGCCGCCAGCTCCGCCGCCAGAGCCGGGGTCCAGTCCTCCGGGTTGGCCTCCAACCCCACTTCGGCGTCGGCGGCGAGCCCGAACCGGGCGGCCAACGCCTCGACGACCGACGCGAGCCGCCGGCCACCGAACCGCGACGGTGTCCCCCCTCCGAAGGAGACGGCGTCGAGGTGACGCCAGGGAGGTTCGGAGGCGATCTCGTCGGTGAGCGCCCGCAGGTACCGGTCGGCGTCTTCGTCCCGGCCGACCGCCACCACGAAGTCGCAGTATGGGCACAGCCGGGCGCAGAAGGGGATGTGGACGTAGGCACCAGCCCATGTGGCGGCCCGGTCGGCGAGCTCCGGCGAGTCGGGTGCGGTCACCGGTCGACTTTGAGCGCCTCGACGAAGGCCTCCTGGGGGACCTCCACCGAACCCACCATCTTCATCCGCTTCTTGCCTTCCTTCTGGCGCTGGAGGAGCTTCTTCTTCCGGGTGACGTCGCCCCCATAGCATTTGGCCAGCACGTCCTTGCGTTTCGCCTTCACCGTCTCCCTGGCGATGATCCGGCTGCCGATCGCCGCCTGGATCGGCACGTCGAAGAGCTGGCGTGGGATCAGCTCGCGGAGACGTTCGACCATGGCCCTGCCGTAGGGGTAGGCCTTGTCGCGGTGCACGATCGAGGAGAAGGCGTCGACGGGTTGGCCGTTCAACAGGACGTCCACACGGACCAGGTCGGCTTCACGGTATCCGGCCGGTTCGTAGTCGAGGCTGGCGTAGCCCCGGGTCCGGGATTTGAGCTGGTCGAAGAAGTCGAAGACCACCTCGGCGAGGGGCAGCAGATAGATGAGCTCCACCCGTTCCGGCCCCAGATACTGCATGTCGACCATCTCCCCCCGCCGTCCCTGCACCAGCTCCATGATCGCCCCCACGTATTCGGAGGGGGCGACGATCATCGCCCGCACGTAGGGCTCTTCGATGGAGACCAGCTCGCCCGGGTCGGGCATGTCCTGCGGTGATCGGATCTCCCGGCGCTCCCCCGACGACCTCACCACCCGGTAGGCGACCGACGGGGCGGTGGCGACCAGGTCGAGGTCGTATTCCCGTTCGAGGCGTTCCCGGACGATCTCCATGTGCAGCAACCCGAGGAACCCGCAACGGAACCCGAACCCGAGGGCCCGAGAGGTCTCCGGTTCGTAGACGAGGGAGGCATCGTTGAGGGCCAGCTTGTCGAGGGCCTCCCGGAGCCGAACGAAGTCGTCGCCGTCGGTGGGGAAGATCCCGGCGAACACCATCGGTTTGGGCTCCGCGTACCCGGGGAGCGCCTCTTGGGCCGGACGGACGGCGCTCGTCACCGTGTCCCCGACTTTGATCCGGCCGATCTCCTTCACCCCGGTGATGAGGTACCCCACTTCACCGGGGCCGAGGACGGCGACGGGCCGGGCGGCGGGGGTGAGCACACCGACCTCGGTGGCGTCGTGGCTTTCGGCGGTCGCCATGAACCGGAGCCGCTCCCCACTGGACAGGCGCCCGTCGACCACCCGCACGTAACACACCACCCCCCGGTAGGTGTCGTAGTAGGAGTCGAACACCAACGCCCGCAGCGGCGCCTCCGGGTCTCCCGACGGCGGTGGCACATCGGAGACGATCCGGGCCAGCAGCCGGTCGATCCCCTCCCCCGTCTTCGCCGAGACCCGGACGACGTCTTCGGGCCTCCCACCGAGCACACCGGCGATCTCGGCCGCCACCCGGTCGGGGTCGGCCGACGGGAGGTCGATCTTGTTCACCACCGGGATGATCTCCAGTCCGGCGTCGATCGCCAGGTAGGCGTTGGCGATGGTCTGGGCCTGTACGCCTTGGGCGGCGTCGACCAACAGCACCGCGCCTTCGCACGCAGCCAGGGAACGGGACACCTCGTAGGAGAAGTCGACGTGGCCCGGGGTGTCGATCAGGTTGAGGACGTACCGCTCACCGTCGATGTGTTCGAGGCGTACCGCCTGGGCTTTGATGGTGATGCCCCGTTCCCGTTCGAGATCCATCGAGTCCAACACCTGGTCCCGCATGTCCCGTTCGGACAACGCCCCGGTGCGCTCCAACAACCGGTCGGCCAAAGTCGACTTGCCGTGGTCGATGTGGGCGATGATGGAGAAGTTGCGGATGCGCGCTCGGTCGACCATGTCCTCGAGGGGTTCGGGGGGACCGGCGGAGATTGTACCGGTCTCCCCGCCACTGCTAGCCTCATGGGCCCGCCGGTGTCCCGGCACACACCGCCACCCTTTCGAGTCTTCACGTGGAGCAGGCATGGCCAACATCAAGTCCCAGATCAAGCGGAACCGACAGAACGAGAAACGCCGCCTTCGCAACAAGGCGGTGCGCTCGGAGATCAAGACCCGGATGAAACGGGCGATCGAAGCCGCCGAGATGGGGACCGACGACGTCGAGGAGCGTTTCCGCCTGGCCCAGAAACGCATCGACATGGCCGTCTCCAAGGGCATCCTCCACAAGAAGACGGCCGCACGCCGGAAGTCACGGCTCGCCAAGCGGATCGCCGCGGTCCGGGCCGACGCCTCCTCCTGATCGCCGCTCAGCGCCCCGAGTACCACCGGGCCAGCGCCACAGTCAGCCGTTCCATCGTCACCCGATGGAGCTCCTCGGGCGCCGATTTGAGGACCTTGTCGGCCCGGGTCAACGCCCCCAGCGCTCTCCGCAGCGACGAATCCTTCACCCGTCCCCGGGCACGCCACAGGTGTTCCGGCCGCCGGTCGGAAGGTCGTGCCCCGATCGCCTGACGGAACGTCTCCAAGTCGGGGGCGGAGGAAGCCAGGGCGCGCCGGCGGAGGTCGTTCTCCAAGGCGGCGAGGATCTGGAGGGGGTGGGTGTGGACGAACAGGTCGCCGAGGCGCCGGAGGGCTTCGTCGACCCGACCGGCGGCGACGGCGTCGGTGTAGTGCCACATCGGCTCGTCCGGGCGGTTCTTGAACCGTCGGAGGATCTCAGCTCCGCTGATCCTCCCTCCGGCCTCGGCGAGCTGGTCGAGGGCACCCTCCAGGGATCCCAGGTCGGTGCCGAAACGCTGGATGAGCGCCGCCTGCGCTTCGGGTCCCAACTCGAGTCCCCGCTCGGCGGCGAGCTCGACGAGCCGCTTGGGGACGTCCCGTTCCTGGATCCGGCGGATCGTCACCGACGTCCCGACCTGTTCGACGGCTCGGACGACGACGGCTTTCGGTTTCCCCACCGAGACGAGCGCCACCGCCACCGCCTCCGGGTCGAGGCCGGTGAGGAGATCGGCGAGGACCTCCGCTTCGGCGGCCGTGAGGTTCTGCACGTCGGCGAGCAGCAGACCTTGGCGGCCTCCGAACAGCGACGCCGACTGGAGGACGGGCACCATCGGCTCGACGTCGGCCCGCAGGGTCGCGCCTTCGCCGGCCCCGGAGGGGACGTCGACACGGACCACGTCTTCGGGGGCGACACCCTGGTCGGCCAGATGGGCTCTGGCGCGCCGTAGCGCCTCGTCACGTTCCGACGGTCCGGAACCGGACGGGGCGACGACGGAGAGAACGGAGGTCATGGCGGCACCCAACCTACCCGGCCGTCAAGGGGAATCGTCGAGGAGTCCGACCAGGTCGCACGCCTCGGCGACGTCGTGGACCCTGATGAGGTCGGCCCCGTACTCGATCGCCAACGTGATGTAGGCCATCACCCGGTGGTCTTCCCGCTTCCGGGGGATCGGCACCAGCACCGGCGGCCCCACCTCCCGTACCACGTCGAGGCGACGGATCACGTCGAGCTGCATCTTCGTGTAGGCGTCGTAGTCGCCCGGATAGTTGATGGCGATCCCGGGATCCACGATCAGGCGGTCGATGCCGTCGGCGGCCAGGTCCGCCACCCGTTCGGTGAGCCACCGGGCGGTGACTTCGGCTTTGTCCGGGCGGACGTCGATCTCGCCGACGGCGTGGGGGTTGGCCCCTTCCACGTACACGACGACGGCGGCGACGCCGGATTCGTGTACGAGCCGCCGCATCTCCGGGTCCCGCAGGCCTCCGGTGTCGTTGACGATCGCCGCCCCCGCCTCGACGGCGGCGGAGGCCACCTCCGGCTTCCAGGTGTCCACCGACACCACGTGCCCTTCTCCGACGAGCGCCGCCACCACCGGCACGAGACGACCGATCTCCTCGGCGGCGGGGAGGGTGGGGACGTCGTAGCGACTCGACTGGGCGCCGACGTCGATCACTTCGGCCCCCCATTCTCGGTACCGATCCGCCAGCGCCAACGCCCCGTCGACCGTCGTCGCCACCGTCGAGACGTTGTTCGACTCGGGTGAGACGTTGAGAACGGCCATCACCTTGGTGCGGCCGTCGAAACGGAGGGGCCCGGCGGGGGTGTCGACCCGCTTCACGGTCCGACCACCAAAGACCCGGTGAGGTCGGTGACTCCCTCCCCGACCCGGACCGTCACGGCGGTCTCCACGCTGTCCCCGGCCGGTACGGTCCCCACGTCGACGGGGACCTCGAAGTCCCCGATCTGCAGGTCGAGGCTGCCCCGCCACACGAACGGGGACGGGTTGGTGAGGAGGATCGTGACCTCCACCTGCCCGGGCCGGGGCCCCCGGCCGACGCGCAACTCGACTTCCAGACCTCCGCAGGTCTCCTCGTCTTCGGTGGTGAGGAGCCGGGAGGAACCGGTCACGACGGGTATCCCGTCGGCGACGAGGACCTGAAAGGGCTTGAAGACGGTGCGGCGACACGAGATCAGGTGGGTGCGCCCTCCCAGCCAACCCTGGGCGATGGGGATCAGCAGGACGAGGGTGAGCACGGCGACGGCCACCTTGGTGCGGAGCATCGGGTGAGTGTCACGGACCGACCCCGACCCTGTCAACCACCTCCCGACGGGGACGGGAAGGGGATGCCATCTGCAGGAAGCCCGCCGTAGACTGCGCCGCCGTGCCCACCGACACCCGCCACACCCGCACCGTCATCCTCGTCACCGGCCTCGTCGTCGTGGTCGGTGTGGCGCTGGTGATGCTCGCCCGGGGAACCGACCCGGTCGAAGTGGTCGCCATCCTCTTTTTCGCTCCCGTGCTCGTCGGTCTCCTCTACCTGGGACCGGCGGGAGGGACGTTGCTGGCCGTCGCCGCCGCGGCCGGCTACGTGGGGCTCCGCTGGCCGGCGATCCAGCTGGTCGGATGGGAGCCCGTGGTCGGCCGGATCGCCACCCGGGCGGTGGGGTATCTCCTGTTTGGACTGGCCGGAGGATGGGCGACCCGAACCCTCCTCGCCGACCTCGATCGCCTCTCCACGGCCGGGGACGTCGACCCGACGACGGGCCTGCACACCGCTCGGGCGTTCGCCCGCCTCGCCGTCTCCGAACGTGAACGGGTCGACCGCTACGGAGGCGAGTTCACCGTCGCGGTCGTTCCGGTGTCCGGCCTGCCGGAGCGTCGGGCTCGTCGTCGGCGAACCCTGCACGAACTGGGACAGGCGGTCCGCTCGTCCCTGCGGAAGACCGACCACCTGGCCCTCGTGGCAGCCGGCGGCCGCCCTGCCCTCGCCGTCATCCTCACCGGCACCGACACCGTGGGGGCCGGACCCGCCATCGGGCATCTGGAGAGGGCGGCTGCGGGCCTGGGCCTCGAAACGGGAACCGTCGACGTCGCCGCCTACCCGTCCGACCCCGAAGGTGTCCGTTCGATCGTGGACGCGATCACATCCGGCGTCACCACCACATCACCCACCTGATCGGTGCGGAGGACCCGGGCGCCTGCCTGCGACAGCACCTCCTCGACCCAGGGGACGGGATGTCCGTAGGCGTTGGGTCCCACCGAGATCACCGCCAGCGACGAGGCCTGGAGAGCCAGCCAGTCGGGGTCGCTGGTCCCGGCTCCTTGATGCGGCACCGCCAGCACGTCCGCCGGGATCCGCCCCAGCTCCCCCTGGGCGAGCGCTTCGACGTCGCCGGGGAGCAGCACCGACACCTCCCCGATCCGCACCCGCAGGACCAGTGACTGGTCGTTGGGGGAGGCGTAACGGCGGACCGGCCCGAGGACGTCGAGGGTGACGTCTCCCATCCGATACGTCCCCAGGCCCGGGTCGACGACGGGGATCCCCGCCGCCGCCAGCTCCCCGGTGAGCCGCAACCAGGTGTCGGTGGTGTGGGGTGCCGACGCGTACCAGACGACCCCGATCGGGATGCGCCCGGCGAGACCGGCGAGGCCGCCGACGTGGTCGGCGTGGGGGTGGGACGCCACGACCAGGTCGAGCCTCCTCACCCCGTACCGGGCGAGCTTGCGGGCGAGGAGCCGAGGGTCGGGACCGGCGTCGACGAGCACGTTCACCCCGGTGCCCAACACCAACACCGCGTCACCCTGACCGACGTCCAGGAACACCACGCCGGGACGGGGCGGGCCGACCCGGCCGACGAGGACGAAGACGGCGACACCCACCGCCAGAGCCACACGTCCCAGCCGGTACCGCACCAGTCCCGCCGCCGCCGCCACCGCCGTCACCCCGACGGCGTCGAGCTGAGGCCCCCCGGAAGCGAGGTGGGCGAGGTCGATCACCCATCCGGCGAGCCACGTCCCCACCGTCAGCGGCAACCCGCCGGTGACGATCCCCACCACGCCGACGGCGGTGGAGGCGGCGACCAGCGGGGCGGCCACCAGGTTGGCCAAGGGTGCGAGGAGGGGAACGGACCCGAAGTGGACCAAGAGCAGCGGCGCGACGGCGACCTGTGCCCCCACGGTGGGACCGAGGATCGTGGCGACGACTCGGGGGAGCCTCCCGACGAACGCACGGCTGCCCGCCATCACCCCGGCGGTCGCCGCCACCGACAGCTGGAACCCGACCGACGCGGCCAGGGGAGGCGACAGGATCGACAGGGCCGCCACCGTGGCTCCGAGCACCGTCCAGGCGTCGAGGGACACCCCGAAGGCCCGGGCGACGAGGACCAGGCCCGCCATCACCGCCGCCCTCACCACCGACGGCTCCCAACGGGTCGCCACCACGAACACGACGAGGGCGGCGAGGCCGGCGACGGCGCGGACCCGGACCGACCCGACGATGGGAGCCAGCACGAGGAACCACATGCCGAGGAAGAGGGCGACGTTGCTCCCCGATACGGCCACGAAGTGGGTGAGGCCTGCCCGCCGCATCGCCTCGAAATCGAAGGGGGAGAGACCGCCGGTGTCGCCGATCAGGAACCCCCGCAGCAGCGCCGCCTCCGGTCCGGCGTCGACGGGGAGACGGGCACGGACCGCCGCCCGTAGCCCGTTCCCGGCCCGGAACCACGGTTCGGCCGGTTCGGCGACCGTGACCGTCCGGGCGACGACGGTGGCGACGACCCGCCGCCCCCGGATCCTGCGTTCGCCACCGCGGACCGCACCGTCCACTGCCAGCCACTCCCCCGCCTGGACCCGATGGCGTCCCTCCGGCCACTCCACCGCCAGGTCGGGCCCGTCGAACGCCACGCCGTCGACGATCACCGGCCGCAACGGCACCGTCTCCCTCCCCCGGGACGCCACCGGGTCGGCGAGGACCCTCCCGACGACGGAGGTGCGGCCCGACGGTGCGGCACCCGACGCGCCGTCGTTCGTCCCCGACCAGACGGTGGACATGACGGCGAGGACGAGCGCACCGGCCGCCCACCTCGTCCAGGCCGGGCACCGGCCGACGGCGACGGCCAGCGCCGCCGCTCCCGCCACCGCCACGGTGGCCACACCCGGAGCACCGGCGACCGGCACCGCCCCGACCCACGCCCCCACCGCCGCAGCCAGCCACCGGACCGCCGACGGCTGGATCCCCCACCGCCGCCACCGGCCCGTCTCCGTCGGCCCGTCCGAGCGACGTGCCCGGGTCGACCCCGGAGGGGACATCAGGGGAGGTCGACGGCGTCTCGGAGGGCCGCCAGTTTCGCCTCGCCGATGCCCGGGACGTCGAGCAGGTCTTCGACGGTCCGGAACGGCCCGTTCTCCTCCCGGTACGCGACGATCCGTTCCGCCAGCACCGGCCCGACGCCGGGCAGGCGCTCCAGCTCCGCCGCCGAGGCCCGGTTCGGGTCGACGAGCCCTCCGTCGGAGCCGCCGTCGACGTTCGGCGGCGACTCGCCGGGGGCCGGGACCCGCACCTGGTCGCCGTCCCGGACCGGTGCGGCCAGGTTGAGGGCCGACAGGTCGCCGCCCGGCAGCACCCCGCCGGCGGCGGCGACGGCATCGGCGACCCGTGCCCCTTCGCCCAGTTCCACCAGTCCGGGGCGCCGCACCCATCCGGCGACGTGGACCACCACCGTCGCCGGCGCCGTCGGGCTCGACGCCGTCACCGGAACCGGCGGGACCAGCTCCGGCGGAGGCGTCGACGTGCAGGCGGCCGAGACGACGAGGCCGAAGACGATGACGACCCGGGGCACGACTCTCCTTCCCCGACCTCCCACCGCGCCGTGTATCTATCAGCCTCCGCCCGCCACGTCCAGGGTCCCCTCGCTAGGTTGTCGGCCATGTCCGATCTGGCCCATCCCGACGCCTACCGTGTCCCACCCGGCGGACCCGCCGACCTGGCGGGACGTGACCCGGCGGACCGGTCCTGGTTCCCGGGCACGAAGAAGGAGGGTCGCCGCCTCGCCAAGACCCTCAACCGCCGCCTGGAGGAGCTTCAGGAGCTGCTGTGGGCCGAACACCGGCACCGGCTCCTCGTCGTGCTGCAGGCGATGGACACGGGCGGCAAAGACGGCACCATCCGCCACGTGTTCGACGGCACCAACCCCCAGGGGGTGAAGGTGGCGGCCTTCAAACGTCCCACCCCCGACGAACTCGCCCACGACTACCTGTGGCGGGTGCACCCCCACGTCCCCGGCGACGGGGAGATCGCCATCTTCAACCGCAGCCACTACGAGGACGTCCTCGTCGTGCGGGTCCACGGATTGGTGCCCGAGGACCGCTGGCGGCGGCGCTACGACCACATCGTCGAGTTCGAACGGCTCCTCTCAGACGAAGGAACCACCATCGTCAAGCTGTTCCTCCACATCTCCAAGGAGGAGCAACGTGAACGGCTCCAGGCACGACTCGACGAACCCGACAAACGCTGGAAGTTCTCCCAGGCCGACCTGGCCGAGCGGGAACGCTGGGACGACTACCAGGCTGCCTACGAGGAGGCGCTGAGCCGCACCTCCACCGACCACGCCCCCTGGTACGTGGTGCCTGCCGACCGCAAGTGGTACCGGAACCTGGTGGTCTCCAAGATCCTCGTCGACAGCCTCGAAGCCCTCGACATGCGGTACCCGGACCCGGGCGACGACCTGGCGGGGATCGTCGTCACCTGACCTCTGGTTCGCCTCCGAGGATCCGCGCGGTCACCGTCCGTGCCTCCTGTTCGGCCGGGATCGCCTCGTACGCCGTTCGGTGGTCGCTCCCCCGGGAGCGGGCCCGCAGGTAGGCGGTGAGGTACCCGGCGAGGAACCGGACCACACCCTGGCGGCGCCACTGGGCGACATGGACCAGCTCGTGCACCACGACGGCTCCCAGGCGCCTCGGGTCGCCGGCGAGGAGGTCGGGATGCACATAGATCGCCCAGGGGAGGGTCATGGCGCCGACGTCGCCCCACAGGAGACGCATCCACCGGGGTGCAGGGCGCAGCGGAGCCACGTCGGCGTCGTCGGGGTCGAGCAGGTCGGCGACGACCTCCGGGTCGATCCCGGCGGCCCGGAGCGCGACCGAAGGCGGATACACGATCAGCCGACGACGACGTTGACGAGCCGCGGAGCTCGGACGATCACCTTCTTCACGGTGCCGCCGTCGAGCCAGCGTGCCACCCGTTCACTGGCGAGGGCGAGACGTTCGGCCTCGTCGTCGGCGATGTCGGCAGGCACCTCGATCCGGTCCCGCACCTTGCCGTTCACCTGGACGACCATGGTGACGGTCTCTTCGCGAACCAGCTCCGGGTCCCATTCGGGCCAGGCCTCGGTGGCGAGCATCGTCCCGTAGCCTCGCCGCTCCCACAGCTCGTGGGCGATGTGGGGCGCCATCGGCCCGAGCATGAGCAGCATGAGACGGAACACCTCGTCGAAGGTCTCGGTCTCGGCGCCGCCCTTCAGGTAGTCCTGGAGGGCGTTCCCGAAGGACATCAGCGCCGCGACCGCGGTGTTGAAGGCGAACCGGTCGATGTCTCCGGTCACCTTCTTCACGGTGCGGTGGGCGACCTGGCGGATCTGACGGTCCTCGGGGGTTGCGGGTCGGTCCTCCACCCGGCCGATCTCGCCGGTGCCCATCCTCCACACCCGGTCGAGGAACCGGGCGGTCCCTTCGACGCCGTGGTCGGACCAGACGGCGTCGTCGGTGGGGGGACCGATGAACAGCTCGAACAGGCGGATGGCGTCGGCGCCGAAGCGTTCGTAGTAGAGGTCGGGGGCGACGACGTTGCCCTTCGACTTCGACATCTTGGCGCCGTCTTTCACCAGCATGCCCTGGGTGAAGAGACGCTGGAACGGTTCGTCGGTGGTGACGAGACCCATGTCGTAGAGGACCTTGGTGATGAACCGGGCGTACAGCAGGTGGAGGACGGCGTGCTCCACTCCGCCGATGTACTGGTCGACCGGCATCCAGTATTCGACCTTGTCGGGATCGAAGATGGCCTCGTCGTTGTGAGGGTCACAGAACCGCAGGAAGTACCACGACGAGTCGACGAAGGTGTCCATCGTGTCGGTCTCCCGCTGGGCGTCTCCCCCGCAGCGGGGACAGGTGGTGTCGACGAACTCGGGTACCGCGGCGAGGGGGGACCGACCCTTCGGTGCGTAGTCCTCCACGTCGGGATGGATCACCGGCAGGTCCTGTTCGGGGACGGGAACGATCCCGCATGTGGGGCATTCGATCATCGGGATCGGACAGCCCCAATACCGCTGCCGGGAGATGAGCCAGTCCCGCAGCCGGTAGTTGACGGTGCGACGGCCGATCCCCTGCTCTTCGAACCAGGCGATGATCCGTTCTTTCGCCGCCGACGTGTCGAGGCCGTCCAAGAACCCGGAGTTGATCACGGTCCCCGGCCCGCTCCACGCCTCGCCTTCCCACCCGTCCGGGGGTTGGACGGTGCGGATGATGTCGAGCCCGTACCGGGTGGCGAAATCCCAGTCCCGCTGGTCCTCTCCCGGCACGGCCATGATCGCCCCGGTGCCGTACCCCATGAGGACGTAGTCGGCGACGTAGATGGGCACCCGCCTGCCGTTCACCGGGTTGACGGCGTCGTATCCCAGATAGACACCGGTCTTGTCGCCTTCGGCGAGCCGCTCCACTTCGCTCGCCCGCCGTGCCCGCTCGACGTACTCCCTCACCTCGGCTTCGTTCGGGCTGCCGGCGATCAGCCGCTCCACCAGCGGGTGCTCCGGGGCCAGCACGGCGAAAGTCATGCCGAACACCGTGTCGGGCCGGGTGGTGTACACCTCGAAGGTGAGGCCGTCGGTGTCGGCCACCTCGAGGGTGAAGGTCGCCCCCTCGGACCGTCCGATCCAGTTCTCCTGCATGACCCGCACCCGTTCGGGCCATTCGTCCAGTTTCGCCAGGTCGTCGAGGAGGCGCTGGGCGTAGTCGGTGATCTTGAAGAACCATTGGGCGAGGTCGCGTTTCTCGACGTCGGCCCCGCAGCGTTCACAACGCCCGTCGACGACCTGTTCGTTGGCGAGGACCGTCTGGTCGCTGGGACACCAGTTGACGGGCGCCCGCCGCTTGTAGGCGAGACCCCGTTCGTACAGTTTGAGGAACAGCCACTGGTCCCAGCGGTAGTACTCGGGGGTGTGGGAGGCGATCTCCCGGCTCCAGTCGTAAACGGCGCCGAGGCGACGGAGCTGGGCTTTCATCCGGGCGATCTGGTTCTCGGTGAACACCCTCGGATGGACCCCCGTGTTGATCGCCGCGTTCTCGGCGGGCAGGCCGAAGGAGTCCCAGCCCATCGGGGAGAGCACGTTGTAGCCCTGCATCCGCCGGTAGCGGGTCAGGAGATCCACGTAGGAGTAGTTCCGCAGATGCCCCATGTGGAGGTCGCCCGACGGATAGGGGTACATCTGCAGGTTGTAGTACTTGGGACGCGACGGGTCCTCACTGACGTAGAAGGTCCGTTCGGCCTCCCAACGCTCCTGCCATTTCCGTTCCACGCTCACGAAGTCGTACGGCATGGGCTCCTCCGGTGGGCCGTGAGCGTACCAGCGACACCGGGAAGGTCGTTTTCGGCTTCATCCACCCGCCACGCCTGCCGACATGTAGCCGTATGGTCTCCGACGAGGGCGTGACGCGACCACGGCCGACACTCTCATGGCACGAACCCCGGATCCGCCAGGCCCTCGCCGGCCTGGTCGTCATCGCCGCGACCGGTTTCGCCGTCGACGCCCTCCCACCCGACGTCGCCGACGTCGCCGGATCGGTGTTCGTCTTCTCGGCGTTCGGCGCGGCCGGCGTCCTCATGATCCTCCGGGCGGGCCGCCTCGAGGGACGGGACAGGCTAGCGTGGCGGATCATCGGAGCCGGCGTCACCCTCGCCGCCGTCGGGGTGGCGGTCTTCGCCGTGGTGTGGGCGTTCGTGCCGGACCTTCCCGCGTTCGGGCCGGTCGACGTCATCTTCCTCTCCGCCTACGTGACGATGGTGGTTGGTTTCGCCAGCCTGCCCCAGGTCCACGCCCAGAAGTCGCAGCGCCTTCGCCTGCTCCTCGACGCCCTCGTGGGCGGAACCGCCCTCGGCACCCTGCTGTGGGCGCTCGTGGTCGGACCGCTCATCGGCCGGATGCCGCAGGTCGGGACCTTCGAGACGGCGGTCGGCATGGCCTACCCGATCCTCGACCTGGTGCTCCTCGTCACGGCGACGGTGGTCGTGGTCCGTCGCAGTGCCCTCCGGTTCGACCCGCGGCTGATCCTGGTCGCCCTCGCCCTGGCGATCCAGGCAGCCTCCGACCTCCGTTTCCTCACCCACGCGTTGGGGTCGTCGTTCCAGGACGTGCAGCCCCCCTACGGACTCCTCGGCCTGGCCGCAGGCCTCGCCTTCGCCACGGCGGCGATCTTGGAGTACCGCCCACCCCACCGCGAATACGCCGACCGCCGACCGTCGCTGATCCCCATGGTGATCCCCTACCTGATCACCGGGGTCCTCGTGGTCGTCCTCATCGACACGTTGGCAGAGTCCGGTGTCGGCCGCACCGGGTTCCAGCTCCTCATCGGTTTCCTCCTCACCGTCGCCCTCGTCATCGCCCGCCAGGCCGTGGCCATCCGGGAGAACCGGGAGATCGTCGAAGCGCAGCGGCGGGCCCTCGTGTCGTCGGTCTCCCACGAGCTCCGCACCCCCCTCGCCGCGGTGGTCGGGTTCCTCGGCCTCCTCGCCGACGACTCGGCCGCGTCCCTCGCCGAAGAGGAGCGACACGAGCTGATCGCCCTCGCCAACGAGCACGCCCGCCACATGGCGAGGATCGTCGAAGATCTGATCCTCCTCGCCCGAGGCGACCTGCGAGAACTCGAGCTCCACGAACAGGTCGTCGACGTCGCCGAGCTGGTGGCGACGGCGGTCAACAGCCTCGACGCCCCCGGCGTCACCTTCGTCGACGAGACCGGCGGGTGGGCGGTGCGGGGCGACCCGGATCGGCTTCGTCAGGTGGTCACCAACCTGGTGAGCAACGCCGTCCGCTACGGAGGGCCCACCCGCCTCGTCGTCTTCCGCAGGGAAGCAGGCACCGCCTTCCTGGAGGTCCACGACGACGGGCCCGGGGTGCCTCGACGGCACGAAGCGACCATCTGGGAGCGGTTCGAACGGGGTGCCCACCGGTTCAACGCCGCCGTCCCCGGGTCGGGGATCGGCCTGGCGATCGTCGAGGCGATCGCCGTCGCCCACGGAGGAGAGGCCGGCTACCGACGTTCGGAACGTCTCGGAGGGGCCTGTTTCAGCGTCTCCCTCCCCGACCGGGCCCTCCCTCCGCCCGCCGAGCCCACCGGCACCGAGACGGCCGTCACGGTCGGCGGCTGACGGCCCGCCGTCGCCACCGGGCGAAACGTGCAGGCCAGCGTCGAGGATCGTCGTCGATCGGATCCGACACCTCCTCCAGCACGAAGTCCTCGCCGAGGGCGTCGGAGACGTCGGTGACGTCGAGGGCATAGGGCGGGCCGTCGTCGGGTGGGCATTTCCCGATCGGGTAGACGATCCCGGCGACCACCCCTCCCTCTCTGACGGCCCGCCGTGCCAACGCCCCGAACCCGGGGCGCAGGGCAGGCTCCAACGAGCAGAGGAAGGTGTGGTCGAACAGCACGTCGAAGGGGCGGTCGGGCGTCCAGCGGAACACGTCGGCTTCGACGACGTCGACGTCGGGACCGAGGAGCTGCCGGGCTCGGACGACCGCCTGGGGGGCGAAATCGACGGCGACCACCTCCCAGCCTGCCTGCGCGAAGGCGAGGGCGTCGTGGCCGCGACCGCATCCGGGTACCAGGACCCGACCCGGCCCGGCCCCGAAGCTCGGGGGGCTTTCCAGCCTCCGCACCAGCTCCGGGTGGGGTGCTCCCAGTTCCCAGGGTGTGAGCCCGAAGGCGTACTGGAGCGACCAGCGGGACGACTCCGAGGACATGCAACCTCCAGGCTACCGACCGCCGATGTCGCCGCACCGTAGCGGCCTGCCAACATGGGTGGTGCAGTCGATCCAGGGAGGCCAACCGTGAGTATCGAACGGGTCGGAATCGTCGGTGGCGGCCAGATGGGTTCGGGTATCGCCCAGGTCGCCGCCCTGGCCGGAAGCGACGTGATCGTCCAGGAGGCGAGCGCCGAGCTCGCCGACGCCGCCCTTCGCCGCATCGAAGCGGCCCTCGACCGGAGGGTGGAGCGGGGGAAGCTCTCCGAAGGGGACCGCGACGCCGCCCTCGGTCGGATCAGGGTCACCACCGACCTCGGCGACTTCGCCGACCGCCAGCTGGTCATCGAAGCCGTCACCGAAGACGAAGAGCTGAAACGGGAGATCTTCCGTCGCCTCGACGACATCGTCCACACCGACGATGCCATCCTCGCCTCCAACACGTCTTCGATCCCGATCACCCGTCTGGCGTCGGCGACCCGCAGACCGTCCCAGGTGGTGGGGCTGCATTTCTTCAACCCGGTGCCGGCGATGGCCCTCGTCGAGCTGGTGACGACGGTGCTGTCGTCGCCGGAGACCGAGGCCCGGGCGGAGGCGTACGCCTCCGAGAAGTTGGGGAAGACGGTGATCCGAGCCAAGGACCGTGGCGGGTTCGTGGTGAACATGCTGCTCGTCCCATACCTGCTGGGGGCGATCCGCATGTACGAAGCAGGGGTGGCGTCGGTGGAGGACATCGACACCGGGATGAAACTCGGCGCCAATCATCCGATGGGGCCGCTGGAGCTGTGCGACTTCATCGGCCTCGACACGATGAAGCTCGTCGCCGACGTCCTCTTCGACGAATACAAAGAACCCCTGTATGCGTCGCCGCCGCTGCTGACCCGCATGGTGGAGGCGGGACTGTTGGGACGGAAGTCGGGCCGCGGCTTCTACGACTACGGAGGCTGACGGCTTCAGGTGAGGGACCGGGCGAGGCTGGCCGAGGTGTCCCTGGCCCGGAGGATGAGGTCCTGGCATTCGTCCACTCCGAGGCCGAAGACCCTGTCCAACAGCTCGGCGACCCGGGCCACGACCTCGTCGACCTCTTCGGGGGCGGCGAGCTCGGCGACGATCCGCACCACCGGGTATTCGACCGGGTCGGTCTCGGGATGTCCTTCTTCGGCCACGGCGGTGCGCAGCGACGGAGGAAACCCCCACTCTTCGAACATCCAGGCGGTGACGGTCCGATGGGTGAACCCGAACAGCTCCCGTTCGAGCTCTTCCAGCCGTCCGGCCCCTTCCCGCCATCGACGAAGCACCTCTTCGTACTGGGGTCGGCATCGCACGATCACCGGTACCGCCACGTCCAAGAGGAGCGAGGCGGTGAAGTTCTCCGCCCGACGGTCCCGATCGACCCTCTGGGAGACCTCCGAGGCGGTGGCGGCCCGCCACGACGCCGTCGCCCAGAACGCCGCCAGGTCGAAGGCGGGGGTAGCCACCTCGTTCACCGCCCGACTGGCGGCGAGGGAGACGAGGAGGGACTCGACGTGGTTCCGACCCAGCATCATCACCGCCCGGTCCACGGCGACGATCGGGTTGCGGGGGGCGTAGACGGCCGAGTTGACCATGCTGAGGAGCCGAGCCGACAGGCCGGGATCCCGGCCGATCACGGCGGCCACCTCTTTCAGGCCGGACTCGGGGTCGGCGAGCCGGTCGATGGCTTCGGTGACCACGGCGGGGATGGCGGGAAGCTCCACCTCGCCGAGGACCTTCCGAAGCTCGGCGTGGCAGCCGTCTCTGCGGTCCCGTTTGAGTCTGATCACTCCGCCCTCCTCCCCATCTTGGCGGCGAAGATGCTCAACAGCCCGCCGAGCATGACGTAGCCCATCACCACCTGGACCATCACGACGATCTGGGCGCCGGCCGACGTCGGCAGCACGTCGCCGTACCCGAGGGTCGTCAACGTCACCACCGAGAAGTAGATCGGCGACAGCGGCGTCGGGTTGGCGCCGAAGTCGACCGGGACGTAGGTGTAGATGAGGGCGAAGAGCAGCCCCACCACCGCCGTCCACAGCCCCCAACGCAGGAAACTGCGTCCACAGTCGGAGGTGAGCCACCACACCCGGTAGATGAAGGCGTGGAGGCGGCTCTGGTTGCGGAACTCGTAGAGGTAGTTCTGGTCGATGATGGCCCGGCGGGCCAGGTAGGCGCCGGTGTAGTCGGCCCCGAAGACGTCCACGCCGATCCAGTCGGCGGTGACGTAGCCGCGGAGGCCCTTCAGTCGGGACTCGCTCAGGTCGGCCTCGTGGAAGGATGCGTGGTCGACGTCGGCGTGGGTGAGGTCGGCCCCTACCAGGTCGGCCCGGCTGAGGTCCGTGTGGACGAGGGTGGCTTCCCGGAGCCGGGCGCCCCGCAGGTTCGCCACCCGCAGGTCCGCTCCGGTGAGGTCGGCGTGGGAGAACGTGGAGTCGGCCAGGTCGGCTCCGAACAGTCCCGCCCCGACCAGGCGGGCACCTCCGAACCCGGCACCGGAGCCTTTCACCTCGGTGAGGTCGGCGTCGGTGAGGTCCGCCCCCAGTAGCTGGGATCGCTCCAGCCGGGCGCCGGCCATGCGGGCTCGGACCAGCACCGCTCCGGTGAGCCTCGCCTCGGTGAGGTCCGCCCCTTCCAGGTTGGCGTCGGTGAGGTCGCAGCGCGACAGGTCGACCCCCCGCAGGTCGGCTTCGGCGAGGTCGGCGCCCGCCAGGTTCGCGCCGGGCACGATCGAGTCGCCCGTGGCCGGATCTTGGCGTTCTGGCGCGTCGGTGCTGCTCATCGTCGTCCCGTCGCAGACTGCGGATACTCCGGTCCTGTCGGCTCCGGCCGTGTCCGCTTTACGCCTGGCGTCGGTACCGGCCGCTACGCCGGTACCATGGCGGACCCGTGCCGGGCCCTCCCCCTCTCCGCAATGTGGCGCTGATCGCGCATGTCGACCATGGCAAGACGACGCTGGTCGATGCGATGTTGCGCGCCACCGGCGTGTTGGCCGCCCACGAAGTCCGGGTGGATCGCATCCTCGACTCGGACGATCAGGAACGGGAGCGGGGCATCACCATCCTCGCCAAGGCGGTGTCGGTCATCTGGGAGGGGACGAAGATCAACCTGGTCGACACCCCCGGCCACGCCGACTTCGGCGGTGAGGTCGAACGGGCCCTCACCCTCGTCGACGGTGTCCTGTTGTTGGTCGACGCGGCCGAAGGCCCCATGCCCCAGACCCGCTACGTCCTGTCGAAAGCCCTCGCCCGGCACCTCCCGGCGGTGGTGGTGGTCAACAAGGTCGACCGCCCCGACGCCCGTCTCGACACGGTCGCAGACGAGATCTACGAGCTCTTCTTCGACCTCGACGCCGACGACCATCACATCGACTTCCCCATCGTGTCGGCGGTGGCTCGGGACGGCCGAACGACCGACGGAGTCGCCGTTCCCGGCCCCGACGACGACATGGCGCCTCTGTTCGACGCGATCGTCGACACCGTTCCCCCGCCCGGCGGCGACCCCCACGCCCCGCTGCAGGCCCTCGTCACCAGCCTCGACGCCGACGACTATCTGGGACGTCTGGCCATCGGCCGGGTGGTGAACGGGACCTTCGGCGCGGAGGACCCGGTGGCGCTCTGCGGCATCCGGTCCGACGAACCTCCGGTCGTCCGCAGCTCCACGAAGCTGCTCGTCTTCTCCGGGTTGGGACGTGCCGAGGCGGACCGGGTGACCGCCGGCGACCTCTTCGTCGTCGCCGGGTTCGCCGAGGCGGGGATCGGCGACACGTTCACCGACCCCGCAGAGCCGCGGCCGCTTCCCCGGCTCCAGGTGGACGAACCCGTCCTCCGGATGACCTTCGGGGTGAACACGTCGCCGCTGGCCGGCACGGAAGGTCACCTCCTCACCTCCCGCCAGATCCGGGACCGTCTCGAACGGGAGGCCCTCGGCAACGTGTCGATCCGGGTCGGAGACACCGAATCCCCCGAAGAGATCGACGTGTCGGGACGGGGTGAGCTCCAGCTGGCGGTGCTGATCGAAGCGATGCGTCGGGAAGGGTTCGAACTGCAGGTGAGCCGTCCCCGGGTGGTGGTTCGGGACATCGACGGCGTCCGCCACGAACCGCTGGAGCATGCGGTCGTGGACGTACCCGACGAGTACGTCGGCACCGTGACCCAGGCGGCGGCCCCCCGCAAAGGGCGGATCGTCGACATGCGGCGAGGAGACTCCGGGCGGACGGTCGTCACGTTGGAGGCCCCGGCCCGGGGTCTCCTCGGTTTCCGAACCCTCCTCATGGCGGCCACCCGGGGCACCGCCCTCGTCCACCAGCGACTCGCCGGGTGGATCCGGTGGGCGGGGGAGCTCCCCCACCGTCACGGCGGAGCCATCGTCTCCGACCGGGCGGGGGTCGTCACCGGCTTCGCCCTCGACAACCTCCAGAAACGAGGCGAGTTGTTCGTCCGACCCGGCGACGTCGTCTACGAGGGGATGGTGATCGGTGAGAACTCCCGACCCGAGGAGATGACGGCCAACCCGACGAAGGGCAAACAGCTCACCAACATCCGCACCCACGCCTCCGATGACGCCATCAGGCTGAAACCCGCCCGGGTCCACGGCTTGGAGACGGCGATCGGGTGGATCACCGACGACGAGCTGGTGGAGGTGACACCCACGTCGATCAGGATCCGGAAACGCCACCTGACCGAGTCGGCACGCCGACTCGCCCGGAAACGCTAGACGCCGGAGGCGAGCCCGTGCCGGGCGACGAGACGCCGAAACCACCAGGTCGACCCGGCCACGGCCGCGCCCATCACCACCAGGCTGGCACCAGTCTTGGCGACCACGTAGACCGCCACCGGCTGGCTGAGCAGGAGCCACAGGGCGATCCCGGCGTTGGCGAGCTGCACACCGCCCCACAACAGGGTGATCCGCAGGAAGAAGCGCCGGATCGCCGGATGCGACGAGAACCATTCCGGCATGGGAAGGAAGTCGATGGCGAGACGGGCGGCGAGGGGACGACCCGCAGGGACCGATGCGAGGAAGGCGGTAGCGAACAGCACGGTTCCGACCGTCGGTTGGAGGAAGTACAGAAAGACGCTGTCGGTGAGAAAGGAGACGAGGCTTCGGGCGGTGAGGCCGACAGCTCCGAGGAGGAGCAGCCCCGGCACCCTGCGTCCCCGGGCGAGGCGCACGATGACGGCTCCCCACGACCAGCCCAGACTGGCCGCCACCGCCCCCCAGATCCCGACGGTCCACATCACCAGGTAGAAGAGACCTACGGGCAGGACGACGCCTTCGACGACGTGGGGTAGGGCGGTGCGCGCCATGGTGCGCAGGCGCGGGATGTGGAAAGCGTCCAAAGTCTCCCCCGGCAGCCGACTGCCGACGAGCGGGTGCTCGCATGCTACCCGGATCCGTCGACGATCCAACCCACGGACGGCCGGCCGACACGACGAGGCATCGGAGAACGGTTGGAAACCGAACCGGGACCGACACCCGCCGCCAACCACTGCCCCACCGACTCTCCCGGAAAAGATGGAACCTCCATGACCTCGACCCCCCTCCCCCCGACCCGCCGGGTCGAGACCTGGGCTTCACGCACGAGGAACGTACCCCGCAGATGTCGACCAGAGGTGCCAGGGAGTCCCCGGCCCGCCCGGCGAGTTCAGCCATCCACACCACGAAACCCAACAACTCAGAGCCCCCCGAATAGACGATCTCGAGGCGCCAGGTGTCGGTTTCGAACACCGTCGCGAGGACTCCGACCGCATCGTCGACCTCGACGGGTTGGTAGCCGGCCACCAGCATTCGGGCCACCGCCCTTCGGTAGGTGGCTTCGTCGGTGACGCTACGCCAATGGGCGCTCGCCTGCGACGGCTTCGGGGGATCACCCGGAGCGGGCCCAACGCTGTCGGGTTCGGTGCGTCGCCGGTCCAGTCGATGGATGCGACCAGTTCTGTCGAGCGAGGACAGTTGCAGTCGACCGTCGGAACCGACGAGCTCCAAAGTGACCTGGGCGGGAACTCGAGACCCCGCATCCAACGCCATCCACACCGACGCGTAGCTCTGCTGGTCGGCGTCGACGCGTTGTTCCATCCCGACCACGGCGGAGGAGAAGGACTCGATCCGGGCGGCGAAACCACCACCGTGGACCGGTGAGGTGACGACCCCACCGGCCGGATCCCCACACGGGTCGGGATACTCCACCATCCGGAACACCTGCGCCTCGATCACCCTCGACAGGTCCGGCTCGACGGTCACCGTCGACGCATCTGTGGTGGCTTCGTCGGCGACGAACTCGACGTAGACGGCGCCGCCGTCACCCAGCCGGTGACTGTCGGCGGAAGTGCCGCCGGTGGTACCACTCAGCACGCTCTCGCCCGCCACCCCCGGAGGCTTGCCCAACTCCTCCAGGCGTTCCACCCAATCGAGTCGGCCGAGGTCGGTGTAGGTCTGTTCGATCCGATAGTTGGTCGCGGCGAACCCGGTGAGGATGTCGACGAGGGAGCCGCCGTTGGCGGAGATGTCCTGGTCGATCGCTTCGGTGGCCACGGTGGGGATGACCCCGTCGCCGGTGACGCCCCAGATCCGACGGATCATGTCGGCACCGACGGGGGACCGCTGCTCGAGGTACTCGAAGAACGAGAACACCGCCCGGAAGCAAGAGAAGGTCGCCGCCTGCGTGGCCATCGCGTTCACCGAACAGGGCGCGCAGGACCTCGAATCCCGCCTTCTGTTCCCACGTTGGTGCGCGACGGATCAGCGGCCGACACCGGCTCCACCACCAGTATCGACGACCCCACAGCGAGCACGGCGACGAGCAGCCGGCACACGATCAACCATCGACCCCCCCCCCTTCGTATCGGAAGACAGCGATGACGACCGGACGGAACGCCAACGCCTGAGGCCCGTCCGTGCCGGACGTGTCAGATGGAGCTCCCCCGGGATATTCGCAGGTCGTGTGGATGGAGGCGCGGTCGGGCGGCGACGTCCACGGTGTGTCGCCGGGACGACTGCGCGAAGACGACCTTTCTCGAGCCCCCGGCCGACACGGGCTGCGTCCGCCGTCATCGGGATCCAGACGTGAGGATGGTGCCCTCGAGCAACACTGCGTCTACCCCCATATTCGAAGGACAGTGCAGAAGGTTGCGTGAACCGCCGGTACAACCGCCCGGCTCCGGCTCGCCCCCGGCGTGGGCACGGAAGACCAGACAGGTTGTCGTGTCGCACCGTTCTGCCGCGGCGATCGACGGACTCTGCCATCTCCCGGCGCACGTCCACCGCTTCACCCTGCCTTCTCCTGAGGAGCACGGCTCCACACCGTTGTCATAATTGTGTCGCTGACGATAGAGTTGACACAACTAACTCGCTAACGATAGGGTTGTGTCAATCACGAGGTGGTCTCCCGCATGCCCATCCAGAGCGATTTTGTCTCGGTCCCCGAAGCCGCACAGCGATTGGGTCTCCACCCCTCGCGGGTACGGGCGATGGTGCGTGCCGGACAGCTCGAGGCCGAAAAGGTCGCAGGCCGGTGGCTGATTCACCGGACGAGCCTCGACCGTAGACAGGACGCCGACATCGTCGAGGGTCGTCCGTACAGTGCTCCAAACGCTTGGGCGCTCCTCTGCCTCTCCGAGGGCCGACCGGTACATTGGATCGGCCCTTCTGCGTTGTCGAGGCTTCGCGCCAAGCTCCGCTCTCACGGCCTTCTCGCGCTCGCCCCCAGGCTGAGGACGAGAGCCCAAAGGCTGAGCTTCCGAGCACACCCGTCTGCCCTCGAGAGGATCGCACGGGAGCCAGGAGTCGTGAAGTCGGGTGTCAGCGCGGCTTCCGAAGCCGGCATGGACATCCAGGCCGACGACGAACTCGAGGCGTACGTCTCCGCTTCCCGGGTCGACGCCTTGGTGTCCAGATATCACCTGGAATCGAGCGAGCGGCCGAATCTGGTGCTTCACGTCGTCGCCGACGACCTCCCGTTTGCCTGGGAGGACTGCGTGGGTCGGGCGTGCATCGCCATCGACCTGCTCGAATCCGACGACCCTCGAAGCCGCCGCTCTGCAAAGGAGCTACTGGAACGCCTCGACTTCCCTTCGGGAACCTCGTAGATGGAGCCTCTACCGGGAGCAGTCTTGATCACCATCCCCCGCGACGACCAACTCACCACCGAGCTGTGGGACGCCCTCCTCGAAGTCTCCGTGGCGATTCCGAAAGACTGGACCCTTGTCGGGGCTCAGATGGTGTTCCTCCACGGCCTGGAGCACCACCGTGCGCCACCCCGAAGAACCACGGACTTCGATGTCATCGTGAACGTTCGAGCCGTCGCCGACCAGCCCAAGGTGTTCGTCCGCGGCCTGGAGTCTCTTGGATACCAGCTCGAAGGAGTCTCAGCCGACGGCATCGGTCATCGATTCGTCCGCGATGCCGTCAAGATCGACGTTCTCCTTCCGGACGGCATCGGAAAGCGAGCCTCGAGGGAGGTCGCACCGGGTGTCCGCTCCGTGGAGGTACCCGGCGGCAGCCAGGCATTGCATCGATCAGTGCGAGTCCGTGTCCGCACGGACAAGCGTGTCGGCGACGTCCCTCGCCCTTCCCTGCTCGGTGCCATTCTCGTCAAAGCCAGGGCGGTCGCCGTCGACGACCTTGCGGACGCTCAACGGGAAGACCTTGCCTTTCTACTGTCGCTCGTTGAAGACCCGTTCGCAATGGCCGACGAGCTCAGCCGGAACGAGCGACGGTGGCTCGATCGCCAGAACAGCCTGCTCGATCCTGACGCCCGAGCGTGGAGGAGGATCGACGACGCTGAAGACGGTCGCGCAGCACTCAGAATCCTCCTCGGTGCAGGTTGAATGCAGACCACCTGCTGCGCCGCCGCCTACCTTTGTGAGCCGCGACTCGAAAGCAACCCACGCCCGACTCGCCGAAGACGAAAGCTCAGGCCCACAACTCGGGTGGCGGTGGACCTGGATGCCGCGACGCTGCGCTCGCGGATCCCGCCGGGCGCTTCAGTCGATCGCCCGAGACGCTCCACAAACCGCCGCGCTCGCTCGTCGATGGGACAGCAGCACGCGGTGCCCTCCATCCACGATGACCGCGAACGCCCCGATGGTGTACCTGTTGTCGACTGTCATCCCAAGATCGATCCTGACACGGACCGGCCGCTCCGGCATACGAGTCACACCCGCGCATGAGCTGCGATACCCAAAGAGGGCACCCTCTGGCGGTCTGGTGTGAAGGGTCGATCCGTTCCGGATGAGAGACGCCGGAACATCCCGGGTGGTGGAGCTGAGGGGATTTGAACCCCTGACCCCTTGCATGCCATGCAAGTGCTCTGCCAGACTGAGCTACAGCCCCAGGACGGGGCGGCAGTCT
>Ga0256830_1000732_pt1 | contig 24660 bp, 22 predicted proteins | sample 128326metaG_FD_190537 | JGI IMG/M metagenome (GOLD analysis project Ga0256830, IMG submission 190537) | Hydrothermal vent microbial communities from Lau Basin, Pacific Ocean - 128-326 | ecosystem: Environmental > Aquatic > Marine > Hydrothermal vents | place: Pacific Ocean: Lau Basin | collected... | reverse complement strand
CTGAAGAAACGTATCGATCCCCGTGAGTACAACGGCGCGAGCCTGCTTGGCCTGCGCGGTATCGTCGTCAAGAGTCATGGCAGCGCCGATGCGCGTGCCTTTGCCACGGCGATCCGCGGGGCGGTGCAGGAAGTCAAGCAGGACGTACCACAGCGGATCAGCAACAAACTGCAAACCGTACTGGTCGAGGAACGCGTCGGGTGATCTATTCTAGAATTACGGGAACGGGCGGTTACCTGCCCGAGAAGGTGCTGACCAACCAGGACCTGGAAAACATGGTCGATACCAGCGACGAGTGGATCACCGATCGCACCGGTATCAGGAAGCGCCACATCGCGGTGGAAGGCGAGACCACCTGTGACCTCGCCGAACAGGCCGCGCGGCGCGCCATCGAGGCCGCCGGCATCGGCAACGCCGACATCGATCTCATCATCGTCGCCACCACCACGCCGGATCGTATCTTTCCCAGCACCGCCTGCCTGCTCCAGGAACGCCTCGGCGTGCAGGGCTGCGCGGCCTTCGACCTGCAGGCGGTGTGCACCGGCTTCGTCTATGCGCTGGGCGTGGCGGAGAAGTTCATTGCCAGCGGCAGTCACAGGTGCGCGCTGATCGTCGGCGCCGAGACCCTCTCGCGCATCGTCGACTGGAGCGATCGCGGCACCTGCGTGCTGTTCGGCGACGGCGCCGGTGCCGTGGTGCTGCAGGCCGCCGACGAGCCGGGGATTCTCTCCACGCACCTGCATGCCGACGGCCGCTACAAGGATCTCCTCACCGTGCCCGCCGGGATCTCCGAGCACAGCGAACTCTTGCACGAGGGCAGGGCCTTCATGGAAATGCGCGGCAACGAGGTCTTCAAGATGGCGGTCAATACCCTCGGCCGCATCGTCGATGAGACCCTCGCCGCCAACGACATGCAGAAGTCGGACATCGACTGGCTGGTGCCGCATCAGGCGAACATTCGCATCATCAGCGCCACGGCGAAGAAGCTCGACATGAGCATGGACAAGGTCATCGTCACCGTGGACGAACACGGCAATACCTCGGCGGCGTCCATTCCGCTGGCGCTGGACATCGGCGTGCGCGACGGGCGCATCAGGCGCGGCGAGACCATTCTGCTGGAGGCCTTCGGCGGCGGCTTTACCTGGGGGTCGGCGCTGCTGAAGTTCTGAGAAACGGGTTCGGGTTAGAAGGTGAACAAATCCGATAGCGATCCCCTCACCCTGACCCTCTACCCCTGCGGGGCACCGAGGTCCCTGAGGGAGAGGGGACCGAAATGGCCGGCGCGGGTGCAGGATAGACTCCCGGGAGTTGAAAAATACAGGTGCTGAAAAAATTCAAAGATTCAGCTTGCTGTTTGCTCCAGTCTTTACTCGTGGAAAAAAGGTATTTTGAAGTTTTTCGTCGAATCGCGATATCGTCCTCGGTGGTTAAGCAAACCATTCGCCCATTCCCCCGGGATAGAGGGTTGGGGAGAGGGGATCAAGATTGCGAATGACTTTCATTGAATTGAAGGAAACACGCGAACTATGTCACTGGTATTCGTATTCCCCGGTCAGGGTTCCCAGTCGGTAGGCATGATGAGCGCGCTGGCCGAGGAGGCCATCGTGCGCGAGGTCTTTACCGAGGCCGGCGAGGCGCTGGGACAGGACCTGTGGAGCATCGTTCAGGAAGGGCCCGAAGAGACCCTCAACAGCACCGAGATCACCCAGCCCGCCATGCTTGCCGCCGGCACCGCCCTGTGGCGCCTGTGGCAGTCCCGTGGCGGACCGGTGCCCGCCTTCATGGCCGGCCACAGTCTCGGCGAGTACACCGCGCTGGTGGCGGCCGGCAGCATCGCCTTTGCCGATGCCGTGGGCCTCGTGCACCAGCGCGGCAGGTTCATGCAGGAGGCCGTGCCCGCGGGCAGCGGCGCCATGGCCGCCATCCTCGGCCTCGACGATGCGGCGGTGGCCGAGGTCTGCGCCGCGGCCGCCGAAGGCGAGGTGGTGGAGCCGGTGAACTTCAACGCCCCCGGCCAGGTGGTGGTGGCGGGCGAGCGCGCCGCGGTGGAGCGGGCCACGAGGCTGGCGAAGGAAAAGGGGGCGAAGCGCGCCCTCGTGCTGCCGGTGAGCGTGCCGTCCCATTGTTCGCTGATGAAACCGGCGGCCGAGCGCCTCGAGAAGGTGCTCGCCGAGGTGACCATCACGGCGCCCTCGGTGCCGGTGATCTGCAACGTGGACGTGCAGCCGGTGGCGGACGCCGCGGCCATTCGCGACGCCCTGGTGCGCCAGCTCTACCGGCCGGTGCGCTGGGTGGAGACCATTCGCCAGCTGGCGGCGCAGGGCGTGGACCAGCTGGTGGAATGCGGGCCGGGCAAGGTCCTCACCGGCCTCAACAAGCGTATTGAAAAGGCCATGACCGCGCGGGCGATCTTCGATCCCGCGAGTCTGGCGCAGGCACTCGAGGAACTGGCCGGCTAGGCCGGGTCCCGGGCGCCATCGACGACACACAGGGGGAAACGAGCATGTCACTGGAAGGGGAAATCGTCCTCATCACCGGCGCGAGCCGGGGGATCGGCAAGGCCGTGGCGCTGACCATGGGCCGACGCGGGGCCACGGTGGTGGGAACCGCGACTTCAGAGAGTGGTGCAGAAAACATCACTAAGTATCTGAAAGAAAACAATATCGAGGGCATGGGTCTGCCCATGGACGTGACCGACGCGGACAGCGTCAGCGCGGCCCTGGCGGCCATGAGCGAGCAGGTGGGGGCGCCCACGGTACTGGTCAACAACGCCGGCATCACCCGCGACAACCTCCTCATGCGCATGAAGGACGAAGAGTGGGACGCCATCATCGAGACCAACCTGAGCTCGGTCTACCGCATGAGCAAGGCCGTGCTGCGCGGCATGAGCAAGGCGCGCAAGGGACGCATCATCAGCATCGCCTCGGTGGTGGGGGTCTCGGGCAACGCCGGGCAGACCAACTACGCCGCCGCCAAGGCCGGGATCATCGGCTTTTCCAAGTCCCTGGCCCGCGAAGTGGGTTCGCGCGGCATCACCGTCAACGTGGTGGCGCCGGGCTTCATCGACACCGACATGACCCGCGCCCTGCCGGAGACGGCCCGCGAGGCGCTGCTGGGCCAGATCCCGCTGGCGCGGCTTGGCCAGCCCGAGGAAATCGCCGCCGCGGTGGCCTTCCTGGCCTCGCCGGAGGCATCCTATATCACCGGCGAGACGCTGCATGTGAACGGCGGCATGTACATGGCCTGAGCATTCCAGGTCATTGAAAAATATGGGTTTAATACCCTCATGGAAAGACCCGAAAAGGCGTGCAGATTTTTTGGCATCTGTGCGCGGTTTTCACTAGAATAGCCACGCTCGGGCCGGGTGCCGGAGCCGAATTTTTTAACTGGAGGAACCGACTGTCATGAGCAGCGTTGAAGAACGAGTCACAAAAATCGTGGTTGAGCAGCTGGGGGTGAAGGAAGACGAGATCAACCCCGATGCGTCCTTCGTGGACGACCTGGGTGCCGATTCCCTCGACACCGTTGAACTGGTGATGGCGCTGGAAGAAGAATTCGAGACCGAGATCCCGGACGAGGACGCCGAGAAGATCACCACCGTCAAGCAGGCGGTCGAGTACATCAACGCCCACAGCGGTTGACTCCGTACAGCAAGCAGCCGGGGCCGCATCCACCCGCCGTGGTTGCGGCCTTCGTTTATTGGGACGCCAGATCCTGCCTGCCGCCCCGGTAGCGGCAGCGATTCGAGGGAATAGCAGTGACGAAACGTCGCGTGGTAATTACGGGCCTGGGCATGGTCTCCCCGGTGGGCCTCAACGTCCGGGACAGCTGGGCCAACATCCTTGCGGGCAAGAGCGGTATCGGCCCCATCACCCATTTCGATGTCAGCGAGTTCAACACCCGCTTCGGCGGCTCGGTGTGGGACTTCGACGTCAGCACGGTGATGTCGGCCAAGGAAGCACGCAAGATGGATACCTTCATCCACTACGGCATCGCCGCGGGCAAGGAGGCCATCGCCGACGCCGGACTGGAGATCACCGAGGAGAATGCGCCGCGCATCGGCGTCTTCATCGGCTCCGGCATCGGTGGCCTGCCCGGCATCGAAAAGGGCCACAACGCCTTTCTCAAGGGCGGACCGCGCAAGATCTCGCCCTTCTTCGTGCCGGCCAATATCATCAACATGATCTCGGGCAACCTGTCCATCATGTACGGGATGAAGGGTCCCAACCTCGCCATCTCCACCGCCTGCGCCACCGCCACCCACAGCATCGGCGATGCCGCGCGCCTCATCGCCTACGGCGATGCCGACGTCATGGTCGCCGGCGGCGCGGAAATGGCCACCTCGCCCACGGGCCTCGGTGGCTTCAGTGCCGCACGCGCCCTGTCCACGCGCAACGACGATCCCGAAACCGCCAGCCGTCCCTGGGACGCGGACCGCGACGGCTTCGTGCTCGCCGACGGTGCCGGCGTGGTGGTGCTGGAAGAATACGAGTTCGCCCGCAAGCGCGGCGCGCGGATCTATGCCGAAGTCATCGGCTACGGCATGAGCGGTGACGCCTACCACATGACCTCGCCCTCGGAAGGCGGCGAGGGCGCAGCGCGTTGCATGGTGGCGGCGATGAACAACGCCGGGATCAATCCCGAGCAGGTGGACTACATCAATGCCCACGGCACCTCCACGCCGGCCGGTGACAGGGCCGAGGTCATGGCGGCAAAGTCGGCCTTCGGCGATCACGCCTACAAGCTGGCCATGAGTTCCACCAAGTCCATGACCGGCCACCTGCTGGGGGCGGCGGGGGGCATCGAGGCCATCTTTACCGCGCTGGCCATCCACGAGCAGGTGGCGCCGCCCACCATCAATATCTTTACGCCCGATCCCGACTGTGACCTGGACTTCGTGCCGGGCGAGGCGCGCCAGATGAAGATCGACGTCGCCCTGTCCAATTCCTTCGGCTTTGGCGGCACCAATGGCACGCTGGTCTTCGCCCGGGTGGAGTAGGCCGCCACGGGGCGCCCCGCCGCGCGCTGCCTTGCCGACATGAGCGCTTTCGCCGACGCCTGTTGCGATCCCCCCCGCCTGCGGCGTCGGCCCCTGCCCAGGGACACCGATCTGCTCGCCCTGGCGCGACGTCATCCCCGGCGCTATCCCTTCCTCCTCGAGACCACCTCCAGTGCCGGCGACAGGGCCGGGTACGATCTGCTCTTCGCCTTCCCCGGCGAGCGCCTGGAGTTGCGCCAGGACGGCGGCGTGTTTCTCGACGACAGGCCGCTGGACACGGACTTCTTCACCGCCCTGGATCGCTGCTGGGAGGCGGCAAGCGTGACCACGCGCGAGGCGGGCGCCGTCTTTCAGGGGGGCTGGTTCCTCTACCTGTCCTATGAGCTGGCGGGGCACATCGAGCCGCGTCTGGATCTTCGCCCGGCCGATGCCGCGCTGCCGGTGGCCACGGCCGTGCGCTTTCACACCGTGCTGCAACGGGACCGTGCCACGGGCGAGATCTGCGTGATCAGCGAAGCCAGCCACGCGGCGGAGCAGGCGGCGGTGTGCGAGGACGTGGCGCGCCTGCCGGTGGGTGCTGCGAGCGTGCCGGCGGCACCCCGGCCCCTGTTGCACGAGGCCGAGCCACGGGATTACCTCCATGCCGTGGCGCGCATCAAGGACTGGATCCGCGCCGGTGACGTGTTCCAGGTCAACCTCTCGCGGCCGTGGCGCGCTCACGGCGTGCAACTGAGCGATGACGAACTCGCGGCGCTCTACGCGCGCCTGCGTGAGGCCAATCCGGCGCCCTTTGCCGGTCTGGCGCGCTGGCCGGAGGCGGCGGTGCTCAGTTCCTCGCCGGAGCGGCTGGTGCGCGTGCGCGCCGGGGTGGTGGAGACGCGTCCCATTGCGGGCACGCGACCGCGGCGCGCGGGCGCGGACGAAGCCGATCGCCGCGCGCTGGTGGCGCATCCCAAGGAGCGCGCCGAGCACATCATGCTCATCGATCTGGAACGCAACGATCTCGGCCGCATCTGCGCGCCCGGTTCCATCGCGGTGGACGAACTCATGGTGACGGAGAGCTATGCCCACGTGCATCACATCGTCTCCAACGTGCGCGGGCGCCTGCGCGAGGACGTGCGTCCCGGGGAGGTGATCCGCGCGGTCTTTCCCGGCGGCACCATTACCGGCTGTCCCAAGGTGCGCTGCATGGAGATCATCGCCGCGCTGGAAGGGGAGGCCCGGGGGCCCTACACCGGTTCGCTGGGTTATCTCAACCGCAACGGCGACATGGACCTCAATATCCTCATCCGTACCATCAGCCTGTGCGGCGACACCCTCGAGATCCGTGCCGGGGCGGGGATCGTCGCCGACTCCGATCCCGCGCGGGAACTCGCGGAGACCCGCGCCAAGGCCGAGGGCATGTTGCGTGCCCTGTGCCCGGCCTGATCCGCCCATGCCCGGCGCCACTCACAGCGAACCCGTGGCGATCCTCGTCGATGGCGAGCCGGCCGCGTCGCTGAACGCGCTGGATCGCGGCCTGCACTACGGCGACGGTCTCTTCGAGACCATGGCGCTCGTGGACGGCGACGTGCTCTGGGCCGAGGATCACCTGCGACGCCTGGGACAGGGCATGGATCGTCTTGGTATCGCGGGGCTCGACATGCCGGCCCTGCGCGAGGAGATGGCGCGCCTCGCCGAGGGCGTCGCCCGCGGCGTGCTCAAGCTCATCGTCACCCGCGGCGCGGGGGGGCGCGGTTACGGGCCGCCCGGGGACGTCTCGCCCACGCGGGTGCTGATGCGCTATCCCTGGCCCGCGCCGCCCGCCGGCGCGGCGGAAGACGGGGTGCGCCTGCGCTGCTGCGAGACGCCGCTGGGACGCAACCCGCGGCTGGCAGGGATCAAGCACCTCAACCGGCTGGAACAGGTGCTGGCGCGGCGGGAATGGGAGGAACGCGGCATCGACGCGGATATTGTCGAGGGTCTCATGTTCGACGAAAAGGGCTTGCTCATCGAGGGGGTATCCAGCAATGTATTTCTGTGCCGTGGCGACACCATCCTCACCCCCCGGCTGGATCACTGCGGCGTGCGCGGAATTGTCAGGCAAAAGCTCTCGGAAATCGCTACAATTTTGTCTATGCAGTTGATTGAAAAGGACATTGACCGTGGCGGGCTGGAGGCCCTGCTCGACGAGGGCGCGGGTCTGTTTCTCACCAACAGTCTCATTGGCCTCTGGCCGGCGCGCGAGCTGGACGGGCGCGCCATCCCCATCCCCGATGCCGTGCGCCGTCTCCAGGCGGCGCTGGCGCGGCAGCGCGGTGCCTCGTGAAACAGGCCGCCTTCCGTTTCCTCGCCGTCGCCGTGCTGGCCGTGAGCCTGGGCGTGGGCTGGCTGTGGTGGGACTACCAGGTCTTCCTCGATGCCCCCCTCGAGGGCGTGGCGGCGGAGGGCGAACTCCTCGAGGTGGAGCCCGGCTCCAATCTCACCCGTCTCGGGCAGGAACTGCACGCGCGCGGCTGGTTGCGCCGGCCGGGTTACTGGTTGTGGCACGCGCGCTGGAGCGGCCGCGGCGACATCATGGTGGGCGAATACCGCGTCACCCCCGAGGACACGCCGCGCACCCTGCTCGAACGCCTCAATACCGGCAAGGTGGCCCAGTACAGTTTTACCATCGTCGAGGGCTGGACCTTCCAGCAGTTGCGCCATGCCATCGAGCAGGACCCGGTGCTGGAACAGACCCTCGTCGGTCTGCCCGCCGACACCGTCATGGCGCAACTGGGCAGGCCGGGGCTGCACCCGGAAGGCCGTTTCCTGCCGGACACCTATCATTTTCCCCGCGGCACCAGCGATCTGGATTTCCTGCAACGCGCCATGCGGGAAATGGATCGGGTGCTGGCCGCGGAGTGGGAGGCCCGCGCCGTGGGCCTGCCGTTCAGGGATCCCTACGAGGCGCTGGTGCTGGCCTCCATCGTCGAGAAGGAGACCGCCGTGCCCGCCGAGCGCCAGCAGATCGCCGGCGTCTTCGTGCGCCGTCTGGAACGGCGCATGCGCCTGCAAAGCGATCCCACCGTGATCTACGGCATGGGGGAACGTTACGACGGTAACATCCGCCGGCGTGACCTGCGGCGCGACAATCCCTACAATACCTATCGGCGCCATGGCCTGCCGCCGACCCCCATCGCCCTGCCGGGACGTGAGGCCATCTACGCGGCGCTGCATCCCGACGACGGCGATGCGCTGTACTTCGTCGCCCGCGGGGACGGTAGCCACTACTTTTCCAGTACCCTGGAAGAGCACAACGAGGCCGTGATCCGTTTCCAGCTCAAGGGAAAACGGCGGGCCTTTTCTTCGTACCGCGAACCCGGCCAGCCCGACTGAGCGGGCCCACCGCAGGCAGGACCCACTCCAGACACGATGCGAGGCAAGTTCATTACCGTCGAAGGCGTCGAAGGCGTCGGCAAGTCCACCAACATGGCCTTCATCGCCGGCTTCCTGCGTGAGCGCGGCATGGACGTGGTGGAGACCCGTGAACCGGGCGGCACGCCCACCGGCGAGGCCATCCGGGAACTCCTGCTGGATGCCCGTCGCACCGACATCCATACCGATACCGAACTCCTGCTCATGTTCGCCGCGCGCGCGCAGCATCTCGCCGAACTGATCCGCCCGGCGCTGGAGCGCGGGCAATGGGTGCTCTGTGATCGCTTCACCGACGCCACCTATGCCTACCAGGGAGGAGGGCGCGGCGTGCCGGCGGCGCGCATCGCGGTGCTGGAGGACTGGGTACAGGGGGAACTGCGCCCCGATCTGACCATCCTGCTGGATCTGCCGGTGGGCGACGGCCTGCGACGCGCGGCGGGACGCAGCGAGCCGGATCGCTTCGAACAGGAACAGCAGGCCTTTTTCGAACGCGTGCGTGCTGCCTACCTGGCGCGGGCCGAGGCTACGCCGCAACGCTACCGGGTGATCGACGCCTCGCCCGAGCTGGCGGAGGTGCAGGCACGCTTGCGCGCGGTGCTGGAGGATTTCTGCCGTGGCTGAGGGCGCCGCCGTCGGTCGGCTTCCCGGCATGGATCTGCCCGCGCGCCTCGACACGGTGTATCCGTGGCTGGAGGACGTGTGGCAACGGTGGCAGGCGCGTTGCCAGCGCGGTGAGGTGCCCCACGCGCTGTTGCTGCGCGGGGACGCCGGCATCGGCAAGACCCACCTGGCCCTCTCCATGGCCGCGCGCCTGTTGTGCAGCGAAAGCCCTTCACCCTGCGGGACCTGCGCCGCCTGCCGTTTCATGCAGGCGGGTACCCACGCGGACTTTCGCTTTCTCGGCCCGGAGGACGACAGCAAGTGGATCCGCATCGAGCAGGTGCGGGAACTCATCGACGCCCTCAATCTCACCAGCCAGCGGGGACGCTACAAGGTCGCCGTTCTGGCCCCCGCCGAGCGCCTCAACACCGCGGCGGCCAACGCCCTGCTCAAGACCCTGGAGGAGCCGGCCAGCGACACGGTGTTGATCCTGGTGAGTGCCCGGCCGGCCTTCCTGCCCGCCACCATCCGCAGCCGTTGCCAGCAACTGCCCCTGGCGCCGCCACCCCGCGAGGTGGCGCTGGAATGGCTGGCGGCGCAGGCCGCCAGCGCGGGACTGGCGGACGATGAGCGTGAGCAACTGCTGGATCTGGCCGCCGGGGCGCCGCTCGCGGCGCTGCAGCTCGCCGAGGAGGGGGAACTGGCCGCTCATCAGGCGGCCTTCGAGGCCTTTGCCGGCCTGGCGCAGGGCGGGGGGGTCAGTCCCGTGGCGGTGGCGGCGCAGTGGGCCGAGGCGGGTCTCGACAGGGCGCTGCGCCGGCTCCATGTCTGGAGCCATGATCTCGTCGTGCTGCGCCAGCTGGGTCCGGCGGCGGGGGAAGGGCGCGTGGCGGGCATGGTGCGGAGCCGCGGCCTCGCCGGGGTCTTGCAAGGGCTGGCAAAACCTTTAGACTTGAAGGCCTTGCACGCGTGGCAGGCACGCATCCGCGATGCGGGCCGGCTGGTGGACACCCCGGTGACGGCCGCGGCGGTGCTCGAAGACCTGTTGCTGGAGTGGGTTAAAGTCTCGGCGCCACATCGCCGATAAGCTTTTCTATATAAAAGGAAAAGGGAAGGGATACATTATGGCCCAGATGCCCCCGGGAATGGCGGGTGGGGCTCGGCAGGGGATCCTGTCGCTGACCATCCGAGACAAGAGTGCCCTGTATGCGGCTTACATGCCCTTCGTCAAGAACGGCGGCCTGTTCATCCCCACCAACAAGGATTACCAGCTTGGTGACGAGGTCTTCATGCTGTTGACCCTCATGGACGAGAAGGAAAAATTGCCGGTGGCCGGCAAGATCGTCTGGATCACGCCCAAGGGCGCGCAGGGAAACCGAGCCTCCGGGATCGGCGTGCAGTTCAGCGATCAGGACGGCGGCGCCGCGCGCACCAAGATCGAAACCTATCTTGCCGGGGCGCTGAAGTCGGATCGCCCGACCCACACCCTGTAGCCCCGCCGCCGATCTGTGCTAGCATCCCCACCGCCCGTAGCCGGGCGGTTTTTTGTTTATACAGGACGGATCCCATGACAAGCATGCTGGTCGATTCCCATTGCCATCTCGATCGCCTCGATTTGAGTCGCCACGAGGGCTCCCTCGATCACGCCCTCGATGCGGCCCGCGCGGCGGGCGTCGGCCATTTCCTGTGCGTGAGCATCGACACGGAGAACCTGCACACCGTGAGTGAACTCGCCGCGCGCTACGCGGATGTCTCCGCATCGGTGGGGATCCACCCCAATGAACGCGAGGGCGAGGAACTCGAGGTGGAACAGCTGGTGGCCTATGCCGCCCCCGAGCACGTGGTGGCCATTGGCGAGACCGGCCTGGACTATTTCCGCAGCGAGGGTGACCTGGAGTGGCAGCGTGAGCGCTTTCGCCGGCACATCGCCGCGGCGAAGGAATGCGGCAAGCCCCTCATCATTCACATGCGTGATGCCACGGAGGATACCCTGCGTATCCTCCGCGAAGAAAATGCCCACGAGGTGGGCGGCGTGATGCACTGTTTCGTGGATTCCTGGGACACCGCCCGGGCGGCCATGGACATGAACTTCGTCATTTCCTTTTCAGGCATCGTCACCTTCAGGAGCGCCAGCGAGTTACAGGAGGTGGCGCGCAGGCTGCCGCTGGAGCGGATGCTGGTGGAAACGGATTCACCCTACCTCGCGCCGGTGCCGTATCGCGGCAAGAGCAACGAACCGGCCTTCGTGCGCCACGTGGCGGAATTCATCGCCCAGTTGCGCGGCATGGAATTCGAGGAACTGGCGCGTATCACCACCGAAAACTATTTTCGCATGTTTGGGGAAAAGAAATAACCACAGAGGGCACAGAGCACACAGAGAAACCACTTAGTGTGTGGCAAGGGAGACAGTGCGGTTTTCAACCTGGTGGTTTCCGTTTACCCGAAAAGTTCTGGCCCTGGTGTGGCCTGATCTGAACAAAAGCAAACACAAGCCAGAGTTGGAACACATATTGGTCTGTTCGACCTGCAAGAAACAACTGTCGTTTTCTCTGTGTCCTCTGTGGTTGATACGTGTGTCGTTTTTGTGGTCAGTTTTTTGAGATCGGTCGCGGTCGTCGGTTTTCGTCGATGGCGACATAGGTGAGGACGGCCTCGCAGACACGTTCCACTTCCAGGGACATGCGGTTGCGCTGGGCGAAGCCTTCCACCCTGACCGAGATCGACGTGTTGCCCACGCGCGTGACGTCGGCATAGAGGCTGATCAGATCGCCGACGAAAACGGGCTTGAGAAACAGGAACTCGTTGACGGCCACGGTGACGATGCGCCCCCGCGCCCGTTGCAGGGCAACGATGCTGCCGGCGATGTCCACCTGGGACATGAGCCAGCCTCCGAAGATGTCGCCGGCGGCATTGGTATCGGCGGGCATGGCCAGCACGCGGATCGCCGGCGAACGATCCTCGGGCAGGGCATCGTCGCCCGGCGCGGCGCCGCCCATGACTCAGTGCCCCGCATACATGGCGTCGACGGCGTCGGCGAAGCGTTCCATGATCTGTTTGCGCCGCAGCTTGAGCGTGGGCGTGATGAGGCCATCGTCCACGGTCCAGGGATCGAAGCTCAGGGTCACCCTGTGGATGTTCGCATAGCCGGGGAATTCTTCCATCTGCGCCGCGATGCGCGCCAGTACCGCCTCCAGCACCCGCTTGTCGGTGAGGGCTTCGGGCGCCTTGGGATCGAGGCCGAGGGACTGGGCAAAGTTCGGCCAGGTGTCGGGGTTGAGCACCGCGATGGCGCTGAGGTAGGGCTTGCCCTCGCCGAGTACCAGCACCTGATCGAAGAGGGGATCGTTGGCAATGGCCATCTCGATATCCGCCGGCGGCACCTTCTCGCCGTTGGCCAGCACGATGATCTCCTTGATACGTCCGGTAATGTAGATGTGGTTGTTGTCGATGCGCGCCTTGTCGCCGGTGTGCAGCCAGCCATCCCGGTCGATGACCGCGGCGGTGGCCTCCTCGTTGTTCCAGTAACCCAGCATGACGCCGGGTGAGCGCACCAGCAATTCGTCGTCTTCGCCCAGTCTGACTTCCACGTCACGCAGGGGTTCCCCGACGCTGGCGGGATCGTTGTTGTCCAGCTTGTTGGTGCTGATCACCGGGCTGGTTTCCGTCAGGCCGTAGCCCTGGGAGATGGGCAGGCCAAGGCCGATGAAGGTTCTGGCGATGTCCAGCGACAGGGGCGCCCCGCCGCTGATGGAGAAGCGCAGGCGTCCACCCAGGCGGCGCATGACCTTCTTCCCCACCAGCGTGTTGAGTATCGGCCACAGCAACTGGCGTGGCGACCACTCGGCCCGGCCCTGCTGGATCTCGAAGCGTTGCCAGCCGGTTTCCACCGCCGCCATGAAGAGCTTGCGCGCGAGGGGCGACTTTTCCTCCAGACCGGCCTGGATCTTGTTGTACACGCGCTCGAAGATGCGCGGCACCGTGACCAGGATGGTGGGGCGCACGGTTTGCAGATCTTCGCCCAGTTCCGGGATGGAGCGCGCATAGGCCACTTCCGCGCCGGCGAGGATGGGAATGTAGTGGCCCACGGTGCGCTCGAACATGTGTGACAGGGGCAGGAAGGAGAGGAACAGGTCGTCGGTGCGAACCTCCACGCTGTGGACGCCGGCATAGGCGTTCCACAGGATGTTGCCGTGACTCAGCATCACCCCCTTGGGTTTGCCGGTGGTTCCGGAGGTATAGACGATGGTGGCCAGTTGCTGGTTGTAGATATCCGGCGTATGCAGGCTGTCGCCGTGCTCCGGCAACCAGTCGTCCACATGCCGGAGGCGGGGTTCCTCGCTGTCCTCGAGCGCCTCCAGGCTGAGGATGGTCCTGGTCGGCGTGAAGTCCTCGCGCGCGGCGCGGATCTGGGTCCAGCACTCCCTGCCCTCGATGAGCACCAGCTTGATGCCGGCATCCTGGATTATGTAGGCGACGTTCTCGGCGCGGTCGTTGGTGTACAGCGGCACGATGACGATGCCGAGGCCCAGCGCGGCCTGCTCGAACATGACCCACTCGCGGCAGTTGCGCAGCATGATGCCGACGCGATCGCCGGAGACCAGGCCCTCGTTCTTCAGCGCGGTCTGCCAGCGCGCGATGTGACCGCCCATTTCGGCCCAGGTGGTCTCCAGCCACGCCCCGGTGGTGGCATCGTAGTGGTGGTAGGCGCGCTTGTCCGGCGTGCGCCGGATGCGCTCGATCATCAGTCCCGGCAAGCTGCCGGCCTGTTCGGGAGATATGTAGTCTGTCGTCATGATTGCTTTTCTGTCTCGTTTTTGAGTTTACGCCATGCGGGGTGGGGTTTGAATCGTTCGCCGTGTTTTTCGGTGAGCGTCTCCATGATCAACAGGAGCTGATCGACGCCACGCGTCTCGATGTATTTCATCGGGCCACCGCGGAAGGGCGCGAAGCCAGTGCCGAAGATCATGCCGGCATCGAGGTGATCCGCATCCGCGACCACCTTGTCGTGCAGGCAGGCCACGGCCTCGTTGAGGTAACGGCACAGGAGGCGGTCGAGTATGTCGCTGGGCGCCACGTAACGCCGGTCAGGGGCGGGCTTTACTGGCTTGCCCTTCTTGAAGGCATAGAAGCCCCTGCCGGATTTCTTGCCCAGGTCGCCGCGGCTGACCATGTCCTTGAGGCGCTGCGGCACCTCGATGTCCATGTGTTCGGCAAGGATCTCGGCGACATGCAGGCAGATGTCCAGGCCGACGGTGTCCGCCAGCTCGATGGGTCCCATGGGCATGCCGAAGCGGGTGGCGGCGCGGTCGATGAGGACCGGCGGCACGCCTTCGGCGTAGAGGGTGACCGCCTCGATGAGATAGGGCATGAGGACGCGGTTGACGAGGAAGCCGGGCGTGCTGGTCACCGGCAGGGGCAGCTTGCCGATGGCCTTTGTGAAGGCGGCCCCGTGGCTGACGTACTCGGCACTGGTCTTCTTGTCGTGCACCACTTCCACCAGCGGCATCTTCGCCACCGGGTTGAAGAAGTGCAGGCCGATGAGGCGCGCGGGATCCTTCAGGACCTTGCCGATCTCGGCGAGCGGAATACTCGAGGTGTTGGTGGCGAGAATGGTGTCGGGCCGTACCCTGTCCTCGATGGACTTGAACAGGTCCTGCTTGACCTGGACGTCCTCGAAGATGGCCTCGATGACCACGTCGGCGCTCTTGAGTCCGTCACCGCGCAGATCGGGAACGAGGCGGTCCATGGCGGCCTGGACGAGCAGGCGATCCTTGAGGCGGCGCTTGAACAGCTTGCTGGCCTTGCCCATGGCGCGCGCCAGGGTCTCGTGCTGGCGATCCTGGATGGTCACGGTCATGCCGCGGAAGGCGCACCAGGCGGCGATGTCTGCGCCCATGACCCCGGCGCCGATGACATGCACGTGCTTGACGGTGTAGTCGCTGTCCTTCGCCCGCGCCTTGAGCTGTTCCTGCAAGAGGAAGACGCGCACGAGGTTCTGCGCGGTACGACCGACGATGAGGCTGGCCACCGAAGCGGCTTCTTTCTCCAGCATGCGGTCGGGCTTGTCGAAATCGTTGACCCACAGATCGATGACCGCGTAGGGCGCCGGGTAGTGGGCGCGCGGTGCCTTCGCAGAGACCTTTTTGACCAGGAAGCGGGCCAGCAGGGGACGCAGGAAACGCAGGTTGGGCAGGGTCTTGAAGAACGACAGGGGTTTTACCGCCGGCGGCGACAGGGCGACCTCGCGCGCCGCCCTGAGGGCGTGGCGACGCGGGACGGCGTAGGTGACCAGGCCCATGCGCCGTGCGGCGCGCGCGGAAACGCTGCGTCCGGTGAGAATGAGATCCAGCCCTGCCAGCGGACCGACGGTCTGGATCATGCGCACCGTGCCGCCGAAGCCGGGATGGATGCCGAGGCGGACCTCCGGCAGGCCGAGGCGGGTGGCCGGATCGTCCACGGCGATGCGGTAGCGGCAGGCCAGTGCCAGCTCGAGGCCGCCGCCGAGGCAGAAACCGTCGATCAGGGCGATGGTGGGGCAGGACAGGCCGGCGAGGGTGTTGAAGACCCCGTGGGCATAACGGATCTTTTCCAGCGCCGCTTCTTCGCTGTCGAAGTTCTGAAACTCGGTTACGTCGGCGCCGGCGATGAAGCCGCTCTCCTTGGCCGAGAGGATGACCAGCGCGCGGGGCGGCTGGTTGACGATCTCCAGCAGGGCCTGATCGAGTTCCTCCATGACCTCGCCGGAGAGGACGTTGGTGCCGGCATCGTGCTTGTCCAGGTAGAGCCAGGCGATGCCGTCGTCGTCGTGTTCGAGTTTCCAGTTTTTCATGCTTTTTGTTGTCATCGTGGTTCCTTGTTCCGGGCAGGCGGATCAGTCGATACGCTCGACGAGCATGGCGCCGCCCTGGCCGCCACCGATACACAGGGTGGCGATGCCGTGGCGGGCGTTGTTGCGCCTGAGGACGTGCAAGAGGTGCAGGACGATACGCGCGCCACTGGCGCCCACCGGATGGCCGAGGCTGATGCCGCCGCCATCGACGTTGAGGCGCGCGCGATCGAGTTCGCCGAGGGCCTTGTCCAGGCCCAGTTCCCTGCGGCAGTAGTCGTCGTCGGCCCAGGCGGCGAGGCAGGCCAGTACCTGTGCCGCGAAGGCCTCGTTGATCTCCCAGTAGTCCACGTCCGCAAGCCCCAGCTTGTGGCGCCGGAGGATGGGGGTGGTGGCGTGCACGGGGCCGAGGCCCATCTGCGCCGGATCGAGGCCCGCCCATTCGCTGTCCACCAGCCGGCCGATGACCGGCAGCCCGTGCGCGTCCACCGCCTTCTGGCTGGCGAGCAGCAGCATGGCGGCGCCATCGGTGATCTGCGCGCTGTTGCCCGCGGTGACATTGCCGAAGTGGCGGTCGAAGACCGGCTTCAGGCCGGCGAGTTTTTCCACGCTGGAGTCCCGCCGCAGGCCGTCGTCCTCGAGGTAGAAGTGGCCCTGGCTATCGTAGAGGGGCTCGATCTCCCCGAGATAGCCCTTGTCCTGCGCCGTGGCGAGGCGCTGATGGCTCTCCACCGCGTAGCGATCCATGGTTTCGCGATCGATACCGAAGCGCCAGGCGAGGTTTTCCGCCGTCTGTCCCATGGAAAGGCCAACCACCGGATCGGTGAGGCCGCGCAGCAGGCCGATGACGGGTTTCAGGTGACGCCCGCGCAGCTTGCCGAACACCTGCAACTTCTGCCACAGGCTGCGCGCGCTGTTGAGTTCGCCCAGCCAGCCCACCATGGCCTCGTTGAGCAGCACCGGCGCGTGGCTCATGGATTCGACCCCGCCGGCGAGGACGAGATCCGCGCGGCCCATGATGATGTCCTTGGCGGCACTGTCCAGCGCCTGCAGGCCGGAGGCGCAGTTGCGTTGCACCGTGTAGGCGGGCACCTTCTCGCCGCAACCCAGGCGCAGGGCGACGACGCGGGCGATGTTGGCCTCGTCGGGACCCGGCATGACGCAGCCGAGCACCACTTCATCGAGCATGTCGGGGGTGAAGGACTGGCGCGCCAGCAGGGGACGGGCGCAGCCCAGGGCGAGGCTGGCGGCGGGGAAGGGACCGGGCCTGTTGCGCGCCTTGAGGAAGGGGGTACGGCTGCCGTCCACGACAAAGACCTCGCGGCCCTTGAGATTGCCGCCATTGCTGCGCCTTGTCCCGGTGGCGGTCTTTTTCTTCGGCGTGCTCTTGCGCGTGGTGGCCGCCTTTTTCTTCGTCGTGGTTTTTTTTGTTGTCGCCATGGTTGTGCTTACTCTTTTCCAAAGTCGATGGGGAAGTCATCCACCGTGATGACTTCACGGCGCGCGGCCTCGGCCTCGCGTACCAGTTGCGCATCCTCCTCGTCGATGAGCTTGCGCTTGATGCCCTCGGCGAGCCAGGCCTCGAGCCCGCGGTGCTGGGGCTTGAAATCACGCAGTTCCTTGCGCAGCTTGCGCTCCACGTGCTCGGCAGTGATGACCTTGACCAGCGCATCCTCGATGCGCCCGATCTGCTCGTCCGTGGTGCGTGGGAGATAGATCCCGTGGGTCAGGCGGTCGCGCGTGGCCGAAGGGGCCAGCAGCAGCTCCGCAACCTCGTGGCCCAGCCTGTCGCTCGGGGGCGAGAACCAGCGCCCGAGGGGGAAGATGCACCAGCGCAGCACCCAGGCCACCGGGCGGTTGGGCAGGTTGTGGAGGATCTGGTTGACGCGATCCTGGATGGTGAACAGGCTGTGCTCCACCGACCAGCGCAGCAGCGGCAGGTCTTCCCGGGGGCTGCCGTCGTTGTGAAAGCGTTGCAGCGCGGCGGTGGCCAGGTAGAGATGGCTGAGGATGTCCGCCAGCCGTCCCGACAGGCGCTCGCGGCGCTTGAGGGTACCGCCGAGGGTGGCCAGCGCCGCGTCGGCGAGCAGGGCGAAGGCCGAACTCATGCGCGTGAGGTGCTGGAAGTAGCGCCGCTCCCGGCCGCGTCCCGGCGTGAAGATGAAGAAGGAACTGGTGATGGCGTAACTGAAGGTGCGCAGCAGGTTGGTGACGACGAAGCGGATATGGCCGAAGAGGGCGACGTCGAACTTGCGCAGCGATTCTTCCTCGTCCTCGAGGTTGACGGCCTCCATGAGCTTGAGGATATGGGGATGCGCGCGCACCGCGCCCTGGCCGAAGATGATCATGGAGCGCGTGAGGATGTTGGCGCCTTCCACGGTAATGGCGATGGGCACCGCCTGGTAGACGCGACCCATGAAGTTACGCGGCCCGAGGCAGATCCCCGCGCCGCCGAGCACGTCCATGGCGTCGTTGACCACGGTACGCATGCCCTCGGTGATGTGGTACTTGACGATGGCGGAAATCACCGAGGGTTTCTCGCCGCGATCCAGGGCGCTGGCGGTGAGCACGCGGGCGGAATCCATTAAATAGGTATAACCGGCGATGCGCGCCAGCGCCTCCTGCACCCCCTCGAAGCGCCCGATGGGGATCTTGAACTGGCGCCGGATGCGGCCGTAGGCCCCCACCGAGCGGCAGGCCAGCTTGCCGGCGCCGCAGCCCAGCGCCGGCAGGGAGATGGAGCGGCCGTCGGCGAGGCACTCCATGAGCATGCGCCAGCCCTGGCCGGCGCGCTCCGCGCCGCCGATGAGCCAGTCGATGGGGATGAAGACGTCCTTGCCGCTGTTGGGGCCGTTCATGAACATGATGTTGAGCGGCAGGTGGCGGCGGCCGATGTTGACCCCGGGGTGATCGGTGGGGATGAGGGCGAGGCTGATGCCGATGTCTTCCCTGTCGCCGAGCAGGCGGTCGGGATCGTAGAGCTTGAAGGCCAGGCCCAGCAGGGTGGCCACCGGACCGAGGGTGATGTAGCGCTTCTCCCAGGTGAGGCGGATGCCGAGGACGTCCTTCCGGCCGTCGAAGTCCTGCTTGCAGACGATGCCGTAGTCGGGCATGGCGCCGGCGTCGCTGCCGGCCTCGGGGCTGGTGAGGGCAAAGCAGGGGATCTCCTCACCGCGCGCCAGGCGCGGCAGGTAATGGTCGCGCTGGCTGTCGGTACCGTATTCCATCAGCAGCTTCGCCGGCCCCAGCGAGTTGGGCACCATCACCGTCACCGCCGCGGTGACGCTGCGCGAGGCGATGCGCAGCACCACCTCGGAGTGGGCCAGCGCGGAGAAGGCCAGTCCACCGTAGCTGCGCGGAATGATCATGCCGAAGAAGCCCTTGTCCTTCATGAACTGCCAGATCTCGGGCGACAGGTCGTAGTCCTCGTGGGTGATCTTCCAGTCGTCGATCATGGCGCAGAGTTCTTCCACCGGGCCGTTGAGGAAGGCCTCCTCCTCGGGGCTCAGTCGCGGCGCGCCCTGCTTGCGCAGCTTGCGCCAGCGGGGACGGCCGCTGAAGAGTTCACCGTCCCACCACACGGTGCCGGCCTCCAGGGCCTCGCGCTCGGTATCCGACATGGAAGGCAGGACGCGCTTGAACAGCTTGAGCACCGGCTCGGAGATCCAGTGCATGCGCCAGCGGTGTTCGCTGTCGGTGGCGGCACGCAGCAGGGCATGGCCGCGCGCGAAACAGGCCGCTTCGATGGCCGCGGCGGCGAGGAGCAGCAGCCAGGACAGGGAGATCTGGTCGATGACGAACAGCAACAGGGCGAGCAGGAGCAGGTACGGCATACGCGGCATCATGGTCCGGACCTCCAGGTCTGGGGCAGGGTGGGAAGCGCGGGGCATGCCAGGGCGGGCGGGCAGGATCGTGCGCTGGCAGGCCTTGTTGTGACGAATTCCATCTCGTTTATCCCAAGCGGTTGAAAATCTGAATCAAAACGCTTCAGGTCACTATATATTCCGACCGCGGCGTTGTCCAAAAGTTACAGACAATTTGCCGGCGGGGCCACCGGCCGCGCCGCGAGGATCTCCCTCCCTGTCTATAACTCTATCGGAATTTCAGCTTTCCGCCACCGCGACGGCGGCGTCGAGCCGGGAAAGGGGGGTATAGAAGTGCGGCGAGAAGCGGATCCCGCCGCCGCGCGGCGCACAGACGATGCCGGCGGCCATCAGGCGCGCGTGACAGTCCGCGCCTGTCTGCTGACGGTGGCGGAAGGTGACGATGCCGGCATGGCGGCCCTCGGCCGGATCGCTGAGGAGTTCGAGTTTCGGGCTTTCCTCGATGCGCGCCATGAGATGGCGGGCGCGCGCCAGCACGGCGGCCTCCACCTCGGCCATGCCGATCTCTTCGAACAGCGAAAGGCTGGCGGCGAGGGCATGTACGCCGAGCATGTTGGGACTGCCGCATTCGAAGCGCTGCGCACCGGCGGCGGGGCGCCAGTCGCGGCGATCGAAGTCGTGGGGCTCGGCCACCATGTGCCAGCCGTACTCGTTGAGCCGCAACAGCGCGCGGCGTTCGGGGCGCACGTAGAAAAAGCCGAGGCCCTCGGGGCCCAGCAGCCACTTGTGTCCGTCGGCCATGGCGAAGTCCGCGCCCATGGCGAGGACGTCGCAACGCATGGCGCCGACGCTCTGGATGGCATCGACGCAGAAGAGGATGTCCGCCTCGCGGCAATGGGCGCCCAGGGTGTTCAGGTCGAGGCGCAGGCCGCTGGCGTACTGCACCGCGCTGATGGACAGCAGCCGCGTGTCGGCGTCGCAGGCCGCGATGAGCGCGGCCTCGGGACTGGCCGCCGCGGACAGGTCCACCTCGCGCACCGTGACGCCGAAGCGCTGGCCGACCGCCTCCCAGACGATGCGGTTGGAGGGGAATTCCTCGTTGCTGATGACGATATTCTCGCCGGCCTGCCAGTCTAGACCGAAGGCGACGAAGGACAGGGCCTCGGAGGTGTTCTTCACCAGTGCGATGCTGTCGGCCGCGGGGGCGCCGATGAGGCGCGCCAGCTGTTCGCGCAGGCGGGCCTCGGTCTCCAGCCAGCGGGGGTAGTGCTGTGCCCCGCGGCGCATGTTCTCCCGCGCAAAGGCCACCACGGCGTCATGGGTGCGCCGCGGCCAGGGCGCCACCGCGGCATGGTTGAGGTAGATGATGTCCTCGTCGAGGGGGAATTCGTCCAGTACGTCGCCGGGACTCATGCCGGCTCCCCGCGCCAGGCCGCAAGCCGTGCCCGGGCGGCGGCATCCGCATGCTCATCCACGCGGAAGTACCAGGTGTCCCGGGGCGCCGCCGCAAGGACGACGGTGGTCTGAAACAGTTCGTCGCGGCGGAAGTAATGAACCTCGAGGCTGTCGCCGGGGCGGCGGCGACGCAGCAGGGACGCCAGGCGGCGGCAGTCGGTGCGCAGGCCGTCGATGGCGAGGATCAGGTCGCCGGCGGAGAGTCCCGCCTGCTGGGCCGGGCCGTCTTCCGTGACGCTCTGGATGCGCAGGCCCTGGTCGCAGTCCCGGAGCACGGCGGCGAGATCCACGACGAGGGGATCCTCCGCGGGCTTGCCGCCCTTGTCCTGCAGGTCGCTGCGCGCGCGCTGCTGGGCGACGATGCCCAGCTCGGCGAGGAGTTCGCCCAGCGGCGGATCCTCGTGGCCATAGACGAAGGCGGCGAAGAAGTCCTGCATGTCCCTTCCGGCCAGTTCGCCGGCAATGGCCTCGATGCGCCCTTCGGGCAGTCCGATCCCCGGCCTGCCGTACTCCTGCCACAGGCGGCGCATGAGATCGTCCAGCGAGGCGCGCCCCCCGCTGTCGCGGCGCAGGCGCAGATCCAGCGCCAGCGCCACCAGCGCGCCCTTGGCGTAGTAACTGACGATGGCATTGGCGGCGTTCTCGTCCTGCTTGTAGAAGCGCGTCCAGGCATCGAAGCTCGACTCGGCGATGCTCTGGCGGAAGCGTCCCGGGCCGCGCATGACTCGCGTGACGGTCTGGCCGAGCAGTTCCAGGTAGCTCTCCAGCGGGATCAGCCCGCTGCGCAGCAGGCCGAGATCGTCGTAGTAGGAGGTGATGCCCTCGAAGGCCCACAGCAGGGTGGTGTGGGTCTCGCGCTCGAGCCGGTAGGGCATGAAGACCTCGGGCTTGATGCGCTTGATGTTCCAGGTGTGAAAATACTCGTGGCTGCACAGGCCGAGGAAGCCGCGGTACTTTTCCGTCACGCCTTCGTCCGCGGGATGGGGCAGATCCTCGCGGCTGCACAGCAGGCTGCAACTGCTGCGGTGTTCCAGGCCGCCATAGCCCTCGCCCACGGCCATGACCAGGAATACATAGCGTGACATGGGCGGCAGCTCGCCAAACATTTCGACGTGGGTCGTACAGATGCGCTGCAGGTCGTCAACGAGGCGGGTCATGTCCGCCTCGTGGCGGCCGTAGAGGGCGATCTCGTGGGGCACGCCGGCGACCTCGAACTCGGCCAGCGTGAGCGCGCCGATCTCGAAGGGGTGATCGATGAGGGCGTCGTAGTCCGGCGCGCGCCAGCTGCCGAAGCCGTGCCGCGGCGTGTCCTCGCCGGCATCCAGCGAAGTGGCCACCTGCCAGTCGCGCATGGGCGCATGTTCGGGGCGCGGGATGGTGAGTTCGCAGGGGCGTGCTTCCTGACCGACTGCGGCGAGGAACAGGCTGGCGCCGTTGAAATAGGCGTGGGTCTGATCGAAATGCGCGGCGCGCACCGAGAGATCCCAGGCATAGACTTCGTAGTCCACGTACAGCGGTCCCGCGCAGGGGGCGCATTGCCAGGTGCTCTTGTCCACGCGGTGGAGCGCCACCGCTCCTTCGTCGTTGCATGCGCGGATGGAGATGATGTTGCGCGCGAAGTCCCTGATCATGTAACTGCCGGGGATCCATGCCGGCAGGCGCAGGCGTTGTCCCTCGGCGGCGGGTTCCGCGATGGTGCAGCGGATCTGGAAGACATGCGCCGCGGGGCGGGCGAGCGACAGCCGGTAGTGAATGGGCGTGGCCCCGGAATGCATCGACGGCTCCATGCGCGCTCCGCGCTACTGGCGTTCGATCTTTTCGATGCGCACGGCCAGTTGCGCGCGGACTCCCTCGCGGGTGGTGCGGATGGTACCGTCGGCGGCGGGCGGGGTGTCGCCGCCGAGGTAGATCCACGCGCCCGGTTCGCCGATGAGGGTGTTTTCACTGTCGATGTGCCCGCCGGCATCGTCTGCCGCCCCGCGCACGTGGATGAGCACCTTGCCGTCCCTGAGCTCCGGCAGGATCTTCAGGTGCGCCGAATAGCCCTGCATCATGACGCGCTCGGCGATGGTGCCGCGCTCGGTGCGGTAGCGCTGGCGCACCGGATAACGCGCCGAGATGTTGATGGTGGCCCACTGGCCTTCGGTGGTGTCGATGAAATAGACGTCCTTGCCCTCGCGCGGGGTGCGCAGCATCCGCCGGCCCTGGCGCGCGGCCTCGACGATGGCGGGATTCATGGTGACATAGACGCGCAGTTGCGCCAGGTCGGGATTGAGGCGGCGCAGTTCCTCCTTGAGGACCTTCATGTTTTCGCGCGTGGTCTTGATATACAGTTCCTCGCCCTGGCCGGCGAGGATCCCCTGGGGATCGAGGAAGGGTTCGAGCAGCACGATGACCTCGTCCACCGGCCGGTCGGTGATGCGCACGGTGTCTTCCACCAGCAGTTCCTGGGCCTGCGCGGCGGGCAGGGCGACAAGCGTGATCAGCAACAGGAGGGCGTGGGCGAGGCGTGGTCGGCTCATAGGTGCAGTCGTCTCAGTTCGGAGGCCGGGGAGCTGTGCTCCCAGATCTCGTTGAATTCATCCACCAGCTCGCGCGCGCGGCCGGCATGGTTGAAGTTGGCCTGGCACTCGTAGCGATCAGCGTGCTCGCGGAACATCCAGCCGACGTTGTCGACGGTGAGGAAGGCACTGTTGCGCTGCTGGTAGTCGGGATGGATGACACGGATCTCGATGGAGGAGGAAAGGCGGCGCGCCAGTTCCACCAGGCGATGGCCCTGCTTGACGATGGCGTCGGTGTTGCGCACCAGGATGCGGATACGCGAATGGGGGTGGGCGCGGGCCAGATCGCTGACCGCCTCGACGAAGGCCGTGTTGTCGAACAGGCGGCCGTCCAGTTCGCGGCTGAAGATCTCCAGTGTCAGTGCCGCCTGCCCGACCATGGCCAGTGCCAGCGCGCGGTTTGCCTCCACGGTATCGATCTCGATCTCCGAGTCGCTGATACCCAGCACATAGCTGTCGAAATTCGTCATGGGGCTATTGTAGCAGGCCGCCGGATCGCCTGGGTAGTGTCAGCCCCGGACAGTGAGAACCCGGCACATGCGCCGGTGCGGGATACCCGCATCGTCGAATACCGTACCCTCGGCGACAAAGCCGTGGCGCCGGTAGAAGGGCACGGCGTCGAGCTGGGCGTTGAGACAGACTCGTGATGCCCCTTGCCGGTGTGCATGTTCACACAACAGTTGCAGGATCCGCGAGCCCGTGCCGCGGCCGCGCCAGGGCGCGAGCACCGCCATGCGTCCGATGTGCGCCGTGCCGCTGTCGTCGTTATGCGCGGGCAGGAGCAGGCGACCGGTGGCGACCACCGCACCGTCTTCGTCCAGCGCCACGGCGTGCACGGCATCTGCATCGCGCCCGTCCCATTCCAGTTCCATGGGCACCTTCTGTTCGGCGACGAATACCGTCTCGCGCACGTGACGGATCCCTTCCGCGTAGTCCTGCATGCGGCACAGGCGGCAGTCGCAGCTCATGGCCCGTCGTCCCCGTCTTCATCGGCGAGCA
>Ga0256830_1000731_pt1 | contig 24671 bp, 20 predicted proteins | sample 128326metaG_FD_190537 | JGI IMG/M metagenome (GOLD analysis project Ga0256830, IMG submission 190537) | Hydrothermal vent microbial communities from Lau Basin, Pacific Ocean - 128-326 | ecosystem: Environmental > Aquatic > Marine > Hydrothermal vents | place: Pacific Ocean: Lau Basin | collected... | reverse complement strand
ACGTTAGCATCAATGAATTATCATCCCAGCATGATATACGTATTTTGGTGATACGAACTTTGCTCACCTATTTAGAATTGGATGATTACCTACAGGGCGGAACACCCGTATATTCGGTGTACCAGTGATTATTTGGGTGAACAAGGAATGTTAGAACTGCAAGCCTCGAAGGTACGTTTGCGTTATCAACGTTTACGCGCACCCACATCGTTAACAGAGCTTGCAACAGCGCTTCACCAAAGAGCACTGAAACGTGAGAGGGCAGAACTCAAGCGGTTAAAAGTTGCCAGGTAGATGCATTGGCGACACATTTTGGTGACTCCTTAGAGAAACCTTGCGGACATTGCTCATGGTGCTTGCAAAAAACCAACGAGGCGAGATTTCTTTGTGGTGTAACTTCGCCCAAGCTTACTCGTGCAAGGCTTTCCAAGCATCCACTCTTTGGCTCAATGGAAAAAATTCCGTTTAGGGAAGTTATGGCGCAATTTTCTTAAGCGGTGCTCGTAAATGTATCCAATTCAGTAGAATTCCTTTTCCACTAAACCGTATAAACAAGAAAGTTATCCGAGTTTTCTTTTAAGACGATAGTTTTTCTTTAATGATGGGGCAACAAAACCCAGCATACCGAGACCCATAAGTAATAAGGAAGAGGGTTCTGGTACTTCCGCCGCGTATCCAAAAGCCTGAATTTCGGAGACTGCAAATTCACCATCGCCGTCATAATTATTGCCGCTGAAGCGTAAACGATCCGTCAAAAAAGGAATGGGTAATAACGGGGTTTGCTGCAAATCATTGCCTGGGTTTGGTCGTGTTTGAAGACCCCAGCCATATGGGTCATAATTGGCGATATCCATGGCTAATTCCCAGCTGTCTCCATCCCAATATTCCAAGGTATAGCTGTCATTGTCATCTGCTTGTACGATAAAGCTTTCGATGTAAAACGAGGCGCCTAAATCTAACATAATATAATTATTTTGGCTCGCTGCACTCTGAGTAGCATCCCACCACACCGTATTTTGATCCCATTGACTGGATTGAGGAAGGAAAACACCATCAACCAGAGAATTCGCTCTTGCTTGCGCATCAGCGGGAACATCACCTCCCATCCCACCACCGGTAAAAAATTCGCCTTGTAGGGTAACGTCTGCGCCTTCGAGTACATTGATCGATACGGCTTGTGCATTACTTGCAGCAAAGCAGCCCAAGCATAATAAAATAGTTGTTGTAAGATTTTTCATTGTTATAACTCCTAAGCTCTCGTCGAGTGAATTGTGGAAACAATTTATTTGATGGTAAAGCTCAGAAAAATAAACGAAATAATTTCTCACAAATAATAATTCTATATGCGCATAATGTATATTATGTTAAATAAAGTCAGACGGCGAATTAATTATTTTCGTGATAGACTCAACGCATATAAATAATATAGTTAGTATAAATATCAAAATGAAATCTTTAGAACATATACTTGAAAACTGGCTGTTTAATAGTCGGTGGTTGCTTGCTCCGTTTTATGGCGGACTTGTTGTTGCTATCGTCTTATTATTAATAAAGTTTGCACAAGAGTTTATTATGTTTGCGCCGACGATTCTCGATGCTGACCTTAAAATGGTTATGCTGAAGATATTAGTACTCGTAGATATCACGTTACTCGCCAATCTGCTACTCATTATTATTTTTGCGGGTTACGAAACCTTTGTATCAAAAATCGACCACACCCATTCCGAAGACCGACTCAGCTGGATGGGAAAGGTTGATTTTTCCGGTTTAAAAATTAAGCTTTTTGGCTCTATTGTTGCGATTTCGGGTATTGAGCTATTAAAAGCCTTCCTTCTTTTTGATAAGTACACCGATAAACAACTCATGTGGCTTGTTATTATTCATTTAACATTTGTTATTTCAGGTCTACTTTTTACCTATATGGATAAGGTGTCTGCCCAAACAAGAAAGGTAGAAAGTGAATCTGCTGACATCACCACCCCTCCTCCACCTCCAAAATAATATTTTTTGTTCGGGAAATGTACGCAATCAGGTTTGTTCGCAGTAGGTCAGTCTGTTCTAGGACAAGCTCCTAGGGCCTGGTAAAACATTTCAGCAGGATGCAACACCTGTCGATTGGTGCCGTGCATGATCTGATGCCGACAACTAAAACCTGAAGCCACGATGATTGTTGCGGATGCGGCTTTGTCGATACGGGGAAATAAAGTCAAACGACCGATATCCATTGATAAATCGTATTTTTGCCTGTCATAACCAAAAAAACCGGCCATGCCACAACATCCAGGTGGGGTTAATTCTGCTACTAGGCTGGGTATCATGTCGTTGAATAATTTTGTTGGTGCCAGGCCTGCGATAGCTCGTTGGTGGCAATGAACATGTACGAGTAGTTTGTTTTTTGGTGTTGGCCAGGTAATATTTGATAATCGGTCTTTTGCATTGCGACTAATAAACTCTTCAAATAGAAATATTTTTTTAGCGATGATGTCTACTTTTTTTTTGTCCTGTGGTTCGAAACATAAGGCGCTGGCTTCATCGCGATAAGTTAATATTTCGGAGGGTTCTAACCCTATCATTGGAATGTTTTCGATTGCTCTGGCATGAAGGTAGTCTAAGGAATCATGTAGTCGAGTACTCGCCTGCTCTACTAATCCTTGGCTTAAGGGTAGACGCAGTGACGGAAAAAAAGGCGATAATGCAACAATATAACCCAGCTTTTGCAAACTCAGTATCGCCTTTTGGGCCATCGAAACATCGTAAAATTCGGAAAATACGTTATTCAATAATATAACATCTGGTTTGGATGTATTTGATTGTTTGGCCTTGTATTGTTTAAACCAATGGCTTAAACGCTGCGAGGATAATTGTGGAAGTGTGCGGTTATTATGGACGGAAAAAATTGATTTTATTATTTGACTACTGAGTATCACATTGGCAAAACCAGGAAATTTACTCGCTACTAAATTTATTTTTTCGAGATTCTGTATCAGTTTGCTAATAAGCGGTTTTGAATGTTGTTGGTAATAGTGTTGAAGATGTTCTGCTTTTAATCGAGCCATATCCACCCCGGCCGGACATTCGGTCTTACACGATTTACATCCTAGACATAATTCGAGCACTTCATGCAATGCCTCATCACAGATCGCTTCTTTAAATAGAGGGTCTGCGAGTAATTGTCGAAATACATTTGCCCTACCCCGTGTTGTGTCCTTTTCTAATTGGCTTGCTTGATAAGAAGGACACATGGCACCGGTGCCCTGTTGTCGCCTGCAAACTGCGGCACCATTACATTTTTCAACAGCGGCAATTAATCCACCGTTCGCCGACCAATCGAAAAATGTCTGAATAGGCTTTGCTTCGATTTTTTTTTCGACAGGACTTATCGCGGTTGCTCGTAAGCCAGCATTAATAGGCGGGCAATCAAATAGCTTTCCTGGGTTTAGGATATTATTAGGGTCAAAGCTTTTTTTTATTTTATGCAGCGATGCATAAAGTTCAGATCCTATTTGTTGTTCAATATAGGCGCCTCGTGCTTTTCCATCACCGTGTTTAGCGGACAACGAACCCCCAGATTCCATAAGTAAAGCGAGTATTTCTCGGCTAAGTATGTCTAACTTAGATCGATCATTTATTTCTTTTAGGTTTAATAGCGGTCGTAAATGCACTAAACCTCTGGATACGGAACCGTAATACACACACGCCACCTGGTGTGATGCCATGACAGCTTGAACCTGCGCAACAAATTGCGGCAAAGCATCAACGGGTACGGCACTGTCTTCTATAAAAGTCACCGCCTTTTTTGCACCGTCCATGCCCATTAACAAACCCAAGGCAGAACGACGGGTGGTCCATGCCTCGTCGAGCTGAGTATGCGTTAATAGTGGGAAATGATATCCGAGAGCGCTGTTTTTGAATCTTGTGAGCAGTGTATTGGCATTTTGTGTTAAGGCTTTATTTTGCGGGCTGGGCAATTCGTTTGACTGCAACTCAATAAGCAGTAGCGCCTTAGCCTTTTTATCCAACCATGTAGGGGATACCAGGGATATTAATACCTCATCGAGTAATTCAATCGCTACCGCACCGGCTGCTTTAGCGATACCCGTAGCATGCAAGGCATCTTTTAGAGAATTAAAATGGGCTGCTATCATTAAACGATTGGTTGGTTTTGCTCGGAGCTTGACCGTGGCCTGGGTAATAATACCTAAGGTACCTTCACTGCCACAGATTAATGGAACAAGGCTAAACGCTGCGCCACTGCTATTCCATGGTTGTTGATTAAGTACTTTGTCGATGGCGTAACCCACATTATTAGGAACATCGATATTGAGATATTGATTTTTGATCAGTGCTTTGTATTGTTCTATTTCGTGATATACCGTTTGGTATATTTTTCCTTCGGCATTATTAAATTGTAATTTTTGCGCTAAACCTTGTTCCGTTAAATTATGGAGTAGCATTACTTCAGCGGTTGCTAAAACGATGCTCAGCGAAATAATATGATCAACGGTCTCGCCATAAATCGGGCTATGCGCTCCCCAGGCATTGTTGCCAATCAGGCCAGCAATATTCGCCCGTGTTAATGTTGATGGATCGGGTGCAAACATGAGGCCTTTTTCTGCAACGGCTTGATTAAGCACGCTGACTACAACACCGGGCTCCACAACAGCTTGTTGTGCCGCATAGTCTATTGAGATAATGCGATTCATATAACGTGAAAGATCAAGAATAAAGCCTTCTCCAACGACTTGCCCTGCGAGACTTGTACCTGCTCCGCGTGCAATTAATGGAATTTGATATGCTTCCGCAATTTTTCTGATCTCAATGCAATCACTTTCTGAGCGCGGGAGAATAACCGCCCAAGGTAAGGTTTGATAGATGGATGCATCGCTGGCGTATAACATACGCCATAGCTTGTCTTGATGGACATCACCGCTAATCGCATTGCCAATCTCACGCAAGGCAGAAATGGCTTTAGCAGGAAGAGGGGCTTTTTTATCGGCTATTGCTGTGTTCATGTTTGTTGTTGATTATTTTATTTTCAAGGCTTATAACCCGACAGTTCCAAATAACCGCGACCGGTTACAGGTTCATTTTTAATACGGCCTTTAACCTCAACTGCACCTTCCCAATAAATTGGCGTGAGCTTCATTTCTTGATCTAACATGACCGCTTTTACTTCAAGGTCGATACGCTGTTGCGCAGAAAATATTTTCCAATGGATGGGATAGCGAATACCTGTTGATGGACTTTGCCAGGTGTTCAAAATGCTTAACTGAATTTGCTCAAATACTAAGGGAGTAGACTGCCCCTTTTCTGAAATAAGATTTCCTTTACTATATGCGCTAGTCGATCCATCCTTTTTGCGCAATTGATAATACATAAGGTCTGCACCGTTACTCAGTTGCAGCGCAAACCAATCCCAACCGGCGAGATCATCCCCTAGGGCATAACTAGACCATTCTCGATCTAACCAAGACAAACCACGAACTTCAATAACTTCCCCAGCACGCTGAATCCTACCTCGGCTCGCCATCCGGGTTGCCGAATAATAGTAAGAGGCCTGCCCCACTTGCTCGCTTTTCTGGCTAAGTCCTTTATCTCCCTGCAATATCAATGATTTAGCAGGGTTTAGTAACAATGAAACGGCAATGTTTTGTGTCGTTGCGGTCAGCCTGAGTGGAAAAAAGTCAGTACCGCTACTTTGCACGCTCCAATCTTCCAGCCATACCCGAAACGGCTTTGCTTGCGCACCTGCTAAGCCCAGCTTACTGGCCCTAGAAAATCTTCCAAAGTGGTAAAATTCTCCGTTATCTATGTCGGTTAATGCGAAGTGAGCCATATAAACATGCGCAGTAGACCATGCTGATTGACGTGGGATCTCTTCACTCGTGAGGCTTTCTCGGAAGAAGGTTAGCTGGTATCCAAAATGCTGCCCGGCTGTTGATTTTAGATTGCCCGTAAAATACCACCACTCCGTTTTATAGTCCGGGTGCGGGCCATGGTCATCCGGAAATTGAAATGTACGAGGCGATATAACTCGCTTAAAACCCTGATCCATAGTCCGAATGTCTCCACGCAGCATATCGAGAAAGTCTGAGCCTGTTTGATTCGTGCCTTGTGGAGCCTGTGATTGCGGCCATAACAAGCCTATGACGAGTGCAATCAATACGCTTAATAGTGCCGCTGTAAACTTTTTTTTATGCGTTATCACCGGCCTATTCCGCTTTAAGTGCCAATGAAGGCGGAGTATTTGCCATTCGGTATGCAGGGTATAGTCCCGCAAGCAGCGCTGCGAGCAATGCGAGCATCAATGCATTGATTAGTTGCGGACTGCTAATGATGATATCCATGCTCCAACCAAATGAACGTCGATTTATCACATGAACTAATACCAGGGATAATAACAAACCGAGGGGCAAGGAAATCAACCCGATAAATGCGCCTAAAAATCCCGTTTCCAAGCTGACGAGTTTCCATAAATCGCCAGGAGTTAAGCCAACGGCGCGCAATACGGCAAATTCTCTAGCGCGTTCTAACTGTAGTGCCAACAACGCGGACAATATGCCAATGAATGCCACCCCTACCGTCAAAATCCGCAGTACATCGGTTATCGCAAAAGTACGATCAAACACCTTCAAAGTCGCCTGGTGAATAGCCGTTTTGCTATTAATTGATAAGGGCAAATCCGCAGGGATAATTTGACCTAATTCCTTTAATACAGCTTGCTCATAAGATCCATCTTGCAAATAAAGCCCGACGCTACTCACTCCATCGTCTTGCCAATAATGCTGATAGTGCTCGCGTGAAATAACGACCCTACCCCGTTCCGAAGAATAGTCTGAATACACCCCTACAATCTCAAATAAAGTAATGCCTAAGTGTGTGGGCAATTGAATATGATCGCCATTGCTTACGCCATGTCTAAACGCATAAGGTTCTGACACAATAACCGCAGCGCGCTGGTTAAATGCCTGCCATGCTTTTTTACGCTCACCTGCGATAAACTTAAACGCAAAAAAATCATCTTCAGGCAGATCAAAAGCGATAAGATCAACTTCGCCGTTATGGGTTTGCAATATAGTTCTTCGGCCTTTGGATAATGCTTTTACATGCTCAAGCTGGCTGAGTTTTTCGATAAACCCAGGATCAAGTTTAGAAAGCGTAAGATGTTCATCAATACGCGGAACGGAAATATGTATATCAGCACGTATGCTTTGCTCAATCCAGTGAGTGACGGCACCACGAAAACTTTCTATCATGATAGAAACTCCTAAGGTAGTCGCTACAGCAATGCTTAAAGCGACCATGGCAATGCCTGTGCGACTTACGGAACGTGCGACACTATTTAATGCCATTACTGTTTTTGTCCCTATCTTATTCCCCAGAAGATGACGCAAACGAATCGCTGATGAGGTAATAATTTGCGGTACGAATAGGCTATAGCCAATCACTAATAGAAATAACGCGATAAAACTGAGTGCTAGATGATGGGATGGAATCAGTAATATAAGCACGCCTATAAACATAATCAATAAACCAAGCTTTACTAACAGCGGCAATTGTTTTTTGACTCGTTGCTCTATAGTCATTCGACACAGTGCTATATGTGGTCGTGTTTTTCTCACTTCTGCGGCCGGTAATATAATGGCCACGCTGGTCGCTACTAAGCCCAATAACACGCCTTTAAGCAATGATACGCTTGAGATTGACATATTGGAATGATTGAACGACAGATATAAATCATTCATCGTACGTGTAACGATATCAGTTAATCCATAACCTAATATTATACCGAGCACACAGCCAAGTGCCGTGCCTATTATTCCAAGCACCAAGGCCTCAATATATATAATTCGTGAAATTTCTTCTCCAGTGGCGCCAAGTACACGTAATGTGCTAAATAATTCGCGCCGTTGAACGACCGAAAAACTCATGCCGTTATAAATAATAAAGGCGCCGACCATTAATGCTAACAAACTCATTGCCGATAAATTTGTACGAAATGCATTACTCATTTCAGCAAGCGCATCATTATCAGATTGTACCGATATCAACAGCGAGCCTTCTGGTAGAGACGCTTCTATTTTTGCCATATCAGAAAGTCTATTTTCATCATTAGCAATGATAAGTTCGATACGACTCAGGCGCCCGATTAAACCAAGACTTTCTTGTGCAGTGGAAATATCTGTTAATATAAGGTCATCGAGTACTGAGCTGCCTTGAGAATGTGATCCCGATATATTTTGCACAGAGGTCTGTGGAATATAGGCAATCAAGTTGAACACTTGAGTGCGATCACCAAAGGTAATGTTGATCGAGTCCCCAATGTTTAATGACAGTGCCTGTGCTCTGGTTTTTGTCATTAAAAGGCTAAAGGGCTCAGTTAGCAAACGAGTTATGATCGTTCGATTACTTTGTCCATTATGAGAATTTTCATCGGACAAATTGATACTCGAGGAAAAATTACGAAATGCCCCATCGGTAAATCGATCTATTCCTATCAATTTAAAGGTGTAAGCTGGAAAATCCTTGGATTTGCCGATGGCCTCGATAATAGGTGTCGATTGCCGGACACCCTGTTTTAACCGCAATTCCAAATAAACTTTTTCATCAACACCTTTTGGCCCGCCAACAATATGATGAGTGGTCTTGCCTTTTATCACTTGGTTTGCACGTTCAAAAGCCTGTAATGCACTTGCATTCGCTAAATCAACCGCGATAACTACGGCAACACCCATGGCTATACCTAAAACGGATAATATCAACAACCAAGGATGGCGTTTAAAGTGGCGGATATTAGCGAGTATGAGTGACCGACATAGCATCGTATTACACAGTACAGAGTTTGCCATTTTTAATGGTCAAAACACGATCGGTTATGCTTGCGGTTTCTTTGCTATGAGTGACCACGATTAAAGTGGCTTTCGTTTTATTTAACATCGAATCCAATAAAGCTAAAATTTTTTCACTGGTTTCAGCATCAAGATTTCCTGTTGGCTCATCCGCAAGAATTAACACCGGTTCATGTATCAATGCGCGAACAATCGCAATGCGTTGTTGCTCGCCCCCCGATAAATTTTCTGGATAACTATCTAGACGATGACTTAAAGAAACTTCATCAAGTAAACTTAAAGCATATTCCTTACCCTGCTGGTTTTTTTTATTCGCGAGCTCCAGCGGTAACAGTATATTTTCTAAAACGCTTAAAGTGGGAACGAGATTGAAGAACTGAAATATAAAACCGATATGATCACGTCGAAATAAAGTGCGTTGCGTTTCATTCATTGCGGTGATGTCATGCCCATTAACAGTGATGCTGCCAGAGTCGGGTAAATCGATACCGCTTAATAAATTGAGCAAGGTCGTTTTTCCACAACCACTGCGGCCAAATAATGCAACACGTTCAGAACGCAAAAACTGTGCAGTTAACTCATGATAAATGGTATTTTTCTGCTCACCATCAAAATAGTTTTTTTCGACACGATCCAAGATGACCAATGGGGAGACTAACGGGGAGTTATCGGTTCTGATTTTTTCCATGAACTTGCTCATATTTTCATATAGAGTATTTTATGTACATAATGGCAATTTACCCATCAATACTCATCAATGAGAAAATAAAAAAAATCATAATGTTGTTGTTTTAGCGAGTGTTTTTTATTTTGGCAGAAAATATGCAATGTATATCCGGTGAATGATAATTTATGTTATTGGGAGAAACGATATGAATGCAACATATTCTAAAGCCTATTATGAAAACGTGAGCAGATTACTACTATCGCGAGCAACAAAATCAATTTCTCAAAAAGATCCCGAACAAGTTTTAACCGCTACACTCGAAATGGTATCGCATTTTTTGAATATGAACAAAGGCAGAATATTCCTTTGGGATACACAGACTGCAAAATTAGTGATTCGTTATTCGCATGGACTAACCGCAGAGCAAATCCATCTCGGAAAATATGAAATATCAGAAGGAATTACTGGAGAAGCATTAGGTTCTGGAAATACCTTAGTCATAAAGAACGTAAAAACTGATCCACGTTATACAGGAAAAGTTTCTTCTTCTATTCCCAAGGAAAAGTGGTCTAAATCGTATATAGCTGTTCCGATTAATGATGCAGATCATGCTCTCGGCGTATTAGCCGTGGAATATAATTGCAACAACGATGAAGACGTTAAGCAAAGCACTCATATTTTAAATAAGATCGCAGCAATGATGGCGAAAATCATTCACCAATATGAGTTAAACGATTTTTCTGTTTATCAAGCGGCTTAGGGAGCTCCATTGATATTTAGAAATATTCAACATAAAGCCCATTAATCAAACTAAAAGCAGTCCCTCTCTCCCTCTAATTGCAATTTCCCTCTAAATTGCAATCCTCGCCTGGCAGTTTTCCCTATACAATCTGCCAGGCTTTTTTTAAGCTATTCAGTCGTTCTAATCGTTAACCATTTTCACGCTATGGATGAACGACGAACAAGCTATAAAGCTTTATATTTCAATGACTTATATTTATCACTAAGCAATCAGCTGCGAAATCTAGGATAATGTATGCAAATTTCTCGACCTGATGAACAATATGGCAATGGCGATACTTCCTTTAAAGCCGCTGGCGGTGAGGCTGGTGTGCGTAAGCTGGTGAATGACTTTTACGATCAGATGGAACAATTACCGGAAGCAAAAATAATTCGTGAAATGCATAGTGCGGATCTCACTGAATCACGCGATAAGCTGCATCTTTTTTTATGCGGGTGGTTAGGTGGCCCGCGTTTATATCAAGAGAAATACGGGGGAATGAGTATTCCCAAAGCACATAGTCATCTGAAAATTGGTGAGCACGAGAGTAAAACATGGATTCTTTGCATGCAAAAAGCACTCGATAAACAAGCTTACAAAGAAAGTTTCAAGCGGTATTTAATCACCGAATTAAGAAGGCCCGCTGAAGCTTGTCGTACTCTTTAATAGTAAAAAACCTTTGCACAAAAAACGATTGCGTGCCCATCCCTTATTGAATATTCGGCGTAAAAAATCGCGCCATTAATGACTGAGATATGGATGCCCCAAATTTATCGGCAAATCTATCAATGTAATTAGGTCTTGGTGTGTAGTCCGCAATCTTCTCAATACCAATGATCTCACGTGCCACTTTACTGGTGCTCGCGAGACCGTCTATCAATCCAAGCTCAAGACTTTTTTCACCGGACCATACTAAGCCCGATGTTAACTTCGAGTTGTTTTTTAAGCGGTCTCCGCGCCCTGCTTTAACCGCATCAATAAATTGCTTGTGTACATTATCGAGAAGTGATTGCATATGTTTTTTATGTTCTTCCTTCATGGGCGAAAATGGATCCAAGAAAGCTTTATTTTCACCGGCGGTGAGCACTCTACGCTCTACTCCCAGTTTCTTTATAGTATCTACAAATCCATAACCATCCATGAGCACGCCTATAGATCCTACTAAGCTGGCTTTATTGGCATAGATTTCATCCGCAGCTGCTGCAATGTAATACGCCGCCGATGCGCCAATATCGGTAATTACCGCATAGACTTTGATATCCGGGTGCAGCGATCTTAAGCGTTTAATTTCATCATAAATATAACCTGCTTGAACAGCACTACCACCAGGGCTATTTATCCGTAATATGATTCCTTTGGTATGTTTATCTTTGAAAGCAGCGCGTAGACCTTTCACCACATTATCCGCGCTTGCAAAAGCGTTTTCAGCGATGGCTCCTTTGACTTCAATAACGGCGGTATGATCACTGCCTAGACTAATATCCCCTCCTTCATCCGGAAGAAAAAGAACGACGAGGACAACCAGGTAAAGTAAAAAAGCGCTTCGAAAAAAGATACTCCAGCGCCGCGAACGCCTTTGCTCGTTAAGAGAAGCAAAGGCTAATCGATTGACCAGATCCTTTTCCCAGGACTCTTTATGCTGGCGAGTCTCGTTAAGTGATATATCGGGTTGCGGAGAATTTGAGTGGTCTTTTAGGTCATTTTCAGTCCAAGGGTCTTTCTCATTACTGGGGTCTATTTTTTCTTTTTTAAAATCATTATGTTCCATACTAATTCCCTAACCAAGCATAAAGTGCTTTGGTTTCAGTTAAACATGCAATGGGTTGTTGTTTCCATAATCGGTCTTCCGAATGTGCTCCGCAAGTTACTCCGATGGCATCTACATTGGCATTATTTGCCATTTGCAAGTCATACTCCGTATCTCCAATCATCAATGCTTCGTTTGCTGGTATTCCAAGTATGTCTAAAATATCCAGTAGCATTTGCGGGTTTGGTTTGGACAAAGCTTCATCAATACAACGTGTTGTATGAAATATTTTTGCTAATTCGGTGCGTGCTAAAACATCATTCAACCCGCGTCTTCCTTTACTCGTGGCAACGGCTAAAAAATAACCATGTCTCGCTAAAGAAAGCAGCATTTCATAGACACCCGTATACAGTTGGGATTGTTCTTTTTCTGCATGAAAATAATAGTGCCGATATCGTTCTTTGAAGCGTGCGCATAGCTGAGGTGAACTAAATGCGGGAAACAAGGCGCATATCGCTTCCTCCATGCCAATACCAATGATGTTTCTAATGTCTTCATCGGGTGGAGACTCTAAGTTCAAGTCTTTTGCAGCTGATTGAAAACACTGAATTATCTCCCTATGGGAATCCATAAGTGTCCCATCCCAATCAAATACAAGCAATTTATATTTAGCATGCATCATTTTCTGACCTCAAACAATTTAATACCTGTGTTAAACCCGTGGGCAATGGAGCTTCTATGATTATGGGTTCGTCGCTGCCCGGATGTTGGAATCGAAGTTTGCAAGCATGCAGAAACAAGCGATTCAGCCCAATACCTTTTAGTTGTTGATTGAAAACCGGGTCTCCATATTTTGCATCTCCGGCGATAGGTTGATTAATATGGGCCGAGTGCACACGGATTTGATGCGTTCTGCCGGTTAATAATTCTATCTCCGCATAAGAGCAACAATTGAAACGCTCTAATCGATGAAAGACCGTTTTAGAGGGTTTGCCTTCTTCGCTAACACATACCATACGTTCGCCCGAAACTTTGGTATTTCTCAATAATGGGGCATTCACTCGAATCTTATCATTCGCCATTCTATCTTTAAGCAATGCCACATAGTGTTTTTCAATTCGGTTTTCCCGAATCAGCTGATGAAAGCCGCGTAATATACTGGTTTTTTTCGCCAATACAAGGCAACCTGAAGTATCACGGTCAAGTCTATGTACCAATTCTAATCTCTTGCTTAGAGGGTATAGAGAACGCATGGTCTCGATAACACCTAGGTTTATTCCACTACCACCATGAACCGCAATACCTGTAGGTTTATTAACCACCAAGAAGTCCTTATCTTCGTAAATCACTGACTTAGAAAGCAACTCTTCTAATCGATGATTGCGTGCCGGGCTGGTTTTTGCATCAGATAATCTCAGTGGCGGAATTCTGATAATATCTCCAGACTGGAGCTTATAAGTTGGTTTTTTCCGGCCTTTGTTCACTCTGATCTCACCCTTACGTAGTAAACGGTAAACAAGGGTTTTGGGCACACCTTTTAGGTGATTGATAAGAAAATTATCGATTCGTTGCCCACTGGTTTCAGCGTGAATCTCAATGAATTGAACGGATTTTATTGGCTTACACATAGCTATAAAAAATAAAGATAAAACTATAAATTAAAAGGGGACTTTAAGAATTTGCTAGCTAAATGAAAACGCTGTAAAATTATCAACCACGCAAAAAAGCAAATTATAGAATTTAAGCTAAAGTTATCACTCTAACTTAATACTTAAAGAAGTGAATTTTAGTTATATACCTAACTTAAATAAACATTATATGAGATTTTTACGATTTGCGATGTAATTTATAAATAAAAACCGCAAATTTTGCATTTACACCATGGGATTTAACGAAACAAATGGCCCATGTGGAGATTATACCTGAGATCAATCCTCGGGAATTTAATATTAACACACGCTCATACCGGTACTAGCCGGTGGGAAACAGAATAATCAGAATCGCAAAACATTTCTATCTAAATGCGATGGCGTCTCAGCCTCCGTATGCTGACGTCGTTTAGGGCCACATTGGTCACTATTATAGCTGTACACCCACTCGCGGTGGTTTTTGAGCATTAGTAGCGAGAATACTGAATCATGAAAAGAATGTTGTTTAACGCAACTCAAAAAGAAGAGTTGCGCGTAGCTATGGTCGATGGCCAGCAATTATATGACCTGGATATAGAAACTGCGGGTCGAGAGCAAAAAAAATCTAATGTTTACAAAGGTAAGATCACTCGTATCGAACCTAGTTTAGAAGCTGCCTTCGTTGATTATGGGGCTGAGCGTCACGGTTTCCTTTCCCTAAAAGAAGTTTCTAGAAGTTATTTTAAGATGGATATAGAACCGGGTAACCGCCCAAATATTCGAGACGTGTTATTCGAAGGTCAGGAAGTTCTGGTTCAAATCGATAAGGAAGAACGCGGCAACAAAGGGGCTGCCTTAACCACTTTCATTAGCTTAGCAGGTCGATACCTGGTTCTCATGCCGAATAACCCCCGAGCAGGCGGTGTTTCTAGGCGCATAGAAGGTAATGAACGAACAGAAATACGTGAAGCGATGGCTGCACTGAATGCGCCCGAGGGCATGGGTTTAATAGTGAGAACCGCAGGAGTCGGTAAAAGTGTCGAAGAACTACAGTGGGATTTAGACTACTTATTACAGTTGTGGAGTGCTATTGATAAGGCTTCGCAAGAAAATCCCTCTCCCCTGCTGGTTTATCAAGAAAGCAATCTGATAATAAGAGCAATTCGAGACTATTTACGCAAAGATATTGCGGAAATTCTAATTGATGATGAAAAAGTCTATCAATATGCTAAGGACTTTATGTCTCAGGTTATGCCGCATAATCTGTCAAAAATTAAAAAATATAATGACCCAACACCTATTTTTACCCGTTTTCAAATTGAAAGTCAGATTGAATCCGCTTTCATCCGTGAAGTACAGCTTCCTTCAGGCGGTGCAATCGTTATCGATCACACGGAAGCACTTGTTTCTATCGATATTAACTCGGCAAAAGCCACTAAGGGTAGCGACATTGAAGAAACCGCGTATCAAACTAATCTTGAGGCAGCGCATGAAATTGCGCGCCAACTGCGGCTAAGAGATCTCGGCGGCTTAATCGTTATCGACTTCATTGATATGACACCTGTTCGGCATCAACGAGAAGTTGAAAATCGATTACGTGACGGGCTTAGCGTAGACCGAGCGAGAGTTCAAGTCGGTCGTATTTCTCGGTTTGGTTTGCTGGAAATGTCGCGCCAACGTTTACGGCCTTCACTTGGCGAGCATAGCCAGGTGATTTGCCCAAGATGCACTGGTCAAGGCACTATCCGACATGTCGAATCTTTGTCTCTTTCTATTCTTCGCATTCTGGAAGAAGCTGCAATGAAAGATAATACCAGTAAAATTATCGCTCGTCTTCCACTGGATGTAGCGACGTTTTTACTCAACGAAAAACGCAATATTATTAGCGAAATTGAAAAACGGCAAAATATTAAAGTTACGTTAGTCCCTAGTCCTTCATTGGAATCACCTCATTACGAAATACAACGCGTTAAAGGTAATGAAATAGAATCCGGTCACCGAGCTAAAACGAGCTATCAGCATATCGAACACAAAGCTGACCCCGCCGCTAATCAAAAAAATACGTCACGCAAAATTGTTTCTGAAGAAGCTGCGGTTAAAAATATTACACCAGTTTCACCAAAACCAGCGGGCAAAAAAAGCGGCAATACCGACTTGGGATTTTTTAGTAAATTGTTTGGAAATTTGTTTGGAGGCAGTAGCGACAAACCTGCTACCCAACAAACTTCAACGAGACGCCCCAATGATAGAAATAGAAGCCGAAATACGAGAAATAGCAACCGCAATGATCCCAATAGAAGTCGAAAACGTAGCAGTCGAAATACCAACAAACGGGGGAATCCGAATCGCCAACAACGAGCAGAAACCTCTGATCAAGAAAAGAAAACAAATGATCTGCCGCGTGAAAATACGCCACACGACAATCCGCGTGATACCGGAGGAAAACAGCAAGACTCCTCTGCGACTACAAGCCAAAATAGAGGTAACCGAGGATCAAGACGCAACGACTCGCGCAATAGAAACAACACGCATCGTGCGCAAAATAGAAATAAAAAACCGGAGAATAAACAGGCAGAAACTCGCCAAGATCAAAGCTCGATTAAAGCAGATTCTCCCTATAAGAACAGTCATATTGTGCCTGAATCCCGCCCGCAGATTAAAGCGCCTGCCGTTGACACAGGGCAGGTACCTATTACTAGCGTCACGACAAGTTTTGATACCAACTTGACTAGGGATATTAAACCGGCTTTTGGATCAGAAGCAAAACCCAAGGAAGTTACTGCAAAGCAAGAGGTCGTTGCTAAGTCTGTTGATAATAACCCTAGCACTTCTTTTAATGCTCCTCCTAAGACTGATAACAAGTCTAAGGCAGTAGCAGAATCTGGAGAAATAAAAAAAGTACAAGCCGCTGCCAGTAACTTCAACAATTTAGCAGCAGAAAAATCCAGAACGGAAAATACTGCGGTATTTCCTCGAGCAAAACCCGTTCACAAGGAAAGAAATCAAATGGCACATAATAAAGTGACTCCACCGTTACCTACCACGCCACCGGCAAGCGAGCCTGCGATTGCTAACTCACCAACGGGTACCGACAACATAAGTTCGCAAGACAAACCATAAGTTTATAACTATAGTAACTGCTCAAGGGTGAGTTCTGAGCAGTTATTCGCTATCTATCCGAGAACAGACTGACCTACTTGCGAACATGCGCAGGATTAATGTTTTAGTATCCCTGTTAATATTGTCGAACATATTAACGTAGACAATTGGTATAACTGCTCTTCTGTATCCCAAGCGACGCGAACTTGACCGGCCACTATTAACATCGCTAAGCCATGCATGCTTGACCATGATGCGAGGGCCAAATTAAGTGATTTCCTATCTTTAAAAATATTTTTCTGTTTCCCATTACGTATAATTCTGATGAGGTTCTTCAGTGCAACTTGCGATGCTTTGCGGAAATCTGAATTAGTATCTTGGGGATTAATACTTCCTCCAAACATTAGCTGTGCCATATCAGGGTTTTTTACACAATATAAAACATAAGCGGCTCCGCTCTCTGTTAATTGTTTTACCGGGTCTTCAGGAAATTTATTCTGTATTTTTTGCAACATATCAGAAAACTTATCAAACTCATGTTCAATAATTGTCGCGAGTAATTCGGCCTTATTCTTAAAATGTCGATACGGTGCAGCGTGACTAACACCTGATTTTTTAGCGATCTCTCGCAAGCTTAATTCAGCGACACCTTTTTCTCTGAGCAAGGTCAATGCAGACTCAATAAGTACCGGTTTCAAGTTCCCATGGTGGTAAGACTTAACGGTGGTTGATTCCTCATGCATATAATTGCCTACTTCCTTAGGAAAATACAGTACATTGACATTATTTTGGCATTTTGCCATTAAGCGTAAATATATGTAGCACAATTTTTGCCAATAAGCACATCTTTAACTTCAAAAACAATGTACTACCATGGTTTATAAAATGAGGGAAACACTGAGGGGCGGAGTCGCTTCGAGAAAGCTATAATAAGTCATTCGTAATTATGACGTGGCGGGTTAACGGGTCACTCTTCTTCTAATGGCTTAGGTAGATATATAAGATTACCCAATAATAGATACATAACTAGCGACATAAAAAACGGTGACGCCAATGACTAGGGATCCAACGACTGTCTTCATGCTTAATAACTCCTAATAAAATGTGCATTAATGTAAAGAGAATAACTATAGATATTTCGACAGCTTAAAATATTTCTTTAAATATAATTCTTAAGAAATATTCAGTTTAATCGACTAGGTAAATAAAAGATGCAAAAAGCACCATCCATGATGCAATTTGCAATTTTCGTAACTGCTCCATGCAGGTTATATCTTCCACCGCCTATCCTTATGCAATAGCAATCTATCCTTGTAAAGGCGATGAATGATAATTAAAGGTTTGTCCGATTCAACCAAACTGCACTGCATGACTTTTAGAGCAAACTTTAGACCAATAATATATTTATCATACATATCAATAGTATATGAAAGTTTTTTTGGGTCAAGAGTCATCTCATGAATAGTTATGTCGTTAAAACGAGACACTCTAGCTTAGCGCGCCACTTTAAATTCGCCTGGCTCTAAATGATGACGATGTAGAAGTTTGTAGAATTCAGTTCTATTTCTATTGGCAAGTCTAGCCGCTTGACTAACATTGCCACTCGTTAGTTGTAGTAGCTTCATTAAATAGTCGTGTTCAAAACGTCTCTTCGCCTCAGTAAGCGGTACAATCTTACCTGACTTGCCTCTTAAGGCTTTTAGCACTTGTTTAGCAGGAATAATGGGAGTGGTACAAAGCGCAAAACTTTGCTCAACGACATTTTTTAATTGTCGAATATTGCCTGGCCATGAGGCGGTCATTAAAAGCTCCATAGCATCTGGTGCAAACGCTCTCACTTTCCGGCCGGAAGATACGTTGAGTTCTTTGAGAAAGTGATTGGCCATTAGCGGGATATCTTGTCTTCGCTCAGTCAACCGAGGAAGCTCTAAATTTACGACGTTTAAGCGATAAAATAAATCTTCTCGAAAATTACCGAGCGACATTTCTTTTTCAATATCGTTATGCGTGGCAGAAATTATTCTTAAGTCCACATCTATAATCTTCGTCGATCCTACCGGTCTAACCTGTCGTTCTTGCAAGACACGTAGTAATTTAACTTGTAAAGCTAAAGGCATATCTCCGATCTCATCGAGAAATACTGTGCCTTTATTTGCGGCCTGAAAAAGGCCTTCGTAACTTCCTACTGCCCCTGTGAAGGCGCCCTTAGTATGTCCAAATAATTCTGATTCTAATAAATGCTCCGGAATTGCCGCGCAATTAACCGCAACAAAAGCCTCTTTACTCCGGTAGCTCGCTAAGTGAATAGCCTTGGCAAGTAACTCTTTCCCTGTGCCACTTTCACCACTAATAAATACGCTAGCATCCCCTTTTGAAACAAGTAAGGCTTGATCCAATAATTCTTCCATGACCGCACTACGGCAAACGATGTTTTTCCGCCAACCATTGTTTTTCTGTTCAGCTTCAGAAACAGCAGTGCTGGAACTATCACCGGTTACGGCTATCGCTTTTTCAATTTGCTCTAATAACTGTTTACTATCAAAAGGCTTAGTCAAATAGCTAAAGACCCCTTGCTTTGTAGCCTCGATGGCATGAGGAATGGTTCCATGAGCGGTTAAGAGCAATACAGGAATTGAGGAGTTAATTTTATGTATCGCGTTAAATAAGGCTATTCCATCCATCCCGTCCATCTTTAAATCAGTAATGACGACGGAAGGTTTTTTTAGCGTAACTTGAGTTAATGCTTTTTCTCCACTATCAACTGCAATGACATGATAACCCGAGGCTTCAAGGCGCATTGTCAGTAATTTCAAAATATCTAATTCGTCATCAACTATTAGAATTGTTTTTCGATTCATTCTTTTATCTTCCATTTGCTGTTATACCTAGCTCACGTTCCGCGATGTTTTTTTCGATCGCTTTAAGCGCATCAATTTGCTTCTGCAAGACTTGTGCATATTTTTCTTGCTTATTGATTTCTTTACGCTGATTAATGAGTTTCAAATTCTTGCTCGCAATACGTCTAGATTGAAACAGCACAAATTTATGGAATTCTTGATAACTCATATCTTCTTCATTTGATAATGTGGATTTTTCTTTTTTTAACAATCGATTAGCGGTTTTATGATGACTTCTTCGGTTACTCGCTAACAAGCTCATTATGTACTTCCAGGTTGCCTCTGAGCTGGCCTCTTTTTTCATTAAAGACTTGTTTTTTTTAATTTCAGCATCAATTTTTTTCTGGTTAGTGGTGGTCATAGAATTAAAATATTTCATCCATGTGACATGAGATGGTTGCTTTTCTACGACTTTTGTTACGACTACAGGACGGTTTTTGTCTTCGTTAGACGACAGTCCTTTGAATATTGATAAATGACTACAACCCGCTACTAATATCAACAGAGATAACAATGTGATTAAACGGCCCATGCTAAACCCTCATTGGATCTTTTCTGCGGTATGGTTACTCGAAAATGAGCCCCAGAATCTTCTTTTTGCGTAATCAATTCCAGTTTTCCTTCATGCGCTTCTACAAACTCTTTGACGATAGATAAGCCTAGACCGCTCCCTTTGATTAAGCCTTTACCGCTATTGCTTCCACGATAAAAGGCCTTAAACACTTTTTCTTCTTCTTCTTCGGGAATTCCTGGCCCGTTATCGGTAATATCGATTAATACTTGGCCTGAACTCTGGGTGAGTTTTAAATTGATTTTCCCATTATAGGGCGCATATTTTATCGCATTTGACAATAAATTATCAATTATTACGCGGACTTGCTCTTCATCTGCATGAAGAATAATGTCGTCACATAAAACATTGAGATTGACCTTTTTTGCAATTAAAATGGCCTTGTGATCAGCAATAATATTATCGACCAGGTTTCTCATAAACAAGCTCGCCATACCTGAAGACAAACTGTCTTTACCGGAGGCATTAAAACTTAATAACTTTTCTATCATTGTCTGCAGCGAAATACTGCTTTTTCGGAGAATCCCGGTTACTTCTTTCTGATGGTTTGTCAGGGGGCCGAGTATTTCTTCTGACATTAACTCCGCGCTTTCCCTGATCGAAGTTAAAGGTGTTTTAAGTTCATGGGATACATAGTGTAGGAATTTGACTTTTTTATCTTCAAGGTATTGCAAACGACGCCTCAACCAATCCAGTCTTTTCCCGAGATATTGTATATCCATTGGCCCTGAGACAATAATTTCTTGCTCAAATTCCCCCTCTCCCAGTTTTTTAATGGCAGCATCAATTTGTCGAATGGGACGTGACAAAATAACGATGAAAACAATGATAATCACTACCGCACCCGGCAATACAGCCATTAATTCCCAATATATTATGGTCTGCGCCTCTTCCGACAAATCTTGCATTATTTTCATTTCACTCTCAATTAACTGGCTCGTATCGTTAAGCATGACTTGAGTCAGTTCGGTTAAGGCGATGAACTCCTCTCCATAGACTTGGGCTTTGTCCAAACCTTCGCTTGAATGCGGGTAACTATCTGCTAAGCGCTCGAAAAGCTCACGTTCTAGTTTATTGAGAACTTTTAGTCTTTCCTTGAGATCATTATTAAGTAATTGCTTATTTAGGGCATCTGATATTTCTACATAAGCGACATGCCGATCAAGGTAACCACGCCAATATATAGGATCTTTTAACACCAGATATTTTCGAATATTCCTTTCCATGTTAACGACTTGATCTTGCAAAATTCTGCTATCCTGCGTGGACTGAACAGCACGTAATACCGCCTCTTGGCTTTGTTTTGTAAGCTTCTCTACATAAAAGGCACCCGTGAACAAGGTAATTATCAATGGAATAGAAACAAGCCCAAATCCTACTACCAGCAACCCAATAAAGGATCTAGGGTGTAAAAACCAACTCTTTTTTAGTTCCATAACTTATTTCCATGATAATCAATAAAAGCAAAAGTCAATATAGCGCTTTTCCTACTTAATACGCATTCTTGTGCCGAAACCCGCGCGCAATCGTTAACACTACTATTTTCAAATCAAACGCCAAAGACCAGTTACGGATATAGGCCAAATCAAATTCAATTCTTTTTTCCATTTTTTCCAGGGTGTCCGTTTCACCCCGCCAGCCGTTAATTTGCGCCCATCCGGTAATACCGGGTTTCACTTTATGACGCAGCATATAGCCTTGTACAACACTACGGTGAGATTCATTCATTGCTACAGCATGTGGGCGTGGCCCTACAATCGACATCGTTCCATGTAATACATTTAAGAACTGCGGCAACTCGTCGAGCGATGTTCGACGTAAAAACTCACCAAATTTTGTCACCCTTTCATCATCACGCGATGCCTGCACAAACTCCTCATCACTTTCGTTGACATACATGGTTCGAAATTTCCAAACCCAAAACTTTTCGCCTGAAAAGCCATAACGTTGCTGCCGATACAGTACTGGGCCAGAGGAAGTCAGTTTGCTATATGCAGCAATAAACAACATTGGAATAGCAATCAGCATCAGAATAATGCTCGCCAGAACAATGTCCTCTAACCGCTTAAGCCAGCCATCGATTCCATAAAAAGGATTTTCAGTAATGCTGATAGCCGGTATACCGCTGACACTAATCACTCGTGCATGTAACAAGTCAAATGCAAAAACATCTGGCACCAAATAAACTGAAACCGTTGTATCACTCAATTCACGAATCAGGTATTTCATCCGCTCTTCACCCTTCATCGACAATGTAATAAAAACAATATCAATTCGGCCTTCTCTCGCAGCATCGACTAATTCATGCATATTACCGCTAATAGATGTTTTATTCTTGACCAGCGGCTCAGCCTCGTCCCGGTGCGTTTCACGGTCTTCATAAAAGCCACTAAAGACCACTCCCATCCAGGATGCATCTTGAATTCTATCACTTAAGCGCACACCCAATTCATTAAAACCATAAATAGCGACATATTCTTTATTTTTAGTATTTTTATAAAATGTTCGCAAAAAAGCACGGAAAACAAATCGCCATCCACCTAACATCATGGGCGTCGCAACAAACCACAAAAGAATGGCGGAACGAGGAAAATAACCAGAGGTTTGCGTCATAAACGCAAACAACAACAAACCCAATATAGTCCATGCCCACGCCAGCGCGACATAAGGCAATTCTCGCCGTAAAGTTAAGCCTAGCCAGGACGAATAAATCTGAAAATGCTCTGCGATGAATAAAAAAACCACCACCGCAAGACTCGCTGAAACTATGTATAAAGTCCCCCACGGGCCATCCGGCCAAGGGTATTGAGTGAGATATGACACCAGAAACAGGCATAATACGATAGCAAGTGCATCAAACACCCTATAGAGCATACCTCTAGGAGACCTATGGGTATGAATGACTCGTTGTTCGTTTACCATTAAATCTTAATTATTCTATTGTATTTTAATCTACGGCAATCATTGGCATTAAAATCAAAGACACCGTAAATGAAGGATTGACAAAAAAGTGACATACTACCATTTTGCTTATTCTCTGGGTAATCCTCAGTTGATCGCAATAAAGAATCGATAGGTTGTTGATTAATATTGTAATAACAATGTACTCACTTCATTTAGAGAATCAGTATGCTACGCCGGTTACATAAAGGAAAACTGAGTGAATACTAAACTCTGAATCGACGGTCAAAACCGGAGAACCGGCAAAAAAATTGACGGTGTACTTCACGCTTGTTTTTGTATGTGGAATAGATTGTTTCTCTAATACGAAATTTGCTTTGCCAGGACTTTTTGACTATAGCTGTACCACAATACCGTACGTCACACCTGGTTAACATCATGGACTCCATTAGCGTAAATAAATTTAGAGATAATCTTAAAACTTTTGTAGAACAAGTAGTTAGGAACCACGCCCCTATTAAAGTGACACGTCGCTCAGGTGATGATTTCATCGTAATGAGTGCTGAAGACTGGGAGCGGGAGCGAGAAACTCTATATGTTCTACAAAATAGTAGCTTAATGCTGCAAATCGGTGATTCTCTCTCTACCCATACCACCGATGAAGGACACAAGCCCAATGAAGAGCAGATGAATGAGATCACTGATCTTTGAGGGAAATACATGGATTACATATGAGCAACTACGTGAAAAAGATAAAAAACTTCATAAAACTCTTTGTAAAACCCTAAAAGAGATGCTTCGTTCCGATCCTGCAAAAGGACTTGATAAACCGGAATAGCTAAAACACAATTTATCGGGACTATGGTCCAAACGTATTTCTCAAAAAGACCGACTTATATACAAATTTGATGATGATTACGTTTATATCTTGTAGTGGTCTAATTGAACCAGCCCCCTTGATTTCTCTGATGTGGTTTACTGAAATACGGCCTGCAAGGTTTCAGCATCCAGAATCTGATCGGCCCATTGTTCCAGTTCGGCCTTTGTTGCCTGCTCCAGGCGCTGCAAGGCCCAATCCGGGAGTTCACCAAAGCGCTTGGCGAGCAGACGCTGCAAAACCAATATCTCACCTTTCTCTATTCCTTTCTCTATTCCTTTCTCTATTCCTTTCTCAATCCCTTTCTCAATGCCCTTTTCCAGGATATCGTTTTCCCACTGCTCTATACGTGTTGCTAGCATATTCTTAACCTCGTCTAAATCCTCTGTATCCCGTGGTGTTAATTGTATCCCTTTGTGGGGGGCTAATACATAAGTAATCCACACTGCAATCGCTCGTTTTACTGAATCCAGGTGTTTAGGGATAACGAGCACCGTTTCTTCCAATGCCCGCTTGAAATCCTGGGGTGTTTGCGCATTTTCCAGTCGAAAAATCAAGCCACTCAAAGAACCGGGCTTACCCTCAGGGTATCGGCTTTCATCTATTAAATAATAGCGCATGCCGGGCTGCCATTGCCACAGTGGTGTATTAGGC
>Ga0256830_1000730_pt1 | contig 24672 bp, 26 predicted proteins | sample 128326metaG_FD_190537 | JGI IMG/M metagenome (GOLD analysis project Ga0256830, IMG submission 190537) | Hydrothermal vent microbial communities from Lau Basin, Pacific Ocean - 128-326 | ecosystem: Environmental > Aquatic > Marine > Hydrothermal vents | place: Pacific Ocean: Lau Basin | collected... | reverse complement strand
AGGACATGCAGGGAGAGAAGACCTTCGGGATTTCATAAACATGATTAATCCCCAACATATAATACCTGCCCACGGCTCAACCCAGCAGTTAACTCCAATGATTGAGCTTGCGAGGGAGCTTGGATATAGAGTTGGAAAGGAATGTCATCTGATGCAGGACGGACAAAGATTGAAATTATGACTATTCACAAGAAGCAATAATTTTTAAACAAAATAATCTTTAATGATAACATGGTGATGGAAGATATTCTTGAGGGATTAAAGCTGGCGATGGCGAGAGGAGACTCTCTTCAGAAAGCTATGATGAGCTTCTATAATGCAGGGTATAAAAAAGAAGATATTGAAGAGGCTGCACGGGCTTTGCAGATGCGCCAAACAAATCAGTTCAATCATACTGCTCAACACATGCAGCATTCTGCCCAGCAGCAGAAGAAATCGCTTCTTTCAGGATTGAATCCTTTAAAGAGGGCAGTTAATGGAATGCCTTTGGATAGAAATCCTCCTTTAAAGCAGGCAGGAGGAATAAAGAAGCCTTTGTCTCAAATAAATACTCTAAAGCCAAGAGGAGTTCAGCCAGCAAATAATTCCAAAAGCTTTAAGCCTCTAAAGCACGTTATCCCTCCTCAAAATGTTTCAAGCTACGGAGAGAATACAATAAAGCCGCAGAGAGACATAATTGCCATTGCTCTTGCCCTTATTCTTCTCACTCTTTTAGGAGTGCTTGTAGGGGTATTTTTCTATAAAGAAGAGATTATGGGCTTTGTAAACAAATTTCTCTGAAAATAAATATCTAAATCTTTAAAATGACTGACATATATGCTCCAGAAGAAGATTCTTTTCTTTTGTCATCAGCTCTTAAAAAACAAATTCCAGAATTCCTGGAAAAAAATCCCTGTATGAAGTTTTTTGAGATTGGATCTGGTTCTGGAATTCAGCTTAAAACAGCCTTGAATGCAGGAGTAATAAAAGAAAATATTTTGTCATGTGATATAAATCCTGATGCAGTTAAACACTGCAAGAAACTGGGGTTCAGGTGCATTAAGTCAGATTTATTTCAGAACATTAATGGAGAGTTTGACATAATTGTCTTTAATCCTCCATATCTTCCAGAAGATGAGCAAGAGCCAGAGACTTCAAAATTAGCGACAACTGGAGGAAAACAAGGGGGAGAGATAATTAACAGATTTCTAAAACAGGCAAAATCGCACCTTAAAAAAGAGGGAGCCATATTTCTTGTTGCAAGCAGCTTGACTAAAGGAATTGATTTCAACGGATATAAAAAAAGGATTGTCTCAAAAAAGAAGCTTTTTTTTGAAGAGCTTTATCTGTATCTTCTTTCTATTACATAAACAGGGAACCTAACTCCAGTCATGCGCTCAAGGTCAGAATCTTTGTCCCAAGGCATAGAATCGCATATTTTTGGAGAGGGTTTTTCATACAAGTCTTTGACAGAGTCAACAAAGCCATCTTCAGGAGCTCCATTGTTTAAGCCATTGTCAAAATAAGCAAATCCGTCCTCCAATATAATTGCAAACGGTCTTTCTTTTCCCACTCTTGACACACTCCATGCAAACTTCCGGTTTTCATCGTTGTATTGCATTCTTATTTCAATATCTGGATTAAACACATTGAAGCAAGAGTCTTTAACCTTTGTAATTGTGTGATAATTGCTTAAATCAGGCATCCTTTTATTTTCTACAGCGCATGACGAAATTAAGAAAGTGTTAAAATAGAAAATTCCTGCTGCTGCAGCACTAAGGATTTTTCTCCTAATTCCCATACAATCTCAAAAAGTTTTTTATATATAAGATTAATTATTCTGAAGAAGATAAATACTCTGTCTTTTTTGAAGGCGCTTTATGTTTTTTTATTGCTTTTTTAATCTCCTCTAAATCATTCTCAACCTCTATGGGAATATTTGCAAACCTGTTGCTTTTGTTTTTATGGTAGTTAATAGTTGCAACCGGGTCTTTTAGCTGGTGTCCTGTAAGTATCCCTACAACTACTTCATCTTTTTTTATTATCCCTTCCTTCACTAGCCTCCTGATTCCTGCAATTGCTGTTGCACTTGCAGGCTCGCATCCGAATCCGTTTCTTCCGACAATCGCCTTTGCATCAAGGGCCTCTTCATCGGAAACTGACCTTACAACTCCGTTGCTCCACTCAATTGTCCTTAATGCTTTTGTTAAATTAACAGGCCTGTTAATCTCTATTGCAGAGCATATTGTTTTGGCCTTTCTGTTTTCCTCATCCATTTTTCTATAGAAACCCTCTATGCGCTCAAAATCAACATTTCCATTATTCCATTTAACTCCTTCCTTATTGACAATCCTGTCAAAAGTATTTGCTCCTTCTGCATTTATTACAGCAATTCTTGGAATTCTTTCAATAATTCCCAGTTCTCTCAACTCATAAAGCGCCTTTCCAAATGCAGAGCTGTTTCCAAGATTCCCTCCTGGAACAACAATCCAGTCAGGAGCTCTCCAACCAAGCCCTTCCAGCACTCTGTACATGATTGTTTTCTGGCCTTCAAGCCTGAAGGGGTTGACAGAGTTCATGAGATAGAGGGATTCCTCTTTTCCTATCTCTAAAACTTTTTTCATAGCATCATCAAAGTCCCCATTTATCTGAATTACTCTTGCTCCGTACTCTAAGCTTTGCGCAAGCTTTCCTATGGCTATTTTCTCATTTCCAACAAAGACTATTGCATCCATTTTTCCAAGTTCATTTGCAGAGAATGCAGCCATTGATGCAGAAGTGTTTCCTGTTGAAGCACAGACAACTTTATTTTTACCCATAATCTTTGCATGAGTAAATGCCGCTGCCATCCCATTATCCTTAAAGGAGCCTGTTGGATTGTCTCCTTCAAACTGCAGATAGAAGTTATCTTTGTCCACTCCAACATACTTTGCAACTTCTGTTAATCTGAATGGAAAAGTCTGTCCTTCTTTTCCGTCTAAAGATACAAGAACTGAAAAAGGATTGTCTTCTGTCAGGGGAAAAGGAAGCAATTCCCTGAATCTCCATACGCCGCTTTTATCAAATATTCCTTGAGGGTTGTTTTTTCTCAGTTTAAACAGCTCTGTAAAAGAAGATGCATCCTGATTTGAATAAACAACATCAAGCAAATTTCCGCATTTAGGACACTTAGTTATTTCGCTGTGTATATTATCTTCAAAACCGCACTTTGGAATTATGCATTTGATGTTTGCTTTCATAGAGGATTTCAGAAATATTTGTTTAAATATATTTTGATTGCTTGCATTAGGGGTTTTCTTTTTTACCTCTTAATGTCTTTCCAGCTTAGATTTTTCTTTTTCAGCTCAGCCAGCTGTGGAAACTGCTCCTCAAAAACCCTGTTTTTGGAATCAGGGTTTTGGTAAAAAACTCCTGTAGGGATTCTTGTTTTTTCGCTGATGGTTTCATAGTCAAACTCTTCTGCTTTTTTCCATGCTTTATTGAAATTTGTTTTGTCATGCCCTGTTTCTTCAAGAGAATAAACTTTATTTTTGTATCCTGAATCAGGATGAAAGATTATGCACGGCTGCAGGACTTCAATAAATGCAAATCCTTTGTGTTTCATGGCTTCACTTAAAATCCATTCAATCTGCTTGACATCTGCAAAAACCCTTGCAATGAAAGTCGCCCCGCTTGCCAGCATCAGCTTTATCGGATTTATTGGATGAAGCTTTACTCCTCTTGGAGTTGTTTTATCTTTAAAGCCTGTTTCTGTTGTAGGCGTAGGCTGCCCTACTGTAAGGGCAAAAACCTGGTTGTCATGCACTATGTATTTAAAGTCAGCATTGTATCTTGCTGCATGGATCAGATGCTCTATTCCTTCTGCATAAGCATCTCCGTCCCCTGAAAAGCCAAAAACATTCAGGTTTGGATTCCCGACTTTAATTCCCAGACAAGTAGGCAACACTCTTCCATGAAGGGTATTTAATCCATTTAAATTAACATAGTCAAATATTTTTGCATGGCACCCTATCCCCGCAACTATTGCAAAATCATCTTTTTTCTTTCCTGATTTAATCTCATTTGCAAGAAAGTTTTTCATGCCTGCAAGTATCTGGAAATTAAAGCATCCAGGACACCATGTTGGCTTTGTGCTTGTGCTGACACTCTGCGGATTTGCGGGTTTTGGGTTTTTCATTTTAGTTTCTAATTCCTTTAATTTTTTTACTTGTCCATAAAATTAAGTATATAAGCATTGCAAATGAGATTAACATAAATATTACATTCCAAATCAAACTATTGATTACAATTAAATTAAATGCAGAAGTAACTAATATATTTCCAATGATTCCTCCAGCAACGCCAAGTAAAATTCCATACCAAAACATATATCTCTCTTTATCAATAAATTTCATTTCAAACCCTTCCTCATGATTATTGTATGTTTTTCAGGCTTATATCCTTTTTTCTTGTAAAATTTAACTGCATCTGATTTCTTATGTGTGGAGAAGGATATTGATTTGCACTTTTTCTTTTTTGCATAATCTTCAACATAATCCATTAATCCTTTTCCAACTCCTTGTTTTTTGAATTTATCATCTACTGCCAAATCCTCAATAATAACTACAGGGCCTTCCCAGTATTGCTCTGTTTTAAACACTACAACTCCAACGATCCTTCTATCTTTTTCTGCCACATATATATGGCCTGTTTTAAAATAAAAATTCAGGCTCTTTAAGACAGCGTTAATAGAATCTCTTTCGTTAAAAGGAGGCTTTTGGAATTCTCTTTTCATCAGCATTCCGATTTCCTTTAGGTCTTTTTTAACGGCTTTTCTTATTTTCATCTTCCCCTTATTTTTTTATTTATTTCCTTCCTGAGCTCATCAGCCAAAAAAGGCCTTCCGTCGTATCTGAGTATTTTATTTCTATCGTCTATGAAAATGCCTGTTTTTTCAGCAATTAATCCTGAGAGCTGTGCTGTTGAATTATTCTCAACTAAAATGATTTTGCCTGCTTTTTCGAGCTCTTTTTTAATCTGTTTTGGAAAAGGCTCAATATATAAAACCTGCAAGAATTTGCAATCCAAATTTCCTTCATTAATTGCATCAAGAATTGCTCCTTTTGTTGAGCCCCATGAAACAATCACATTTCCTGAATTCTTTTTTCCATAGACATTGTATTGGGTAAATTTCTCAGCCTCTTTTCCAATCTCTAATACTTTTTTTATTCTTTTTTCAACATTTGCCTTTATAATTTCTGCATCTTCTGTAGCAGAGCCTGTCTGGGGATTTTTCTCATAGCTGTTATACCTTCTAAATTTAGTTGATTTTTTTGATTTTGTTATAATTGGCTTGTCGGCCAAAGTGTAAAAGCTCTCTCCAAGATGCTTGTCGCTTATGGCAATTGCAGGGATTTTGAATTTTTGAGAGAAATAAAATGCCTGGCTTATAATTTCTTGTGCTTCTTTAGGATCTCCAGGAGCCAAAACAACACGTGGAAATTCTCCGTGCCCGCTATGCCTTGCAATATTTAAATCTCCCTGTGCGTTATAGGTTGGGACTCCTGTTGCTGGTCCTGGCCTTTGCGCAAGATACACCACAAGAGGGACTTCTGCCATTCCAGTTAAGCTTAAAGCTTCAGTCATTAAGTCAAAACCTCCTCCGCTCGTGCCAACCATTGCCTTTGCGCCAGTCATTGCTGAGCCTATTGCGGCATTAATAACAGAAATCTCATTTTCCATTTCAAGAACCAGAATATTATCTTTCTCCTGCTTCTGAGCAAGCTCGCCTAAAACAGGAGTTGCAGGAGTCATAGGATATGCATAATACAAGTCCAGTCCTGCTTTGACAGCTCCTTCTGCAATTCCCTGGCTGCCATTTATGAAGTAAGATTTTTTTCCAGAAGCCTTTGGAAGATTAATATTTTGTTTTCCGTCCTCATAACCTTTTTTCGCCTCTTTAATATTCTCATCAAATCTTTTTTTAAGTATTTTCAGCTCATCTTCAAGAATCCTGAAATCCAGGCCAAGGCTTTTGAATAACAGCCCTGCAAAATACATGTTTTCATGCTTGCCGTTTAAAACAATTCCCTCTCTCTTTAAATTTTTCTTATGAATATCTTCTGTATTTTCATCAAGCGCAACAATTACATCAATTCCTGAATCATTGCTGAAAACAGGCTTGTCAGAAAAAGTCAGGACATTGAAATTATGCCCTCCTCTTATCAAAGACTGGTAATCTCTTGAATAAAAAACATAATATCCCTGCTTAACAAGAGCCTCTCCAAGGATATGTGTCAGGATATTTGGGCCTTGTCCGGCTTTTCCTCCAAAAAGAATACTGAACCTCATTTTAAATTAAAAGAAAATAGTTATTTCAGCTTAAAAAGCTTTGTTTTATAAAAAAGAGAAGATAAGGCGATGGTTATTCATGTAATAAGTGAATAACTCAACTCAACCACAATCAAATTTATATATTCGCGCATTCATGGTTTTTTATTCTAAACTTGGTTTATTAAAAGATGGTAAGATTTGCGCACATTTCTGATGTTCATCTTGGAGGATGGAAGCCGCAGGCACTGAGGGATTTAAACTTCCAGTCATTCAGGAAAGCTGTAGATATATGCATAGAAGAAAAGCTGGATTTTGTTCTGATAGCAGGAGATCTTTTTGACTCTGCCTACCCTCCTATAGAGATTCTTAAGGAGACATTTGGGGAATTCAAGAAACTCAGCCAGAAAAACATCCCGTGCTTCATAATTGCCGGAAGCCATGACTATTCTGTTTCTGGAAAAACTTTTCTTGATGTTCTGGAAAAAGCGGGATTCTGCAGGAATGTGGCGGATTTTGAGGAGAAAGAAAGCGAAATCATACTTCATCCAACGCTTCATAAGGGGGTTGCTCTTTACGGATACCCTGGAAAAAAGTCAGGGCTTGAGGTGCAGGATTTAAGGAAGATAAAGTTTAATGATTCTCCTGGAATGTTTAAGATATTCATGCTTCATACAACCATAGACAAGGCAAAAGGCACTCTCCCAATAGATGCAATAGAAACAGATTCTCTTCCAAAAGCAGATTATTATGCTTTAGGGCATTTGCATATAGATTTCAAACACCAAAATTTTGTTTATCCTGGCCCTGTTTTTCCGAATAATTTTCAGGAGCTTGAAGACATCCGACACGGGAGTTTTTATATTGTTGATACTGGATCCTCTTCTGGAGAGTCTCTAAAAAAAATTGAGCTAAAAATTAAGGATGTCCTGCAATTGAAATTTGAAATCAGTGACGCTCTTGCAGCAACAGAACACATAATTTCTGAAATTGACAAAAAAGACATAGAAGACAAGATTGTTCTTTTAAGAGTGAAAGGAGAGCTGGAAAGGGGAAAAAACTCAGACATCAAATTCCAGCAGATAGAGGAATTTGTGAAGCAAAAAAAAGGCTATTTTCTGCTGAGAAATACTCATGACTTGAAAACAAAAGAAATAGAGCTGGAAGTTGAGGTTGAAAATACAGAGAATATGGAGGAAGAGGCAATAAAAGTATATTCTGAAAAAAACCCTTCTGATTTCAATGAGCTTATTCCACAGCTTATGAGTTCGCTTTCAATAGAAAAACAAGAAGGGGAAAAAACAGAGATTTTTGAAAAAAGGCTTGTTGATGAGGCTAAAAAAATACTGGGGTTTTGAGATGAAAATAAACAAAATAACTCTGCAAAATATCAGAAGCTATAAGCAGCAGGAAGTAGTTTTTCCAGAAGGGTCCACTCTTTTGTCAGGAGATATAGGATCAGGGAAAACATCTGTTCTATTGGCAATAGAGTTTGCCCTTTTCGGACTGCAGCCAGGGCAAAGAGGCTCCTCTTTATTAAAAAACGGGGAAAAAGAAGGAAAGGTCTCAATAGAGTTCGAGGTTGATGGAAAAAAAGTGGCTATAGAGAGAACACTTAAAAGAGGAAAAAGCGTTTCACAGGACTATTGTTCCATAACTGTTAATAATGAGAAAAAAGAGCTTTCTGTGACTGAATTAAAGAGCAGGGTTCTGGAGATTTTAAATTATCCGAAAGAATTCTCAAAAAAGCAGAATATCCTGTATAAGTTTACAGTGTATACTCCTCAGGAAGAGATGAAGCAGATAATTCTGCAGGATTCAGAAACAAGAATAAACACTCTCAGGCATGTTTTTGGAATTGACAAGTATAAAAGGATTTTGGAGAATGCCTCAATAATAATCTCAAAGATAAGAGAGGAAAAGAGGGTAAAAGAAGGAATAACAATGAATCTCGAGCAGGAAAAACTCAATCTGGCATCAAAGGAAAAAGATATTGGGGAAAAACAATCTCTTCTTGCTTCAGCAGAAAAAGATCTTTTCCTGAAAAAAGAGAGCAGAAAGAGGGTTCAGGAGGATAAGGAGAAAATTTACAAAAAAGTTGAGGAAAAGATGAGGCTTAAGCAGGAGATAGAAAAAACAAAAATAAGCATACTCAATAAGGAAGACTCTATCTCAAGCAACAAAAAGCTTATGGAGCAGCTTAAGGTGCAGATTAAAGAGCTTCAGGAGATGAAGTTTGACGAGTCAGTAATATCTCAGATTGAAAGTGAAATACTGTCTAAGAAAAAAGAAAAAGAAAAGCTTGATGACATGAAGCTTGAAATAAGCTCCAGGATAAACTCTCTTAATATTAAAAACGAGGATATTAGGAGGCTTGAGCAGAAGATTTCTAATCTTGAAAGCTGTCCGACATGCCTTCAGAATATTGATGCTGTTTATAGGGCAAATGTTCTTAATAAAGCCCACTCTGATTTTGCCAGAAACAGAGAGGAAATAGAAAGCCTTGAAGAGGAGAAAAAAGGAATTGCTGAAAGAGCAGGAAAAATTGCAGCAGAAATTGCTTCAAAAGAAGACAGGGTAAACAGCCTGAAAATAATGAGGGTGAAGCTGCAGGGAATTGAGGAAAAACAGGCAAGGCTTGCTGAGATGGAAAAACTAAATATCTCTCTTGAAAAAGACATATCTCTTTTAAAACAGCATAATGAGACCCTTGAAAAGTCAGTTTCTGAGCTTTCTGTATTTGATGACATATTCATGGAAAGGCAAAAAGAGCTTGAAGAAGCATTAAAGGAAGAGAGGATTGCAGACATAAAAGCTGCAGAGCTAAAAAGGGAGGTTGAGCTTTTCTCAAGGCAGATAGATGAATTAAGAGAAAGAATAAGACGCACTGAGATAATAAAAAAAGAGCTTGACTATCTTTCTGAACTTGAAAACTGGCTTTCCAAAAAATTCATGCCTGTAATCTCTTTTGTTGAAAAAAATGTTATGGCTAAGCTTAAATCAGAATTTTCAAGATTGTTTGCAGAGTGGTTTTCAATGCTTGTGTCAGACTCTTTTAATGTAAGGCTTAGCGAGGATTTCACTCCGATAATTGAACAGCAGGATTATGAGCTGGATTACGGATATCTTTCAGGAGGAGAAAGGACTGCAATCGCGCTTGCTTACAGGCTCTCTCTTAACCAGGTTATTAATTCTCTCCTTAGCAAAATCAAAACAAAAGACATTGTTATACTTGATGAGCCCACAGACGGCTTCTCTGACCAGCAGCTTGATAAAATGAGGGATGTGCTGCAGCAGTTAAACGTTAATCAGCTGATAATTGTAAGCCATGAGCAGAAAATAGAGGGATTTGTTGAGAATGTTCTTAAGTTTAAAAAAGAAGGAGGAATCTCCATGCTGGAAAAATAGCTCTTCCCTGGCTTGAGATTAATCTGCATCAAAACCGCTGCTTCTTGAAAACTTAAGCATCTTTTTGCTTACAATAATAAGCATAACTGCTCCTGTTATAATTGACACGTATCTCAAAATCTCTCCCACTTCTCTTATCTCTTTTATCAGGTAGAAGAAAGTCAGAGATTCCTTAAGGACATAAAGGAAGGATGAGAAAGTCCATAATGCCAGGGCTATTGTAAGAAAGATGAAGATTTTCTTAAAATCCCCTTCCTGAAGTCTTTTTTGAAAACTGTAAGAGTAAATAAAAATTAAAAAAACAAGTATGAATTCCATTACTCCTGCCCCTATTATGAAAAAATTGCCTGTCATTTTATTTCTTTTTCAAGTAGTTTTCTTTACTTTCCTGAAGCTTGATTACTGCCAATAGCAGCGGGACTATTGAGGCAGTGCTTAAGAGATACTCATAGCTTGTATGGCCACCAAATCCGGCATCTCTCATGAGATGGAATCCCCAGTTGGCAAGCTGAAAGATGATGAACAAAATAAACCAGTTTATGCTTTTTTCAAGGTTTTTTGATAAGCGCATTTTTGTACGCACAAAATATCCAAGAACAATAATCATTGAAAGAAAGACAATCAAGACTATTGCCACTTCCACTTTATCAATTATTTCTCTGGCAATTCCTTCTAAAAAGCTGCTTTCAGCATAGACACTCTGAATTAGAAATATAAATGCTCCAGTCATAAATAAGCTTAAAATTTTTATTTTTAATGCCTTTCCCTCTTTTATTATCTCCTTTTCCATTAATAATATTAGCATACTTTCTTTTATAACCCTTTCTTTTTGCCATGGTTAACAGTGCATTGTTAAGTCTTCAGTATCTAAATTGCTGAATTTCAATTAATAAAGGTATAAAACAGAATTATAGCTTTATACTCTTGGAGATTATCCCTCTTTTAGCAAGATGGGCTGACAATAAAGATTTAAACATCTTATTGTGAGAATTATATTTTAAATGCAACAGTTCATGAACTATTGCTTTTGCTCGTTGAGGATAAGATTTATTTAACAATTCAAATGAAAAAGTAAGTCTTCCCCTACTGGAGCAACTAGCCCATTTTTTAGTCATGCGTCTAACATGGATTTCTTTAGGCTCTACACCAATTTGTTCTGCCCAGACTAATACTTCTTTTTTAAAATCATTAATCATCATCATTTTGCCGACTCCCTCAAGACAGATATTAGTTTCTTCCCTATTCTAACAGCTTTTTTTATTGGCAATTTTTCTCGAGTGAATATTTTGTATAGTTCTTGTTTAATTTTCCTCTCTTGTTCTTCGCTTGTTTTCCAATGAGGATATTCTTTAAACGCCTTTCCCATCTCTTTTGCAATATCTTCTGAGTTTTCTATATCCTCATTTTTTAATAACCAGTAAACAGAGAAAATATCTGAAGACATTTTTTTCTCAACTCTCTCTTTCTTTGCAGAGTTAATATCATCAACTAAATCTTTTAATTCTTCTAATGTTTCTTTTGTATCGAGCTGTCTTTGCTTAAACATTAGGGATATTGTCTCTGCTCTCTCTCCAATAGAAATAAGATAGGGGTTGTTTTTGAATTGTTCCAAAACTGTTTTTTCTATACTCTTAAGAAGATTGAATATTTTCTCTGTATCTGAAGCATTACTTTTCTCTAATTTTTTGATAGTTTCTTCATTAATTTCATAGATATCAAGTTTAGATTTTATCTTTCCTACTTTAGTATGTTCTTGAACAAGTTTTGCTGTTTTCCTTGCAAATTCTTTATCTATTAATAAACTTGGCTCAAAGGCTTCTTTTAAGATTCTAGATATTCTGGAAAGAGTGTCGTAATCCTCAATATATGGTCTCAAGAAAGCATCAGGAGATATTATCTCATACATATCAGAGAGTTCTGCATAGAATTCATAAAACTCAACTCGTTTATTTTCATTCATAAAGTGTTTTAGTAATGCTTCAACAGCTTTATCTCCTTTTTTGCCTTTAATTATCGAAAGATATTTTGTTTTAGCGCTACCCATCATCTTCTCAAATCTATGTTTAAGAACATCAATATCTTTTATAACTCCAGAAATATCTTTAGAGTCAAAAGAAAGAGCCTTTTCTAGTTTATCAAATATTCCAACAAAATCAAGAACAAAACCGCATGGCTTCTTTATTCCTTGCTCATCTTCATATGGTCTATTAACTCTGGCAATTGCTTGAAGTAAGACATGATCTCTCATTGGTTTGTCTAAATACATACAATAAAGAACTGGAGCATCAAAACCTGTTAGGAGTTTTTCTGTTACAATTAGAATTTTAGGTTGTTTGTCTGGTTTGACAAAGGCTTTTCTGATTCTTTTTTCTTTTTCTTGTGAAAGATGGTATTTTGATAACTCTGGTGGATCATTGTGTGCTGGACTAAAAACAACTTCAGAGTATTCTTTTGGCAGCAGTTTATCTAATTCCTGTTTATATAAAGCGCATGCTTCTCTATCAACAGCAACTAAAAATGCTTTGTAACCAAGAGGCTCAACATAATCTTTGTAGTGGTTTACAATATATTTTGCAACTTTTTTTAATCTTTGTTTATTCTTCAACATATTCTTTAAATTGACTGCCCTTTCAAGAACTTTATTTAAAGATTCAATGTCACTAACACCTTCCATTTCTTTTAAATCTAAGAATTCTTTCTCAAGAGTTTTCTTATCGGGTAGTAAATCATTAGTTGCTAAAGAATAATGAAGTTTTACAGTTGTTCCATCTTCAATAGACTCTGCAATCCCGTACTTATCTAGATAACCATGAGGGGCATCATCTTTTCCAAAAATTACAAAAGTTCCTTTCCCATAGCTTGTTTTATCTATCGGTGTTCCAGTAAATCCAATATAAGTTGCATTTGGCAGAGCACCCATCATATAATTTCCTAAATCTCCTCCAGTTGTTCTATGTGCCTCATCAACTAAGACAAAAATGTTGCTTCTCAGATTAATTTCTTTAGGCATTCCTTCAAACTTATGAATCATAGTAACTATCAATCCTCTAGTATCTCCTTGCAATAACTCTCTTAAATGCCTCTTTGATTCAGCAATATGTATATGCTCAAAACCTACTGAGGAAAGATTTCCAAATAATTGAGTTTCTAGTTCATTCCTATCAACCAACATTATTACAGTAGGATTTTCAAACAATGAATTCTCTATAATTTTTTGAGCAGAAACTATCATTGTGTAGGTTTTTCCGCTCCCTTGTGTATGCCATATCAAACCTCTTTTCTTTCTTTTCTGAGCTGCTCTTTCCATTATTTTATGAATTGCTCTCATCTGATGGGGTCTAAGAATTACTTTTTGTAAAACATCATCTTTTCTTGTAAATAGAATATAATCTAAAGCGGTTTCAATTACTTTTTCTTTTTTGAAAAAATCTTTTACTAATTTTTCATACTCTGTTGAACCATTTTCAGCTTTCCAGCTAAATAAGTGCTTCATTGAAAAATTCCATGTTGCAGAATAAAAGAATTGTATTAAGTGAGTAAGGGTATAAACTTGAAATAAAGTCATAGCCTCCGGAGTTTCTCGATGATATCTTCTTACTTGGTCCAAAGCTTCAGCCATTCCTCCAATCTTATGAGCAGATTTTGCTTCTACAAAGAAAACTGGGATACCATTAATTAAAAAAGCAACATCATACCTGTTTGTATATTTCCCATTGGTAAACTCAAATTCATCAGTAACATGGAAAACATTATTTTTTACATCTTCATCAATCAGTTTTACATTTCTTTCCCTTTTTTCTTGTGGCACATATACTGTTTTTAGCCCTTTGAGAAATTCCCATGCTTGTAGGTTCCCTTCAATACTAACAGGTAGTCTTTCTATCTTTTTTATTAGTTGTTCAATCATCAGATTATCTATAAATTCCGAATTGAGTTTCAACATTTGATTGGTAAAAATCTCTTTAAGAAGAAGTCCTGTTTTTCCACCTCTCATTCTTTCTACTTCTTCAGGCTTAATATACTCCCAACCTATCTCACAAGCATACTGAAGCATAGGATTTTGCACACTTCCTCGTTCAGTTCCTAATTTAGGCATCTTTACCCTCCTTTTTCTTTTGCCTATGTTTGATGGCTGATTGAATTACAAACATAACTAACTCGCTTTTTAATAAAAAGAAACTTAGTATTTCTACTCCCAATAAAGTAATTCCAATAGCAATATTTATTGTCAATGATAATCTGTAATTATTTAGTAAAATTTGATAGAAATTGAAATAATTTTCGTTTGTTTGATCAAATCTCTGGTTTAAATAATTAATCTGGGTTTGTGTAATATTATAGTAACCTTTTATTTCCTCAATATCTTTTTTAGTAATGTTCTCTTTAATAAGAGTTTCATAATCTGTTTTACATTTTGTTAGTTGCTTTTCAGTTTCTGTAAGTTGTGCATTTAATCCTTGAATTTCAGTATCTCTCTGTGAGATTATATCTTTATATGGTTGGCATTTTTGATCGCCAAGCTGAGAGAACAAATTCCCCATAGCACCAAGAAATACAACTAAAATAATTATCGCAAAGATTCCGCTTATGATCTTTGCTAAATCGTCAGCCATTTTAAACACCAATCTCCAAATCATTTACCCTGATTTTTGCAGTCAGTAAAGTTTTAAGCATAGAATTAAACAACTCCTCAAGAGCCTTTTTCTTTTTTTCTTCTGCTTCTATTTTTGAGTCAATTGCAGATAAAATTGAAGCTATTTTTTGTTGTTCTGGTGGAGGGGGTAAAGGTACTTTGAAGTTCTCTACTATTCCTTTATTTACATTTTTTTGTGTTGTTGCCACATTTTGCATTTTAAGTCTTTCTGCAGAATAATGTAAAAGATAAGCACCATATAGCAAGTTAAATTCATGATTTAGATGCATGGCCAAAATTGCTTGATTAGTGGCTACAGGAATTTTGTTAATTGCTGTAGCCCCAATAGTGGCATACATACTTAAAAGAAGGGAATTTGCTGGCACAAGCCATGCACTTGAATTATCTAGACCCTTTTTGGTAATAAATTTTTTAGTTTTTTTCAAATAAATCTTACAGCTAGTCATATCTTCAATTAAGACAAATGGAATCTTTCCATTCCAATATTCTTTTTTTGATTTACTGGGAGTTCCCCCAGATTTTCTCTTAGTAGTTATTTCTTTTATTTTCTTAACCTCCCAATCCTTAGGCATCATGCCAATTTCAGTTTCCTTTAATTCAACTTTGTCTATGTCATCAAAGTTGACTGCCCCATAAGTAAAGAGATGCTTCATCGCTGACCTTTTAAATTCATTTAAAGAATTTATCAAATCTTCAGAAGTTATTATTGAATCTTTTATTTGAGTTAAAATATCTGCAATCTTCTTTTGTTCTTCAATCGGAGGAATAGGAACTTTAATTTTTAAAAAATCTGTTTTTCTTAATACCCTATTTCTTCCTGCACTCCCTGGAGAAATCAATCCCAATTCATTAACAAACCATCTTTGCAATATCACATACTGAAAAAATTCAGGTAAAACAATTTTTTCATTAAAGGTATAAGTTGGAAATCTATGAGAAACTAAAGCTCCATCATCTTCTTTTTTTACTAAAGCGATTGCTCCTTCCCACGCAAAAGTTATATTTACTATTAAGTCTCTATATTTTACTTCATATAAAGTATCAAGTGCAATATCCTTTGGGTTACAATTAGGTTTTAGAAAAGTTCCCTTCCCATGACTTCGTATCCCTATGCCTTTATAGAATGTTGTAGGTTTTTTTACTGCTCTAATCTCGGGTATTAAAAAATCCTTCAGTTGCATAATTTTCCAAGAAGTAGGAAATTTTCCAAGTTCAGTTTTTCTATATTCCTCTTTTAATGTCTTAAGATTTTGTTCCATATTCAAAACCCAGTTGTTCTAAAATTTGTTTTAGTTTAATGTCTGATTTTATTTTTTCTTCTTCAGCTTCTTTCAGTAAGACAACAGCTTCATCTAAAGGAAGGGTTGTATCTTCTCCATTTTGAGTTATATAACGAGAGGGGCTTAAATTATAATCTTTAGCAATTATCTCTTCCTTTTTCAGAACTTTACTAATATTTTTCTCTTCCTTAAACTTATGATAAATCTCTGATATCAGGTGTATTGATTTTTCAGGAAGAAGATTTTTTGGTGTTCCTTTCTCAAAAAGTTTTGAAGCATTAACGAGGAGTATTTTTTCCTTGTTCTTCTTATTTTTATTTATTATTAATATAATTCCAGCAGAAGGAGTATTATAAAATAAATTTGCGGGCAATAATATAACTGCTTCGACAAGATCATTTTCGATAAAAGCTTTTCTAATTTTTCTTTCTTTATTTGCACCTTCATTCCCAGAACCTCTTGAAGCTGCACCAGTATCCAAAACAACAGCCATTCTTCCATTATCTTTTAAAGATGCAAACATATGTTGAACCCAGCCCCAATCTGCGGAGCTATTTGGAGGATTTCCATAAATAAATCTATTATAGGTATCATTTTCATAGGTTGCCTGTGTAAAAATATCTTGATTCCACATTGGATTAGCAACAACGATGTCAAACTTTTTTAGACTTCCCTCTTTTGTTAAAAAAGCAGGTCTGTTCATAGTGTCTCCTAAAGCAATATTTGCATCCATTTTATGAATAAAAGTATTCATTTTAGCCATAGCATAAGTATCTGGAGAATCTTCTTGTCCATAGAAAGTTAAGGGTTTTATTTTCGAGTCAACACCATACTTCTTTCTAAATTCTAGTGCAGTTTTGATTAGAAGCCCGCCAGAACCAACACAAGGATCATAAACTTCTTCTCCTTCCTTAGGATCAACAATTTTTGCCATCAAAATTGCTACTTCTTTAGGAGTATAAAACTCCCCAGCACTTCTACCAGAACCTTCTGCAAATTTTCTTAAAATATACTCCCATGCTCTTCCAAGAATATCTGGTTCAGCATCCTTTAAACCAATTTTATGTTTGTTTAATACATTTAGTAATGCTTTGATTCTATCATCAGTTATTATTCTTTTACCCGCAGTTGTTTCATTAAAGTCTCTTCGATCAATAACTCCTTGTAGTTTTGGGTTTTCTCTAACAATTGCTCTTAATGCATCAGTTATATATTCACCTAATTTAGTACTTTGTTTGAATACTTCAGCCCATCTTGCATTTTTTGGAATATAAAACCATACAAGAGAATGATCTTCTTCAACTAATTCTTCAGCAGTTTTTCTATCTCCGTATTTTTCAGCAAGTTTATCTAATTCTTCGTCAAAAACATCAGAGAGTCTTTTCAAAAATATTAATGGCAAGATATAATCTTTATATTTAGGAGCATCCACTGGCCCTCTAATCTTACACGCAGCCTCCCAAAGCCAATTTTCTAGAGTTTTAATGTCTAACATTTTAAATCTTCTCGCTTAATTGTTTTATTGCCATTGTCCAATATGGCAATTGGTGATTTATCTCTGAAACTTCTATATCCGCTAAATAATCATGTGCAGCAGAATCCCCTAAAAATTTTATGCCTCTAAGTTCCTTCGCAGTTTTAGGCAAAAGGATAGGAACTCCATTAATCTTTTCTCTTGATACTAAATCTATCATTGAGTCTAAACCAATAAACTGATTATTAGTTTTATTCTTAATTAAATGTGTTTTATTATTCTTAGCAAATACAAAGAATATTGTTTTCTCCAATATTTTTCTTAAAAGAAATGCTGCAGAATTCCCGCAATCATAAGTAAATGCTGTATTTAACTCCCTAATATCTTGTTGGAACCTTTCTCCTAATTTCTTAGAAGTAATATTTGAAAGAACTTCATTTAATTCTTCAAATTTCTTTTTCTTAATCTTAATTTCTGGAGGCTCTCTTTGAGAAAATTTAATCTTTTTATTCTCAATTTTTTTTGTTAAAAAACCTTTCTTTGTTGCATTTTTTAAAGACAGAAGAATTAATTGATTACTAAAATTAAAACCTTTCTCTTCTAAATATTCCTTTACTTCTTTCTGACTTCTCCAAGTAGAAAAATAACCTTCATTATACAACATTTTTATTAGTTCTATTGCAGTTGTCATTTTCTGAGAACATACTTCCAAATTTTGCCTTCTTTAATTCTATTCAAGATTTTTTGGCTTTTTACAAATGTTTCACTCAACGTACTTGCTACACCTGATTTAGAATAATGATATCCCTCTCTTTTTAACTCATTAATTATCTCATTTAAAGATCTGGGATTATTCAGAAAACCACTTTTTATAATAAATCTAATTCCCCCAGCAAGTCCTTTATAGCCTTTTGTCGCCTCCTTTATTTTGTTCTTTTTTTCTATTAAAAGATTATTTTCTAGTTTCTTTATTCTACTCTCATGATCATCTAAAATCTTTTTTACTTCAGGATCCATTTTTCTTTTTCTCCTTAGAATTTAAAAGCTTTTTAATTTGCCCGAGCCCCTTAAAATTTAAACCAATAGTCTCCCCTTTTTCTTCAATCCATGCTTCTCTTTTACCAGATTTTGTTTTTCTTTTTCCACTTATTTCATATAATGCTTTGCTGAATTCTTTTTCTTTTCTGCCAAATCTAATAAACAAATCTTTTACTTTTGATTTTTGTACCATGCTCTTTTTATCTTTATTTGAAATCATATAGGTAGCTATTATTAACGCATTAGTGTTGTTAATTTTATTATCAAGAAGTAACTTATCATAAAAATTAACAAGAAATTTCTCCGCATTCTTTACTTCTTCTTTAGGAAAATATTCTTTAAGATCCATTTTCTTTTACCTCTTCCTCATGTTTAATTAAATCTAAAAATTTCATCCATCTTAAATAGAGCCTTCCTATCTGCTTAATTGAACTATCTTTGGTTGCTCGTGCATTGGTATGGAAACAAAATATTTTTCCAGATTCTAAAGGATCAATCTTTTCTTTAGTATTAATTTCTTCTACCGCCTCTTTATTACCTTTAACTGATAAAAATAATTCTCTAAGAACATCTTTGGCGTTTCTATCATAAACTATATTTTTCGCCTCTTCCCTTGGATGAAGTTTTTCATCAATAAGACTAAGAATCTTTAGGTCATGAATAGCATTGATCACTGTTCCTTTATTTTTTCCTATACTCTTAGCAATATCTTCAGGAGAAGTCTTTCGACTAGAAAAAATTCCCTTCAAGATTGTGAGGTTTTCCTCAGGACCCAAAAATAATGTTGTTTGTTCATTCATTTTGTATAGTCTTCAAAATCCTCTGTGCTTCCTCTTTAACAAAAGCCTCATTAAACCTATACTTGGTCTCCTTCTTAAGGAGGATATTTCTTTTAACTAACTCTCCTAGAGGAGCAGAGATTGTTGTTTTTTTAATTCCCAGTTCATCAGAAATTGTTTTTATATCTGCTTCTGGGGATTGTATAACACCCCCAAGATAGGCCATAAATTTGCCAAGCATAAGTAAAATAAGTTTATCCATATTTTTGAATTTATCCTTATTCAAAATGATAATCCTTCCCGTATTGTCTTCAATTATAATCAAACCTTTAAGATCTTTAATAGACTCCCAAATTCCCCTCTCTATGTCCTCTCTTGTTTTAACGAGTTCTTTTCTGATAAGATCTCTAATGTTCTCTTGTCTTTCTACTGCCATTTTTTCATGTATTGTATTAAATATTTATTTAATTCTTTCTCTGTTTAAATCTCAGATTTTAAGAACATTAATAGTTTATAAAGATTGTTGTTCTAAAATACAATATTAAATAATAATATGATTTAATATGAAATGATAAATATCATCATAAACCGAAACATTTATATATTATTTATAATTGTAAATATTAATATAAATTATAAATATTAGATGTTAGAATGGTAAGGAAACAGATTACTATAACAATTGATGAAGAGGTCTTAGAAGAATTCAAAAAACATTGCGAAGAAAATGACATCAATATGTCTAAAAGGATAGAGAGGTATATGAAAGAAGATTTAGAAAAATCAAAGTCATATGTGTAGAATCAACTGGCATATGTTTGTAGGCTATACATTGCCATGGTTAACAGATAGTTTTATAAATTAATCAATCAATGTCTTTTCATCTTGGAGGTGATGGCCTGAAATCGCCTTAGTATTTCTGGAAGCTAAAATAGATGAAAAATAACGCAAAATGCCTGTTGATTTAAGGACAAGAAAGCTCGCAAAACTTGCTGTAAGATACTCTGTAGCTGTAAAGCCAGGGGAAAAAGTGATAATTTCCGGAGGCTATGAGGCAGTGCCTTTTCTTGTAGAGCTTTACAAAGAGATTATTCTTCAAAAAGCCCACCCTATTGTAAAGATAGGGCTTCCTGATGTGGATGACTTCTTCTATAGATATGCAACTAAAGAACAGATAGAGCACTTTCCTGAATACTGGATGAACACTTTAAAGGGAGCTCAAAAGTATATAGGGGTAAGCACAACAACCAACACAAGAAGCCTTTCAAATGCAAATTCAAAAAAAATAGCTTTAAGGCAGAAAATAACACGCCCTATTGTTGATTATGTATGCAATGAAAAAGACAAGATAAGAAGATGCACTATTGCCTATCCTGTTCCTGCTCTGGCTCAGGATGCAGAAATGTCTCTTACAGAGTATGAGAATTTTGTTTACAATGCATGCCTGATTGACTGGAAAAAGCTTGGAAAAAAGCTTGACAAAATATCAAAAAGGTTTGAAAAAGGAAAGAGCGTTCATCTTGTTGGAGAAGGGGTTGACCTGAGATTTTCAGTTGCAGGAAAAAACTGCATTTCTGACAAAGGGGAAGAAAACATGCCAGGAGGAGAGATTTTCATGGCTCCTGTAAGAGAAAGCCTGAACGGATGGATTAAGTTTGATTATCCTGCAATAAAGTCAGGAAAAGAGGTTACAGACATTGAACTAAGGTTTAAAGACGGAAAGGTTATTGAAGCAAAAGCATCAAAAAACGAGGATTTTCTTAAAGAAATGCTTGCAGCAGATGAAAATGCCTCTTATGTTGGGGAATTCGGAATAGGATGCAACCCAAAAATAACAAGATTCACCAAAGACCTTCTTTTTGATGAAAAAATTGAAGGAACAATCCATCTCGCCCTTGGAAGCGCCTACAGGGAGAATGGAGGGGGAAACGACTCTGCAATACACTGGGATATTGTAAAGGACATGAGAAAAGCAAGGATAATTCTTGACAGAAAGATAATTCAGGACAGGGGAAAGTGGAAAATATAAAAACAAAAGATTTATAAAATATCAAATCCCTAAATTATCATAAATTCTAACCTTATTTACAAGTTAGATTATTCTCATGGTAAAATGAACAATATGAACAGCTACTTAAATGATGAGTTGAAGAACTCAATCCTGAAAACAGGAACAACTGTACTTGGGATTGTCTGCAAAGACGGGATAGTCATGGCTGCTGACAGACAGGTTACTGCAGGGAACATAGTCATGATTAAAGACAAGAAAAAAGTCAATCAAATAAATGATTACCTTGTTGTTTCATGGACAGGAGGACTGGCAGATGCCCAGAGACTGACAAAACTAATTGCAGCAGAATTAAAACTCAAAGAGCTAAAATCAAGGTCAAGGCCGACAGTAAAACAGGCCGCAAACCTTGTTTCAGCCATCACATACTCTCAGATAAGACAGCCGTCAATGATTCCGAGCATTGTAGGGACCTTAATAGGAGGGTTTAATGAAGACGGCTCTTTTGAGCTTTATACAATAGAGCCTGCCGGAAGCGTTGAAAGAATAAATACTTACGATGCTAACTTTGGAAGCGGAATGCCTTATGTCCTTGGACTTCTTGAAAGGCAGTACAAAAAGGGCATGAGTGTTAAAGAAGGGGTTGAATTGGCAAAAGAAGCCTTAAAGTCTTCTACGCAGAGAGATACAGGTTCAGGATACGGGATTGACATATTTATAATAAAAAAAGACGGCATTAAGAAGGCAATTTCTCAGGAAATAAGGCCTGAATATAAAGAAGAATAGATTTAGATTCACATTCATAGGCATTAAAAAATTAAATTTCTTAGGTGATTAAATGGACATTTTAAAGAATATAACTGAGAAAATTCCAGGAAAAGTAAGCGAAGCAATCTTTGAAGGAGCAAATATTGTTCTTTATACAGACAATGAAAAGTTTTTCAAAGAAGGAGAGCCGAAAATAAAGGAAATAGTTAATGAAATAAAAAAGAGAGTGGAGCTTAGGGCAGACCCAAAGATTCTTTTGGATCAGGAAAAAACTGATGCAGAAATCAGGAAGATTGTCCCGGAGGAAGCAGAAATAACAAATATAATTTTTGATCCTCAAAGAAGCATTGTAATAATTGAGGCGAAAAAGCCGGGACTCGTTATTGGGAAACAGGGAAGTATTCTTGAAGAGATTAAAAAAACAAGTTTATGGACTCCCCAGGTTCAGAGATCTCCTGCAATAAAAAGCCAGATTACTGAGAATATAAGAGAGGTTCTTTATGCAAATAATAATTACAGGAGGAGATTCCTTAATTCTATTGGAAAGAAAATCTACAAAGAATGGTCTCCAGAGAAAGTTGACGAGTGGGTGAGAGTCACTTTTCTTGGAGGAGCAAGGCAGGTCGGAAGAAGCTCTATTCTTTTGCAGACTCCAAATTCAAAAATTCTTCTTGACTGCGGAATAGATGTGGCATCACACGGGCAGGACAAATTTCCTTATTTTAACATTCCTGAATTTGACATAAATCAGATAGACGCAGTAATAATAAGCCATGCTCATCTGGATCATGTCGGGCTTTTGCCATACCTGTACAAAATGGGGTATAAGGGGCCTGTTTACATGACTCATCCTACAAGAGACATTGCTGCTCTGCTGGCTTTGGATTTTATTGGTGTTTCATACAAGCAGGCAGTACAGCCTTTGTTCAGCTCTTCAGACATTAAGGAGATTGTAAAACACAGCATCTGCCTTAATTATAATGAGGTGACAGACATAACCCCTGATGTGAGGCTCACTTTTTATAATGCAGGACACGCTCTTGGAAGCTCAATGGTTCATCTTAACATAGGGAATGGTCTTCACAATCTTCTTTACACAGGAGACTTTAAATACGGAAAGTCAAGACTCCTGGATCCTGCAGTAACTTCTTTTCCAAGACTTGAAACAGTTATAACAGAGTCAACTTACGGCTCTAAAGCAGACACTCTTCCGCCAAGATCCCATTCAGAAGAGGAGCTTTTAACTCTAGTTAGCAAAACAATTGAGAGAGGAGGTAAAGTGCTGATTCCTGAACTTGGGCTTGGAAGAGCTCAGGAAACAATGCTTATCCTGGAAGACGCAATAAGGAGAGGAAGGCTTAAGAGAGTGCCGGTATACATTGACGGAATGATATGGGATATTAATGCAATACACACAGCTTATCCTGACTTCTTAAGCGGAAGAGTGAGAAGCCAGATTTTTCAGGACAAAAATCCTTTTGTGTCTGAGATTTTTTCAAGAGTCGGATCTTCTCAGGAGAGAAAAAAAGTTATTGAAGGGGGCCCATGCATTGTTCTTGCCACATCAGGAATGCTTGTTGGAGGGGCATCAGTAGAGTATTTCAGAGAGTTTGCAGGAAACAAAAACAACTCAATAATCTTTGTATGTTATCAGGGAGTTGGATCTCTTGGAAGGCAGGTTCAGGAAGGCCTTAAGGAAACTAAGATGATTGTTGATGGAAAAGAGGAAACAATAAAAATTAATCTTGAGGTCAATACTGTGCTTGGGCTGACAGCGCATGCAGGAAGGAACGAGCTGATATCTTTCTTTAACAGAATTACTCCAAAGCCGAAGAGAATAATTGTTGAGCATGGAGAGGTTTCAAAATCTCTTGACCTGGCGTCAAGCCTTTACAAACTTAATAGAGTGGAAACAAATATACCGAGAACTCTTGAGACGTTGAGATTGAGGTAATCAAATCATGATTCTGCTCTGCAATTATTCATTTTTTAAAACTTTAAAAACTCTTTTTCCATTATTCCTTCATGGTTAAAAGAAAAAAGAGGACTTTTGAGAAGATTATTTATGCAGTGATTATTGCTTTTGCAGTTGTATCTTTCTGGAGAGGAGTATGGCATCTTCTGGATATCTACTTGTTTCCTGGCGATGTTTTGTTAAGTTCCTGGGCTTCCTTGGCTATAGGGCTTTTGATACTTTATTTAACTAAAAATCTGATAAGAGAGCTTATTTAATCTGAAATGAAGCACAATCTGAAAATCACAATAGTTCTTTTGGCAATGTTTTTAGTTACGCAGTTTATAGGGCTTTATGTAGTTAATTATTATTCCCCTGTAAAAGTTATTGATTCTAATGCTGTAAATGTGTCAGCTCCCCCTCTTCCCTATGGAATGGATACTCCTGACATTGAAGAGGAATTGGATTTTTACAGAATATTCCCCTCAATTATTATGGCTTTTGTGATTGCAATTTCTCTTCTTTTTTTGCTGAGCAGGTTTAAGGCGGAATTTGTCTTAAGGCTCTGGTTTTTTGGAGTTGTTCTCATAGCATTGGGAATTTCTTTTAGTGCGTTTTTCCCTCAGTTTAAGCATGCTTCGCTTATAGCATTGCTTGTAGCACTTCCATTAGCTATTATGAAGATTTACGGGAGAGACCTGATTGTGCATAATCTTACAGAGCTTTTCATATATCCTGGAATTGCTGCAGTTTTTGTTCCAATTTTAAATGTATGGACAATAACAGCTCTCTTAATTCTTATCTCTATTTATGATATGTGGGCAGTATGGCATTCAGGAATTATGCAGAAAATGGCAAAATACCAGATAAATCACCTGAACATTTTCTCAGGGTTTTTTGTCCCTTACTTGTCAAAGAAAACAAGGCTAAAAAAAGAGAAGATGCAAAAATCAAGGAAATACAAGACAAAAAAGGAATTTTGGAAGATGTTTAAAAACATTAAATTCAGCAGGCAAAAGGG
>Ga0256830_1000729_pt1 | contig 24678 bp, 19 predicted proteins | sample 128326metaG_FD_190537 | JGI IMG/M metagenome (GOLD analysis project Ga0256830, IMG submission 190537) | Hydrothermal vent microbial communities from Lau Basin, Pacific Ocean - 128-326 | ecosystem: Environmental > Aquatic > Marine > Hydrothermal vents | place: Pacific Ocean: Lau Basin | collected... | reverse complement strand
CGCTGGTTTACGCCTGCCGGTAGTCATGGTCTGTGCCAACCGAGCAGTCGGTGCACCGATCAATATTTGCAGCGATCATCAAGACAGTATGGCCTTACGTGATGCGGGTTGGATTCAGCTTTATGTCGAGAGTAATCAGGAAGCCGTGGATACCTTAATCCAGGCCTACCGGATCGCTGAGACTTGTGAGTTGCCGGTCATGGTTTGCATGGATGGTTTTTTATTGACGCATACCTTTGAACCCGTGGTTTTGCCGTCACAGGCATTGGTGGATGCTTATCTGCCTGCTTTTCGGTTTGCCCGCAGCCTTGATCCTAGCCAACCGATGACTTTGGGCGGTGCGAGCGAAGCGGATAATTATCAGGAATATCGCGTTGCGCAACATCAGGCGATGGAAATTGTGCAGACGGTGGTTACTGCGTTTGATACTGATTTTGCAGCGCAATTTGCACGTTCTTATGGAGGACTGGTGCAAGCTTATCGCCTTGATGGAGCAGAGACGATAATGCTCGGTATAGGATCAATGATGGGAGCGGTAAAGGATGCCGTGGACAAACTACGTGATCAAGGAAAAACCGTGGGTGCCTTACGTTTGCGTTGTTTTCGACCTTTTCCCGCGCAAGCTTTAGTGCAGCACTTGGAGCAGGCTCAGCGGATTATTGTGCTTGAAAAAGCGATTAGTATCGGCGCGGGCGGCATCGTTGCTGCTGAGTTGCGCGCCGTATTGCAGCAGGCGGGCATTATGACGCCGGTGGAGAGTGTGGTTGGTGGCTTAGGCGGACGTGATCTGACACCCGAGGTGATAGAGGCGATTTTTCAACAGACCTCTGACTCAGGAATAGATGCGCTGAACCGTTTTGCCCCAGATCATATTATTAGCGCTGATCATTCTGTTAAAGGAGAAGCGCAGCATGGATAAACGCGACCCTTTTCGTCATAACGTGCTGACCGCTGGTCATCGTGCCTGTTCTGGTTGCGGCGAGGCGATGGCCGCTCGCATGGTGACTGATCTGATTGGTCCTGAGGCTATCTACATCAGTGCCACCGGTTGTCTACAGGTGTTTACGACACACAATCAACAGAGTGCTTGGCAGGCACCGTGGATTCATTCTGTTTTTGCCAATTCAGCAGCAGTCGCTTCCGGTGTAGAGGCGGCGTTACGGGCTAAAGGCAAAGATACCCCCGTGGTGGTTCAAGCGGGTGATGGCGGCACCTTCGATATTGGTTTGCAGTGTCTTTCTGGTTTGATTGAACGCGGTCATGACATCTTATTTGTTTGTTATGACAATGAGGCTTATATGAATACCGGAGTACAACGTTCTAGCTCGACACCGCATGCTGTGCGTACCAGTACTTCACCGCCGGGTCGTTTGAGTCAAGGCAAACAGCAGCTAAAAAAGGACGTGATTTCGATCATGGCAGCGCATCATATGCCGTATGCGGCGACGGCAACGATTGCGTATTTTCCCGATCTTAAAGCCAAGGTCGAGAAGGCGATGAGCATTAAGGGACCGCGTTTTTTGCAAGTCCTGTCACCTTGTCCACTGGGCTGGGTGCATGACAGTGCGTTGTCGGTGACGGTTTCGCGGTTAGCCGTGGAGACCGGATTATTTCCACTAGTGGAACTGGAATATGGTGAATTGACCGGTGTGATGCGTTTAGTTGAACAGAAACCGGTGGATGAATACCTGCGCCCGCAGGGGCGTTTCAAACATCTGTTTAACAGCCAAGATGGGGCTATGGAGTTACGCCATCTACAGGCGCTAGCGGATACACGCATTCGCCGTTATGGTCTTCTCGATGCACATACACAATGGGATACCGCCCACGCGATGCAGAGTGAACGCCATGGGCGAGGCGGTTACTGGAGGGGTAGTGAACATGGCCGCTAAACTCGAAATTGAACCCGGTAGCAGTAACGCCTATCACACGGGTGACTGGCGTACGCAGCAACCTGTTTATCAAAATAAATGGCCACCTTGTAGTCAGGTTTGTCCCGCCTCGGAAGATATCCAGGCGTGGCTGGCGTTAGCCTCGGAGCAACAATGGCAGGCCGCGTGGCACAAGCTTGCTGAGCGCAATCCATTTCCCGCGACCATGGGGCGCATTTGTTATCACGCCTGTGAGTCGGCCTGTAACCGCAAGCATCTCGACAGTGCAGTGAATATCCATGCGCTGGAACGCTATCTTGGTGACAGGGCCATTGCTCTGGGATGGAGTCATAAATCCTCCTGTGATGAGGCGCGAACGCAACGGATAGCGATTGTCGGTGCTGGCCCGGCCGGTCTCTCTTGTGCGTTTCAACTAGCACGGCATGGCTATCTGGTGACGGTCTTCGACGCGCAAGCGGAGCCAGGCGGTACACTACACAGCGCTATTCCCGATTATCGCTTGCCCAAGTCGGTGTTGGCGAAGGAGATCGATGCCATTCTCGCCTTAGGGATCGAGTTGCGTCTCAAGCATCGAATAGGTAAAGAGATCAGTGAACGCGATTTGTTGGATCAGTTTGACGCCGTTTTTCTTGCCATCGGTACCCGGCAACCACGTCCCCACCCCTATGATGACGGAACAGGTAAGGCGGGGTCGAGCCATCGTGTGACCAGTGGCCTAGAATTTCTTCACCGCCTCAATCGTGATGAACCGTTGATCATACCGCAACAGGTGGCCGTGGTAGGTGGTGGTAATACGGCCATTGATGTGGCGCGCTGTGTCCGCCGCTTGGGGGCAGACGTGGCGGTGGTCTGCGCACAAGATCCGCATGGCACTCATCAGCAAGATTTAGCCACTGAAATGCCGGCCTCATTAACCGAAGTTATCGAAGCGGAAACCGAGGGTGTGCAATTAATTTATCGCGCCGGAGTGCGTCGGTTAGTGCGCAGCGGTGCGCATTTATCAGGGATTGAAATCGCTCATGTAGACCGGGTACATGATCGGCAAGGTCATTTTAACCCCATACTGTTTGCTGGCACTGAGGCGTTTGTTGCTGCGGAGCTGGTGATCTTCGCCATCGGACAGGAGGCGGACTGGCAAGGGTTGGAGGGTTTGCAACAAACTACTGAAGCAGAGGGTGTTTGGGTCGGTGGTGATGCGGTTAGCAAATCCAAGTTGGCAGCCTCGGCAGTGGGCAGTGGTTACCAGGCCGCGATGTCGATTATGGCGAGCTTGCAAGGGAAATCGCTGGTCTTTGATGCCCACCAAAAAACTAAAATTACTTTCCGGAAAATGCAGTTGCACTACTACCGTAAACAGTTGCGGCGTGAAGGTGAGATGAATGCGCAACGACTGGATGGTTTTAAAGAAGTCGTTAATGGCTTGGCTGAGCATGATGCTGTGGATGAAGCGGGTCGCTGCCTAAGTTGTGGTGTGTGTTTTGAGTGTGATAACTGTTGGCATTTTTGTCCGGATGCCGCGATCATTAAAAAAGAGGACGGGTATGCGGTTGACTACGACTACTGTAAGGGCTGCGGTATTTGCGCTCAGGAATGTCCGTGTGGACATATTGATATGGAAAATATAGAGACACCGGCTAAAGCCTCGACCTCCTAAAAGCACTCTCCTGGAGATCGAAGCTTTGTCTAAAAGCACTTTCTCGGAGGTCGAGGCTTTAGCCGGTCTATACTCGTGGCGTTTGAGATATAGGTTTTTAGTGTGCGTCATATTCGTTTTGTGGCGAGGCGAAATGACGAGTAATAGCAGGCCTATTGCGAGGAACTTCAACGTGGCCACGAAATGAAGAGGACGTGCAATAACACCTAAATCTCAATCGCTACGGGTATATTATATGGTTGAACGGTTGGGCTGTTTTTAAAAAGGAGAAAAATGATGGAATGGTTATTCTTAATCTTGGTTTTATGCTGTGTAGCGATGATGTTTTTCATGCATGGTGGGCATGGAAAGTCTAAGGATAAAGACGACGAGCATAAGCACTAACAACGCACTTTTTTGAGGAACAACGATGACCGAGAGCAAAAATAAAATACCTGCTGAAGCACCTATCGAGATCGCGGGGGCTGGCCCTGCGGGTTTGGCTGCCGCGATTACGCTAGCTCATGCAGGACGCCCAGTAATCGTGCACGAAATGCAAAAAGAAGTGGGTCATCGTTTTGGCGGTGATTTTCAAGGACTGGAAAACTGGACTACGCAAGAAGATGTGTTAAAGGTATTCGAGGGTTTAGGTCTGAGTACAGACTTTAGCGCCCCACCCAGTGATCATTGCACGGTTTTCGATTCCACTGGAAAATCCTATCCAATCAAAAGTGATGAACCTCTTTTTTATCTTGTGGAACGCGGTCCAGGCCCTGATACACTGGATAGCGCCTTGCTCAGACAAGCCCAGGCCCTTGGAGTAGACGTGCGTTTTAATAGCCGTTTGCGCGAAATGAAAGGGGAGGGCATTCTTGCGGCGGGGCCACGTGCTGCCGATGCCATCGCAGTGGGTTATCATTTTGAAACTACGATGGATGATGGTTATTGGGCTATCTGTGACAATGAATTAGCACCGGAAGGCTATGCTTATTTACTGATTTCAAATGGCCGAGGTACGGTTAAAACGTGCATGTTTTCCGGTTTCAAACAGGAGAAACTTTACCTGCAAAGAACGATGGAGGCCTTTGAGCGATTAGTTGGTCTGGAAATGCGCAATCCTGAACCGCATGGTGGTAGCGGCAACTTTCGTATACCGCACAGTGCTTATAGTGGCCCTCATCCATTGATCGGAGAGCAGGCTGGTTTTCAGGATACGCTATGGGGATTCGGCATGCGTTTAGCCATCTCATCCGGTGTACTGGCGGCGCAGAGTCTATTGACGGGTGATAATTATGACCGCTTGTGGCAGCGTGATTTGAAACCACAAATGGAAGCTTCAGTAGTCAATCGGGCGCTGTTTAGTTTGGCAGGAAGTCGGGGTTATGACTGGTTTTTAGCACACCTTGTTGCGCAACCCAATCTACGCAAATCATTGCGCCGACAGTATCAATCTTCGTGGCCTAAACGTTTGCTCATCCCTTGGGCCAAACGGCGTTATACAAGCCGTCGTAAGGACATTAGCTGTGACCATATCGATTGTCATTGCATCTGGTGTCGTGGTGAGTGTTGCTAGCAAGGATCGCGGATAGCATCAAAACGTGAAACTCTTTTCTAAAAAGCGCCGAGCGATTGCTTTTCATGCATTAATTGGTGCTGTTATCGGTATGTTGTTATTGCATCCAGTCACTACTATCGTCTATTGGTATGAGTTTAGACACGACTTAGGAGCTGGTCGTGATAGTTTGTGGCAATTTTTGTTCAATCGTTTCGAGTCGGCTCTTTTTTTAGAGATGGTGCCGATGAGCTTGGTTTTTGCCATCATCGGTGGCAGCATTGGGGTGGCATTTGCGGTCTATCATCTGGCGCTGATCAAGCAACAACAGACAGTACACAATCTGGAGAAACAACTGGCGGAAGATCTGCCCGCGTTAATATCAGCGGGAGAGAGTGAGCATTTAGAATTTAAGTCATCAATACGCTGGGATTTTCGTCAAGCGAAAGTCAATAAGTCACTGGAGACTGTGATTGCTAAAACACTGGTTGGTTTTATGAATCATCGCGGTGGCAGTCTATTGATTGGGGTGACCGACGAAGGTGAAATTGTTGGTTTGGCAGAAGATTATAAGACGCTAAAAAGTAAGGGCCGGGATGGTTTCGAACGCTTTATGACGGATCTTGTGATCAACCGTATAGGCGCGGATATGTGTGGTTTTATCCATTACGCATTTTATAATATAAAAGGCAAAGATATCTGTCGGGTCATTATTGAGTCAGTCGTTGAACCTGTTTATTTGACAGATGGAAATACATCTAAATATTTTTTGCGTATAGGAAATGCTACTCGTGAACTTGATGCGCGAGAAGTCATGGCGAGAGTTTCGCGCCAGTAAGGTGTTTTCCTGCACATATACCCGTGGCGTTTGAGATATAGGTTTTTAGTGTGCATCATACGCTACGGGTATATCTATAGGGGGACGATAAAAATATGGCATTCTATATACAAGGACTGAGTATGCGAGAGCTACTACCCTTGGATAAAGTTTTACAAAAACCGGCTATAGAAAAAACGGCGTCGATTGCTTCTACACGGCTTATCGATGAAAAAGAACATCGCGATAACAGCGAAAAAAAGCAGCATAAACACACTGCTGTCGAGGCGTATCAATCTGTTAGTGCGTTGCCGCAGATGTCGAATGTTATTATGGCTGAGCAGATAATGAGTTCATCGGTGCTGACGTTGAGCACTGAATCTTTCGTTGTTGATGCCCTGGCATTGTTCCGCGCAAAACAAATTCGTCATCTTCCTGTTATGTCACCTGATGGTTTGTTGGTTGGTATAGTATCAGAACGAGATGTTCTGCGTTATCTCAGTGGTCTTACCGAAAACTATCAACAAGATGTTTTGCGTAATACTACCGAGCAAGTTACTGCATTGATGAAATCCCCCGTCATCACGGCAAGTGCTGATACCGATGTTCGTTATATTGCACGTTTATTTGTCGAGCGCCGAGTGGGCGCACTACCGATTGTTGAGAATAAAAAATTAACCGGAATTATTGCACGTAGCGATGTATTAAATGCAGTGATGCGCCATTTTTTATTAGATTGGTGGGCGTAATGAAGCTAGATTTTCGGTTGACCGTTATGCTTTGTATAACGTATTAGATGACCGGTGAATGCTGATGAGCGAGTCGTGTGCATGCAATCCATCCACAAAAACTACGGCAGGTGAAGGGCTTTTTATTCAACTCTATATAGAAGGTGATCAACTATTCGATGCTATGTTATCTGCTATTGCTCAGGCACAAAAACAGGTATGGATGGAAACTTATATCTTCGCCGATGATGAGATCGGGCAGCGTTTTGCGTATGCATTGGCGGAGCGAGCAAGAGCAGGGGTACAGGTTCGTTTGCTCGTCGATGCTGTTGGCTCATTGTTTCAATTTTACCGTAGATTGGCATCAGAGCTGGAACAATCAGGGGTAGAGCTGCGTCACTTTCATCGTTGGAACTGGCGTGAACCACTACGCTATAACCGGCGTAATCACCGAAAACTTTTGGTGATAGATGGCCGCGAAGCTTTTTTGGGCGGTTTTAATATTCATCGACAAAGTTCACAAGACTATTTTGGGCTTGCACGTTGGCGCGATACCCACGCTTCTTTTCGTGGAGAGCTAGCGTGCCAGGCGGGTGAAATATTTAATACCTTTTGGCAGGGTGAAAAACAAAATTTAGCGATCCACGACGAGTTTTCCATCAATATACTCGTGCCAAATCAATCTCGTTCTTGCAGGCAACGCCTGGCTTGTATTTATGACGATTTTTTACATAATGCTAAACAACAAGTTTGCTTGACCACTCCCTATTTTGTGCCTGATCATCGTACTCAAAAAGCATTTTTAAGTGCCGCAAAACGTGGTGTAAAGGTGCGTTTATTAGTACCACATAATCCTGATATTCGTTTAGTACGTTGGGCTGCAAATGCGGTTTATGCGCGCTTATTAGATGCGGGAGTAGAGATTTATGAATATTTGCCAAGAATGCTACATGCCAAAGTTGCGATTGTTGATGAGCAGTGGGCGACCCTGGGTACGGCCAATCTTGATTATCGCAGCTTGTTTCAAAATTATGAATTAAATTTGCTGAGTAAAGACCCCGATCTTTGTCGTCGTTTACAACAGCAGTTTGAGTTTGATGTAACACAAGCTTCCGAGGTAAATGCCACACGTTGGCGACAACGTCGTTGGGTGCCTCGTTTGGCTGAGCTTTTAGGATGGAGTGTTAGACGCTGGTTATGAAAAAAAACTATGAAAATCCGGTGCAAAAAGAGTATGCCAGATTAGCCCAAAAATATGACGATAAATGGGATTTTTATATTCAGACAACATTGCAAAAATCGATGCAAAACCTTGAGCTTCATGCGGGAGAGTGTTTGCTTGATATTGGTTGCGGGACAGGCCGTTTACTGGAAGCGATAGAAAAAAAATATCCCGACGTTATTTTATCAGGTATTGATATTTCTCAGGAGATGCTGGATATCGCCGGTAAACGATTGTCAAAAAAAACTCACATAGAACGTAGTGAAGCAGAAAAACTTCCCTTTGCCGCAGAGAAATTTGACGTCATTGTTTTAGGTAATATGTTCCACTATATCCGTGAACCAATGCTCGCTCTCAAAGAGATGATGCGTGTTTTAAAACCCGGAGGAAGAATAGTGATTACGGATTGGTGTAATGATTATATAAGTTGCCAAGTATATGGCCTGGTGCTCAGAGTTTTTAACCAAGCACATTGCAAAACATATAAAAAAAGAGAATGTTATCAGCTTCTTTATTCGTCTGGGTTTGATGATATAAAAATTGAGAGTTATAAGATCAACTGGTTTTGGGGATTAATGACCGCTACAGCACGCAAAAAACCATTGTACGGAGGAACAACTATGGTTCGTGATCCCATTTGTTGCGTGGAACTTGATCCACGTAATGTTTTTTCCACGAATCTTTACCGGCGAGTTAATGGATGAAAAAGACAACGAAGGTAGGTGTGGTATTAAGTTCAGGTGGTGGGCGAGGAGTATTCGCCCACACAGGCTTCTTGCTTGCGCTGGAACAGTTAGGTGTTGAAATTGGTGCTATTGCAGGTTGCAGTGCAGGTGCTTTAGTCGGCGGAGTTTATGCAAGCGGCAGCGATTTACAGCAATGGTCGGAGCGTATTGCTAAGGTAAAAACGAGTGATTATTGGACTCCCGATTCTTGGATGCGCTTTATTTGGCAGATGGCGGTGCATAAAGGACGTGGTTACACGGGTTTGTCAGAAAATAAATCTGCAATTGATTTTATTCGTCACAACCTGGCGACGCAAACTTTCGAAACCTGTCGGATTCCCTTTTACAGTCTGGCTAACAATTTAACCCAGGGCAGTAAAACTTTGTTTGCCTCGGGCGACCTGGCACCTCGAATTATGGCCAGTGCTGCGATGCCGTTATTATATCGACCGGTGGAGATTGATCACGAGTACTATAGTGATGGTGCGACCATTGAACTGGCTTCGACCGAAGCGATTTGTTGTCGTCACCAGCTTGATGCATTAATTGTTCATCATACGTCGACTCATCGTGAAGGCCCGGAAGGTTTGCAGTACGCATTACAACAACCAGGAACCATGGTTGGGATTCTCAATTTATTGCTTTATCGCAAACGTCCTTGGTATCTAACCGATCAAGCACTTGCTCTCCATCATTGCCGCTGTGGTTGCAACGCGCCGGTCATTGTCGTAGAGCCTGATTTGCCTGAAATCACTTGGCCGCTGAGTAAAGGCGGGGTTGCCGTGCAAATATCTGCGCAGCAGCAAGCTGAGAAGCTATTGCAGCCCTATATTGAAACACTGCGCACCCACCCAGAAACACTAGGCTCACTACGGGATAGATAATTAGCCGAAATAGAAACGAATAATTTTTAGGAGAACAAAAAAATGAATACTGATCAATATGTTTGGTTGCTCTGGGCTAGTGCATTTTTGATTCCTTGGGCGCTAGTCTATTGGTGGTTTCCGGTCCATCGACGAGCGATGTTATGGGCGAGTTTATTTACTACACCATTTGGTTTGAGCGAACCGTTGTTTGTACCTGAATACTGGATGCCACCAAGTCTGTTTGATCTGGCTGAAAATACTGGATTTGATATCGAAAGCCTGATTTTTTGCTTTGGCATCGGCGGTATTGCTGCCGTACTTTATAATTTGCTCAGCCAAAAAATTCCTCAGGCCGTGGGAACTTGTGCGCGTGATCATGTATTGCACCGGCATCACTATAAAGCATTGGCAACCCCATTTGTTGTTTTTATTGTGCTCTACTTTTTTCCATGGAATCCTATTTATCCATCTATCATTGCGATGTTTGCCGGTGCACTGGCAGCTATTCTTTGTCGACCCGATCTGAAACAAAAAACCTGGATTAGTGGTTTGATTTTTTTGCTCTATTACGCGATTTTTCTAGCGGGCTTGGAGTGGAGTGCACCGGGTTATATCGATCGCGTTTGGAATATGGAGGCATTATCCGGCATCACTATTTGGTTTATGCCTATCGAAGAGCTGTTATTTGCGATTGGTTTTGGTATGTATTGGTCGGGGGTTTATGAACACTTTACTTGGCGACAACTAAAAGATGGCGCGAGTCATACCGCGAAGGTCTGAGGTATTACCAGTCAAGGCCAATATGAAAGTTGAATAATCCGCATTGCATTATAAGGATAAAGGCTATGTTATCAAATTCACAGTCTGATCATTCAGATTGTAATTTTAAAAAGAATGCAACATCGAGCCGCCAAATAATATCAGCGATGAGCACTCCGTTGGCTTCGATTTTTGGCAGTGGTTTTCTTGTCGTTGTTCCTGTTTTGGCGAGTGCGATTGGTCCTTACTCATTGCTTGCAATGATCATCGTCGCAGTGGTTGCTTTTTTTGTGGGCAGTGTTATCAGGCATAATATACGTTGTGCAGAACCGGTATTGGCGAAAGGAGGCCAGTCGGTCACGATGTTTATGGAGCGGCTCTCGGATTTAGCGTTGGTCGCTGCTTATGTGGTTTCGGTCTGTTTGTATGTTCATATTCTTTCGGCATTTGTATTGGCTAGCTTTGCACTGGATACGACATTTAACAAAAGTTTATTAACCAGTATCATCATTGCAGGAATTACAGTGATTGGTCTTTTTGGCGGCTTAAAATCCTTAGAAATACTTGAACGCTGGGCACTGTATATCACTATTGTCATACTTGGTTTTCTGCTCATTATGTTTGCTATTTATGATTTTAATCAGTATATCGAACTGAGTCAGTTCACTCTAACAGAAATGCCTGATCGAAGTACCTGGGAGATTATTACCATTGTTGCGGGCACACTTATCATCGTTCAGGGTTTTGAAACCACTCGTTACTTAGGTGAACATTTTGATGCCCCAACTCGGATAAAGGCTTCACGCTGGTCGCAATATTTTTCGTTGAGTGTTTATGTTTTATTTGTTGCATTGGCACAGCCCATTGTTCCCGTGTTAAACGGTATTTATGGTGACAATAGCCTAATCACATTAGCTGCAACCGCATCATTACTTTTACCCATACCCTTAATTATTGCGGCAGGGATGTCTCAGTTTTCTGCCGCAGTTGCTGATACACTTGCCGCAGCAGAAAATTTAAAGGAAGTGAGTAAACAACGTATCGATGCACGTTGGGGTTATTTGTTGGTGGGGATATCGGCGATAGCCCTAGCCTGGTCAAGCTCAACCTTTGAAATAATTACCTTGGCATCACGCGCATTTGCATTGTATTATTTTTTGCAATGCATTGTTGCGTTTAGCGTTTGCAATAACTTCAAAGAACGCTGTTTATTTGTTTTTATGGGAGCTATTTTGCTTTTTGTTTTGGTTTTTGCAGTTCCCGCAGGATAATTATTAGATGCTGAATATTATAAAATGGGCTAAGCGTCGGCGTATTTGTTATATTTTAAAACGTCAGCCAATCGCCTTTGATCTTTGGAGAGAGGTGCTGCGCAAAGCAAAACTACTGCAGGGTTTGGATTCCGTACAAAAAGCCCAACTACGTGTACTTGCTACCCTCTTTCTTCATCGCAAAAGAATCACTGCAGCGGATGGCTTCCAACTAAACGATGAAATGATTGTTGTTATTGCTGCACAAGCGGTGTTGCCCATTCTAAAGCTTGGTTTAGATTATTATAGCGGTTGGATTGAAATCATTGTTTATCCAGCGGCTTTTCGGGTGAACCATGGGAATGCCGACTTGAATGGAGTGACGTCTAATGAAGCAAACCTATTAAGCGGAGAAGCCTGGTTACGTGGCCCAGTGATTCTCTCATGGGAAGATATCGAGCGCGATCTGCATTCTCGTCATCCGGGCCATAATGTAGTAGTGCATGAATTTGCCCATAAACTCGATATGTTAAACGGTAGTGCCAACGGCATGCCACCACTTCATCCGCGCATGGAAATCAAGCAATGGACTCAAGCACTCAGTGTGGCCTATGAGGATTTACGTCGCCAAGTCGCTCACCATCATCGTACACGTATTAATAGTTATGGTGCAACAACCCCGGCTGAATTTTTTGCGGTGGTTAGCGAATGTTTTTTTTCAGCCCCTGATATTCTTAATCATTATTGCCCCCAGGTGTATCAGCAACTGATACAATTTTATCGTCAGGATCCGCTGACTTATCAGCCGAATGTTGACATGGCGTAGCTGTCTTAATAGGTTTAATATTATGGTATTTCTTGAGAATTACTTGATGGTATTTTGGTTTTCAAGACGCTGATGAAGAAAAAAATCTCAATCAGTGGATTGGCAGCCGTTGCTTTATTGCTTGCCTTGTTATTAACGCTAATGATATATGGTTCGCAGGAGCCACAGTATGCCATGCCTATTGAATCAACAAGTACGGTGGTGTCATTGCGTGAACCGATTGTATTTGAACAACAAGTCAAGCCTATTCTGGAACGCCGATGTGTGGTTTGTCACGCTTGTTACGATGCACCTTGTCAGTTGAAAATCTCATCTCTCGAAGGCCTACGCCGAGGCGCCAGTAAGGAGCGTATTTATGAGGCCAAGCGTATTTCGGAAATGCAACCGACACGTCTGTTCATTGACGCGAAAAGCGTAGCGGAGTGGCGATCACGCGGGTTTTCTCCGGTACTGAATGAGGGGCCGCAGAGTCCCGAAAATAATTTGAAAAATTCGGTGTTTTATCACCTGCTGCGTTTGAAACAACAGCATCCACAACCCCAAGACGGTCCGTTGCCGGATAGTTATACGCTGGCGCTTGATCGAGAGGAAAGTTGTGCAACACAGGAGAATATCGCTGATTTTGCTAAGCAGAACCCCTCTTGGGGCATGCCTTATGCGCTACCCAATTTATCGGAACCAGAGCACCAAACGCTTGTTTCTTGGTTAGCCCAAGGTTTGTCAACATCAGAGCCGCTTGGCCCTTCTGTGTTGGTATTGCCTCAGATCGAGCGTTGGGAGGATTTTCTGAACCTGCAATCAAATAAGCAAAAACTGGTTAGCCGCTATCTTTATGAGCACTTGTTTCATGCCCATATTCATTTTACTGGATCTCCGGCACGTGAGTTCTATCGTTTGGTGCGCTCCACCACACCGCCGGGAGAATACATCAACGAGATTCCAAGCCTGCGTCCCTACGACGACCCCGGTAATAGGCCATTTTACTATCGGTTGCTAAGATATCATCCGAGTATTGTGGCCAAGAGTCATATCGTTTATTCATTATCTGATGCGCGTATGCGGCGCTATCGTGAACTTTTTCTGCTACCGGACTATGCCGTCAGTGAAGCGCCGTCCTACGAAACGCGGATCGCTTCCAACCCGTTCAAAGTTTTTGCCGCCATTCCTGCGGGGTCACGTTATCGTTTTCTTCTTGATGATGCGCGTTTTTTTATCGAAGGCTTTGTTAAGGGGCCAGTCTGTCGCGGGCAGATTGCATTGGATGTGATTGAAGACCAGTTTTGGGTTATGTTCTTTGATCCAAATCAGCCGGTTATAACCAACAATGCTCAGTTCATAGGAGAAATGGCCAATGAGTTACAGATTCCTGCGGACAGTGGTAATAATCTCGATTTGCTGCGCATCTGGACGGATTACTGGCAAGGGCAGCGGCGTTACATGGAGAAAAAGCAGGCGTGGTTCAATAGCCTTGGCACCTATGATTTGAACCAGGCTATTGACTTTATCTGGGATGGTGATGGTGACAATCCTAATGCGGCGCTGACTGTTTTTCGTCATTTCGACAGTGGTTCGGTGGCATATGGTTTGGTGGGCAGTCCTCCGGAAACGGCTTGGATTATTGACTATCCGATGTTTGAACGCATCCATTATTTGTTGGTAGCCGGTTTTAATGTGTATGGCAATATAGGGCATCGAATGAGCACGCGAATCTATATGGATTTTCTGCGGATGGAAGGCGAGGATCATTTTTTGGCTTTTCTCCCTGTGACCCAACGCAAGGCGATACGTGATTCCTGGTATGTTGGTCAACGCCGTAGTGTTGAAAAACTGTTTTCTGGGCCACGACAATGGCTGAATACTGAGTCAGTCAGTGGTTATCTAACGGATGATCCACAGCAGGAGTTATATCAACATTTCAAGCATAGACTTGCGGGTATGAGGCAAAACGCGGAGCAGATGAATCGTTGTGGCAGCATTGATTGCACAAAGACAGTCGATGAAATAACGGAGAACCGTGTGGATAATGCCATGAATAAAATTGCAGCCTTACAAGGCTCAAACTTGCATGCCTTTGCCGATGTTGCCTTTGTTCGCATTACCACAGGTAACCCGAAAAACGATTTTGCCTATACCTTGATTCGTAACAAAGCATATAAAAATGTGACTTCATTTCTAGCCGATGAACGTGATAGGGATCGCGCAGATATCGAAAGAGATACCATGACTGTGCTCAAGTGGTTGGAAGGTTCTTATCCCAATTTCTTTTTTTCTGTTGCACTGTCTGAGATCGAGGACTTCACTAAACATTGTGCGGAGATACGTAATCACGAGGATTATGAAAAATTTGTTGATCAATACGGTGTGCGGCGCACTAACCCCGCATTCTGGGAACTGGCTGACTGGTTTCAGGACGAGTATCTTCGGAGCAAGCCCATCTTGTCTGGATTGTTTGATCTGAATCGTTACCAAAATCGTTAAGCCATATTTTTTATCTGGTTCTTGTGAGAAATACAAGGACTAAGAATCTGTGCAATAACACCTAAACCGCAATCGCTACGGGTATAGAGTGCGGGAAGCGTTGTGATTTTTCACCATTGCCGGTTTAGCCGGTGATTCCTTCAAGTTGCTCACCGTATTGCTTCAAAAGAGCGAATAACCCTAAGTATTAACAGGGGTATATTCTTAAAAACTCATTTATTATAGCTACTTAGGATTTCATAGGGGAGAATGAAGTGACTAAGTGCAATATTACAGAATGGCGTGATTCTGTTCACAGTCGATATCAGACTATTTTTAAATACATGATTGACGGCACGATATCCACGGATGCTCATGGTATTATTTCGACGTTTAATCCCGCTGCGGAAAATATGTTTGGCTACCGAGAAAGTGAAGTTATTGGAAAAAATATAAACATACTGGTTCCTGAGCCACACAAAACTAAGCACGATGGATATTTAGAAAAATATAAACAGAACAATACTTCGGTGGATGGATTGCTGCGGGAAGTGATTGCGCTGAAAAAAGACGGCTCGGTTTTTCCTGCGGAATTATCTATCAGCGAAATGAGTTTAAACGGAAAACGTTATTTTAATAGCATAATAAGAGATATTACTGAACGAAAAAAGGTAGAGCAGGCATTACGTAACCAACTGGAATATGCAAAGTCAATTACACGTATTGCAGACTTGATCAACCACGAGGAATCACCGCAAGAAATACTTAATGGAATGACTCGAATTGTGGGAACAACACTGCAAGTTGATCGGGCACTTATCTATGATATTGATTTTATCAAAAACCAGGCAATAGGTCTGAGTGAATATCTAAACCCAAACATTCCCGATATCGATCCAACCCTGGGAACTTATCCGCTGGATATGTTTCGCAGCGGATGCACTTATATATTAACCGAAAAAACATATATAGAAAGCCATGTAGACGCGATAAATCGTCTTTTTTTTGAAGATGGTTCAGCGGAAGTATTGCACGTTAGCATGAATATCAAAAGCTTACTTTGGTATCCGTTTAAATATGATGAGCAAGGATTTTTTTTACTAGTATTTAATCAGGTGGATTATAGACGAGAATGGACAGGCGAAGACATTCAGTTTTTAGAGGCTGTGTTCCGACATGTTAGCAATGCATTACGTCAAATTAAATTACTCAGAGAACGAAAAGAAGATGAACAGCAGTTGTTGCTAGCGGCCATTGCATTTGATGCTTATGAGGCAATATTTATTACTGATGAAAGAGGCATTATACAAAGAGTGAATCATGCGTTTACTCGCATTACTGGGTTTACTAGCGAAGATGTTATTGGAAAATCTCCATGTATTTTGCAATCTGGCCGCCATGATCGAAAATTTTATGACAATCTATGGAGTCAATTGCTCGACACGGGAAATTGGCAAGGTGAAATATGGAATAAGCATAAAAATGGCACGGTTTATCCACAGTGGGAGTCAATTACAGCGGTAAAAAATGCTTCAGGGAAGGTGACTCACTATATCGCTTTTTTTAAAGACATTACTCAGCGTAAAATATCTGAAGCGCAAATTCAGCGTCTTGCCTACTATGACGGACTGACTGAATTACCGAATAGATCTTTGTTACTAAATCGATTAAGACAGGAGTTATTAACAGCAAAACGAAATGGCGTTATTGGTGGTATTTTATTTCTCGATCTTGATCGGTTTAAAACCATTAATGATTCCAAGGGACACTCTGTAGGCGATGAGCTACTAAAACAAGTATCGATTCGGTTGCTCAAACATGTTCGAGCAACTGACACGGTAGCGAGATTAGGGGGCGATGAATTTGTGATATTGCTGCCTGATTTAGGAATGTGTATTAAAAAAGCAGGTTCTAAAATACAGGCTATTGCTGAGAAAATACAGGGAGCACATACTGTTCCCTACAATCTAGATTCCCACGAATATTTATTTACCCTAAGCATTGGCATCGCGCTATATCCTCAGGACGGGGATAATCCAGGGGAATTGCTCAAGCACGCAGATACTGCCATGTATTATGCTAAAGCCAAAGGGCGTAACGTTGTTCAATTTTATCGACCTGCAATGCAAATTACTGCGGATGTGCAACTTGCGTTAGAAAAAGACTTAGGCCAAGCCTTGGTTGGAAATCAGATGAAAATTTATTTTCAACCACAAGTGGATAACTTAGGTAATATCGTGGGTGCTGAGGCTTTGCTGAGATGGTTCCATCCTGTAAAGGGAATCATCAATCCCGGAACATTCATTTCTCTCGCGGAGGAAACCGGGCAGATCATACCGATAGGAAACTGGGTTTTAGAAAATTCTTTGGCCTATATGAATGAAATGATTCAACAAAATAAGCGATTTGAAAAACTGACATTCTCGATTAATGTGAGTCCTTTGCAGTTCAACCAAGAAAAATTTGTTGAGCAAACGCTTTATGCTATTCGGTACGCAAATATTTCACCATCGGCGATTAAACTTGAGATTACCGAGAATATTTTAATGGGAAATCTGCAAGATATTGCCGATAAAATGAGTGCGTTAAAACAGGAAGGGATTAGTTTTGTTATAGATGATTTCGGAACTGGTTTTTCTTCACTGGCCTATCTAAAGAGTTTGCCGCTTGATCAGTTGAAAATAGATCGTTCCTTTGTCCAAGATATAGCGACTGTACCGAATAATGCGGCAATTGTAGAAACCATTATTGCGATGGCAAACCACTTGGATGTAGAAGTCATTGCAGAAGGGGTAGAAACAGCGCATGAGTTGGCATTCTTGCAATCACAGGGTTGTAAATTTTTTCAAGGATATAAGTTTAGCAAACCCTTACCGGTTCGAGATTTTGTATCTTTAGTATCTAATATACCCGTAGAGATTGAAATTTAGGGATTATTGCGGCCCTCTTCAATTGCACGATAGCTTTCACCTTTTATTATTCTCGCTACGGATATATTTCAACACCGCACTCCTCAAGTCCAGCACATATACTGCAAGTACGAGATATGTCGAATCGAATGGATAAATCACGGGTCATTAAAGCGCCTACCGGTACTCGCTTATCTTGCAAGAGCTGGTCAACCGAGGCGGCGATGCGTATGTTGATGAATAATCTAGATGCTGAAGTCGCAGAGTATCCTGATCAGCTTATTGTTTATGGGGGTTTAGGCCGAGCAGCCCGTAACTGGGCGTGTTATGACAAACTCATCGAAACCTTAAAACAACTTGAGTCAGATGAAACATTGCTGGTGCAAAGTGGGAAACCGGTAGGCATTTTTAAAACGCATGCAGATGCGCCTCGGGTGCTTATTGCCAACTCTAATTTAGTTCCACATTGGGCAAGTTGGGAACATTTTAACGCGCTGGATAAAAAAGGCCTAATGATGTACGGCCAGATGACCGCAGGTTCTTGGGTTTATATTGGCTCCCAAGGTATTGTGCAAGGGACTTATGAAACATTTTCCGCGATTGCGAAAAAACATTTTCAGGGTGACGTAAGCGGCAAGTGGATATTAACCGCCGGTCTTGGCGGAATGGGTGGTGCCCAGCCTTTGGCTGCAACCATGGCGGGTTTTTCTATGCTTGTGCTTGAAGTGGATGCAAGCCGAATCGATGTTCGATTGCAGACGGGCTATTTGGATAAAAAGGCGAGCAGTCTTGAAGAAGCCTTAACACTTATTAATCACGCATCTGCCAGTAATAAACCCGTGAGTATTGGCTTGCTGGCAAATGCTGCAGATATATTCCCGGAATTGCTGGAACGCAATATTATACCTGACGTTGTAACGGATCAAACTAGTGCGCATGACCCGTTAAATGGTTATTTGCCAAAAGGCTGGAGTTTGCAGCAAGCCACTCAAATGCGTGCTCAAGATCCTGCAACTGTAGTCAAGAGTGCTAAGGCATCGATGGCGATGCAAGTAACTGCGATGTTGGAACTGCAAAGGCGTGGCTCGGCCACCCTTGATTATGGGAATAATATTCGACAAATGGCATTTGAAGAAGGGGTAAAAAATGCGTTTGATTTTCCGGGCTTTGTACCCGCTTACATACGACCGCTTTTTTGTGAAGGTATAGGGCCGTTTCGTTGGGTGGCACTATCAGGTGATCCCGATGATATCTATAAAACGGATAACAAAGTGCGTGAGTTAGTGCCCGATAACCCTCAATTACATCGTTGGCTGGATATGGCGGGCGAACATATTCAGTTCCAAGGACTGCCGGCGCGAATTTGCTGGTTGGGGTTAAAAGACCGTGCGCGAATTGGCCTTGCATTTAATGCAATGGTGGCTAGCGGCGAGCTTAAAGCGCCACTAGTTATCGGGCGTGATCATTTGGATTCTGGTTCGGTGGCCTCACCTAATCGTGAAACCGAAGCCATGATGGATGGATCAGATGCGGTCTCCGATTGGCCATTGTTAAATGCGTTGCTGAGTACCGCGAGTGGTGCCACCTGGGTGAGCTTGCATCATGGTGGTGGTGTGGGTATGGGGTTTAGTCAACATGCCGGCCTGGTAATTGTGTGTGATGGCAGTGAGGCTGCCGCAAAACGCTTAACGCGGGTGTTGTGGAATGATCCGGCAACAGGTGTTATGCGTCATGCGGATGCGGGATATGATATTGCAAAAAAATGCGCACATGAAAATGCTTTACATTTACCGATGGAAAATTAAACAGGAAAAAGTTAAAAAGTGGAAAAATTAAACAGTAGAAAAGTGCCTGGATAAATAAGGTATAAAGTGAATTCTCAACGAGCAAAAAAAACGCATTTCGAAATTAAACCCGGTCAACTCAGTTATGACGACATTCGTGGTTTGCATGCTAATGCTTTCTCTCTCAGTCTAGACCCTAAATGCGAAAAAAAAATAAAGCAAGCAGCAGAATGTGTATCCTGCGTGATTAAGGAAGGACGAACCGTATACGGTATTAATACCGGTTTTGGTTTGTTAGCAAATACCAAAATACAAGCTCATGAACTAGAAACACTGCAACGCAGTATTGTTTTATCACATGCTGCAGGTGTGGGAAAATATATGTCTGATGCGACGGTTAGACTAATGATGATTTTGAAAATAAATTCTTTAGCACGTGGTATGTCAGGAATTCGTCTATCCGTCATAAACACACTGCTCAAATTACTGAATGAAGAAATTTATCCATGCATCCCGATAAAAGGTTCGGTGGGTGCATCAGGAGATTTGGCACCACTTGCACATATGAGTGCGGTGTTATTGGGCGAGGGTTATGCGCGCTATCAAGGCGAGGTTATCAGCGCAAAGGATGTATTGAAACGCTTAGATATCGCTCCGCTAGTGCTTGCTCCCAAAGAAGGACTTGCATTGCTCAATGGTACCCAGGCTTCAACAGCCTTAGCATTTGAAGGATTGTTTGCCGCCGAAAATGCCATCAAGTCAGGTGTGGTAGCGGGAGCATTGTCAGTTGAGGCTGCAAAGGGTTCACGGCATCCGTTTGATGCACGCATTCATCAGGCACAAGGACATGCGGCGGTCATTGATATTGGCGCGGCGTATCGTGATTTGTTACAACATTCGCAAATAGAAGCGAGCCATCAGACCTGTGATCGGGTACAAGATCCGTATTCGTTACGCTGTCAACCACAAGTAATGGGAGCATGTTTACAACAATTACGTAATGCAGCGGCCATCATCTTGACCGAAGCCAATGGCGTGTCAGACAATCCCTTAGTGTTTGCAGTAGCCAATGAAATATTATCAGGTGGTAATTTTCATGCTGAAGCGATCGCTTTGGCCGCAGATAATATGGCATTAGTTATTGCTGAGATTGGTGCATTAGCAGAACGCCGAATTGCCTTGCTGATTGATTCTAAGCTTAGTGGCTTGCCACCCTTCTTAGTTGAAAATGGCGGCATTAATTCGGGTTTTATGATGGCCCAAGTCACGGCAGCGGCTCTTGCTAGTGAAAATAAATCACTTGCACATCCTGCAAGTGTTGACAGTATTCCGACTTCGGCTAATCAGGAAGATCATGTTTCTATGGCGACGTTTGCAACGCGCAGACTAAAAGAAATGCATGAGAATACAGCGACTATTTTGTCGATTGAATGGTTGGCGGCATGTCAGGGCTTGGACTTTTTAGCCCCGTTAAAAACCTCAGAGGTGTTAGAAAAGGCGAAAGCAGAACTGAGAACACAGGTTTCTTTTTATGACCAAGATCGATATTTCGCGCTTGATATTGAAAAGGCATTACATCTTCTTAAAGAAGGCGTATTAGAAAAATGGGTTAATTTGGACTTGAGTATTTCTTAATTGAATTTAAATTACATCTTTCTCATGTCGCGTTTCACTACGTTTTTCATTTTTAGATATTTGCCTGCCGCTAAGGGGGTTGCTTTCTTACTGTGCTCATGCGAGTTTGCCCTTTTTGGATATTATTCCAATTCTGAAAGCAACTCGGCGGGCGCTGAAAACGCATCTTCTTTGATAATTAATACTTCGATTCGCCTGTTTTGCGCACGACCTTCGCTGGTTTTATTACTGGCCACAGGACGTGATTCTCCTAATCCTTTGGCTTCTGTCTGTGCTGCATCAATACCGCCCACTTTCTCAAGAAAAGAAACTACTTTTTTGGCACGTTCCAAAGACAAAGCTCGGTTAATTTCTGCGCTTCCCGTGGAGTCTGTGTGACCCGTGACTACCACCCGGTAATTTGAAAACTCCTTTATCGCGGTAACAATCTTATTTAATAACTCAAAATTTTCTGAATGTAACTCACTGGTGCCTGGCGGGAAGTTGAATGCATAGGTTTCCAATAATACGTTATGTCCTTGCCGATAAACATTGGCTAGAGCGGGAGGGAAAAGAGCTTGTATTTTTTCGTAACGCTGCGCGGTCTTGCGATTGGATTCGCTCATCTCAGTGATGATGCTTGTCTGTGCTAACAGCTTTTTGTTGGCAAGCTGTTTAGCATCAATCAGTGATGTGATGCTGTCATGTAGACTAAGCACAACTTCATGATTAGGCCGATCAAATGGAAGTGTTCCGCCGATAGCATTATTGACGGCGGTGAGTTGTTGCTGATACCAAATGACTATTTCTTCCGGGGTGTAGTCACGCCATTTGAAACTCTTGACAATATCCGTTATTTGTATACTTTGATTCGCTAACCAACTACTACGTGTTGCATGTGTTTTTGCCTTAGTGGTCTGGTTACGATCCGTATTTAATAGCGTAACCGCGAGTCCCAACTCTTTTTCTGCAAGCTGGAAGGTTTTTGGCGCATACTCATCCGCCTCACTGTTTTTTGCCGCTTCGATATCGGCCTTGGCTAACCTCAGAATATTTTTTTTGAGCGTTCGCAGCTCCAGATCCGCATATCTCTCTAAAAGTTCTGGGCGGCGTTTTTTCGCATCTTCTATTTTATTACGTTCAATTTGTTCGAATGTGGCATGCAGTTTCGATTCAACTGATGCAAATAGAGATTTTTCGTGTTTTGGTGCACCTACGTCTATTGCTTGTTGGCGAGCGGAAAGTACTTCTCGCATGATCTTGTTACTAAGTTTAACATCCGCCAGGGCCTTGTGTAGGAAGACGTGGCCCTCTTTAGCAAGCAGCTCAGCTTTTGCTTGTTGCTGTTGGCGCGCCATTTTAATGGCCATCTCCAGTCGTAGCGCGGCGGCTTCAAAGCCATTGGGGGCAAGATGAGTAATGGCAGTGTTTTTCACATTTTCCAATTGCTCGGAAAGTTCTAAAATACTTTCGTGTTGCTGCACGGCCTTGTCTCGCGATAGTAGCGGTGTACTTGCACAGCCAATGATAATTACAGTCAACAAAACGAGAAAAAATGATCTGCTTATTATTACCATAATTTGTTACTCCTACTCATTCTATATTTCACACTGTATGCTACTGTGTGTTTGCTTAATTTGATTGGCATAGCATAACTCACCCTTGAATATTCTCCAACCTATTGTAAAGAATAGGGTCTATTGACATTTTGACGAATCCCTTATTCTCCGGCCGAGCCGTTTAGTTTGGGTAAAATCTCCATGCGCCTATCAGTAGCTGCCTATTTTATGGGTAAAAATTAATCAAAATGGTTTGCCTTCGCTACGATCGCTGTTCTAGGATAGGCTCCTAGGTTTCGCAGTTTATTGCATGGAAATGGATATCAAGTTATTGATATATAGTATTTTGTGCTTGTTTTGTCGTCCACTTATGGAGTTGTGCTTCAGTTTGAATGAATGATTGCAGGTAAATATCGTTAAAGTTATTGGCGGGTTTATACGAAAAACAGCATGCATCTAATGGTGAGCATAACCCCAACGGCAGAGGAATTGGACTATGACTAAAAAAACTGCAGCTATAAAGAAAGTGTCTGTAAGAGAATTGGAAAAAACAGTATTTGGTGACCCCAAAGAGTTACCAAAGCTTAAGAAGGCAACGATAAAAGCTAAGCATGCATTGAAAAAAACAGAACTAAAAATAAAAACGGTACAGAAATCAATAAAGCAAAAAGAAGCGATACTAAAAAAGGCCACTATGGCGGCTAACAAAAAGAAAAGTCCTGCTGCAACTAAAGCAAAAAAAACGGCTAAACTTGCAGTTGATAAGATGAAAAAGGAATTGAAACTGGTAGAAAAACTATTCGTTGAAACCACTAAAAATTGGAAGTTTGCCGTTGCTCAAGAAGCTTTATTTGAAAAACGAGAAATTTCTCGGCAATGGGCCGTAATGAGTTTCGTCAAAAAATGGGAAAAAGAGTTTGCCGCCAAGTCTAAAGCTAAGAAAAAGGTTTCTACAAGATCAACTTCAGTAAAACCTGCCTCAAGGAAACAAGCGGCGTCTAAAACTAAACCCGTGGATACCGTTATACCAATGATGAGTCAAACAACTCCCGTGCATGATTCTGCAGAGCATCAGCATTTTTCACGCCCGGTTTCGAGCTGGGGTGATAACCTAAAACGAAAGTAGAATATTTATAAACTTTTGGAAAAAGGAAAAGATGAGACCCTCAGTGGCCCTGCATGCTCAGGAAAGAGCCGTGAGGGCCGTCATAAGAGACTCTCGAGTGTGTTTGCTGTAAGTGATTTATTTAGCAGCGACGATGACAGACGAAGTATTTGGTTTTTGTTTATTTAGTTTCGTTTGCTTCAGAATCACTAATATATGACGCCCATTATTGTCCAAAATGTTCTGCGTGTTTCTATCAGGGCAATCGGGCTTAAAATTAACCAATTGCATCGGCAAGAATGGTATAGACTAAGGTGTTTCCAACACCAGGTGCGGCGAGTAAAATTTCTTTTTTTCTGACCATTCTTCCTGCTCAACAACATGCTTATTAAGTTGAATTTCCATCCGTTCTATTTCTTTGTCAAACGTTCGAATGATACGCTTACAAGAAACTTCGAATGAGACCCCCATAATTTTTATTCGATTTAATTCTTTGGTTCGCATGTTCATTAATTGACGACGCCTGGAAAGTAAATCTTTGATTATTATTAATGTTTTGCTTTTTTCAATGGACATCTTTGGTTTAATGACAGCCGCATATTCTGCAATAAGTGCTGCATCAATTTTATCTGTTTTTGCTAAACGATCTGTTGCACCAGCGTAGCGACGAACATTTAAGGGTTTAGCAATACACACCGGGATATTTTTTCGGTAGGCTGCTTCTGTCATAGTAAACTCATATCGTCCTGTCGCTTCCATCACTAACCGTTCGACATGATAGTAATATTGAGATCCATTCAACCGATGACCTCTGCCAAGAAGTAATACCCCTATTAACATCTTTGGATATCGGTTAAACACCGATTTTCACAGACCCTTTAACCGCAACAATAGCGCCTGACTAAATATCACCCAAACAAAGAAAGCGACCGTTTTTATCAATAAATCAGCGGGTTACCGAGGACATCTAAGGCCTGATG
>Ga0256830_1000728_pt1 | contig 24713 bp, 24 predicted proteins | sample 128326metaG_FD_190537 | JGI IMG/M metagenome (GOLD analysis project Ga0256830, IMG submission 190537) | Hydrothermal vent microbial communities from Lau Basin, Pacific Ocean - 128-326 | ecosystem: Environmental > Aquatic > Marine > Hydrothermal vents | place: Pacific Ocean: Lau Basin | collected... | reverse complement strand
GGTCTTCATGATCAGGTTGTATTCGAAGGTGCGGACCGATTCGCGCAGCGGCACCTCACGCCCGCCGGCCACGGCCCCGTCCTCCACACCGGGCTGGGGAGTGATGTGCGCCGGCAGATCGGCGACAGTGATCTCTTCCCCGTCGGCCAGAATCAACGCGCGCGCGACGATGTTTTCCACCTCGCGAATGTTGCCGGGCCAATCGTAGGCCATCAGGATGGACTCCGCTTCCGGTTCAATGGACATGGTCCTTCCACGGCCAAACTGCGCCGCATTGCGTCTGATGAAAAAGTGAACCAGGCTGGCGATATCCTCGCGCCGCTCCCTGAGCGGCGGGATATGGATCAGGAACACATTGAGGCGGAAGAACAGGTCTTCACGGAACCCGCCCGCCTTGATCATGGCGGAGAGATCCCGATTGGTGGCCGCGATGATGCGCACATTGGCCTTCTGTACCGGGCCGCCTCCGACAGGACGAAATTCCTTGTCCTCGAGCACATGCAGCAGTTTGACCTGCAGGGGCAACGGCAGTTCGCCGATCTCGTCCAGCAGCAGGGTGCCGCCGCTGGCTTCGGCAAACAGGCCTTTCTTGGCCCGGTCGGCACCCGTAAAGGCACCCTTGGTATGGCCGAAGAACTCGCTCTCCAGCAGGTTCTCGGGAATGGAACCACAGTTCACCGGGATGAAAGGGCCGCTCGCCCTGGGGCTCAGGCGATGAATCTCCCGCGCAATGACACTCTTGCCGGTGCCGCTTTCGCCCGTGATCAATACGGTGCTGTCCGTGTTGGCAACCTTGGCCACCAGGCGCTCTATTTCCTGCACGGCCTCCGATTCCAGCCGGCAGCGGTCTTCATGATCGCCCAGCACGATCTGCCGCAGACGCCGGTTTTCGTCCCGCAGCCCGCGCATGTCGGCGATCTGGCGTATCTGATGCAGAACTTCCTCGGTACGCACCGGTTTGACCAGGTAGTCGAAGGCGCCGAGCTTCATGGATTCGATGGCGGTGTCCACGGAGGCAAAGGCGGTCATGAGCAGGAAACTGGTATCGATACCGGCCTCCCTCACCTTGCGCAGAACCTCGACACCGCTGATGCCGGGCATGCGCACGTCACAGATGGCGATATCGATGTTATCGTTGAGGAGATATTCCAGCGCTGCCTCACCGTCACCGACATCATCCACCGTATAACCCTCGCGGCGAAGCTCGGCGGCAAGCACCTGCCGTATCGCCAGCTCATCATCGACGATCAGGATATGCAGCGGATTCATTGTTTCCCCCCCATGCCCCGCAGCGGCAGGCAGACCTTCACCAGCGTACCTTGCCCGAAGACTGAATCGATTTCCATCCGCCCCCCATGCGCCTCGATGATGGAACTGCAGAGCGACAAGCCCAGCCCGGTGCCCTTGCCCACCTCCTTGGTGGTGAAGAAGGTTTCCTCTGCGTGCTTCAATATGGCCTCGTCCATGCCGCAGCCGTTGTCACGGATCTCGATACAGACGCCCTCCTTGTGCACCCCGGTGGTGACGGCGATGACCGGTTGACCGGTACCGGCTTCCTCGATGGCGTCCGCGGCATTGACGAGCAGATTCATGACGACCTGGGTCAACTGATCGCTCATGCCCGTGATCGCCGGCAGATTGTTGTCCAGCTTCAGCTGAAGATCGATATTCTTCCAACGGGCGTCGAAGCGCATGAGGCGACACGTATTGCGGATCAGGCTGTTCAGGTCCAGCAGTTCCGGCTGACTGGTGGGCCGTTGACGTGCAAAGCCGGAAATTTCACGGGTGATCTTGCCCAGCCGCTCGGCATGCCTGAGGACCATGTCCAGTTTGCAGCCCGCTTCCTCGCTCAGGTAGGGACAGCCCCCCGCGGCGGCGTCCCGCTGGATATCCCGCACCAGCGCTTCGATCGCCGCGATCGGGTTTCCCACCTCATGCGCGATGCCGGCCGAAAGCGTTCCGATGGCGGCCATCTTTTCCTGATGGAAATTCTTGCGGCGTTCGATTTCCAGCGCCCTTTCCTGATTGCGCAGTGCCTCGGAGAGCTGGTTGAAGGCCATGGCGAGCTGGCCCGCCTCGTCGTGGCGGGCCAACGGCACCTTGATGCTTCGATCCCCTTTCAGTATGCGCCTGGTCGCCACTTCGAGGTTCCCCAGATCGCGCGCCAGGCGGCTGAAAAAGACACCGTTGATGACACCAAGCAGCGATAGACCGAGCAGACCCAGCAACAGGGCCAGCGAGGACACCCGGTCACTCTGCGCCCGATAGGAGTCTATCAGGCCATTACGGTGCGCCTCAGAACGTGTCAGCAGCTTGTCCAGCCGCGTGTATACCGCCTGAAGCCGCTCGCCCAGGGCTCGCAGCGTTTCAGGCGAAGGATTTTCATAGGCGGCATCGAGCGCCTCACCCAGCCGCGCCGCCTCCGGCTGCAACCCCGCCTGAGTGCTGATAGAGCGGTCGTATACTTCCCGCAGATACTCCAGATGGCTGCGGATGTGCCCCTCGCCGTAGCCGGCCGAGAGCGTCCGCAGATTGGTGCGCTGATCCTCCATCGCCTGCACGAGCGTTGGACCGAGTTCCCGCAAGCGGGTTTCTGCCCCGTAGGCCAGCTGGAGCTGATCGAACTGCTGCAGCAACTCGTGCTTCTGGTAGAAAATGAATGCCGTCAGAAACAGCGCATACAGCGCCAGTGTCAGATAGGCCACCTGGCTCTTGGTACGCAAGGACCAGGTTCTACCCGGGGCCACATTGCCCCCTGCTGAGGATGCCTCGGCTCCGGCGCTCCCGGCTTCGGTTGCCGCCAATGATCTGATTGTCCTCATGTTGGATACGACGAAACGGCCCCTTGACCGAGCCCCTTTGCATATACCCTGCAATTAAGATACCAGCGTATTTCAAGGCGGTTATCTGCTGTTTTATCGGGTTGTAGCGCAGAGTCAATCTTATTACTGGGAATCAGGCTGTTGCAATTCCTGTTATAGGGAAGAACTCACTCCCTGTATGCGGGTCAAATGGCTCCCTGATGTGGGGCCTGACTGAGGAAAGGCACCCCGAAAAACGTCAGGAAGGCGAGCGAAAAGACACCCCAGAACAACAGGCCGGCCACGGCCGGCGCGACGCGCCACGCCAGGCGGCTGTGCAGGGCCAGGGCCAGGGCCAGCCAGGTGAGAAAGGCCGAGGTTTCGAGCGGATCCCATGCCCAGTACCGTCCCCAGGCGTCCTGTGCCCACACGGCCCCCGCCACCAGCATCGTGCTGTGAAAGACGAGCCCGATGCCCAGCCACCGCCAGGCAAGCCGCTCGACATCGGCTTCGGGGACATCTTCGGCCGGAAAGAGGCGCAGTCGGCGAAGGATCAGCACGCCCCCCAGGCCGGCGGCGATCAGGGCCGCGGCCAGAAACAATTTGCCGCTCAACAGATGAACCCATAGCCAGGGGGTTTCATAGGTCGGGGGAAGATGCGAGTCCAGCGCGGGCACGGACACCAGCCAGGCGCCCAGGAGGAGCAGCACCGGCAACACCACCCGGTCCGCCACGCGCAACCGGGACTGCCGGGCCCGCGCCAGCGCATAGAGGATGCCCAGGCTGAACAGGTTGCTGAGCAGGATCTCGTACAGGTTGATGAAGGGCCCGTGCCCCAGCCGCCCCCAACGCAGGGCGATGACGGCGCAAAGCAGCAGGGAGGCGAGAACCAGTCCCCGCCCCACCCATGGCCCTGTTTCCGAGCGAATGGCGACCAGCCCGGCCGTGCCGCCGTAGACCACCAGGGCGGCCCAGATCAGTGTATTTTCAGGATCGATCGCCATTCACTTGCCATTCGATCAGGTTCCGGCACGGAAAGCAGCGGCTTTTCGCAGCGGGAACAGCGTCCCGCGGATATAGTGCCACGCCAGCCCGGCAATGCCGGCAATCGCCGTCCAGAACATCCAAGGCAGGGTCGGATCGTAATAGACCTTGTAGCCCATCCAGCCGCGCACTTCCTCGAAACGCAGCACCCCTTCATCGAGCCTCAGTGTTTCGCCGGGGTCGAGCCGCCGTTCCCCCCCCGGAAATTGCACCCGCAGATGCACGTCGGTGCGGCGATCGCCCCGCAACTGCCAGGCCTGTTCGTCCGCCGGACGCGGCGGCAGCTCCAGGCGCAGGCGCAGCACCTTGTCCGTTCCGGGAATCGTCCATTCGTTTTCCTGCTTCCACTCGATTCCCGGGTAGGGTGGCAGATGCACCGCGCCGGTCATGGGGGGGGCCTCGGCGGGCAACCAGCTCAGTACCAGCGCGAACCCCTTGTTCCAGGTCGTGTAGAAGCGGTACCCGTCGACGATCAGCGGTCGGTCGTCGCCAACCTCCCGCTCCGTCCAGCCACCCCGGCCGTCGGGCAACAGCACCCGGCTGCGGGTATGGCCGCGCGCGAGGCCGGGAGCGTAGTCGACGGTAAAAGCCCCCTGGATGAAACGCACGCCTTCCAGCCGATCGGGGTGCAGCCATCCCGCTTTCACCGCCTGAAGCGCGGCGGGATCGAACCGCCCCCCCTGGACCAGTTCGATACGCGCCTCGAAACGGATCAGGTAACCGGCAGCGGCCAGGAGGGTCACGCCCAGCAGTCCCAGATGGAACAGCAACAGGCCGGGGTTGCGATGCAGGCCGCGTTCCGTGAACAAGGCCGCCAGCAGATTGAGCACCAGTACCCCCGCGCCCGGCACCAGGGCGGGGGCCGCATCCAGCCCGGCAAAATGGATCAGCAGTACGCCGGCGAGGACTGCGAGCAGCCCGGCCGGCGTCAGCCAGCGGGCCGCCAGGATACGCATCGGACGCGTCACGGTGGATTGCTGCAGTTCTGCATCATCCACATGCGGCCGCCACAGTTGCTGGCCGACCAGTTGCCGCTGGTTGCCCAGGAACTGATGGTCAACATGGAATTGATGTAGTAGGGCCCCTGGGTATAACGCGGGGGCACCGAGGTGCCGGGCGCCAGGCCGGCCTCGGGTCCGACATCATTGAGATTGACCAGCAGCGCCTTGTTCTTCCAGCCGTGGGGCACCGCCGTGTGGCACCACATGCAGCGCATGCTGCCAATCCGGGAGGCGTGAAAAATATGCAGATTGACGCCGCGCGTGCCGCCGCCCATGCCACCACCGCCACCACCGCCGGTGCGGTAGCCGCTCTGGTTGGGGTTGGAGTTGTTGGGATTGGCGTAGTCGTCGTAATTGTGGCATTTGAAGCAAAGGTCACCTGTCTGCCCCGTGCCGGTGAGGCTGCTCCAGTTGCCTTTGAGGATGAAATCGTTGGTCGAGCCATGCGGACCCCAAGGGTTGCCGTTGGCGCCTCCGGAGGGTTCCACGGTGGCCGACGCGGTGTCCGACCCGTGGCAGTCGGTGCAGTACATGGTCTGATTGCCGATATCCGCGCTTCCGTCCCAGGGTGGCAGGAAGACTGCCGGGTCCAGACCACCCCGCTCAGCCGGGGTACGTCCGGTCTTGTCGATCACAGGGTGCCAGCCACGGTGGTTGTTGGTGGCCCAACCGGGCGCGGTACCTTCACCCATGTGATCCACCGGCGCCTGGAACTCACGCGCCTGGTTGGTGAAGCGCGTCAGTTCATTGGTACCGGCGGCCGTACTGCCGCCGGAATCACCCAGATTGGGCGGAATGTCATAGGCATGGTCCGAGTGGCACTTCAGACATAGCTGATACTCGCGGGTCAGGTAGCTGCTGCTCACCGCCGACGGCGCCCCCGTGCCCCCGTCGCCCTTCTTGACCAGATAGCCGTTGGGATCGACCGAGAAATCGGTGCTGCCATAGACGGGTTCGACGCCCCAGACACCGCGCAATACACCGGACGCGATGTTGGTATGACCGGCCGTATGTGCATGGGTGCCTTCGCCGAAAGGATCGCCCGGACCGTTGAACAAGGGGTCCTTGATGACGCGGTGCGGATTGTGGCAGTCGGTGCATTCGACATGCCGGTTGTTCAGATTGGTCTTGCCCAGTTTCAATGGTGTCTCGCTGAGATCGGCATCGGTAATCTCGTGCTGCTCGCTGCCCGCAGGCTGGTCGCCGCTGGTAATGGGCATGTGGCGGGCCAACAGAAAATCGCTTTCGATATCGGGCACCTCGAAATTGGCGCCGCCCTGCCCCTGCAGCACGCCACCATCCGCGGAATGGCACTGGTAGCAGGTCTCTTCCAGGGCGGGATTGCCGCCGGTCTTGGGAACCGCCGCGCTGTCGGTGCCTTCGCGCAACAGGCGACGGGCGCCCTGGACGGTATGATTGTCATGGCAATTCAGGCAGGCTGCTTCCCACACCCTGATGGCACTCGGGAAATCACGCTGCACGGCGGCCGTATCGGTATAGATCTCGTTGGCGACCGAAGGATCCGCATGGGCCGAGGCCGCCCATGCAGTGCCCAGTTTGTCGTGGCAGCCGAGACAGACGATGTCGTTGTTTTCATCGAAGGCACCACCGGCCGGTTGCTGTACCTGGAAACGGTTCAGACGCAGAAATTTGCGATTGACAGCGGGATCGGTATCGCGCAGGTGCGGGTCATGGCAGCTGACGCATTGCACCTGGTCGTTCTCCAACGGCACCAGGGGCGGCCTTTGACCGGCAACGCGGTTGGCGATATGCGGCGTCACCGCCGGATCACGCAATTCGCCGTCCGTGCTCGCCAGGCTGCTGTCGAAGACGAAGGAGATGGGGTGATCATTGGTCAGGTCCGTACCGAGGCGGCGGGTGAAGCCCGTCAGCTCCCCGCTGCCGGCCGGCATGGTGCCATCCGTTTCCGTACCGCTCAGGGATATGCTGACATCGGTCTGGCCGTTGAGGACGTTGACCGTTCCCAGCGCCAGGGTGCCGTCATGGCAGGACAGGCACAGCTTGGAACTTCCCCCGGGTTGATTCAGGCCGGTGGCATCGAGGGACGCGGAACTGTACAGCTCGTAGACTTCTCCCGAGAGCTTGCGATTCCACAATGGCGCGGCCGGAATGTCCTCGGCGTTGTGCGGTGTATGGCAGAACACACAGATCTGGGACTCGGTGGTCGCCCGCACCGATCCGGGACCGGTCACCGACAGGTTGTGCACCGTGCCGGCGACGTCCGAAACGCTCGCCGCCCAGGCAGCGGCAGAGGTTTGCAGCATCAGGATGACGACAAGGGCCTTCATTCCCGTTCTCCAAGATACTGGAAGATCATGATGCGTCCGTTGAACATGTCTGCCACGAATACACGGTTGCGGTTGTCCGTCCAGACGCCGCTGGGCAAGAAGAATTCGCCGACGCCGCTCCCGGTGCCGCCGATGGGCATCAGGAAACGCCCGCGGGCGTCATAGATCAGCATATAGTCGTAGTACGATTCCATGACGTAGACGTTGCCTTCGTCATCGACAGCGACCCCCTTGGGACGAACCAGGTCCCCCATGCGGAGCCCCCGCCGGCCGATATCCGCGATATGCCCGCCCGCGGCGTCCAGCACCTGGATGCGCGCATTGAGCGTGTCCGACACGTACAGCCGCCCGTCGCGGAAGGCCAGGTGGGTGGGCGCATTGAACTCGCCCCCGCCACTGCCGCGGCGGCCGATCACCCTGTGCAGGCCGCCGGATGTGTCGAAGACCTTGATATCATGCGCAGCGGTGTCAGCGACATAGAGTTCTCCCCGCTGCGCATCGTAGGCAACACCTGTCGGCCGCTTCAGGATGCCGTCCCCCCAGAGCGCTCTCGAACCGCCTTCTCCATCCAGTTGCACCACCCGTCCCAGTTCGGCGTCGGCCACCCACACCTCGCCCGCCTGGCCGAGCGCGATGCCGACGGGTGCAACGAAGCGTTTCCCGGGCGCCGCCCATTCCCACAATTTCAGACTGCCGGCCGGCAGATCGAACACGAACACCGCCTGCCGGCTCACGTCCGTGACATAGACCCGCCCGTCCGGGTCCACCACTCCGGACTGCGGACGCTGCAGAACCCGCTTTTCCCGCCCCGTGCCGGTGAGCCCGATCACCCAGTTCAGCAGGCGCCGCATACTGCCGCCCTGTCGTTTCCCGGTAACGAAGTTGTCCTCGCCGGTCAATTGCCCCGAAAATCGGTAGCGCGGCACTTCCGGCATCGCCGGCCATACCCGGGTTTCCACCGCACCGGCCGGAACGAGCTGCGCCGGTGGCCGGGATGCCGGCATACAGGCGACGAGCAGCAGCACGCCCGCTGACATCATCATCCAGCGGCTACAGCCCGGCAGGTCCACCTTGTCAGCCGTAAGATTCAAACCTTTCCCCCTCAACCTGGTTTTCTCGGCGGCCCGGGGCAGATCTGAACTGCCCTGCTCACCAGCGCCCCGGGCCCGCGGTCGCGTTGCCGCCCCGGATACCGGGTTCCAGACCCGGCCGGCCGGAATGACATAATTCGCAGTTTTCAGGCCCCCACGCGATCTCGTTGTTGTGGCACAGGCCACAGAATTTTCCCTCGATGATCTCGACCATGGTCACGTCGTTGGCCCCGGCCCGCATCTCGAAACCCAGTTCGGAATGGCAGACCTTGCAGCGGAAACGGATGCGGTGGAACCAGTGCGGGAAGATGACCGGGGGCATCCCCTCCGCTTCCGCGCGGCGATTGAGCACCACATCACCATATTCTGCCAGTGCCGGAACGGCCGCACACGACAGCAACACCCCTCCCATAATCCACCCTGACAGCCCGATCCGCATTACTCACCCAGGCGGGAACGCGGCACACTGTGGCAGCGATTACACTCCGTGAGGGGGAAGGCCACCGCACCGTGGCAGCGCCCGCAGTACTCACCTTGCAGAATCTTGAACATGGTGACGGGGTTGGCACCAACCTTTGAGACAAACAGTTTCTCATGGCAGTTACGGCAGTCCAGCCATTGGGTATGCGGCAAATGCGGGAAACGGACGACGGGCATTTCACCGGTCTCCTTGAACAGGACATCCGTATCCCGCAGGCGCACCTTGGTTTCCGGCCGGAAATTGGTGCGCGGATTAATGATCCCTTCGTCCAGCGCCTTCATCCAGTTGACCTGGTTGCCGGTGGTATCGGGCGGCAATACCGACAAGGCTTCGGACGGTTCCTGCAAAGTGTCGATCCCCGGTCCCTCGGGATCATGCAGTCCATCCTGTTTGAGCGAATTCCATTTGGGCTCGTAGGCCTGAATGGCGGGGGCCATCAGCATCGACAGAAACAGGCAGCACAGCCCCTTCATCCGGCCCACTTCTCATCCAGGGATGAAGATGCCCGCACCCCGGATCGCCCGGACGAGTTCCCGCGTGGATTGCTCCATGGTTTCCACGGCCGCTTCATAGTCGCCCTTTGCCGCCTGGGCCCGGGCCTCGGCCCTGAGCCTGGCCGCCTTGTCGACGAAGGACTGCACCATGTTCCGGCTGCTCTCGCTCTTGACCTTTTCCTTCAGAAGCAACCTGACCAGCATCTTGTGGGTATCGTTGCGATCCACCTCATAGCGGTACTCCTCTTCCTTGGTGGCGAAGTTCAGCGAACGGACCAGGGTATCGCCTTCCCGCAACTCGCTGACCGCCAGTTTCACCGCCACGTAGGCCTCACCAAGATACCTGCGCGCCTCCTTGAGATCGCCCCGGCTTCGCAACTGCTCGGCTGCCTTCAGCTTGGTCTCCGCGGCGTCCCGCAGTTCCTGATTACCGGCGCCATTCCCCTTTTCATTGGCGATACGGCGGTGGGCGTCCAGCAGTGCCTTGACGCTCGCTATCTGCCGGTCCAGATCGCGCTGGGCCTTGTCGGCGACTTGCCGGCGCTGTTCGGCCAGACGCACCGCCATGAACATGGTTTCCGTCGCCTGCATGAGGGCCTCGTCCGTCGCGTCGTGATCCCCCGCGGCATGCATCCTGGCCGCTTTCTCATAATACTCATGAGCCTTGTCATATAGTTCCCTGACTTCCGGCTCGGTGTTGGCGCGTACCTGCCTGGCGGCCGAGGAATCCTCGATCAGTTTGTGAATGAAGCGCAGCCGGCTGTCGTGCGGATCATGGGCCGCCGTCTGTCCGGCCGCCGCGGTTTCACCGCTCCAGGCCGGCACGGCCGATACGACGCCCAGACCCGCGATCAGGGCAAATACAACCGTTTTCATGGCCTGCTCCTTCATCAATGTCAATGCACGCCCAGCATCTTGAGCGCGCGCTGCAATTTTTCCGTCGATTGTTCCATGGTTTTGATGGCTTGTTTGACCTGTCCCCTTTCGAAGAGCCTCTCCGCCTGAGCACGTAACTCCGATGCTTGTCGGGTCAGCCGCTCTATTAACTTGCGGACGTTCTCCGAGGGCTGACGCTGCCCGATGGCGATGGGAATAAGACGGACATAATCCTTGTTGCGCCTGAGTTCATACCGATATTCGTCCTCGGGCGTATCGAAATCGAGATCGTAGGTGATCGTTTTGGCTTCCAGGCTGCGGCTGACCTCGTCTATCATCCGGTTCAATGCATCGTTCAGAATTCTGTTGGCCTCTTCCCGGTAGCCGACAATCGCCAGACCCTGCGCCTTGTCTACCACCTCGCGGATCCAGGCAATACTGGCGCTACCCTTGTTGTCCTTGGTCCAGGCCTCAAAGGCGAATACCTGACTCAGCAGATGGGCGTATTCCTCCCTTTGCCGCTGCTCCAGCAACTTTGGGTCCGGCACCATTTGCGCCGCCAGGGTGTACAGGCGGAAGGCTTCGTTGACTGCCCGGGCTGCTGCTTCCAGATCACCCTTCTCCAGCGCACTGCTGGCCTGCTGGACCTGCTGTTCAGCCTGCCTCCGCAGTTTTCTTGCCTCCGCATTGTCACTGTCCGCAATACGCCTGGCCTGCTCGGAAACGTTGACCAGCAGATGGGCATATTCAACCTTCCGCTGGATATCATCCCGGCTCAACGCCCAGAGGGGATTCGCCAGCAGCCCCGACAGCAGGACGAGCCCCAGCCGGATCTGCAACGACCGGCATGAGAAGCGCGCGGACACCCCTAGTTACTCCCTTTGGCGGGGGTCTTGCCCTGCTTCGCGGCCGCCGCCACCTTCCCCTTGGGCTTGGAATGACAACGCCGGCAGGTCTGCGCACTCACGGGAAACGCGACCTTGCCGTGGCAGACACCGCATTTCTCGCCCAGCAGAATCGCCGCCATACTGATCTGGTTGGCACCCTTTTGTGGCTGAAAGATGGCCGGATGGCAGTTCGAGCAGTCCAGCCACTCCGTGTGCTGCTTATGTGGATAAACCACGTCCGGCATCGATCCCTTGACCTCGCGCACGATATCGAGATTCATCACGACGGGTTCGGCCTTGGGGTCGAGACGGTCGAAGCGCGGACTTATCTTGCCCTCTTCCAGCGCCCTGACCCAGTTCACATAGTTGCCGGCCTTGTCCTTGGGCAGATTGACAAAGGCCTCACGCGGAGCCTGCAACAGCGCCGCGCCTTCTCCCTCTGGATCATGAATACCGTCCTCGGCCGGGGGCAGATTGTGTTTCGGCGCCGCCCTCATCAGCCGGTTGAAGACATTGGGATCGGCCGCCTCCAGGGACGATGCGGCCAGTACGCCCAGCAAGGACAGTAACAGAATCGTCCAGCCGGACATGGATGGATGAGTATGCCGGTTCATCTCCGCTCCCCCTATTTCTTGCCGGTCGGCTGCGCGGCCGGAACCACCAGTTTCTGCAGCGTGCTGCCGTGAACCTGCGTGGGCGTACCGGGCTTCCCGGAATGGCACAGATTGCAGTTTTCCACCGACCAGGCAATCTCTCCGTTATGGCAGGCTCCGCAATAATGGCCGTCGATGATCTTCAACATATTGATGCCGGTGCCGCCCGCCTTGAATTTGAATCCGAGGTCGGCATGGCAGACCTTGCAACGGAAGCGGATTCGATGAAACCAGTGCGGGAACACGACCGGCGGCATGCCCTCTTTTTCGGCGAAATTATTGATGACGACATCGCCATATTCAGCATACGCAGAATGGGATGTGAACAGGCCCGGCACCAGCAACATGGCCAGCAGGGGCACGCCGACGATGCGAACGATAAAAGTCTTGTTGTGCTTGCCTGACATCTCCGATACCCCCGTCTTTCAGAAAATGCTTATATCCTCATGCCTCTTGGAAATTTTGCCCGAGCTTGTCGATTACTATGCCATCGATCCATGATTTCATCCACCCGCCCTTGAAGAGTCCGCCCGAACCACGGCGGGCTTCGCGCGGTTCAATTTCCGAAACGGCGCCTCACCTGAAACAGCAACAGCTTGCGCACCTGTCCCTGCGCAGACGTAAGCCGGAGGCTGGCGCGCGCTTCCAGTCGCCCAATGAGATAGTTGAAACGATTTTCCCACTGGCTGCGCTTATAATCCGTACCGTCGAGCGGCAGGGGAACTAGAGCCCGGGCGTTGAGTTGCAGATCCGACGTGAATCTGAGCCTGGGAACACCGAAGGCGCGCAGACGAGTGTAAACGATACTGCCGGTTGCATAGGGTTCAAATCCGGTGTCTCGTCCGTCGCTTGTTATCTGACGCACGGACTGTAGAGAGAGATTCCCCGTCCACGATGAATGCCGGTTAACACTGCCGCTCCCCGTGAGGCGGAAACTTACCAGCTGATAGATCTGTTGCGGTTCGTCCCCGATCGTACGGGAGTCACTGACCCGCAACCGCGCCAGGGCCTTCCGCCGCCAGGTGATCGAGCCGCTGTGAACAAGGCGATGGGGCGCATCCATGCTGGTATCGAACTCGGTATTGAGGGACTGGCTGCCGGTAAGCACCAGCGTTGCCCCGGAAGCGAGCGGCGTACTGTGCTGCAGGGTATGCCCCAGGGTGCCCGAGAGTCGTTGCCCGTCGTCCTCGGTGCCTGTGCGGTTGCGCAGTGTTTCGGAAATACTCCAGTTATAGCTGTAGCGTCCAGACCTGATATAGGCCGGATGGTACAGGAGACCGGCCGACTGGACACTGACGGGATCGTCGGAACCGCCCGCAAGGTTCCTTGAAAACCTCGCATTGCCTGTCAAGCGGAGATAGCGTGTGACGTCGTAGTTGACACCCCACTGGCCATAAACCGCTTCCGCTTCGCTCGACTTATCCGCCATTTCCGTCAACGTACTGAAATAACGCGCGCTGCCGGTCACTGTTATCGGCCGTTCGCGGGGACGCCAATACGCATAGGAGACGAGCTGCAGGAAGCGTCGGCCACTGAAATCGGATGCGCCGCTGATATCGGTGTCTATGATGTTGGCCGTCGTTTCCAGCGTGAATGACGATGAAGGCCGATAACTGTGGCGGGCATAGAGGTTGTCCTCGGTGCGGTCGAGGGGGGCAATGCCGTCGGCACCACCTGCCCTACGTTGCGTCAGCTGGCGGCTGCCGTTCACTTGCAGAAACTGCTTGCCAAAACGCTGGGACAGGCCGAAGCGAAAAAGGTCGTTGCTGTAATTCGGTTCGCCTTCCCGTTCCTGGATATTACGATCATAGCCCGCCAGCAGATTGGCGTTGCCACCCCGTGCGCGGTACCTCTGGGTCACTCCCCAGCGGGTGTTGACGTAGGGTGTGCCGAGCAGCTCACCTGTCACCTCACTGTCGATGCGATCATAACGGAGTTCGAACGGGAAACGACTCACGGGCAACAGTGAAAACCTGGCATTACCATTTACAATGCTCCGCCGGCCGTTTTCATCACCTCGGGCCACCGCATTCCATGCAAGCCCCAATCCGCCCCTTAGCGTAGCGAACCACGGACGCCAGAGGTAGGTGGCTGCATTCAGGTTTGCGGTGGTCAGGTGCTGTGTCAAATTATCATTATCCCGAATGACCTCGGTCCGGAATTCATAGCCCAGATCACCCCAGAACCGGATCGGCTGCAGACGATCAGGGACTGTCGACTGTGCTGCGGCGCCCCCGGACATGATGCTCGTCAGGATTGTAATCATGTAGGCACCTGACGCGATCCGGCGCCGCATGCTGAACACCTTTTGTTGTTACCGTTCGGTTCAGTACACCCTTCCGGAAGCCTGTCCGCGTCATCGTGCGGCTACTGCGGCGATGGGAGCCCAGCCCATATGTCCGCTCTCTTTCGTCACGTGCTGCCCGCTATGCTCACCGAGAGAACAAAAATCCGCCCTCGATCTCCCACCCGCCTCGCTGCGCGCAGATCGTCCGGACAGGCTCCTACCGGGAACTGTCTGCCTCACCCGAAATCATTTTATCCGCAAGGGTCGGAAGCGGATAAGCTTCATTGATCTCGATCGAGGCACGCCTCCAGAGGCCCTCGACCAGGGACTGCCATGCCTGCTCGCTTTGCTCACGCCGCCACAAACCAAGCGCCCGGCCGCGAACGCTGTCGAAATCCCTCAGCACCGCTTGTTTGACCTCGTCCAGCCGGAAAATCGCCACCCCTTGCAGCAGGACCACCGGCTCGGATATCTGGCCGACCCGCAGCGCATCCACTGCCTTCTGGGCGGGCGCGGCCAGCATTCCGCGGTGCAGATAGCCCATATCCCCGCCTTTCGCGGCGCTGGGATCAGCCGAATGCAAACGGGCCATCGCGGCGAAGTCCGCCCCTTTGCGAAGCTTCTCCACCAATGCCCTGGCCTCCTTACGTGCTGCATCCCAGGTGGCTACGCCGGCCGATGCATCTACACCGAGCAGAATGACAGAGAGCCTGGAACGCGCGGGTTCCGTAAATTTTTCCGGATGCTGCCGGTAATAGGCATTCAGCTCTTTTTCGCCCGGATCGGCGATCGCAGTCACCCTTGCTTTTAACTGCTGCAAGCGGCTTTCCTCTTCCAGACCACGACGCAGCTTCGGCAGGATGCGCGCGCGGTTCTCTTCCCAGCGGGCATTACCGCGATAACGCCGGTCATAGGCCGTCAGCTGCGCCTCCACCCACGCCTCATCGGGCGCCAGCTCCCGCCGCTGCGCCTCTCTCAGCAATAATCTGCGCGTAATGAGTTCAGCGCCGGCCCGCCGCGCGACTTCCGTCGCCTGTTCGGCCGGCACCTTGCCGTGATAGAAGGTGCGGCGGGTCAGGGACCGGACCGCCGCCCGATACTCTTCGGCACTGATGATTTCTCCATCCACACGCGTGTAGACGTCCTGGTCCAGTGGCGAGGCCACCGCAGCTGCCGGTGATCGGGAACCGGCAGCTGCAATGATGAGGAGGAGGAAGAGCGTCAACCCATGGGCGACATGGAACCCGCCCTGCGCCCCTTTATTCCGCGCGCCCTCGGCCGTCGTCACTTGACATGGCAGGCAAGGCACACCGCGCTCCCGGTATTGGCTATACGCAGGAAGGTCGGGTTATCGCTGGTGTGCGGATTATGGCAGCTCGCGCATTCAACGGAAGGCTCCGGGTTGCCGCCCCCCGGGAAATCGTTGCGGGTATAGAGCTGGATGTCGGTCTTTTCCCGCGATCCACCTGTGCCAACAGACGTGTCCACCCACCAGATATCCTTGGAGTTGATGATCGCATGCTGGAGATCCGTGGTGTTGAAGTCCGGGTCATTGGTGTTTCCGGTCGGGTTGGTGCTGTCGATACCGCCGCCGCCGTACTGGATGCCGATCGGATGATCATTGGTCAGGTCGGTGCCGATATTCACGATGCTGGCAGTGGCATAGTTCAGGGAGCCCACCGGTGAACCGCCGCTTGCGGGGCCTGTCCAGGTGCCGCTGAGGGCCGCGCCCGTGGGATCATAGTTGCCGGATCCCGGCGCATTGATCATGACGTTCATGGCCTGGGTACCGTCGTGGCACGACAGACAGGCGATGGATACAGAACCGACCGGGGCAACCTCACCATCCAGGCTGGAAGTACCCAGGCTGTCGTAGGTGGTGTAACTGCTCGGCGCGGAAAGCACCCTGTTCCACAACGGAACGGTGGCGGAGGTATCCGCCCCGTGCGGCGTATGGCAGAAAACGCAGATCGCCTCGGTACCATCGAACGTGTTGGGGCCTGGCCCCCCGGAACTCAGATTATGCTTGGTCAAAGCGATGCCGGCGAATGCCGCGCCGCTGCCGAACACCATACCCGCGGCTATCGCGACAGCCGTGAACAAACCTTTGCCGTGTTGCTTCACATTCATCTCGGACTCCCCACTTGTCGGCGCAATATCGTTATCAAGGCCTGTATTTACGCGCTTTTGCACGCTGTTGTAAAAATGTTAAGCACGTCACATGCCACAATTTAAGGCATTGATTCCATTAGCACCTCTTGAAAAAGGGATCCCGAATACGCGAAAAACGCGGGCTATTTTCCCGATTCCGGGAATCGGGCTGATAGGACCGGCGCCGTGGAGGCTCTGTGGAGATTCATTTTGGCGGGGTATCGTTGGTCGCCGCCTCGTTCGTCAGCGGTGCAACACCCGCCGGACGGTAGATATCGACCCGGCGGAAGAACTGGTCGACCATATACACGCGTCCCTGTTCGTCGATATCGATGCCCGCCGGCAACATGTATTGCGCCGGACGATCCCGGGCGCCGCGGCCGCCGACGTACAACAGCAGATTGCCATCGGGGTCGAAGATCTGAAAATTGCCAAAGGCAGTATCCGAGACATAGATATTGCCGGAAGGATCGGCGGCAATCCCCTTTGGCCGTGAAAACTGCCCGGAGCGCCGGCCGATGGCCCCGAAGGTTTTCAGGAACGTCCCGTCCGGCTCGAACACCTGGACACGGAAATTGCCTCCGTCCACGACATAGAGTTTCCCGTCCGGTGCGATGATGGCATCGCGCGGCAGGTTGAACCGGCCTTCCTCGCTGCCGCGCGTGCCAATGTCGAACAAATGTTCGCCGGAATGCCCGTCGAAGACCCGCACCCGGTGTTCCTGGGTGTCGACGCCCCCGGTATCCACGACATAGATGCGCTCACCACCCGGATCCACGGCCAGCCCCGAGGGCCTGTGGAAATAATCCTTGCCGCCGATGGCGCGCAGGAAGCGGCCGTTTTCGTCATAGACCAGCACCCGCTTGGCCGTGCCATCGCACACGTACAGATTGCCCTCGGCATCCCCGGCCATTCCCAGCGGCAGAAACAGCCTGCCCGGCTCTTCCCGCCCGATCTGGAAAAAACGTTTGTTGCGGATGTCGAAGACCAGCACCGAGCGCCGCACGGTGTCGCCAACATAGATCCGCCCCTTTGCCGCCACGACGTCGAATGGTTTCGCCAGTCCCTCGCCACGCCGTTGTTCTCCCGTCGCAAAACGCCTGAAAGCCGACACATCGTCCTCTACCACGATATCCAGACTGCTGCGGATTGCACGGTCGAAGTAAAAACGCGGCTTTTCCGGAGGTGGCGGAAACACCAGTTCCTTTTGTTCATGGTCCGCCTGCTGCGGACCGCTGGCGCAGCCGGCAAGCCCCAGCACCAGGACAACCGTTAAAATGATCCACGGCATCTTCCAACCAGCCCCCGGCGATTCAAGCCGCATACCAGACCTCCAGATTGCCATACGGGTTTCCAGCTCAAAAGCAAATAGGATGCCATCCGATCATACGCCGGCAAACGGGCCCCAACCATTCTCTCCGGCCACGGCGGATCGCCGCACCCAGTGGCACCATAATTGCAGCACAGCGGATTTGTCATGACGCCAAACGCGGAACACTTGTGAACGCCGCCTGCATGCCATACAAAGGGGGGCAGCGGGCCGGTCCCTGAAGAGAGAAGAATTGTGGTGCCCAAGGTCATCAGACAGCTTGCTTCCGTTCTCTTGACAGTATTGCCGGCAACGGCCAGCATCGCCTTTTCGGAAGAATCTCCGGAAACAGTTGCCCGCGCACCCGCCCTGCTCTATCACAACTACTGCTCGGTCTGTCATGGTGACAAGGGCGATGGAAACAGCCACGCAAAGACCAGCCTGAACCCGCCACCCCGGAATTTCACCCTTCCCGAGGTCGCCGTCAGCCTTACCCGGGAGCGCATGCTGACAGCCGTACGGGAGGGCATTCCGGGAACGGCCATGGCGGGCTGGAAAGACCAGCTCAGCGATGCCGAGATCGGGGCCCTGGTAGATTATGTGCGTGAACGCTTCATGCCGCCGATTGCCTCCAGGGAAGCCAGCCGTGGCCGCCGGCTCTATGCCGAAACCTGTTCCGTCTGCCACGGCGATCGCGGTACGGGCGCCGTATGGGCGAAAGAATCCTTGCACCCTTCGCCGCGCGATTTCACCACCGAGGCCGCGCGCCGCGAGCTGACGCGTGAACGCATGATGGCGTCGGTGATGTACGGGCGTCCGGGTACCGCCATGACCGGCTTTGCGCGACAGCTTGACGAGGAGGCCATCGGCGCCGTGGTGGATTACATCCGTTCCGCGTTCATGGAACCGGCCAGCCCGGCAAATATTTCCGGCACACGTGCGCATGGCCGCACAGCGCCCCCAGATTCGGGAAGCGCGATCCCCGTATTTCCCGGATCCGGGAATTTACCGTCCACCGTGGGGGTGGATATAAATGCCCCCATGCCGGAAGGTTTGACCGGCCATCCCGACAAAGGCGCCGCCATCTATCTGCAGGGCTGTGCAACCTGTCACGGCGTTGCGGGTGATGGCGCCGGACCACGGGCCTATTTCATCAATCCCAGGCCGCGCAATTTCCTGCTCGACGCCTCCCGCCGCAGCTTCAACCGCCCCGCCCTGTTCCGCTCCATTGCCAAGGGCAAACTCGGCACGGAAATGCCGGCCTGGGAAAAGGTGCTGGACAGGCAGCAAATCGCCGACGTCGCCGAATTCGTGTTCGTCAACTTCATCCAGCCGGGGAATAAGCGGAAATGAGGGGAGCACATCTCTTTTGGCTGCTGTGCCTGCCGATGCTGCTGGGCGGCTGCCCACGCCCGGAAACGCGCTTCGAATCCGGCGCGCCCCCGGCCGCTGGCGCCGATGCCGCCGCGAAGGATCCCCGCCACGAACGGGGCCGCGAGATCTACAATTTCCACTGCTACTATTGCCATGGCTACTCGGGCGACGCCAGAACCCTGTCGGCCAGCTACCTCGACCCCAAACCACGCGACTTCACGGGAATCGGTCCCGTGGAACTCAGCCGCGAGCGCATGCTGAAGTCGGTACGTGAAGGGCGGCCGGGAACGGCCATGGCCGCGTACAAGGAACGCCTGAGCGATGAGGAAATCGAGCTGGTGGTCGACTTCATCCGCCGCGAATTCATGCAGGAGGGCCGGGAGAACACCCGCTACCACATTCCCGCAAACGGCTGGATCGATCATGCGCGCTACACCCCGGCCTACGCCTTTGCCACCGGACAAACACCGCTCGACACCCCGGACGAGCACTTGACCGCGGAGCAGCGCGCCGGCAAACGACTTTTTCTGTCGAGCTGCATCAGTTGCCACGACCGCGCCCGCGTCATGGACGAGGGGCCGGTCTGGGAGCCCGCGGTCGTGTCCTATCCCCGCAACAACGACATGTTGTCATCCCCGCCGCCCATCGATGCGCTCAGCGGCGCATCCGTGTATGCGCGGCATGACCAACCCCGCCGCTTCGACGATCTGGATACGGAACAACGCCGGGGCGAGATGCTTTACCAGCAAAACTGTGCCTTCTGTCATGCCGCGGACGGCACCGGGCGGAACTGGATCGGCACCTTTCTGGAGCCCCACCCGCGTGACCTCACCGACCCGGCGGCCATGCAGGGCATGACCTCCGAACGCCTGTTTCGCGTCATCCGCGACGGTCTGCCCGGCACCAGCATGCCGGCCTGGAAGAGCGTTTTGACCGAGGAACAGACACGCCAGATCGTCGCCTATGTGCAGCGCGCCTTCCATCCCGGCCAGGGGAGGGACGCCGATGAATGAATCCCGCCCGCCCGGCCGCCGCCTGTTCTCTCTGCACCTTTCGCTGGTTGCCCGCATCGCACTGGGCACCGCGATACTGGCAGGCGCAATCCTTCTGCTGACATTGGCGTTCGCCGTCGACCAGAGCGGCACGACCTATGCGGAGCTGGTGCGCGCCCACCACATCACGCAGCGCAATCTGGGGCCCGCCTTCCTTGTCGCCGGGCTGTTCGTGGCCTCGGCCACCGGCTTCATCACCTGGCTGGTCTGTCTCTACAGCAGTTTCCGCGTGGCCGGCCCCCTGTTCCGCTTCACCCGCAACCTGGAGCATGCCTCGGAAACCGTCGAACTGCCGGGCATCCGGCGTGGGGACTGTCTCCATGATCTCTCTGATCAATTGCAGGACAGCGTCGGGCAATTGCACGACCACTACAAGGAAATAAACCAACTGACCGAACAGGCGCTCGCCCTCATGGAGAAAGAAGAGGAAACATCCCGCGCCAGACTCGGCCTCATACTCGAGCGTCTCAAGGCCCTGGATGAACGTGTCCGGCTGGAAGACTAGGCTGTTCACCGCCGGCGGGGGGCTGGCGATGCTGGCAACGGTCTGGCTGCACGCCGCCCTGTCGCCGGCCGTGCATCTGGCGGATGCCGACTGCCGCTCCTGCCACCTGGCCCGTTCGGAGATCACCGCGGAAAACGCCGGCAAGCTGATCGCCGACGAAAACACCCTGTGCGGCCGCTGTCATGCCCCGGCCCTGAAGCTCAGCCACCCCAGCGGCGTCACCCCCACCATGGATGTCCCCCCTCAATATCCGCTGGACTGGAAAGGCGATCTTACCTGCAGCAGCTGCCATCTGGTGCACGATGAACGACCCACCCTGATTCGCGGCAGCCGCTTTGGCAAGGACTTGTGCCTGGCCTGTCACCAGCAGAGCTTCTTCGACGAGATGCCGGATCAAGGGGTTTCCATCAGCACACGCGGGCATCTTGACGCCCGGACCGATCCGCAGCCGCTGCCGCTGGACAGCTATTCACTCCAGTGCATGGAGTGCCACGACAAAAAATCGGACGCCCTGCCGGTGGCCATCGATGCGCGGGGTGTCATGCGGCATGCGGGCAACTCGGTGAATCATCCCATCGGCCGCCGCTATGCGGACGCCATGAGCTTCGGCGGCTATCGACCGGCGGCCCTGCTGCCGGAGAACATCATGCTGCCGGAGGGCAAGCTGAGCTGCATTTCCTGCCATGTCGGCTACAGCGAACGACATGGTGCCCTGGTGATGTCCAACCAGGGCTCGGCCCTTTGCCTGGAGTGTCACGACCTATGACGACAGAAACCGCCAACAAGACCAGGGAATCCGGACGCCGCCGCCACTATCTGGACCGCTCGCTGCAGGGCTGGCTGCTGATCGGACTGATCCTTTTGGAAGTTGCCCTGTTCAGCATTGCGCTGCTGATCCTTTACCAGGATCTGAACATGGCGGTGGAAGCACGGCTCTACCGTGCCCATGCGGAACCGGGCGGGGATATGCCGGTCCTGCTGCTGGTCACCTTGCGCCTGTTGGGAGCACTGGTGTTGGTCAACGTGCTCGCCGTGCTCGTCGCCGATCGCCTATGGGACCGCCGGGTCAAGCGCGTTACCGGAAATCTGCGGCAGATACTGAAGCGGGTCGGCGCACTCGACTTTCGTGGCGGCTGCCGGCCGGCGGCCGACCACCCCGCCCTGGCAGCCGCGTGCCGTTGGGAAGCCACCGAAGCCGAACGCTGCCGGAGAATCCGCCGCCTGATCGACACGCTGCAGACCACGGATTCGGGTGATGTTCCCCTCCCGGAAATCGAGAAAAGGCTGCGGCAGATCAAGGAACTGTTGCCGAATGCCTGACCCGCATTTCCCGCGAATCGAACGGCAGGGGCCCCGACAGGGAAAACGCTCAACCGGCAAACAATCGCTGCCACCAACGACGCCGGTTCCCGGGCAGCGGCGCTGGCGCCTGCAGATCGGCCGGCGCAAGTTTGGACAGGATCCAGCCGGGCAGGGGCGGGTCATCACTGTAGCCGCAGGAAACCCCGAGATTGCCCGGATCGAATATCTTCACGAAACCGGGCGTACTGAAATCGTCGACATAGACGATGCCACAGTAATCCTCTTGGTGCTCGCGGCGTAACAGTACATCGATCTCGTCGATAAACCGGTGCAATGCCTCGGCAGTGGAAATCTCGTCGGGTGGCGCCTCACCGATGGCATAGATATACCAGCCGTTAGCCGCATCCTTTTTCAGGTTCGCCCATAACTCGTCGAGCTGATGCCAGCGCAGCACCCCGGAGAAGCTGCCCCGGAATGCAACCATGAAGTCCTCTTGCGCATCACCCATCATTGACCTCTCACACTGTCTATCCAGTCCTCCAGCCGGGCAGCCTCACGCCTGAGAAAACCCGCGTCCTTGTAGACCGCACCGAGCAACGCAGCACCCTGCATCACGGCCAGCAGGTGCAGCGCATGTTCATCCGCCCTTTCGCCACACCCCATCAGCCTGAACTGCCGACTCAGCCACGTCCTGAACAGCTCGAACATGGCCGCCGCCCGTGACTGCAGGGCCAGCCGGGTCTTGGCCAGTTCCAGGTTGAGTGACCCCATTGGACAGCCGTAGCGCAACATATCCTGTTCCTCGTTGAGCAGGATCTTTACATAGCGCTTCAAACGCCCGGCCGGGCGCTCGATGCTGTCGTCCCACTCCTGCAGCATGCCCTCGATCGACAGCAGGCGGAACTCGATGACGGCTTCCAGGATCTGGTCCTTGGATCTGAAATGGTAATAGAAATTCCCGCGCGGTATGCCGGCTGCAGCGGCAATATCGGAAAACGAGGTCTGGTTATAGCCACGCTGATAGAACAGCGTATTGGCAGCCTCGACGATCTGCTGCCGGATACGTTGCCCTTTGCTCGTTGTAGCTGCCACCTTCCATCACCCCGTTCCGCAGACCATTCATTCTACCCCGTTTATCAGCCGCGGGCAGGCCCCTGGCGGCGCGGCGCCAGCCGCATGCGGTTCATTGCCGTCACCGCGGCACGCGGCATGAAGCGCATACCGGACACCATCGCCCGGTCGACCAGACCATCGACCCGCCCCGCAGAATAAAAACTTTTAAGTCAACAAGTTATGGCACTTTCGGCTTGACAGGCATGGGCGGACGCCGTACATTCGGTCTCTGCCCGATAGACGGTCAATACCCCATGAACCAGTCACTGTTGCTGTTCGTGCTCTTCTCCACGCTGTTGCATGGCGCCCTGCTGTTGTCCGGCGACAATACAGCACGCGCGCCCCAAATCGGCGGGCAGCAGCGCGCCCTGCAGGTTCGGGTAGCGGCGCCGGCGCCACGAGAACCTGTCGCACACAGGCCGCAACAGGCGTTGACGACGCCCGCGGAACAGGTACGAGCGGCACTACCTGCCCGCGCGCCGGTCCACGCCGCGCCTGCAGCACGGATACATACTGCTGCCCTGGAAACGGTGGAAATGAACAGCGGACCGGCGGTGCACGAAGCCGAATCCGCAGCGCAGACCCCTCCACGGGTTGCGGTCAGTCGGGCTGTCAGTCAGCGCATCAGCGAGGCGCTCAGACGACGGCTGGCACAACACTTCCATTACCCCCGGCTGGCACGGCGGCACGGCTGGGAGGGACGTGTCACCCTGTCACTGCGGGTGGAAGGGAACGGGCAGCTGAGCAACCTGCGCATAGTGCGCACCTCCGGCTACCAGGTGCTGGACAGATCGGCGCTGGAATCGGTACGCAGGATCAAGTCCCTTCCCGAGGCATCCGGCTGGCTGCACGGCGACGGCCTCAACCTGCAGATCCCGGTTCAGTACCGGCTGGTCGACAGCTGATCTCCCGACCGTGGGCCATCGCCTGTCAAAGATCTATACGCGCACCGGCGACCGGGGTGAAACGGGACTGGGCGACGGGGCGCGGGTCGCCAAGGACGACCCGCGCATCGAGGCCATCGGAACGGTCGACGAACTCAACAGTGTCATCGGCGTAGTGCTGACCCGCCCGCTGCCCGACAGCTTCAGGGCCACCCTGACCGACATCCAGCACCGGCTGTTCGATCTCGGCGGCGAACTGTCTCTGCCGGACCGCAGCCTGCTGGCCGACCACCACGTGCAGGCACTGGAGGCGCGGCTCGATGCCATCAACGAAAAGCTTGACCCCCTGAAAGACTTCATCCTGCCCGGCGGCAGCGAAGCCGCCGCCTTCTGTCACCTGGCGCGCGCCGTGTGCCGCCGCGCCGAACGGCGCGCCGTCAGCCTGGCGCGTGCGGCTGATGTGAACCCTGCCGGCATCCGCTACCTCAATCGCCTGTCCGACCTGCTGTTCGTAATGGCACGGGCGCTGAACCGGGAAGCGGGACCGGGCGACGTGCTGTGGCAGACCGATGCGCCGCCGAACGGCTGTTGAGACCCGATCCGGCTTCACCTCCTCAAGACCGGACCATGGCCTGCAAGGGTGGGCGGTGCTGGCGGTGGGGCTTGCTTCGTTCACCGTTCTGCTTCTATAGGGTCCGCAGCCGCCGTACCGGCTTTCACCCGTAGGGTGGCGGTGAGCGAAGCGAACCCCACCATGACCGGGTCCCGCTGTATGCAGTTCAAAGATGACTCCGCACACGGTCAAGCTTTTCACACAGTTCGCGCGCCGCCTCGACCGCTCTCGGCGTCTGCCGCTCCATGGCCCCGGCCGGCACTGTCAGCAGGTGACCGAGCCGCACCGCCTTCAACTGCGTCCAGCGCCGCCAGTGCGCCTGCCAGCCGCTTCCCTTGCCGGCCCCGTTACCTGCCCAGCGCCCGGCGATGATGGCATCGGGGTCGGCGGCGATGACCGCCTCGACACCGACCGTCGGCGCCAGTTCGTCCAGACCGGCAAAGATGTTTTCGCCCCCGCAAAGACTCAGCCAGGCGCTGATCATGT
>Ga0256830_1000727_pt1 | contig 24720 bp, 20 predicted proteins | sample 128326metaG_FD_190537 | JGI IMG/M metagenome (GOLD analysis project Ga0256830, IMG submission 190537) | Hydrothermal vent microbial communities from Lau Basin, Pacific Ocean - 128-326 | ecosystem: Environmental > Aquatic > Marine > Hydrothermal vents | place: Pacific Ocean: Lau Basin | collected... | reverse complement strand
CGACCACTTCAAATGCATTTGACCTTCAGGTCGGAGGTGGTGTCAGTCGCTCCAGTTTTCGAGGATCGAGCAGAATCGCGTGAGGAAGGTATTGGCCATGAAGCCATCGAGGACGCGGTGGTCGACGGTTAGGGTGACGTAGGCCATGGGCCGAATCTGCAACGCGTCCTGTCCGTCGCTCGCGACGACGATGACCCGCTTTTGCAGCTTGCCGATGCCGAGGATGGCCGATTGCGGCTGATTGATGATCGGCGTGGCGATCAGGCTTCCGCTGACACCGTGGTTGGTGATCGTCATCGTCCCGCCGCGCACATCGCGCGGGGAGAGCTTCTTGGATCGGGCGCGCGTGGTCAGATCATTGAGACGATCAGCGATCCCCGTCAATGTCATCTCCTGCGCTTGGTGCAGGACAGGAACGATCAGCCCGTCTTTGCCGAGGGAGGTGGCGATTCCGATGTTGAAGTCGGAGATGATCTCGAGCGCATCGTCGTGCCAACGGCTGTTGACCTCGGGGACCTCGTGAATGGCCAATACCAGTGCACGGACGAAGTAAGCCGTTAGCGTCAAGGGGGTTCCGCGTGTCGCCATGGCTTCGCGGTGTCGTGCGCGGTGAGCGATGACTCGTGAAAGGTCGACTTCGAAAACGGCGGTGACGTGCGGGGCCGTTTCGAGCATGCTGCGCACCATGTGAGAAGCGATGTCTCGGCGCATTTGCGTATGAGGCACCATGCGACACTCACTCGTTTCGATCGGGCGCGACTTGGTTCGATGTGAAGAACCGACCCCTTGCAGGTGAGCTAGCACATCTTCGTGGGTGATACGACCGCCGCGGCCGCTGCCGTCGATAGTGTTGACGTCGATGCCGTTTTGGTCGACGAGTCGCCGTACTGCCGGGCTGAGGCATCGCGGAGGCTCTACCGAGGCGGCCTCGGGGACAAGCCGGTGCGATGAGTGAGCCGGAGGTTCAGCCTCGCGCCGTCCCACTTTCTCCGCCGGTTGGATGGTGCCGAGCACGTCGCCGGCAGAAACGGGTTGCTGTTCTACCTTCAAGATTTCGAAAAGTACGCCATCGGCTGGCGAGGGGACTTCGATCGTCACCTTATCGGTGCTTATCTCGAGCAAGGGTTCATTCTTGCTGACGGCATCGCCGGCCTTCTTGAACCAGCAACCGATGACCGATTCGGTCCCCTCCTGCTCCGCATCGGGCATCGTGATTTCGATGATTTCGGGCATCGTTTCTCTCTATGTTTTGCCTGAGTCGAGTGTTCCGGTCAGAACTCCAACTGGCTATTCATCATTTCGGCGATACCTTCGACGGATGGAAGGGTGCTGGCCATCAATTCGACATTGTAGGGGATCGGAATGTCGGGAACGCAGAGTCGTTCGATCGGGGCGTCGAGATCGAAAAATGCCTCGCTCGTCAGTGTCGCCGCAATCTCGGCCCCGAAACCCGCCGTCTTGCCGTCTTCATGAACGATCATGCAGCGCTTGGTCTTGGCCAGCGATTGGAGCACCGTTTCGCTGTCCCAGGGGACGATGGTCCGCAGGTCGATGATTTCGATCTGGTCGGAAACGTTCTGCGCGGCCTTCTCGCAGCGTTCGACCATCGCGCCCCAAGTGACGACGGTCAACTTCGTTCCGGTCTGCGTAATCTTGGCCTTGCCGAAAGGCAAGAGGAAGGCATCACCGGGATAGGGACGTCTCGCCCAGGGAGCGTCATAGAGATGCCGATGCTCGAAGAAGATCGTCGGATTGCTCGATCGCATTGCTGCGCGAAGAAGCCCGACGGCGTCCTCGGCATTCGACGGGAAGGCCACTTGCCAACCCGGCTGGTGCGCCCACACGACTTCTCCCGACACGCTGTGCCAAGGATCTCCGCACTTGGCGAATCCGCCCGGCATACGGACGACCATGGGGGCCGCCATGCGGTTGGCGGTTCGCCAGCGAATCGTGCCGCAGTTGTTGAGGTGCTCGGTGGCGGGATCGGCATACTTGCGGAATTGAATCTCCGGCACCGGCATCAATCCAGCCAGAGCCATGCCGACGGCTCGGCCGATGATTCCTTCTTCCGAGAGGCTCGTATCGAAGACCCGCCGGTCACCGAACTCTGATTGCAAACCCATCGTCGCGGCATGCACGCCGCCTTTGGGGCCGACGTCTTCGCCGAAAATCAGTACCCTTGGATTCGTGCGCAATTCGTATTCCAAGGTGCGACGAATGGCGGTGAGCATATTGATGCGCGTGGGCTCCGGGTTGGGACAGGTGGACGATTCGGGGAAGGTCCAGCCGCTCGGGACGAGACCGCCGAGTTCTTGGTATTCGGGGCGATCATCCGGACCGTTTTCGAGAAAGACGTGGCGGGAAACCGCCGATGGGTCGGGTTCCGGTCGTGCTTGGGCTTTGCGCAGGGACTCTTCGACCTCGTTGCGTGTCTCCTCTTCGAGAACTTTCCACTCTCGCTCGGAAAACATCGCCGGCACGAGGTACTCCCTAAGGCGCGGCAATGGGTCTGATTTCTTCTCCAAGTCGATGAAGGAGGCATCCTTGTAGGCCTGTGTATCTTGACCGGAGTGGCCGCAAAGGCGAGGTACGCGCAGGCGTAAGAGAACCGGTTTACGCCCGCTGCGAACACGTTTCACAGCGCTGCAGATCAGGTGGGCGGCATCTGCCGGGTCGGCTCCATCGCCGTCGAACACTTCGAGACCGGAAAAGGATGCAAGGTTCGCCGCGATATTTTCGCCGGGTGTCTGGAAAGAAGAGGGAACGGAAATCCCATACGCGTTGTCTTCGATGAAGAAGAGCATCGGCAATTTTTGCGTCGTGGCGATGGTCAATGCGGACCAGAACCCATTCGTGGCGCAGGCGGCGTCTCCCGCAAGAACCGCGGCGATGGCTCCGGCGTGAGCATCGCTGCCGAGCTGTTCTTGATGATAGACGATGGATTGAGCCCAGCCGGCTGCCGGAGTGAACTGCGATCCGACATCGCCGGCCATCGGCAGAACTGTGGCGCCCCCTCGGGACGGGAGGTTGCAGACGACACCGATGTCGCGTCCGTTGCTGAAACCACCCGACCGAGCCATCGAGCCTGCAAAGCCGTCTTCACTCGTCAGGCCAAGCGCCAAGAGCAGCGGTCGCGAACGGTAGTATGCGCCGACGCCGTCGTGGGGATGGTTCAGCAACGTTCCAAGCAAGACCTGCGCAAGATCGTGACCGCGGGCGGAAAACTGGTAGAGGACTTTGCGTTCGGGTACGAGGCGCGTTTCTTCGATCTCGTCCATTGCGCGCGATGTCAGTATCAGCGAAGCGACGCGTGTCCAGTCGTAGCACGGGTCGATACCTCGATCTTGTTTCGTATCCTCTTGTTGCATCAGGGTGCCTCGATTCCGGTATCCATGCCGTGTTCGTTCACGCTCCGAATCTATGAGCATCCCGCATCTCTCGCAGGCGGATCCCACTCCGCGAGTCGCCAACGAACCGAAACGGCCGGGGGATCATGTCTATTACAAACTAATTATTCCGCAGGGGCGCATGGCCAAGCGGTGGCAAATTACGGATCGCAATAGAGGCGAGATTCTACACGACCGATCGCAGCCTTTCCTTCGAAGGCCTTACCGCCGAAAACTCGCCACCGAGAGGTCTCGGCTCGTCATCGTCGACCGCGCAGGCAGCAAAGGGTGATTCGGCTGCGAGTTCGTGCCCGCTCCTATCGCGCGGGCTCCTAGATGGAGCATAATCCTGCACGAATCGCCGTTGGATCACTCGAGTGTCTCGGCGGTTCCCTGCCAAACGGGTGTGGGAGATGCGATGATCGAAAAAGATGTCGTCATTGTCGGTGGAGGCCTCGTTGGCTCGCTCTTGGCGACCATGCTCGCAAAGCGCGGACACGAGGTGACGGTTTTCGAGCGCCGCTCCGGCCGGAGCGGTGCGGGGAAAAGTGCCGGGCGGTCCATCAATCTCGTCGTGACCCGACGTGGTCTCGAAGCGCTCAGACTCGTCGGTCTCGATCGGCCCGTTCTCGATCTGACCGTAAGTGTGCGTGGACGCATGATGCATTCGTCGTCGGGCGATCTCAGCTATCAGCCCTATGGACGAGATGAGAGCGAATGCAACTATTCCATTTCCCGCTCCGGATTGAACGCCTTCCTCGTGGATCGTGCGAGGGAGGAAGGAGCCGATTTCGTCTTCGACCACGAACTCACGGGCGGAGATCCGGAGACTGGAATTCTTCACTTCAAGGATTGCTCGAGCGGAGCTTCGGTCGAGGTCAAGGCAGGCGTCGTCTTCGGTACCGACGGCGCGTTTTCCGCTCTACGAGCGTCTTTTCGAAAATACGCGGGCTTTGAAGACTCGATCGAGTGGCTCGAGCACGGCTACAAAGAGTTTCTGATTCCACCGGGCCCCAACGGCGAGTTTCAGCTCGAGAAGAATGCGCTTCACATATGGCCTCGCGGTGAATTCATGCTGATGGCTTTACCCAATCTCGATGCCTCGTTTACCGGGACCTTCTATCTTCGCAACGAAGGTGATCCCTCATTCGAGTCGCTCGGCGGTACGGCCACGCAGGCCCCTAGCGAGGTTCGCCGGCTGTTCGAACGAAACTTTCCGGATTTCGTTTCCTTGGTTCCCGACTTCGAAGATCAGTTTTTCGCTAACCCCACAGGTACGCTTGGTACGGTGCGATGCTATCCGTGGCATTGCGGCTCTCGTTTCCTGCTGCTCGGGGATGCGGCGCATGCCGTCGTTCCCTTCTTCGGCCAGGGGATGAACACCGGTTTCGAAGATTGCACGCTGCTCATACGCCTTCTTGAAGAGAACGGCGAGGGTGAGTGGGGGGATGTCTTCCGCGATCTCAGCGAACGGCGCAAGCGTCACGCCGATGCCATTGCCGCGATGGCGATTGAGAATTTTTCAGAAATGCGAGAGAAAGTCGGCGACAAGACCTTTCTTCTCCGCAAAGCCGTAGAGCACCGTCTCGAAGAAGTCATGCCCGAGATCTATCGCTCGCGCTATTCGATGGTGATGTTTTCCTCGATCCCTTTCGCCGATGCGCAAGACGTGGGAGCAATCCAAGACGAGATCATTGCCACGATCTGTGCAGGTATCGATTCCGCCGAGGATGTCGATCTCCAAAATGCCCGTGTTCTGATCGAGAACCGTCTCTCGCCCTTCCTGCGCTCGCGGAACATCTCCCTCGACTACTAGTCGACCGGCTGTTCAATCGCATCGTCTAGGGGGCGATTCGCTGCGTCGTCGTCGGGACAAGAGCCTATTTGCGGGTCATGCCGCGGGTGAAGATCTTGCCGCTGATGATCTTGTGAGCGGGCTTGCCGCGGATCATGCGTAGTCGAGCGAATTCTTGGCCGCAACCGGGACAGCGAAGATCGCCCGCGGTGCGATCTTCAGTGATGCGCTCGACGAAGCACTTGACCAAGCCGCCGGAGCCGGCCTTTAGATAGCGGTAGAGCAGCGTGCGGCACTTGAGGCAGTGGATCGCGATATTCCGCCTAGATACCTTGGGGGGCTTCGGCACGATAGCGTCAGTCGGCTAGTCGCCGCAGCACCGCGAAGATCCACACTGCGATCGTGATCCCGGTGGCGATCAGCACCGTGCCGGCGATCCACGCGATCGCATCGTACGGTGCCATGATGGTCAACACACCGGCCACGACGGAAGCCATGTGCAGCCGGAATCCGATCCGAGTCGGTGTTTCGGGAAGGATGGACCGCATCGAGGGTATGGGCTTGATTCCGGCGTCGGGCGCAAAGCGATGGAACCAGACGAGGAAAGGCAAGATGCGCGTCAGCATTCCGTGGACGATCAATCCCGCCCAGCCCCAGATCACGAGCCAGCCGACGAGAAGGATGGCGCGAGAAGATGAAGTCAACCAAGCCCAAGCACTCAGCGGCAGAATCGATGCCGAGATCAGCAGGCCGACACGCCAGAAGCTCAAAGAGATATCCGCCCGGGCGCGTCGCCTATTGCGGATCATTTTCCAGGTCAGTGCAGGGTGCAGAGCAAAGACACCGAGTCCGGCGGGAAGGGCGGACAGTGCGATCCATTTCGTCGAAGAAGCCATCAGCGATGCCGGTACCCCTAGCATCGTCACCAGAAGCGAGAGCAGAAGAAGGCGGCGTGCCCAGGAGGGGAAGTCCCCGGTCAGATAGAACATCGGTACGACTTGCCACGAGACGGAAACCAGCAGCCCGCCGACCCAGACGACCAGGGCGAGAATCGCGTGAGCGAAGATCCAAGACACGCGGTCGGCCGGAAAACGACCCGTCCAGTAGGCGAAGGCCATGCGCAAACCGAGGAGAGTGACGAGCGCGAATGCGGCGACTGCGAGGCTCATGCCGATGGCGGAGGCGTTTCTTGCCGGGGCCCTCGCAAGCGCCCATCCGGTTGGGAACGCAAAGAGCGTCGCTGCCGCAATCAGCAAGAAGAAGGCCGCTTCCGCCGGAAGTTTCGAGAGCGTCGAAAGCGAAAACACCAAGGCCCCGCATCCGAGCACCCAGAAGAGGTGAACGGCGTGAGCGAGGCGGATGCATGGGATGGCAGAACCGGCGAGAACCGGGGTCATCTGATAGAGGGCCCCCAACATCGCAGAACCCAAAAGACCAAGTGTGCCGATATGCGTCGCCGCGATGGTCTGAGGTGCCCAATGCGTGTCGAAGAGTCTGCCTCCGTGCCAGAGAAGAAACGATCCCATGGCGATGAATGCGAGAGGGACGATGGCAAAAAAGCTTGCGGGAATCGATATCGGAGGGGCTTGGTCGAGGCTGAGCCCTGCGGTATCGCTGATCATGGGGCGATCCAAAGAACGGAGGATCTGTCGCTGGTTTCGAGAATTCGGAAGAGTAGCCCGCGTTCACGCAAGAGTGGCTCGAGCGCGCGCGGGTATCGCGGAAGTCGAGCGACGTACGGCCTCTGAACGGCACTTTCTTCAAGGACGGCTTGCAAAGGTTCGGGACTTTCCAGTTCTCGGAGATCGCGGACGGCACTCAGACCGTCGACGACGACGATCAAGGACCACGAGCCGTCGGAGAGTCGAGCCGCATCCAAGACGTGTCCTTTGGCTTCAAGCAGTCGGACCAGTGGGCGCGGTTCGAAGGGTGCGGCGACGTGCAGCGCTGCTCCAGGTGCCAGTGTTTTCAGAATATCGAGGATCACTCCGAGCGGATCGACCCCCGCGTCGAGATGGGGGCGAACGTCGATCTCCCGGAACTCGACATCGACTCCACAAGATCGCTTCTTGCCGGTTTGCCCTTCGCGTCGGCTCGCCGGAGCATCGCGATCGATTTCCTTCGCGTCGCTCGCATCATCACGCCACACCCCTGCGTTCCAGATGGCTAGAACACGGTCCGCTCGCGCGCGGAGCCCTGTGGGGCGACCGGTTCTGCGCCACTCGAGGACCAGTCCCTGGATCATGCCGATGAAGAGTGTGGCGGCGGCTTGGGTGTCGACCGAGCGCAGGGCGCCCGCATCGCGTCCTTGCTCGAGCCAGTGAACCAGAAGTTGGTTTTGCATGGATATCATGCGATTGAGCGCCGCCCGAAGTTTCGGGAAGTCTTCAGTCCCGTCGGCGAAGAGAAGCCGTGGCAGTCCGGGGTAGGTTTCTGCGAAATCGAGCAGAGTGCCGGCAAGAGCGGCGATACCGCGCTTCGGCTCGGCCAAGCACTGCGAGTGCTGAGACAGTTCGTCAGCGAGTGTTTCCCTCGCATGATCGACGGCAGCGACCAGAATGTCTTCGCGGCTGCGGAAGTGGCGGAAAATCGCCGGCTGAGTGATCCCGAGTTCTCTAGCTAGCGCACGCGTCCCGAGCTTCGGCAGAGGTGTCTCCGCTAGCAGGCGCAGCGCGGCTTCGGCGATCTGTTGCTTGCGGCGCGGGGAATCGAGTCGTCGCGAGGACATGAAGAGCAAGTTATCATGTGATAACTTAGGTGCAACACGGGGGAGATGACTCGCTCCGGAATATCTGAAGCAGCGAGGAAGGGGTTCCAGAATGAGCGCTAAACCAAGCGATGCAAAGGGGTTGAAGGATTACTTTACGAAGGACCACCGCGAATGCGACTCCGAGTGGGCCGCCTTGGAAGCGGCAGCAGATGCTGGGGATACCGCCCAGGTCGAGCAGTGTTGGGCGGAGTTCGAACGCTGCATGCAGCGCCACTTCGAGATGGAAGAATCGGTGCTCTTTCCGGCAATCGAAGAAGCGACCGGAATGATGGGAGGACCGACCTTCGTCATGCGCTCCGAGCATCAGCAGATGCGCGGCGTCATGGAGCAAATGGCCGCCGCCGTGCGGAGTGGCGATATCTCCGAGTTGCTCGGCCACGGCGACACTCTGCTGATGCTGATCCAGCAGCACAACGTCAAGGAAGAGAACATCCTCTACCCCATGGGCGAAAATGCGCTAGCCGCCGGTTGGGACGAGATGGCCAAGAAGCTCGAAAACGACTTCTGACCCTCAGCACGGAGCCTGCGTTGCCCGCACGGTCGAAGCGGGCTCGGGTTCTCACCCGCAATCTCCCGCCAAGGTCACCGCGCAGAGGTCGATCGCGGGCCGGGACTCACTTGCTCTAATGCACCGACTCGCCGTGATGATCGGGTCCGCATCCTTTTCGTCGTAGGGTAGAATGGGCATTCGTTCGGGAGCCGCGTCTCGACTGAGGCGCCGGCCCGGAGAGGCTCTTCCGAGCCGATTCCGCTTTCTCGACTACGGTTGGCCCGGTTTGTTCATGCTATTCATGGATGGCCCGGGTCCGGAGACTCCATTGTGAGCGAAGCACTCGTAATCTATCGTGTGGTCGATTCCATCGCCGAGATGACTCTCAATCGACCCGACGTTCTGAACAGTTTTACCCGCCCGATGGCCCGTCGTTTTCAAGAGGTCCTAGCCGATGCGGCGGCCGACGATGACGTGCGGGCTTTGCTCGTCACGGGTGCGGGAAGAGGGTTTTGCGCCGGGCAAGATCTCGCAGAAGCGATCCCGCCCGATGGTAGCGAACCTCCACCGATCCAGTCCATCGTTCGGGAGAGCTACAACCCCATCGTTCGCGCACTGCGCACGATCGAAAAACCCGTCGTCGCAGCGGTGAACGGAGTCGCTGCGGGCGCGGGTGCAAACATCGCACTCGCCTGCGATTTCGTCCTCGCGGCCGAGAGCGCAGCTTTCATTCAGTCTTTTTCCAAGTTGGGTCTCGTTCCCGACAGCGGTGGGACTTTGACCTTGCCCCGATTGGTGGGAACGGCGCGCGCCACGGCGATGATGATGTTGGCAGAGAAGGTGAGCGCGAAGGAGGCGGCGGCGCTCGGCATGATCTATCGCGCGGTCGGCGATGAGGAATTGATGGGCGAGGCCCGCTCCCTGTGTGCGCGTCTCGCAGAACTGCCGACGCGCGGCTTAGGGTTGACGAAGAAGGCTCTCAACGCGGCGATGAGCAACGACCTCGACGCTCAGCTCGACCTAGAAGAGGAGTTGCAGAGGCTCGCCGGTTGTACCGAAGACTATCAGGAAGGGGTGCAGGCCTTCCTAGAAAAGCGAAGGCCTTCCTACAAAGGGCGGTAGGCACGTTCCCGCTTTCTCGTAAGGACTCGATATGCTCGACAAGCAGTCCATCATTGGAGTGGTGGGTGCCGGGACCATGGGCCGTGGTATCGCCCAGGTTGCCGCACAAGCCGGTCACAGGGTCGTGTTGAGGGATCTCGACCCGGCGGCGGTGGAATCCGCTCGTATTCAACTCGAGAAAGTTCTCGCGCGACTCGAAGAAAAGGGCCGCCTTGCCGCGGGTGAAGCGCGGTCCGTGCTCGGACGCATCGAGCTGAGCGGAGACCTCGACGCATTGTCGCCATGCGAGATGGTGGTCGAGGCCGTCGTCGAGCAGATCGACCTGAAAAAGAGCGTCTTTCAAGAATTGGAAGAGATCTGCAGCGAGCAGGCCGTTCTCGCGAGCAACACGTCGTCCCTTTCGATAGCAGCGATTTCTTCAGCTTGCGCGAAACCGGAACGAGTGATCGGTCTTCACTTCTTCAATCCTGCGCCCCTGCTTCCGTTGGTCGAAGTCGTGCCCGGTATCGGGACGGATCTGGAAATTACGGAATCTTGTCGGTCGATGATGGGTGCGTGGGGCAAGACGCCCGTGATCGCCAAGGATACCCCGGGGTTCATCGTCAACCGCGTTGCCCGGCCGTTCTACGGCGAGGCTCTCAGAATCTTCGAAGAAGGTATCGCCGATCCGGCGACGATCGATTGGGCGATGCGAGAGCTTGGCGGTTTTCGCATGGGGCCGTTCGAATTGATGGACCTGATCGGTCATGACATCAACTACGAGGTTTCTTGCTCGGTTTTCGAGGCGTTCTACTACGATCCGCGTTTCAAGCCGTCCTTTACCCAGAAGCGGTTGGTGGAAGCCGGTCGACTCGGGCGCAAGACGGGTCGGGGCGTCTACGACTATCGCGAAGGAGCGGTCAAGCCCTCCCCGAACACCAATCGAGACAAGGGCGAGAAGATCCTCATACGCATTCTCGCCATGTTGATCAACGAAGCGGCAGATGCCGTTTTCATGAACGTCGCGACCGCAAACGATGTCGACTTGGCGATGACCTGCGGCGTGAACTATCCGAAGGGCTTGCTGGCTTGGGCCGACGAACTCGGTCCCGCTTGCATTTTCGAAACGCTGCGTTCGCTTCAAGAGGAGTACGGAGAGGATCGCTATCGACCGAATCCGCTGCTACGAAGAATCGCTTTGAGCGGGGCCCGGTTTCATGATCCGAAGGAGCGACGATGACGGAGCAAGAGCGTGCCGAGTCGGTCGTGGCGGGGATGCTGGAAAAAGACGAGTTCACGCGCTGGCTCGGTGCCGAGGTTCTCGATGTCGCGCCCGGCCGGGCCACATTGCGCATGAAGGTGCGTCCGGAGATGCTCAATGGCTTCGGCGTATGCCACGGAGGAGTGGTTTTCTCGCTAGCCGACAGTGCCTTGGCTTTTGCGTGCAATTCCTCGGGCAAGGTGACGGTCAGCATCGAAAACTCGATCTCATATCCCGTGTCCACGCGAGATTCGGACGTCTTGACGGCAAGCGCCGAAGAAGAGGGCGGCGGTCGTCGAATTTCCTTTTTTTCGGTTACGGTGCGTCGCTCGGATGGCTTGAAGGTCGCCCTGTTCCGCGGCACGGTCTATCGCACGGACAAAGCGCATCCCCTGCGCTGACCCGCGAACGCGTGCCGGCTGGAGAGGAAGAGGAAGATGGCAAAATCACCAAGCAAAGAAGCCTATATCGTCGATGGCGTGCGTACGGCGGTCGGCAAGCTCGGGGGGGCGCTTTCGGGAATGCGCGCGGACGACCTCGCAGCATGGCCCATTCGGGCGCTCTTGAACCGCCACCCCTCGCTGGATCCGTCGCTGGTGGATGACGTCATACTCGGTTGCGCGAATCAAGCCGGTGAAGACAACCGCAACGTTGCGCGCATGGCGCTGTTGCTTGCGGGTATGCCATACAGCGTTCCGGGAGAGACGGTCAATCGCTTGTGTGCCTCCGGCCTTTCAGCAGTCGTTCACGCTGCGCGCGCGATCCGCATGGCCGATGGAGAGATTTTCATTGCAGGCGGTGTCGAGCACATGACGCGCGCACCCTATGTGCTTTCAAAGTGCGCATCCGCCTTTGGGCGAGACGCGAAACTCTACGATACCAGCATCGGTTGGCGCTTCGTCAATCCGGAAATGGAGCGGTGCTACGGCGTGGAGGGAATGGGCGAGACGGCGGAGAATCTCGCCGAAGCCTACGAGATCTCTCGCGAGCGGCAGGACCGTTTCGCGGCGAGCTCGCAGCGAAAAGCGGCGGTCGCGAGGGAAAGCGGGCGACTCGGTGACGAGATCGTTCCGGTGGAAATACCGCGCAGAAAAAAAGATCCGTTGCGCGTCACGGAAGATGAGTTCTTGCGCCCGGATACGACGATCGAGAAACTCGCCTCCCTGCGGGCTGCATTCCGTGGGGGAGGGAGCGTGACCGCGGGCAACTCATCGGGCATCAACGATGGGGCATGTGCGCTCTTGCTGGCCTCGGAAGACGCGGTGGCGAAGCATGGTTTTCGCGCTCGCGCGCGCATCGTCTCGTCGGCGGTGGTAGGAGTCGAGCCGCGCATCATGGGCATCGGACCGGTGGCGGCGACGAGAAAGGCGCTTCGACGCGCTGGAATCGGTCTCGACGACCTTTCGGTCATCGAAGTCAATGAGGCGTTCGCGGCGCAGAGCCTGGCCTGTCTTGGTGAACTCGGCTTGGAGGACGATGATCGTCGAATCAACCCGAACGGCGGGGCCATTGCAATCGGTCATCCCCTCGGCATGTCCGGTGCTCGGCTCGTATTGACGGCCATGCACGAACTCGAGCGCTGTGAAGGACGCTACGCACTGTGTACGATGTGCGTGGGCGTAGGACAGGGAATGGCGGCCGTCATCGAGCGGGTTTGAAGCTTCGAGACCTAGAAGCGGCCCGCCGTCAGAGCGAGGGGCGTCGAGGGTCGCAGTCGTTGCGAAAGCCGCAACTTCGAGCCCTGCAACCGCGACCGATGATCGCCGGACCATGAGGAAAGGAACGAAGAAGGTGAGTCATATTTTCGAGTTCGAGGGATTTCGCCCGGTCATCCACGAGACGGCGTTCGTGCACCCGCAGGCGGTGATCATTGGGAATGTGGTCATCGGGAGAAACGTGTACATTGGGCCAAGTGCTACGCTGCGGGGAGATTTCGGTGGTATTGAGATCGCCGATGGGTGCAATGTTCAGGAAAGCTGTACGGTTCACATGTTTCCAGGGAAAGTCGTCGTCTTGGAAGAGGGCGCGCACATCGGCCACGGCGCCATCATTCACGGAAGCCGTATCGGCAGAAACTCGATGGTGGGGATGAATTCGGTCGTGATGGACGATGTCGTGCTTGGTGAGGAATGCGTCGTTGGTGCGCTTTGCTTCGTGCCGGCGGGAATGGAAATTCCTCCGAGAAAGGTCGTTGTCGGAAACCCTGCGAAAATACTCAAGGACGTAAGCGAGAAGATGGTCGCATGGAAAACGGAAGGAACGGCGATTTACCAGCAATTGCCCGCGCGCTGCCACGAGGCGCTACGAGCGTGCGAGCCGTTGCGGGAACTTCCTGCGGACAGAACGCAGCAAGAGGCGGGTTTTCAGACCTGGGATCAGCGCAAGAATGACAGGAGCGAAGGATGACGAAGCTCGAGAGTTGGGTGTTGGGCGAATGGGTACAAGGCGATTCCCCTGGTCGTGAGTTGTGTCATGCCGTAACTGGTGAGCCGGTCGCTGAAGTGTCCAGCACCGGGATCGATTTTCGGGCTGTCTTGGAATTCGGAAAGAAGCGCGGCGGTACTGCGTTGCGCGAAATGACCTTTCACCAACGCGCGCGTATGCTCAAAGCTCTCGCTCAGTACTTGATGTCACGCAAAGAGGAACTCTACGAGATCTCCGCAGCGACGGGTGCGACACGCAGCGATTCTTGGATCGACATCGAGGGAGGAATCGGCACGGTTTTTACGTATGCCAGCAAGGGGCGTCGAGAACTACCCGATACGCGCTTTCACGTCGACGGCTCGATGGAGGCTCTTTCCAAAGGCGGGACCTTCGTCGGACAACACGTCTGTGTCCCGCTCGAAGGTGTGGCATTGCATATCAATGCTTTCAACTTTCCTTGTTGGGGAATGCTCGAAAAAATGGCTCCGTCGATCCTAGCGGGTATGGCAACGGTGGTGAAACCGGCCACGGTGAGTGGGTTCCTGGCCAACCGTCTGGTGCAACTCATCGATGAGTCGGGATTGTTGCCGGTCGGCGCGCTGCAATTGATCAGTGGAGGGGTAGGCGATCTCTTCGATCACTTGACTTGCCAAGATGTGGTGACGTTTACCGGCTCCGCGAGTGTGGGCCGGAAGTTGCGGCGCCATCGCGCCATCGGCGAGCACTCGATTCGTTTCAACATGGAGGCTGATTCGCTCAATTGTTCGATTCTCGGCCCGGATGCGACGCCGGAAAGCGATGAGTTCGCGCTCTTCGTCAAAGAGGTCGTTCGCGAAATGACGGTAAAGGCCGGCCAGAAATGTACGGCGATACGGCGGATTCTCGTTCCCAAGGGGATGGAAGAAGACGTGATCGCTGCGCTGAAAAAGCGTCTGTCCCGCACGACGCTCGGCGATCCCTCAGTAAAAGGCGTGCGCATGGGACCGCTAGCGAGCCTCGGACAAGTCAGCGAAGTCAAAGAGCGGGTTGCAGCGCTTCGCGAAGCCGCGGAGGTCGTCCATGGTGACATGGAAAACTTCGAGATTGCAGGCGGCACGGCAGGGAAGGGTGCGTTCTGCCCGGCTCAGTTGCTCTACTGCGCGGATCCTCACGGCGCGGATGCGCCGCACGATATTGAAGCGTTTGGGCCTGTCAGCACGGTGATGCCCTACGACGGGCTCGACGACGCGATCGCATTGGCCAATCGCGGCCTCGGGAGTCTCTGCTCTTCTCTCTTTACGCTCGACAACGACGTTGCCAAGACACTTGCGTTGGGCGTTGCGCCTTATCATGGACGCATCTTGATCAACAACCGGCATTGCGCCGGTGAGTCGACCGGTCATGGATCTCCTCTGCCCCATCTCGTACACGGTGGCCCCGGGCGGGCCGGCGGAGGCGAAGAGCTAGGCGGTATGCGCGCGGTGATGCACTACATGCAACGTACGGCCTTGCAGGGTTCGCCGACTGTTCTGACGCATATCTGCGAAGACTGGATGAGGGGGGCGGATCGATATGAGGATCGAATCCATCCATTCCGCAAGACCTTCGATGAGTTGAAGATCGGCGATGCGCTCGTTACCCATCGCCGTACGATTACGGAGGCTGATGTCGTCAACTTCGGTTGCCTCAGCGGCGATCACTTTTACGCGCACTTCGACGAAATCGCCGCGCGCGAGTCCTTCTTTGAGCGTCGCGTAGCGCACGGCTACCTCGTTCTCGCCATTGCTGCGGGACTTTTCGTCGATCCGGCGCCCGGTCCGGTGATTGCCAACTACGGACTCGACAACCTGCGTTTTATCGAGCCCGTCTACATCAACGACACGATTCAAGTCAAGCTCACCTGCAAGCAGAAGACACGCAAGGATCCCATCCCCGATGAGAAGCCGCGGGGAGTCGTAGCCTGGGATGTGGAAATCACCAATCAAGACGACGTCGTCGTGGCGCTCTATACGATCTTGACTCTCGTCGAGGCCGATGAAGCGCCGGTGAGTGCTTGAGATGAGCAACGGCGGTGACGATGACATGCTCGCCCGGATCCATCTGCTTCGAGGTGTGCTGAAGGCTCAGCGTCGGTCGCATGCGGGAACTCGAGTCGGAGTCGTGGGAGGGTCGGCCGGAGTCGAGGACTTCGCGCGCAAACTCAAGTCTCACGGCTTTGTTCCATCATTCCTGGTTTGTGATACGGAGTGCGTTCATCGACTTGCACGACTCGACTTGAAGGTGTGGATCGAAGAGGAAAAGCTCTCTTTCCTGGCACGCCCAATGGATCTTCTGGTGGTTCTCGAGGACAGGGGTGTTCTCTCGGCCGTGGCGATCGATACGATTCGCGCGAACGCGTCCTTCTCGCTGGTGGTCGACTTCGCAAATGATTCGCCCATGACTTCCGATGAGCCCGCCGTGCACACGCGAGCCGGGAAGACTTGGTTCTCGCCTGGGTGTCTTGAAGAAGCGAGGCGAATCCGGGATGAGGGGGAAGAAGAGTCTTGGACGCAGCGGTTGGAGTCGTGGGCCGGTGCGCAGGTGAGCATGGGCAAAAGTCGAGATTCCAGGTTCTAGGTCTCGAAGCGAGGAAACGAAATGGAACTTTCCGCATTGACGGCACTTTCACCTGTGGATGGGCGTTATGGAAGGTCGCTCGACGATCTTCGTCCTCTCTTTAGCGAATTCGGAATGATGCGCTTCCGCGTCATGGTAGAACTGCGGTGGCTCGAGTCGCTGTCCGACAACGACGGCGTCGTGGAGGTCGCGCCGCTGAGCGGGGATGCGCGGGCTTTTCTGTCGAAAATGATTGACGGCTTTAGTGAAGCGGACGCACGGCGGATCAAAGAGATCGAGCGGACGACGAACCATGACGTCAAGGCGGTCGAGTATTTCCTCAAGGAAGGCGTTCAAGATCACCCTGAGCTATCTCTAGCGGCCGAGTTCATTCACTTCGCATGCACTTCAGAAGATATCAACAACCTCGCTCATGCGTTGATGCTGGAGAAAGGGCGTATCCATGTGCTGCTGCCGAAGATGGATCAATTGATCGACGCAATTCGAGCATTGGCTCATCGATTCGCGGAAATACCGATGCTGTCGAGGACACATGGACAACCGGCTTCGCCGACGACCATGGGCAAGGAGATGGCCAATGTCGTCCATCGCCTTTGTCGCCAACGCGAACGGTTCAAAGATGTGGAAGTCTTGGGGAAGATCAACGGCGCTGTGGGGAACTACAACGCTCATCTTGCAGCCTATCCGCAAGTCGATTGGCCGGCGCACTCGAAGGCATTCATCGAGTCGTTGGGATTGACATGGAATCCATGTACGATTCAGATCGAGCCGCACGACGGCTTGGCGGAATACTTTCACGCGCTCATGCGCTTCAATACGGTATTGATCGACTTCGCGCGGGATATATGGGGCTATGTGTCGTTGGGGTTTTTTCGACAAAAGACCAAGAGCGGGGAAATCGGGTCGTCAACGATGCCGCACAAGGTCAATCCCATCGATTTCGAGAATGCCGAAGGTAATTTGGGAGTCGCCAATGCGGTTTTCTCTCACTTGGCCGAGAAGCTCCCGATATCGCGCTGGCAACGCGATCTGAGTGATTCTACGGTTCTGCGAAACCTCGGTGTAGGAGTTGGGCATAGCGTGATCGCCTTCGGGTCCTGCCTGCGGGGTATGGACAAGCTCGAGATCGACGAGGATCGCCTTCGGGAAGATCTCGATGCCAATTGGGAAGTTCTCGCCGAGGCGGTACAAACCGTGATGCGGCGTTACGGCATTGCGAACCCCTACGAGAAACTGAAAGATCTGACTCGAGGGAAACACGTCGACGCGAAGGCGATGAAAGCCTTCGTCGCGAATCTCGACATTCCCGAGCCGGCGCGCCGTCGCCTCGAGACGCTCACGCCGGCCGACTATATCGGCAACGCCGCCGCGCAAGCGCGCAAGTGCTGAAACGGAGAGCTGCTACAAGTCCCCGTTCTTGAGTCTCGTGACGTAGCCGTGGTAGGCGCGCATGGCGACGGCGCCGAAGATCAACATGATCGGGATGTTGGCCCACAGCATCAGCCCGGTCCCCAAAGCGGTGATGTTGTCGAGTTGCGCGTCGGTGGAGATCAGGGCGGGAATGGTCGCGACGACGACCAAGACGCAGTAGATCAACTTGTAGGCTAGGACGGCGCCTTCTCCAAATAGATAGACGACGCCTTGCTCTCCGTAGTAGGACCACGAGATCATCGTCGAAATGGCGAAAAGCCAAGCGGCAAGCGTGACCAGCCACTTGCCTAGACCGTCGGTCGTTCGGTCGAAGGCCTTGGCGGTCAATGTCGCGCCGTTGTAATTCGAGAAAGCGCCTTGATGGACGATCTCCAGCGGTTTGGAAGAATCGATGACTTCCCAGTCGATGGCAAAAGGCGACGAAGTGTTAGACGGCGCTTCGATGACTTTTCCGGAGAGGCGGTGGTAAGGCATGCCGCTGTTCGGGTTGATCTCACCCGATACGATCGTAAACACGACTTTGCCGGCGAAGAGTTCCTCGCGCGGTGACGCGGCAATCGGCGTGTCCTCGATGCTCCACTTGCCGTCATCGACGGCGATGACACGAGCATCGGCGGAAAAGTCGATATCGGGCGCTCGATTCCAAACTCCGGTCGTCAGGATGACCAGCGAGGTCAAAGTGCAAACGACGATGGTATCGATGAAAGGTTCGAGGCCGGCGACGATGCCTTCGCGAACCGGTTCGTCGGTCTTGGCCGCGGAGTGGGCGATCGGAGAAGAACCTTGGCCCGCTTCGCTGGAGAAGAGCGCGCGTTTCATGCCCCAAAGCAGAGCGTAACCCGCGGTGCCTCCAACAAATGCTCCTGTCGCTTCAGACGGAAGGAACGCCTCGGTCACGATCAGGCGGAGCATCTCGGGAACGGATCCTAGGTTCATCAACACGACGTAGATCGCTGCAAGCAGATAGATCACGCACATGAAAGGAACGAGCGTACCGGCAACCCGCCCGATTCTCTTGATGCCTCCGATGATGACCATGCCGACGATCACACAGAGGATGATGCCGACCGCGATTTGTGGGATTCCGAAATAGGCGTGGCTGATATCAGCCACGTTCCACGCCTGAAACATGTTGCCGCCGGTGACGGCCGAGACCAGCAAAGTGACGACGAAGATTCCGCCGACGAGTTTACCGACGGGTGCGAGTCCCATGGCGGCAAAGCCCTTCTGGGCGACATACATCGGGCCGCCGTGCGGGTTTTCCGGCTCATCGGTATTGCGGTAGATCATCGAGAGGGTGACTTCGGTCGTCTTGAGGGCCATCCCGACGATGCCGATCATCCACATCCAAAAGACGGCTCCCGGACCACCTAGCGCAATGGCGACGGCAACGCCCCCGATATTGCCGAGTCCCACCGTCGCCGACAGTGCCGCGGAAAGGGCCTGGAAGTGATTGATGGCGCCCGGATCGTTCGGATCGTCGAATTTTCCGGCGGTGACGGCGACGCCGTGAGTCAGCGCGCGGTATTGGCAGAAGACGCTCCATATCGTAAACAGCACCCCCACGCCGAGCACGATGAAAAGCACGATGTTATGCCAAATGACGCTGTTGATAGCCCCCAGCGCATCGTTGAACAGCTCCATCATTCCTCCGGAAATTCTTCTTCCCGGACGGGTTCTCCCGTCTCCAGATCCGGCAGATCATGACCTGAAGCCGAACGGAATACAACAGGACCCGCTAGGACCCACTCGGAGAGTGGGGAGAGGTGAGGGATGTGTCGACTTCGGCCGCCCGGCTAACGAACTGGTAAGTAGCGCTGGGCTATTCCTGGTCTCGCTGGTTTCGGGGGGCGCGAAAGGCATCGATCGCCGCTCGTGTGTACTCTGAGAGCACGAGTCTTCCGCTGATCTCCGCCCGCGATTCGAGCAATTCGTCCCAATGCTCGGTTCCCTCCCAAAGAACACGTTTGAGGTCGCTTTGAGCCAGGGGAGAGAAGCCGGCAAGACGGGTGGCGAGCGCATCGACGGCGCGATCGAGGCTTTGCAAGTCGGGGTGCACCTCGGCGTAGAGCCCCCGATCTAGGGCCCATTTTGCTGAATGCCAGTCCGCATCGATCGCCATGACGGAAAACGCCGCGGGGCCGACCTTGCGCTCTACGGCAGGGCCGACGACGAAGGGGCCGATGCCGAGCGCGAGTTCGCTGAGCTTGATGGCTGCGCGATCCGTAGCCAGGGCGTAGTCCGCCGCTGCGACCATGCCGATGCCGCCGCCGACCGCCTTGCCGTGGACACGGGCAATGATGAAGCAGGGCGCTTCTTTCATGGCGAGGATCATCCGCGCGAAGCCCATGAAAAACGTCTTTCCCGACTCGAAATCATCGACCGCGAGAAGTTCATCGAAGGAAGCGCCGGCACAGAACGGCCCGCGGTCTCCGCTTTCTAGAACGATGACGCGGACGGCCTCGTCTTTGCCGAGAGATGCGATCGTCTCGGCGAGAGCATTGAGCAGTGAGCCGGGCAGCGCGTTTTTCTTCGGATGAAAGAATCGAACGCGCGCGACGGCTCCATCCCGCTTTATCGTGACATCGCCTTCATTGTTCATGAGTCGATCTCCTCGGTCGGCTGTATGTTGCGGCGCTAGGTCACCGCTCCGTAGACGGGTCAAGTTCGCCCGTTTTTCCGGAGATGGTCTTCCAGATAGTGGTATTCGGGCGTCAGTGCGCCGCGATAGACGATCGTCGCGCCGCGAATCGCCGGCGGGAGCGAAACTTGCTCGAACGGAAGATGCTTGTCCATCGCGGCGATATCTCGAACGAATGGGAAAAGCGCCTCACTGAAATCAGTCGATGATTCCAGCGGCACTTCACAGGGCAAGTTGTCGACGGCAAGAACCAGTGGCCCGTGGCCCGACCATCCTGCCACGGCTTGGCCGCTCTCGGGATCGTAGACGTAGACCGGATCATCGGGAGTCGTCGATTTGATCGTTGATTCGAAGGAACCGCCGATATCGCAGCTCACGTCACCGATGACCTCGAGTCGTGGTGCGAGAGAACTCATCCATGCTGCTCGCAAGGCGTCTCTGGTGACGAGTCGAGGCTGTGGCTCTTCCCAGTAGACGCCATTGACGACGATGCTCAGATCGACGATCGCGCGCTCGAGCCGACTCTCGTATGTCTCGGGATTTCGGGAGTAATCCTCGACATCGAAGCCGCCGTCGGCAATACGGGCTACGGTATGTTGCTTTCGGTAGACGGTCTTGTAAAGCTTGTTCCGGTCAAGGGAACTTCGACGGACCAGTGCGGTGACGTTCTCGGGCGCGATCGTCTCATGAGGGAGAAGGTCGAAGATCTCTTGTGCGCCTTCGGAGGTTTTTCCGTAGCCGACGAAGCCGCATATGACGGGAGCGATGGCCTTGGGAAGGCCCTCTTCGCGAATCCGATCGCCGACTCGGCGGATCGCATTCTTGGCCGCTTCGAGATCCGCGTAGCGGTGCGCCGGCCGAAGCTCTTCGAAGCAAGTCGGAACCCCCCGCTTGCTGAGACGTCGGCCAAAGGCCCAAAGCGTGTCGATCATTCCCGCTAGGCCGGCGTGCCGTCCGAAGGAGACGAGTCGCTTGCCTTTCGCATCGCGGATGCATTCGTAGTCGATCAGTGTGCATTTCAAGTCGAGCAATCGCTGCAATAGTGGAATGTTGTATGCTTGGCCCTTGATGGTGTGAGAGAAAAAGATGTAGGTCTTGTTCTGCTCGATCCGGGCGATGGGAATTTCCTTGACGGCAAAGATCGGATCCGCATCGTCGAGCTTATCGACGAGTGCGGCGCCCGCATCGCGGTAGAGACGGTCGGGAAATACGCGTGTCGGCGAGCGCTGAACCACGCAAGCGATCCCCGTTTCCACTAAGCGCCGGACATGCTCCGGTATCAGTGGAACGCGTCTCTCCCACAGGTTCTTGTCTTCATGTCGAATACCGATCTTCACATCGACCCTCTCGTTTGCGTACCGTCGGCCTTCGATGAGCGCGAAGGATATCGTTGCCGCGCCGAAGACGCACGCCGGCCGGAATCGCCGACTTTCTTCCGTGTCGAACGAAACGCGCTGTCCCGGATCTCGAGTCAGTAGCGAGGTATGGCCGGATCGATGTCACGCGACCAAGCGTCGATGCCGCCGGAGAGGTTGCGTGCGCGGCGACATCCGTGCCGGCGCAGAAAATCCACCACCATGGCGGAACGCATGCCGAGGTGGCAGTAGACGATGATTTCTCGTTCGGGATCGATCTCCGCAAGACGCGAAGGGATCTCATCCATCCGTATCCAATCCGAGCCGGGAATCGACCCGATCTCGATTTCCCGCGGCTCGCGGATATCCAACAGGCGCGGGGCGTCGGGCATTTCGAGTCGCTGCTTGGCTTCTTCCGGCGAGATTTCCCAGGGCACTTCGTCGACCTCCTCTTCCTGCTGGGGCGGGCCGTCGCCGTCGCTTGCTTCGCTACTCGAACGCGGTGTTCCGCATGAAGCCGCTCCCTCGACTCCCAGCTCAACACTTGGGTTTTCGCCGCAGGCCGGACAGTGCGTATCCCGCTCGAGCGCAAGTTCCTGGAAGTCCATGGCCAGAGCATCGAGACGCAGCAGGCGGCCGATCAATGGGTTGCCTATCCCCAGAATCACCTTGATGGCTTCGCCGGCTTGAATCGTTCCGACGATGCCGGGGAGAACACCGAGCACTCCGGCCTCAGCGCAGCTCGGAGACTGACCGGGGGCAGGGGGGTGGGGAAAGAGGCAGCGATAGCAAGGGCCGTCATCGGCGACAAAGACCGAGGCTTGGCCTTCGAATCTCAGAACGCTGCCGTAGACGAGCGGTTTGGCGAGCCGTACGGCCGCGTCGTTGACTAGGTAGCGTGTCGCGAAGTTGTCCGAGCCGTCGAGCACGATGTCGTAGTCCTGCATCAAGGTCACGATCTCATCCTGCGACAGCCGCAAATCATGCGCCTCGACGTGGACCCCGGGGTTCAAATCGTTCAGGCGACGCTTCGCCGAAGCGACCTTCGGCCGGCCGAGTTCGGAGGTCGAATGCAAGATCTGGCGGTGCAGGTTGCTCTCGTCCACACGGTCGAAATCTACGATGCCTAGTCGGCCGACACCGGCGGCCGCGAGGTAGAGCGCCGCAGGTGATCCCAATCCCCCGGCGCCGACGATCAAGATGGAGGCCCGCCCTAGTTTCCGTTGGCCGGTCGGGCCGACTTCTGGGAGGATGATCTGGCGAGCATATCGGCCGAATCCGGACGGGGTTCCCTCTTCGGCTCGTTTGGAGTCTTCGTCCATTGAGATGGCCCTCAGTCGTTGCGGAAGCATATTGCCACGCGGTCGCAATCTTGGACCGCGTCCATTCCAGGATACCCGTCTTCGGTCCTAGAAGGCATAATTCCCCATTCCGCCTCGAGCGGCTGCTGCGGCAATCTAGGAGAATCTCATGGCGAAGAAAAAGGACGAGAACGGTCCGGTCGACGCGCACGGTGATCATCGCTTTCCACCCCCGGCCGAGTTCAAGAAGGCCGCTCGCGTTTCGGACGAGAGTATTTACGAGCGCGCAGCCGCGGATCCACAGGCGTTTTGGGCGGGGTTTGCAGAAGAACTGAGGTGGGAGACTCCTTGGAAGGAAGTCCACACTTTCGATCCTCCCGATGCCAAGTGGTTTATCGGGGGCAAACTCAATGCATGCGTCAACTGCGTCGATCGCCACATCGAAGGGCCTCACCGGAACAAAGCGGCTCTGATCTGGGAGGGGGAGCCCGGCGAGAAGAAGACGTGGACCTACTTCGATCTCTACCGTGAAGTGAACCGGTTTGGAAATGTTCTGCGCAAACTCGGAATCAAGAAAGGCGATCGTGTCGCGATCTATCTGCCGATGATGCTCGAATCCGTCGCGGCGATGCTCGCCTGTGCGCGCGTCGGGGCGGTTCATTCGGTGGTTTTCGGTGGATTTTCCTCGGAGTCGTTGCGCGATCGCATCTTGGATGCCGATGCCCATCTGTTGATCACCGCCGATGGCGGCTTTCGCCGGGGAAAGGTCCTTGCGCTCAAAGAAGCAGCGGATGCGGCGGTAGAAGGCTGCGCATGCATCGAGAACGTGCTCGTGATTCAGCGTGGTATTCCCGGCCACGAGTGCTCGATGAAGGAAGGTCGCGATCATTGGTACCACGACCTTGCCGACCAAGTCGACGCATGGTGCGAACCGGAAGTGATGGATAGCGAGGATCCGCTCTTCATTCTCTACACGTCCGGAACGACCGGAAAGCCCAAGGGGATCGTTCATACGACGGGCGGCTATCTCACCGGCACCTACGCGACGACGCGTGTGGTTTTCGATCTCAAAGATGACGACGTCTACTGGTGCACGGCCGATATCGGGTGGGTCACCGGCCATTCCTATATCGTCTACGGGCCGCTGGCCGCGGCTGCGACGCAGATCATCTATGAGGGAGCGCCGGACGCGCCCGATCGAGGTCGTTTCTGGCGAATCTGCGAACGCTATGGGGTGACTGTCTTCTATACCGCTCCGACGGCGATTCGCGCATTCATGAAGTGGGGGGATGACTGGCCGGCGGGTGCCGATCTCTCCCGCCTACGCTTGCTCGGCTCGGTTGGTGAGCCGATCAATCCCGAAGCATGGCTGTGGTATCACGAACATATCGGTTCGGGACGTTGTCCGATCGTCGATACCTGGTGGCAGACCGAAACGGGGCAGATCCTGATCACCCCTCTGCCGGGCGTGACCGTGACCAAGCCCGGTTCTGCTGCCAAGGCCTTCCCCGGTGTGGACGTGGAGATCCTCAGCGACGAAGGAGAGAAGATCGACGGCGAAACCGGCTTGCTGGCGATCCGCGGTTCCTGGCCGGCGATGACGCGCGGGATCTGGGGTGATCGACAGCGGTTCATCGAGACCTACTGGAGCAAGTGGGAGGGGATCTACTTTCCAGGCGATGGCGCCAAGCGCGACGAGGACGGCTTCTTCTGGGTGATCGGGCGGGTCGACGATGTGATCAACGTCGCCGGCCACCGCCTCGGAACGGCGGAAGTCGAATCCGCGCTGGTGGAGCATGCCTCTGTCGCCGAATCCGCCGTGGTCGGCATTCCCCACGAGATCAAGGGAACGGCTGTGGCGGCTTTTGTCACCGTCCGGGAGGGATTCGAGACCGGCGATGAACTAGCCGGAGAACTCAAGGCCCATGTTGCGGAGAAGATCGGCGCGATCGCTCGACCCGAGAGCATCATCTTCGCGGCGGACCTTCCCAAGACCCGTTCGGGGAAGATCATGCGGAGATTGCTGCGCGATATCGCGGAGGGTAAGGCTCTCGGCGATACCACCACGCTGGCCGATCCGTCGGTGGTCGAGTCGCTCAAATCGCAGTACGACGACGAAGCCTAGCTCGAATAGGCCGGGACTCCTGGACTCGGAAGCTTGCACCCTCGA
>Ga0256830_1000726_pt1 | contig 24744 bp, 23 predicted proteins | sample 128326metaG_FD_190537 | JGI IMG/M metagenome (GOLD analysis project Ga0256830, IMG submission 190537) | Hydrothermal vent microbial communities from Lau Basin, Pacific Ocean - 128-326 | ecosystem: Environmental > Aquatic > Marine > Hydrothermal vents | place: Pacific Ocean: Lau Basin | collected... | reverse complement strand
CGCGGCCCTGCCCCCGACCACCCCGGCCTGCTTCGAACTCCCCCGCGACGGCCACCGCTTCCACGCCCTCGCCCCCCGCCTCCCCGCCTGGTGGGCGGTCCTCGCCACGGAGCCCTGACCCTGGACGCCCACCGCCGCCTGCTCTACGCTGGACCTCCCACCGGTTCCCCAGCCATGAAGATCCGCATCACCTACTGTCAGGAGTGAAACTTCCTCCCCGCCGCGTCCGGTCTGGCCGCGGAACTGAAGGAGGCCTTCGGCGTCGACCCCGAGCTCGTCCCCGGCGGCGGCGGCATCTTCGACGTCGAGGTGGACGGCGAGCTCGTCTACTCGAAGTTCGAGACCGGCCGCTTCCCCGAGCCCGGCGAGGTGGCGAAGCTCATCGAGGCGGGGGGCTGACGCGCTGGGGACATGGCCAACGAAGGGCTTCACTCCGTACACCCCGGCGAGGTCCTCTTCGAGGAGTTCCTCGAGCCCTGGGTTCGAGCCAGAACACCCTGGCGTGAGCGCACCGGGTGCCCTCGCGCCGGATCGACGAAATCGTCCATGGCAAGCGCCGGGTGACGGCTGACACGGCCCTGCGCCTGGCCCGATACTTCGGTCATTCTCCCGAATTCCGGCTCGGTCTGCCGATGGACTACGACCTGGAGGTCGAATCCGACCGGTTGGGCGGTCGGCTCGAGAGGGAGGCCGAGCGCCTGAAGCGCGAGGGCTAGGAGCAGGGCGCGGGCCCCGCTTCAGGCCTGCGGCGCCTCGACGCCGGCGGCTTCCAGGACCTCCTCCTCGGTGAGGAGGCGGTCGGAGGCCTTGGCCTTGGCGAGGACGGTCTGGATGCGCTCCTCGGTGGGCTCGATGCCGCGTTGCTCCAGGAACCAGATCACGTTGGACTTGCCGCTCATCGGGCCGACGCTGATCTTCTGCTCCAGCCCGAACTCGCCGGCGGGGACGCCGGAGTAGACCAGGTCGGCGAGCTTGCGGTCGCCCTTGCGGAAGGCCTTGACCACGGCGGCGGCATGGACGCCGGTGGCGGTCTCGAAGGCGTCGGCGCCGAAGACGGGATACTCGCGGCGGACGGGGCGGCCGACGGCCCGGCTCGCGAGCTCGACGTACTCGCGCAGCCGGGTCAGGTCGCGGTCCACCCAGCCGAGCAGCTTGAGGTTGACGAGCAGCAGGTCCATCTCGGTGTTGCCGGCCCGCTCGCCGATGCCCAGCGCGCAGGCGTGGGCCCGTGTCGCTCCCGCCGACAGCGCGGTCAGGGTGTTGATCAGCCCCATGCCGCGGTCGCGGTGGCCGTGCCAGTCGAGCCCGACCCCGGTCGCGCCCTTCTCCTCCATGAAACCCTTCAGCCACAGGAAGAGGTTGCGGACGGCATAGGGGATGACCCCGCCGACGGTGTCGCAGACGCACAGCCGGTCGGCGCCCTCGTCGAGCGCGGCCCCATAGAGGGTGGAGAGGATCTCGGGCGTCGAGCGCACCGTGTCCTCGGTCACGAAGGTCACCGGCAGGTCGTGCTCCTTGCAGAAGCGGATGGCGGTCCGCACCCGCTCGACCATCACGTCCAGGTCCCAGTCCTCGGCGTAGGCGCGGATGGGCGAGGAGCCGATGAAGGCGCATACCTCGATGGGCGCGCCGACCTCCTGGACCATGTCCACCACCGGCTCGATGTCGCCGACCATGGTGCGGCAGGCCACGTTCGGGGTGATGCGCAGGTCGCGCATCTCCTTGGCCAGCGCCAGGATGTGGGCGCGCGCCTCCGCCCCGGCCCCGGGCAGCCCGACGTCGGCGGTGTCGATGCCGAGCTCGTCCATCAGGTGGACCAGGGCGATCTTGTCCTCCAGCGACGGGTCCTTCACCGACGGGCACTGCAGCCCGTCGCGGAGGGTCTCGTCGTCGAGCATCACCCGCCCGGCGGGTGGCGGCTCGCGGTGCGGGCCGTGCTCGACCCAGTCGTAGATGAGATCGCTGCGTTCCAAGGGACCGTGGGTGGAAGGGGGGCGCTCCATGATATCGGCTCGCGCCCCGCCCCCGCCTCGCGGCCCGACGGGGGGGCTCGGGTCGGGGCGTACAATGGCGCCATGAGCCTCGCGTCCTGGAGCTCGTCGGAGGCGCTCCGCAACCTCCAATCCACCCCCGAGGGTCGCTGGCACAAGCCCGACGCCGAGCCCGACCAGGTCGCGCGCCAGGCCGCTTCGCGCATCGGGCAAGGCTTCTTCCTGCCCCCGGTCGAGCCGGCGTTCCGGCTGCGGCGGACCGACAAGGTCTTCGCCATCGGCTCGTGCTTCGCGCGCGGCCTCGAGCAGGGGCTGCTCGGCCGCGGCATGGACGTGGTCAGCGCGGCCAAGGAGTTCGACCGCTTCGAGCTGTCGCGCCCCGGCGTGACCCGGCTCGGCTTCACCAACAAGTACACGACCGCGGCCATCCGCAACGAGCTGACCTGGGCGCTGCACCCCGGCGCCGAGTACCCGGACGACGCCTACGTCCCGCTCGGCGACGGCAACTGGGTGGACCTCCAGACCAACCCCACCCTGAAGTACGTGGACCTCGAGCGCACCCGCGAGCGGCGGCGGCTCATCACCGAGGTCACCCGGCGCATCACCGACTGCCGGCTCGTCGTCATCACCCTCGGCCTGGTCGAGGGCTGGCGCGACACCAAGACCGGCCTGATGACCAACATGGCCCCGCTGCCGCCGATGCTGCGCGCCGAGCCGGACCGCTTCCGCTTCGAGGTCATGGAGTACGACCAGTGCCGCGCCGACCTCGAGGCCATCCACCGCATGCTGACGTCGGCGGGGCGGCCCGACCTGCAGATCGTGGTCACGGTGTCGCCGGTACCGCTCAACGCGACCTTCTCGGGGCGCGACGTGGTGGTCGCGAACGCCCACTCCAAGGCGCTCCTGCGCACCGCCGCCGAGGAATGGGCGACGCGGCACGACGACGTCCACTACTTCCCGAGCTACGAGATCGCGACGAACAGCGACCCCAAGCTGGTCTGGGCCGAGGACCTGCGCCACGTCCAGGGGCGGACCACCCAGACCATCATCGGCTGGTTCCTGGAGCACTACCTGGAACCCGAGCCGGCCCCCGCCTGACCCGTCACCCGCCACCGGTAGGACGGTCCCCTCGAAGTGGCGTCGCTGGGGGCCTACTCACAGGGCGCCAGGTCGTCGTCCGCGATGCAGACCGGGCCCACCACGAGGACCTCGTTGGTCCTGCCGGTGGGAAGTCGGACCATTGCACCGGTGGCGCTCCTCGAGCTGCGAACTTCGCGGAAGGCGAGCAGCCCGGCCCTCACCGTGAGGCAGACCTCTCCACACAACGGCGGGTCGTGGTACGTCCGAGTGCCGAGGGTGATCTCTTTGGGCCACTCCGAGGTCGTGGCCCATGCCGTCCTTCTCGCGATCCCAACCAGGAACACGGCCCCGGTCGACAACGGAAGCCGTGCCTCCGTCTCTGCCGTCAAGCAGCCTTCGATCCCGTAGGTCCAGCGCCGGGAAGGTGCGCCAATGGGGACGATGGGCTCGGCTTGGCCGTACGTATAGGTCGTGCATGCTACGAGCGGCAACGCGTTCCCGTCCGGGCCCGTGAGGGAGCTGCCGGGGATCCACTGGAACGGCCTGCTCGACTCCCAACTCTCCGGCTCTTGGGATGCGCGCACATCCGGCAGCGACACGTCGCCTGCGAAGACCTGGTAGATGCCGGGGCGGTCCACGACGACGTGGAGTCGACCGCGGACGAGCTCCGTGGCGACCACGCCCTCGGAGGAAAAGGCCCGTGCGGCCAGATCCACTCTCCATGTTCGCACCGGAGCCGGCCGGTCTGCGAAGTCCTTGACATAGGCCGGGTCCAGGGTGATGGCGATCGGCTCGGCGACGGGGTTCCCGGCGATGGGGGCCCTGGTCACGGGGTCGAGGAGTCGGATGGAGAAACCGGCCACGGGGAAGACACGAGGAGCGGGGACGTCGAAGTCGACGTAGTCGAACCCCGCGTTGCTGATGGGCGAGAGCCCGAGTCGGTATTCCCCCTGCCAGGCCCCCGGGGGCACGGTGAGCTGGACCGACTGCAGGTATTCCTCTCCCGCGTGGACGATACCGGTGTGCAACGTCGTCGAGAGGTCCGCCCCCTCCGCACCGATGGTCGTGGTCAGCACTCGGTCGGCGGGGTCCAGTGCCACGGACGTCGTCCAGGGTGCGACTTCGCCATCCCGGCCGGCGACCGCACGCGGGAGCCGTTGCGCGAACAGGCGGGGCACGTAACCGGGGCCCTCGAGGGCGAGTCGCAACATGCCCTCGGAGGGGTAAGCGTGCTTCGGAAAGACCGCCTCGCCATCCTGGTCGGTGACCACCGTGTCACTGGTCAGGAGGTTGGTGACCGTGATCCCCTGGACCGGGTGTCCATCGGTGGCATCCCGCACCACGGCGATGACGGTCATCGGCTTCGCGGACGGGAAGCGGGGCGCCGCACCGGCCCCGCCGTGGAGGTGGACGACGCCGGGTCCGCCGAAGCCGGCGAAGCCCGACAGGACGAGGGTGGCCAGAGGAATCAGAGGAGCGGCCGTTCTCGCAGCAGGCATCCTTCGAAGATAGCGTTGGCCCCTGACTCCGCGCACGGCCCGCAGGGGTGCGGCTGGAGGCGCCGTGGCGGCCGCAGTCAGGCCCGGGTGCCGAGGCGTTCGCGGCGGTAGGTGCCCTCCTGGACGCGGCGGCACCAGGTGGGGTTCTCGAGGTACCAGCGGACCGTCTTCGCGAGCCCCGAGGCGAAGTCCTCGCGGGGCGCCCAGCCGAGTTCGCGGCGGACCTTGGTGGTGTCCATGGCGTAGCGCCGGTCGTGGCCGGGGCGGTCGGTCACGAAGCGCACCAGCTCGCGGTGCGGGCGGTGGGGCGAGTCCGGGACGAGCTCGTCCATCAGGTCGCAGATGGCGTGGACGACGTCCAGGTTGCGGCGCTCGGCGTCGCCGCCGATGCAGTAGGTCTCGCCGGGTCGGCCCTTCCGCAGCACCGTCCACAGCGCTTCGCAGTGGTCCTGCACGTAGAGCCAGTCGCGTACCTGGCCGCCGTCGCCGTACACCGGCAGCTCCTTGCCCTCGAGCGCGTTCAGCACCATCAAGGGAACGAGCTTCTCCGGGAACTGGTAGGGGCCGTAGTTGTTGGTGCAGTTGGTGGTCAGCGTCGGCAGTCCGTAGGTGTGGTGCCACGCCCGCACCAGGTGGTCGCTCGCCGCCTTGCTCGCCGAGTACGGCGAGTTCGGCGCGTAGGGCGTTTCCTCGTGGAACGCGCCCTCGGGCCCCAGCGAGCCGAAGACCTCGTCGGTGCTCACGTGGAGGAAGCGGAAGGCGTCACGCTCGTCGGCGGGCAGCCCGCGCCAGTGCTCCAGCGCTGCTTCGAGCAGGGTGAAGGTGCCGGTGACGTTGGTGCGCAGGAACTCCGCCGGCCCGTCGATGGAGCGGTCCACGTGGCTCTCGGCCGCGAGGTGGAGGACGGCGGCCGGCCGCTCCTCGGCGAGCAGGCGCCCGACCAGCTCGGCGTCGCACACGTCGCCCTCGACGAAGCGGTGCCGGGGGTGGCCCATCACCGGCTCGAGGGTGTCGAGGTTGCCGGCGTAGGTCAGCGCGTCCAGGTTCACGACGCGGACCCCCTCCTTTCCGAGCAGGAAGTGGACGAGGTTTCCGCCGATGAACCCGGCGCCGCCGGTGACGAGGAGGGTCTGCATGCCGAGGGGAGGGCGCGCCTGCGCCGACTCTCCATGATAGGCGGGGCCGCCGGGCTAGAATCCGCGCCGAGGCCTGCGTCCGCCGGGCCGTCCCGCCATGATCGACCGCGGCATCGTCCTCGCCGGAGGCTCCGGCACCCGGCTCTACCCGCTGACCCGGGCGGCCAGCAAGCAGCTGATGCCGGTGTACGACAAGCCGATGGTGTACTACCCGCTGTGCACCCTGATGCTGGCCGGGTTGCGCGAAATCCTCGTCGTCACCACTCCGGAGGACCGCGACGCCTTCCACCGCCTGCTCGGCGACGGCTCGCAGTGGGGCATCCGCCTGGAGTACGCGGTCCAGCCCGAGCCGGGCGGGCTCGCCCAGGCCTTCCTCATCGGCGAGGACTTCCTCGGCGGCCGCGGCGGCGCGCTGGTCCTCGGCGACAACCTCTTCTACGGCAGCGGGCTGGCGCGGCTGGTCCAGGACGCCGCGGCGGCGCCGGGGGCGACCGTGTTCGCGACCCGGGTCCGCAATCCCGAGGCCTACGGCGTGGTCGAGTTCGACGACGACGGCCGCGCCGTCTCGCTCGAGGAGAAACCGGCGCGCCCGCGCTCGCACTGGGCCGTCACCGGCCTCTACTTCTACGACGACACGGTGTGCGAGCGGGCCCGGGCGCTGACGCCGAGTGCGCGCGGCGAGCTCGAGATCACCGACCTCAACCGCAGCTACCTGGAGGACGGCGCGCTGAACGTGGTCCGACTCGGCCGCGGCCACGCCTGGCTCGACACCGGCACGCACGACGCGCTGCTCGACGCCGCCAACTTCATCGCCACGGTCGAGAAGCGGCAAGGGCTCAAGGTGTCGTGCCCGGAGGAGGTCGCGTGGCGGATGGGCTTCATCGGTACCGACCAGTTGCTCGCCCTGGCCGCCGAACTCGAGAAGAGCGGCTACGGCCGCTACCTCCGCGAGATCGCCCAGGAAGCCGGCGACGCGGCCCCGGCCCCGGTCGAGTGATGGAGGTCCGCCAGACCGAGCTCCCCGGCGTGCTCGTGGTCGAGCCGCGCGTGTTCCGCGACGACCGCGGCGCCTTCCTCGAGTCATGGCACGCCGAGCGCTACGCCGAGGCCGGCATCCCGGGGCCGTTCGTCCAGGACAACGTGTCGTGGTCGCGCCGCGGCGTGCTCCGCGGCCTCCACTTCCAGGAGGCGCCGCACGCCCAGGGCAAGCTGGTCACCTGTCTCGCCGGGCGGGTGTGGGACGTCGCCGTGGACCTGCGCCCCGACTCGCCCCACTTCCGGCGCTGGGTCGGGGTCGAGCTCGACGCCGCCGCGCCGCGCCAGCTGTGGATTCCGCCCGGTTTCGGCCACGGCTTCGTCGTCCTGTCGGACGAGGCGCTGTTCGCCTACAAGTGCACCGAGGTCTACGTTCCCGAGGCCGACGGCGGCGTGCGCTGGGACGACCCCGAGCTCGCCATCGCGTGGCCGGTGGCCGAGCCGGTCCTGTCGCCGAAGGACGCCGCACTGCCGACGGTGGCCGAGTGGTTGGCCGCCCGTCCCGGATGAGGACCGCCCGCGCGCTCGTCGGTGCGGCCCTGGTCGGCGCCCTCGTCTTCCTCGGCGCCGAGGCGACGGCGCGCCGGGTCGCGCCGACGCCCGACCCGAGCAGCTACGACGCCCCCCGCAACCCGTACTTCCTCCGCGCCTGGCCCGAGTACACGGCGCCGCGGCCGCCGCGCCCCGCCGACGAGGAGCGCATCGTCGTCCTCACCAACTCGCAGGGCTACCTGCGCGAGCGCGCCGACGGCCGCGAGACCTGGCCGGCCCGGCTCGAGGAGTTCCTCCGCGCGCGCGGCCGCAACGCCCAGGTCCTGAACTGGGCCGTCCCCGGCGCCAGCGGGGCCGAGCTGGCCCTGCTCGCGGCCCGCGCCGTCGAGCACCGCCCCGAAGTGGTCCTGGTGGTCTCGTACTCGGAGAACTTCGGGCCGTTCTGGCGCCGCAAGGAGATCTCGTTCGCGCGCAGCGACGTTCCCGAGCTCGCCTACCTCCCCGAGGTCCGCCGCCGCCTGCCGGCGTCCTTCCTGCGGTCGGTGGACGCCTACGAGCCGCTCGGCTGGCTCCAGGCCCACCTCACCCTGATGGACCTGCGCAGCCGTCTCTTCGAGTGGCGCGAGCGCTGGACCTTCGTGCCGGTCGAGCCGAAGCGCCCGCCGGAGCGCAAGCTGGTCCTCCACGAGGCCCGCAACTTCGCCCTGCTCGCCGACCTGCTCCACCCCCTGGCCCGGGCCCGCCCCCGGCCCCGGGTCCTGCTCGTCGCCATGCCCCTGAACCCCGAGGGCTTCGAGGACCTGGCCCCGGCCGCGGCCTTCGCCGCCGCTTGCCGCACCTGGGCCGAGCGCGCCGACTGGATCACCGCCCGCGACGCCACCCACCTCTTCCCCGCCGACGTCTACTACGGCCCGCGGCACTTCCGGCCCGAGGCGCACCGCGCCTTCGCCGAATGGCTGCTGCCCGACGTCGAGCGCCTGCTGGACGAACGCTGACCCGCCGTGCTGTTCAACTCGTTCGTCTTCGCGGCCTTCGCGCCCCTCGCGTTCGCCGGGCACTTCCTCCTGCGCGGCGCCGCCCGGCGCTGGTGGCTGGTGGTCGCGAGCTGGGTCTTCTACGGCTGGGCCAACCCTTGGTACGTGCTCCTCCTGTGGACGAGCACCATCCTCGACTTCTTCGTCGGCCAGCGCCTGGGCGCGACCGACGACCCGCGCCGTCGTCGGCTCTGGATCACCGCCAGTCTGGTCGGCAACCTCGGCCTGCTCGCGGTCTTCAAGTACACGGGCTTCTTCGCCCGCGCCGGCAACGACCTGATGGCGGCGCTCGGTCTGGACTGGAGCCTGCCGGTTCCGGAGCTGGTGCTCCCGGTCGGCATCAGCTTCTACACCTTCCAGACGCTGTCCTACAGCATCGACGTCTATCGTCGGCAGCTCGAACCCGAGCGCGACTTCTCGACCTTCGCCCTCTACGTCGCCTTCTTCCCGCAGCTGGTCGCCGGCCCCATCGAGCGGGCCACGCACCTCGTCCACCAGCTGCGCCGCGAGCGCAGGCACCTGGCGCGCCCCGAGGCGCTGGACGGCCTGGGGCGCGTCTTCTGGGGCCTGACCAAGAAGGTGGTCTTCGCCGACTGGTTCTCGGTGTACGTCGAGCAGGTGTTCTCGAACGTCCACCAGGCGACTCCGCTCGAGCTGTTCCTCGGCATCAACGCCTTCGCCTTCCAGATCTACCTCGACTTCAGCGCCTATTCGGACATCGCCATCGGTCTCGGCCGCCTGCTCGGGGTCGAGTTGATGGAGAACTTCCGCTGGCCCTACCTGGCCCGCAACATCGCCGAGTTCTGGCACCGCTGGCACATCAGCCTGTCCACCTGGCTGCGCGACTACCTCTACATCCCGCTCGGCGGCTCGCGCCGCGGACGCTGGAAGACGGTGCGGAACGTGCTCATCGTGATGTTCCTCGGCGGTCTGTGGCACGGCGCCAACTACACCTACGTGGTCTGGGGCCTCTGGATCGGCGCCGCCCTGGCGCTGCACCGGCTGTGGTCCGAGACCCTGGGCAAGACGGTCGAGCGCCGCGTCCCGGCGCCCGTTCGGGTGCCGCTCGCCGTCCTCGCCACCTACGTCACGATGCTCGCGGCCTGGGTCTTCTTCCGCGCCCCCGACCTCGGCTCGGCGCTCGACTACTTCGCCGGTTTCGGCGGCGACTGGGCCGACGTCACCGGCCTCGACACCCCCGACGCCCGCCGCACCATGGCCTTCCTGGCGGTCGCCGTCCTCGCCCACCTGGCGCGCGGCCTGGGCTGGGTCCGCCGCCCGACCGCCCACTGGCCGACCTGGGCCCACGGCGTCTTCTGGGGCCTCCTCGTCACCGCCATGGCCCTCCTCCACGCCCCGGTCGGCGAGAAGTTCATCTACTTCCAGTTCTGACCGGACGAACCGCCGTGGGCCGCCCCTGACGGGAGCGATGGGGAAGTCGTATCGGCGCGTGGCGGGCTCCCTTGGATCCTTCCGAGGCTCACGGCGCAATCTGATCTTGACAGAGAGAGAGAGAGTAGACCAAGCAGGACATAGCGGCGTCGGCGTTCCCGATGCCGGCCCCCCTGACTCTAGGCATACGTACTCAGCACCGACATGGACAGCTCACGAACCACCTCTGGCATGAGGATCCTCGCAGCCGCCCTCTTCTTCCTCGTCCCCTTCGCGCTCCATCTCGGGGCCCAGCCGTCGATCGAAAAGTTGTGGACTTCGACTTTCGCTGCTCCCTCGACGGGAGACCACGACACGATCACCGTGGAGACGAACAAGAAGGGCAACAGCGTCCAGTCCGTCGAGTACAGTACGAATGGCGGGCAATCATGGACCATGGTCAGCTTTACCGTCGTAGAGAATGGCACTCCGACCGTCATAACCGTTGCTCCAGGAGTCATCCCGAACAACGCCGACGTTCGCGTTCAAGGGAGCAATGCCAATAGCAAAACTGATCCGACTCCCCCAGGATCCATCAACTAACCGACGCCAGGAACACGGGCGACCATCGGTCGACGGCCCCCGACTCTCCTCTTGTCGGCTCGGGTTCCATCTTGGGGCCTGACGTCGAGGCACCTTCCTCGGCCTCGAGTCGTTCCGACTAAGATGAAAGGGGCATTCCATAGGACTTCTCGTCCCTCCTCGATGTTTCGGCCCCGCCTCCTCGGCTCGCTCCGCGTCGACTTCCTCGGCTTGGCGGTCGCGGGGGCTTTGCTGTTCCTGGGGCTCGTTGGGTTCCTGGCTGGTGGGAACGACGAGAGACAGCCGCGTTCCGGTCGGCCGCCGGTTGCTGGAGCGCGCGCCGGCGGCGCGTTCTCGCCGGGCACCGCGTCGGCTCAGCGGACGCCTTTGGTTCGGGTGGACGAAGGGCCGTCACCGCGTGCCGTCCCCGACGGAGTCGAGGACGCGGGGGTGCGTCTCGTCAGCAGTGTCGGCGCGACCGTCGAGGCCGTTTGGCTGAAGCGGGACGGGCATTGGTCGGTCCACCATCTCGAGCAGGCAGGGGTGGCTCCTCGCGGACTGATCGAGGGAGCCGAACTCGTCGCCCCGGTGGGCCACCTCCCGGAGCGGGCCGTCCTGGACGGCGGTCCGATGGTCTTCACGCCGTGGTCGCGGCTGGAGGTCGTCCACGCACCCGAAGGGTGGGCGGCCGACGTTTCTGTCGCCGCCCCCGTCCTCCCAGACCCGAAGGAAGCGTGGAAGGTCCTGGCCACCGGTCGCCCCGACGCGACGACCTGGGTCTGCGTCCTCCAGCCCTCTGCGTCGTCCTTGGACGAACCACAAGGCTCCCTCCGCTCGCGCACCTTCCCCTTCGAGCTGCGGGTCGGGGGCCGGACGTACTCCGTGGAGCTGTCGCTCGCCCGGGGCGCCGTCCTGACGATCGACCATCGCGACCTCGACCTCGACCTCGACACCCGCGACTTCCCAATCGTCCTACAGGGCCTCGCTCGCGCCGTCCCGTGGACCGTGGAGATGGTCACGGACGCAGCCGGGGCCCACCTCGGTGCCGACCGGCCCCTGCGCGGCTCAGGGGGGCGTGTCCAGCCGGACTTCGCGGGTCGGCGGACCCTGCACTTCGAGGCTACGGATCGGGGTACGATTCCAGACGTCGTGGTCGGGACCTTCGCTGCGGTCCTGGCTCGAGCCGACGACCACTCCTGGTTTGCCTTCGCCCCTCGCCGAGTCGTCGCGTCGGAAGGGGAACTCGTCCTGCGGCCGGAGCCCGCCATCGAGCTCATCGTGACCGGCCTCCGGTCCGTAGGGGCGACGAATCAACCGCTCCACCTGCAGTGGTGGTTTCAGCCCTCGGGCCGGGGCAACGAACGCGCAGGGCCCGTCGGCGACCGTGTCGTCGAGGTCGGTGAGGAGGACTCCGTCATGGTGGCCGTCACCCCGACCCTGTGGCAGGCGCTCGTGCTCGACGGGAAACCACTGACGCAGAGCGCACTCGGCGTCACGATTCTCCTTGGCGATCGGCAAGAGACTCGCGTCTTCCCCATTCCCTCGACGCGTCGGATCGAGTTCCCGGTCGAGGGTCTCGCCGAAGCGGGCTTCGCCGTTACGATACGAGTCGCTCCGGACGAGCTGGCGGAGTACGGTTGGATCCAGTTCGCCGCCGCACACCCCGATGACGAGCCGCATCGGGCGTGCCGGCTCTCGGCACCGATCGTCGAAGTCGAGCCCGGCGCCGCTCCGGGAACGGCCGTCGTCCGTGGCCGCGATGTCGAGGGTGATCTTCGACGGTTCGTCGAGGCATCCGGGCTGCCGGAATGGTTGGTCCTCGAAGGTCGTGAGGACGACCTCTACCTGCACCGGGAAGGGGCGGACTACGTCGTGATTCCGGTCGCCGAGGTCGAGCTCGATCTCCATACCCGGCGCTCCACGGGGGAGTGGACCATCTCCTGGGCTTTCGGCTGCGCACGAAACGCAGCCTTCCCCCTGTCGGGGCCGGTCACCGTCGAGTCACTGCCCCGGCGGGTCGTCTTCGAGGTCCCCGTCACGGGCGCGCTGCTCTACGTAGATGACCGCCGCGTCGGGCCACTGGTCCCTCCGGGCCCCGTCTCGGTCTCGCTCGAGTGAGGCCGCGCGGGCGGCTCCGTGGCATCATGGGGGGGCGATTCGTTCGCGTCCCCCCTCATGAACGCTCCTCCCCCGGTTCCGCCTGCCGATGGGTTGCGCGTGCTGCTGTTCGGGCACGACGGGCAGCTCGGCACGGCGCTGCGGCGCACCGCCCCGTCGGGGCTGGAGTGGGTCGCGCCCGACTGGCGCGAGGCCGACTTCACCGACCCGGAGGGTTTGCGGGGCTGGTTCCGCGAGCGGCCCGACGTGGTGGTGAACGCCGCCGCTTACACCGACGTGGACCGTGCCGAGGACGAGGAGGACGTCGCCCGGCTGGTCAACGCCGAGGCGCCGCGGGTGCTGGCCGAGGAGGCGGCGCGGTGCGGCGCGGCCCTGGTCCACGTCTCCACCGACTACGTGTTCCCGGGCGAGGGCGACCGACCGCTGCGCGAGGACGACCCGACCGGGCCGCTCGGCGCCTACGGCCGCACCAAGCTGGCCGGCGAACGGGCGGTGCTCGAGAGCGACGCCCGCGCCGTGGTCCTGCGCACCAGCTGGCTCTACTCGCCGCACGGCCGGAACTTCGTCAAGACCATGCTCGCCGCCGGGCGCGAGCGCCCCGAGCTCGCCGTGGTCGCCGACCAGTGGGGGTGCCCCACCGCCGCCGACGACCTGGCGCGCGCGGTGTGGACCGTGGTCGCCCGCGGGCTCGAACCGGCGGGGCTGTTCCACTTCGCCGGCGCCGGCGCCACCACCTGGCACGCCTTCGCCGAGGCGGTGTTCGAAGAGGCGCGCCGCCTCGGTCACGTCCTTGCGGTCGAGCGCGTCCGACCCATCGCCACCGAGGAGTGGCCCACCCCGGCCCGCCGCCCGCGCTGGTCGGTGCTCGACTGCAGCCGCATCCGAGAGGCCCACGGCATCGAGCCGCCGCCGTGGCGCGACTCGCTGCGCCGCGTGGTCGGCGAGCTCCTGACCCAGGCCACGCCGTGCTGACCCGTCTGCGCAACCAGTTCCAGCGGGCCCGGCGCCTGAACGCCGACCTCGAGCGGCAGGGCGCGAGCCGGGCCGAGCGCTGGTCGCTCCTCGCCCAGAAGGCGCGGCGCGCCATGATGCCGCCCGGGACGCGCCGTGACCGCGCGTGGGTCGTCGTCGGCCGCCCGCTGTTCCGCCCGCTGCTCCATTGGGCGCACCGCCACCGCCACGGCAACGAGATGCTGGTGGCGCGGCGCAGCGAGTTCGCGCCGGTGTCGGGCGCGCTCGAGGAACAGGAGGAGCTCCACTTCCCGGAGACCGCGACGCCGCGCTGCTCCGTCCTGGTGCCGGTGTACGGCAAGTGGCGCCACACCTACACCTGTCTGCGCTCCATCCTGCGGGCCGCGACCGAGGTGCCCTACGAGGTCCTGGTCCTCGACGACGCCTCGCCCGACGAGACCCCGCGTCTCGCCGAGAAGGTCCACGGCGTGCGCTACGTGCGCCACCCCGAGAACCTCGGCTTCCTGCGCAACTGCAACGCAGGCGCGGCGCACGCGCGCGGCGAGACCCTGCTGTTCCTGAACAACGACACCCTGGTGCAGGACGGCTGGCTGGACGCGCTCCACGACGCGCTGGACGCCGACCCCGAGGTCGGCCTGGTCGGCGCCAAGCTGGTCGGCGCCGACGGGCGGCTGCAGGAGGCCGGGGGCATCGTCTTCCAGGACGGCAGCGGCTGGAACTACGGTCGCGGCGACGACCCGCACGCACCGGCCTACGACTACCGCAAGGAGGTGGACTACTGCTCCGGCGCGTGCCTGCTCGTGCCGCGTGCGCTGTGGCAGGACCTCGGCGGTTTCGACGACCGCTTCGCCCCCTGCTACTACGAGGACACCGACCTCGCCTTCGCGGTCCGCGCCGCCGGGCGCAAGGTGGTGTACGAGCCGCGCGCCGTGGTCGTGCACCTGGAGGGGGTGTCGCACGGCACCGACACCAGTTCCGGCTTCAAGCGCTATCAGGAGGTCAACCGCGTGAAGTTCGTGGACAAGTGGGGCGAGACGCTGCGGCGCGAGCAGGCGGTCGGCCCCGACGAGCTGTTCGCCGCCCGCGACCGCTCGCGCGGCCGCCCGCGGATCGCAGTGGTGGACCACCAGGTGCCGAGCTGGGACGCCGACGCCGGCTCGCGCCACACCTGGCAGTGGCTCGAGCTGTTCGTCCGCGAGGGCTGGCAGGTCCACTTCCTTCCCGACAACCTCTTCCCGGCGCAGCCCTACACCACGCAGCTCCAGGCGATGGGGGTCGAGGTGCTGCACGGCCACGGCTTCGGCCCGCACCACGCCGAGTGGTGGCGCGAACACGGGGCTGCACTCGATGCGGTCCACCTGCATCGGCCGCAGGTGGCCGCCCATCACCTGGACGCCATCCTCGAGCACGCGCCGCAGGCCCGGCTGGTGTACCAGTGCCACGACCTGCACCACGTGCGCGAGCAGCGGGCCTGGGAGCTCGCCGGGCACGACGGCGACAGCCCCGAGGCGTTGCGCTGGAAGGCGTTGGAGGACCGCGCCTTCGCCGCGGCCGACGTCGTCCACACGCCGAGCTCGTGGGAGCGCGACTGGCTGCGCCAGCACCGCCCCGGCGTCGAGGCGCACGACGTGCCGCTGTTCTTCTACGACTCGGTCCCGGTGGGTGGCGGGGCCGACGACCCGCTGGCCGGGCGCGACCCCGCCACCTTGTTGTTCGTCGGCGGCTTCCGCCATCCCCCGAACGAGGACGGCGTGCGCTGGTTCGTCGCCGAGGTCTGGCCGCTGGTTCGCGCGCGCCGCCCCGACGCCCGGCTGGTCCTGGTCGGCGCCCACGTGGACGAAGCCCTGGCCGGCGACGGGGTCGAGGTGCGCGGGCGCGTCTCGGAGGAGGAGCTGGCCGCGGCCTACGCCTCGTGCCGCGCCGTGGTGGTGCCGCTGCGCTACGGCGCCGGCGTCAAGGGCAAGGTGGTCGAGGCGATGGCCGCGGGGCTGCCGGTCGTGACCACGCCCGTCGGCGCCGAGGGCATCCCCGGGGCCGACGCCGCACTGGCGCCGTGCGCCGACGCCGCGGCCTTCGCGGCCCGCGCCCTCGAGGTGATCGAGGACGACGCGGCCTGGCGGGCGGCCCGCGAGGCGGGGCTGGCGTTGGTGCGCGATGCGTTCTCGGTCGAGCGGGCCCGTGCTATCATCCGCCGCGATTTCGCCCCGACCCGACCCGACGGCGGGGAAGGAAACGAGGCCCGGGAACGTCGGGAACCCCAGGCCACCCGGACCGTCTCGTGAGCCAGCCCCTGTCCCCGGAGAGCCAGGACCGGCTCGTCGTCCTCCACCACCACGTGTTCAAGAACGCGGGGACGACGCTCGACGGCGCCCTGGAGCGCGAGTTCGGCCCCCGCTTCGCCACCTACGACGGGCCGCGGCCGAACCACTGCCTGACCTGCGACGAGGTTGCGGCCTTCCTGGCGCGTCGGCCCGCGGTCCAGGTGCTGTCGAGCCACCAGGCGCGGCCGCGCTCGCTGCCCGAGACCGGGTTCCACTGGCTGCCCATCCTCCTGGTGCGCCACCCGCTCGACCGGGTGCGCTCCATCTACGCCTTCGAGCGCCGTCAGCGCGGCACGAGCCCCGGCGCGCGCATGGCCAAGGAGCTCGACCTGCCCGGCTACGTGCGCTGGCGCCTGTCGCAGGGCCACCCCAATCTCCTGTGCGACTACCACCTCGGGTTCCTCTCGGTGCACCGCGAGCACGGACCGAAGCGTCCCGACCTCGACGCCGCGAAGGCCGCGCTCGAGGGGATGGCGCTGACCGGCACCGTCGAGCGCTTCGACGAGAGCGTCTGCGTGGGCGAGGCCGTGCTGCGGCGCTGGTTCCCCGACCTCGACCTGTCGTGCGCGCCGCGCAACGTCACCCGCGGACGGCGCGCCTCCCTGGAGGAGCGGCTGGCCGAGCTGCGCGCCGATCTCGGCGACGCGCTCTACGACGAGCTCGTCGCCAAGAACCAGCGCGACCTCGAGCTCCATCGTTTCGCGAACGCGCTGCTCGACCGCCGACTCGAGGAACGCGTGGACGCCGCCGCGCTCGAGGACTTCCGCCGCCGCTGCGCCGCCCGGTCCGGCGCCGGGGTCGCGTGAACGCCTCCGCCAGGGACGACGACCGCGCGGCGGTCGTGGTCGTCGGCATGCATCGGAGCGGCACTTCGCTGCTGACCCGCCTGCTCGGCCTCGCCGGGGTCGAGCTCGGGCGCGAGGAGGAGCTCGCCGGCCCCGCCTTCGACAACCCCCGCGGCTTCTGGGAGCACGAGGAGCTCCGCGCCGTGGACGACGAGCTGCTCGCCCTGCTCGGCGGCAGCTGGGCGGCGCCGCCGCCGGAACCGCTGGCCGAACGCCTCGCCGGCCCCGAGTGCGCACCGCAGCGCGCCCGCGCCCGCACCCTGCTCGACGAGCGCTTCGGGGCGGCCCGCGTCTTCGGCTTCAAGGACCCACGCGCCTCGCTGCTGGTCCCGTTCTGGCGCGACCTCCTGCCGCAGCGCACGGCGTGGGTGCTCGCGCTGCGCCATCCGCTCGAGGTCATGGACTCGCTGGCGCGCCGCAACGGCCTGCCGCGGCTGGTCGCCGAGGACCTGTGGCGGCGCTACACCGTGGCGGCGTGGCGGGACGCGCCCGAGGGGGCGCGGACGGTGGTCCGCTACGAACGTCTGCTCGAGGACCCGGTCGCCGAGGTCGAGCGGGTGCGCGAGGTCCTCGACCTGCCGCTGCCCCCGCTCGACGACGCGCGCCGCGCCGCCATCCGCGCCGAGGCCGACCCCGGTCTGCGCCATCACCGCCCCGAGGACGGCCGCCTCGCCGAGCTCCAGCCGGAGACCCGCGAGCTCCTGGCGTGGCTCTCGGCGCCCGAGCCGGGGCCGCTGCCGCCGCACCTCCTGCGCGCCGCCGAGCCGCCGCCGCTCCGCCGCGAGCTCCAGGCCGCGACCGCGGTCCTGCTCTCCGACCGCGACCACTTGCAGCGGGCCCTGGCCCAGCGCGAGGAGGCCCTCCAGGCCGCCCGCGCGGAAGCCGAGCGGCTCGGTGACGAGCTGCGGCGGGAGCAGGAGGCCGCGCTCCGCTTCGCCGGTGAGCGCGACGCCGCGTGCGAGCGTCTCGGCGCCCTCGAGGAACGACTCGCCGCCGTGGAACGGCGGCTGGAGGTCCGTCTCGGCCGCCGTCTCCGCCGTCTCCTGGGGAAGGGGGAGGGACGGACCTAGAATCCCACGCCGGCATGCTGTTCCGCCGCCGTCGCCGCCCCGACGAGTCCGCCGCTTCCGGCGCGACCGGCCGCCCGCTCGACGGCGCGGCGCCGCTGTTCCTCATCGGCCCGCCACGTTCGGGGACCACCCTGGTCAGCAAGATCCTGGACGCCCACCCGCGGTTGCTGACGACCAACGAGACCGCGGTGTTCCTGCAGGTGGCCCAGCAGGTGCGGCGGAGTCGCGGCGGCGCGCCCAAACACGGGCTGGTCTACGGCAAGCAGTACCACCGCGAGTGGGCCGACTACCTGGACGAGCAGGCTCCGGAGCTCATCGAAGGCTTCTTCGCTCGGCTCGCCGAGGAGAAGGGCAAGGCCGACCTCCTCTACTGGGGCGAGAAGCATCCGCACTTCAGTGACTGCCTCGACTTCCTGGAGCGCCACTGGCCGACGGCGCGCTACGTCTGGATCGTCCGCGACCCGCGTGACAGCGCGTGCTCCATCGCCGACATGCGCGACAAGCCCTTCCGCGAAGCACTCGAGTTGTGGAAGCGCTTCGTGGACACCTACGAGGAGTTCATGGCGGGGCTCCCGCCGGAGCGCCTGACCAGCATCCGCTACGAGGACCTGGTCGCCGACTACGAGGGCGAGACGCGGCGCCTCCTCGAAGAGCTCGGCGTGCCCTGGGACGATGCGGTCGGCGACCACATCGCCAGGTTCCGCGACGTGGACGCCCACCACCTTGCGCCGGGCGTGGTCCAGGGCCTGCGCCGCAAGGTCCAGCGCCGTGACTTCGCCGAGACCGCCGTGGCGCGCCACCTCCGCGACTGCTCCCCCGAGGACCTCGCCTTCGCCGACGACGTGGTGGGAGCCCAGCTCGACCGCTGGGGCTACCCCCGGCACGCCGTCGCCTCCTGACATGGCCGTCGTCCGCCAGCTCGCGGCGCTCTGGAGGAGGCGCCAACTGATCCGGACCTTCCTGGTCCAGGACCTGCGGCTGAAGTATCGGCGCAGCTCGCTGGGCTTCCTGTGGTCGCTGCTCAACCCCCTGCTGATGCTGACCGTGATGGCCACCGCCTTCAGCGTGGTCTTCGGGCGCGGCACCGGCCCCGGCAGCTTCTCGCTGCACCTCTTCGCGTGTCTGCTGCCGTGGCAGGCCCTCGCCGGCTCCATCGAGTCGGGCAGCCGCTCGCTGGTCCAGGGCGAGGCGCTGCTGTTGCAGTATCCCCTCCCCAAGGTCCTCCTCGTCTTCCGCCGCGTCCTCTTCGCCTTCGTCGAGTACCTCTTCGCGACGCTGGCTCTCTCCATCGTCGCCTGGTTCCTCGGCTTCCGCGCCAGCTGGGCCCTGCTCTGGCTGCCGGTGGCCGTCCTCCTCCTGTTCATGTTCGCCCTCGGGCTCGCCACCGTGGCCGCCGTCGCGATGGTCTTCTTCCGCGACATCGTCCACCTGGTCGGCGTCGGCATGCGGGCGTGGTTCTACATGACCCCGGTCCTCATTCCCTTCGACCGCATCCCGCCGGAGGCCGAGGTCTACGCCAAGCTCAATCCGGCCTACCACTTCGTCCGGATCTTCGACGACGTCATCAACTGGGCGCGGCCGCCCGAGACCGCGACCCTCCTCACCGCGGCCGCCCTCGCGGTCGCCAGTCTGTCGCTCGGCCTCTACGTGGCCGACCGCAACGAACACCGCGTCGTCTTCCGCTTGTGACCGCGACCGACCCCATCGTCCGCCTCGAGGACGTGGACCTGGTCTATCGGGTCTACTCCAACCGGCGTCCCAGCCTCAAGGCCTCCCTGATCCAGACCTTGCGCGGCGGGGTCGCCGAGTACCGCGATCTCCACGCCCTGCGCGGGGTGAACCTCACCGTCGAGACCGGCCAGCGCGTCGCCGTCATCGGCGGCAACGGCGCCGGCAAGACCACGCTGCTGCGGCTGGTCGCCGACATCTTCCCGCCGACCCGCGGCCGCGTGGAGGTCCGCGGCTTCGTCGTGCCGCTGTTCCGCGTCGGACTCGGCTTCCAGCCCGAGTTGACCGGGGTCGAGAACGTGATCCAGGCCGGTGCGCTCCTCGGCATCCCCGCGGCGCGGATGCGCGAGCGCGTCGACGCGGTGTTCGAGTTCGCCGAGATCCCCGACTTCCGCGACACCCCGCTGAAGTACTACTCGCGCGGCATGGCGAGCCGTCTCGCCTTCGCCACCGTGACCGAGGTCGAGCCGGAGGTCCTCCTGCTCGACGAGGTCTTCGGCGGCGGCGACATCACCTTCCGCGAGAAGGCGGTGCAGCGCATGCGCGGGCTCATCGAGCGCACCCCCATCGTCGTCATGGTGTCGCACTCCATGGACGTCGTGCGCGAGGTGATGGACCGTGTGGTCTGGCTCGACCACGGGCGCGTCCGCATGGACGGCCCGCCCGAAGAAGTCGTGGCCGCCTACGAAGCCGAGTCCGAACGCTCCCTCGCCGGCGATGGTGTCGTCCCCGGTTGACCTGACCGTCTCGGTCGTCGTCCACGACCCCGACGAAGGTCTCCTCGCGCCCACGGTGTCGGCGCTCGCCGCCGCGGTGCGGCGGGCCCGCGAAGCGGGGGAGCTGGCGACCTGCCGCCTCGTCCTGGTGGACCACTCGGCGGGCTCTGCGGCGACGCCGCTCCTCGAGCGTCTCGGGCGCGACTTCGCCGCCGGCGCGCCGGGGGGCGGCGCCGAGGTCCTCGCCCACGGGGACAACCCCGGTTTCGGCGCCGGCCACGACCGCGCGCTGGCGCGCTGCGCCGCGCCCTTCCACCTGGTGCTGAACCCCGACGCGGTGATGGAGGAGGACGCGCTCGCCGCCGGCCTCGCCTTCCTGCGCGGGCGGCCGCGCACCGCCGTCGTCAGTCCCTGGGTGGACACCGGGCCCGGCGGTCCGCGCCACCTCCTCAAGGGCGACCCCGACCCGTGGACCCTGTTCCTGCGCGGCTTCGCGCCGGCCTGGCTGCGGCGCCGCGCGGCGCGCCGCCTCGACGCCTACGCCCTCGCCGACCTGGACACGGACCGGGTCCACGAGGACGTGCCCCACGCCAGCGGTTGCTTCCTCCTGTGTCGCCGTGAGGCGTTGGACGACGTCGGCGGCTTCGACGAGCGTTTCTTCCTCTACTTCGAGGACCTCGACCTGTGCCGCGAGCTCCGCGCCCGGGGCTGGCGCATCGCCTTCGTGCCGACGGTGCGCATCCGCCACCACGCCGGCGGGGCGGCGCGCAAGGGCTGGCGCCACGCCCGACTGTTCACGGCGTCGGCCTGGCGGTTCTTCCGCAAGCACGGCTGGGGACGGCCCCGCGGGCCCCGTTAGGATGCGGCCGTGCCGCAGACCCAGGACCCCCAACGGGAAGCCCGCAGCGAAGCCCTCGCTCGGCTGAAGGCCTTCCTGGAAGGAGGCGGCGTCGGCCCCCTCGACCTGGAGGGGCTCCACCCCGCGGACCTGGCCGAGGTGGTCAGCCACGACCTCGACCCCGAGGAGGCCTACCGCGTCCTGCGGGCCCTGGACGTGGACGACGCCGCTGCGGTGCTGGAGGAGGTGGACGTCCGGCACATCGGGCGCATGCTCCAGCAGGCCGACGCCGCGTGGCTGGCCCAGATCCTGGGGCGGCTGCCCGGCGACGAGGCCGCCGACCTGCTCGACGAGCTGCCGGAGGGCGAACGGCTGCAGGTGCTGTGCTTCCTCGAGCCGGAGGACGCCAACGCGCTGCGCAAGCTGATCCAGTACCCGCCGGATTCGGCCGGCGGGCTGATGACCACCGAGTTCCTGACGGCGCGCGCGGACGACCGCGTCGGCGACGTGCTCAAGCGCATCAAGCGCGACGAAGGCGAGTCCGAGCAGGTCTACAACGTCTACGTCGTGGACGAGGAGGGTCGGTTGGAGGGGGTGGTCTCCACCCGCGACCTGCTCGAGGCCAACATCCACGCCACCGTCGGCGAGGTGATGAACCCCGACGTCATCACGGCGCGGCCCGACGAGGACCGCGAGGAGGTGGCGCGCCGCATCCTCCACTACAACCTGTCGTCGCTGCCGGTGGTCAACGCGCACGGCCGCATCCTCGGCATCGTCACCGCCGACGACGCGCTGGAGGTCCTCGAGCAGGAGGGCTCCGAGGACGCCCTGCTGTTGGCCGGCGCCGCCTCGGGCTCGGAGGCCACCGAGCCGTTCTGGCTCAAGGTCGCGCACCGCGCCCCGATGCTGGTCATGCCGGTGGCCTCGGGGCTCCTCATCTCGCGGGCCATCGCGCTGTTCGGCTTCGGCGACCCCGAACCTTCCTCCGACCGCAACCTCCACGGGGCGCTGGCCCTGGTCCTGCCCTACCTGCCCCTGGTCCTCGGCCTCTCGGGGATGGTCGGCACCCAGACCTCGGCGGTCCTGGTCCGCGGTTTCGCGGTCGGCCAGATCGTGCCCGGGCGCCGCCTCCAGGTGTTCTTCGGCGAGCTGAAGGTGGCGGCCGCCCTTGGCTTCCTGGCCGCGCTCGTCGCGACCCCGGTGATGGCCCTGTTCACCGGCGAGACCATGGCCGGCGTGGTCCTGGGCCTGGCGCTCCTCATCGCCATGACCTGGAGCGGCGCGCTGGCGACCACCGTCGCCATGGCCAGCGAGGCCGCCGGCCTCGACCCGGCGCTCGTGTCCGGGCCGCTGATGATGGCGATGAGCGACCTCTCCGCGGCGGTCATCTTCATGCTGGTCGCCTCCGGACTGCTGACGTGACCCGTGCGCGGCGCCGCTGCGCCGTCGTCGCGGCGCTCCTCCTGCTGGCCCTGGTCGGCTGGGCCCTCGGCCCCGCGACCTGGCGCCCGCACCGGGTGCGCGGCACCTCCATGGAGCCCGCCCTGGTGGAGGGCGACTGGATCCGGATCCGCGGCTTCGGCGACGCCGCGCCGCGCCGCCACGAGCTGGTGGTGTTCCGGGAACCCGGCAGCGGCCGGCTCGCCGTCAAGCGCGTCGCCGGTCTCCCCGGCGAGGTGGTGCAAGTCCTGGGCGAGGACGTCTGGGCCGACGGCCGCCCAGCGGTCCGCGAGGTGGCGGGGGTGCTCGACCTGGTGCCCCAGGCCGACGTCCGGGGCGCCGCCCTCGACGCCCTGCTCGGGCTCGCCGCGGCCGGGTTCGAGCGCGGCCCGGACGGCGCATGGACCCGTCCCGCCGGCGCCGGGCCCGTTCGGCTGCCGTTGCCGGAGCCGGTCCGCGACGGCTACCTGCGCCGCGGCGAGTTCGTGCCGGGCGCGCGGCCGGTGCGCGACGCCGGGCTCGAGCTCCGCTTCGCCCTCGGCGAGCCCGCCGCCGCCGTCGTCCTCCACCACCAGGCGGGCCGCGACCACTTCACCGCGGCGCTGGACGGGAGCGGGCGGCTCCGGGTGCGCCGCGTCTCGGGGGGCGCGGCGGTCGGCGGCCCGGAGGCCGCGCCAGCGCTGCTCCACGAGGAGAGCGGTCACGTCGCCGCTGCTTCCCTCTTCCTCGCCGTCGTGGACGGGGAACTCGTCGTCGCCGTGGACGGTCGAGTCGCCCTGCGCGCGTCGGTCGGGCTCGCCGAGCCGCGCCAGGTGGTGGGCCTGCCGCTCGACCAGGCCACCCAGGCGGTGCTCGCGGTCGAGGTCGCGGGGGCGGCCACGCTGCAGCGTCTGCGGGTCGGCCGCGACCTGGTCCGAATCGCCGGAACCGTCGGCGGGGCGACGGGGTTCCGTCTGGGTCCCGACGAGTACTTCCTGCTTGGCGACCACCCCGAGACCAGCCGCGACTCCCGGCACTACGGCGCCGTGGAGCGGGGGCGTATCCTCGGCCGCGTCGGAGGGCGGCTGTGGCCCCGCGGCTGGAACGCCTTCGGCTGGCCCCTCGAATGAACCGTTGAACCCGGACCCGGACCGCTTCCTGGACGACCCCGGCGTCGCCTTGATGCTCGCCTTCCGGGACGGGGACGACGAGGCGTTCACGCGGCTGGTCGAGCTCTACCAGGGCCCCGTGTTCGGCATGCTGCGGCGCATCCTCGGGCCGCGCGGCTCGGTCGAGGACCTGGCGCAGGAGACCTTCCTGCGGGTGTGGCGGAGCCGCGACGGCTACCGCCCGACCGGGAAGTTCACCACCTTCCTCTACCGCATCACCTACAACCTGGCGCTGAACCGGTTGCGCGACGAGGGGCGGCGTCCGGTGCGGCCCCTCCCCGAGGGGGCCGAGGAGGGCCTCGCCGACGGCGCCAGTCCGGATCCGGTCGAGGCCGCCGACCGCGGCGACCGCGCCGCCCTGGTCCGGGCCGCGCTCGACCGGCTTCCCCGGAACCAACGGACGGCGCTGGTGTTGCAACACTACGAGGGGCTGGACCTCGCCGAGATCGGCTCGCTGATGGGCATCTCGGCCAAGGCCGTCAAGTCCCTGCTCCATCGGGCCCGGACCCGGCTCCGGGAAGAACTGACCGACCACGGGCTCCTGCCATGACCGACACCTCCCGCCACGACGCAGAGGACCGCCGGCTCGACGACCTCCTCGACCTGCTCCCGCCGGAGCCGGTGCCCGAGGGGTTCGCCGAGCGGCTGGCCGAGCGCATCGCGGCCGAGGAGGGCGCGGCGCGTCGGCGCCGTCGGTTCCGCCTGCTGCCGGCGCTGGTCTCGGCGGCGGCCGCGGCGGTGCTGTTCCTCGGCGCCGGCTACTGGCTGGGCTCGGGCGGTGCGCTGCCGACCGGCGAGGCGGTCGCACCGCCGCTGGACGGCGAGACCGCGTCGCTCGACGAGCTCTACGCCTATCGCGACCTGCTCGACTCCTGGGAGCTGCTGGAGGACCCGGACCTCGAGCCCGGCCTGGCGGTGGCCGCCAGCGAGACCACGCCGTGGGACCAGGCCTGGGACTGGGTCGCCGAGGACGCGGCCGCCGTCGAGGCCGAGGGCCTGGACGCGGACGCGGCAGGGGAGGCCGCGCCCGGCGCCGGTGTGGGAGGAGGGCGGCGATGACTCCGGTCCTCCTCGCCTGTTGCCTGGCCGCCGCGCTCCAGGCCGGCGATGCGCCGCCGCCGCGCGACGTCCCCTCGGGCGGGCCGCCCGCGGCCGACGCGCCGCAGCGTCCGGGGCCGGACGCCGACCCCGCCGAGCGCGACGAGTTCCGCCGCTGGTGGCAGGGCCTCGACGAGGAGCAGCGCCGGCGCTACCTCGAGCGGTGGCGGCGCTTCCGCGAGCTGGACGAGCCGAACCGCGAGGAGCTGGAGCGCCGCTGGCAGGCGCTG
>Ga0256830_1000725_pt1 | contig 24762 bp, 32 predicted proteins | sample 128326metaG_FD_190537 | JGI IMG/M metagenome (GOLD analysis project Ga0256830, IMG submission 190537) | Hydrothermal vent microbial communities from Lau Basin, Pacific Ocean - 128-326 | ecosystem: Environmental > Aquatic > Marine > Hydrothermal vents | place: Pacific Ocean: Lau Basin | collected... | reverse complement strand
GGTTAATTTCAGGAAAGAATTAATTCTAATTAGGGAAGAAGTAAAAGAGGCTGGAATTGAATTTGAAACTGAAATTGACAAAAGAACAGAGATATACAAATTAGTAGAAATATCTCCTACGTCGGCGGTTATTGAAGTATGGAAAGAGTTGGAAACTTGTGCAAGAAGAAAAGTTGAAGAACTTGCCCCCAAAGAGACAAAATTTAAAAATGCTCTTCGCCGACCCTTAGTCTATCTTGAATATACAGGAGCACTTCCTCCATCCATTGCAAGGACATTGCGTGAGCTGCAATCATTAAAAAATCAGGCAACTCGTTCGGGTGAAATAGAAATCACAAAAGAAGATGCCATAGAATACGCTTCTTTGGCTAAAGCCATTCAGAAGCAAATTGAGTCGATTAGAGAATTGCCAAAAATTAAGTTGACGGCTCTAACTCTTCTTGTATTAGAGATAAATCATCTTATCGATACTGGAAAATACAATCACATAACTATCCAAGATGCTCATAAAGCGATAGAGCAAAAACGAGTTATTCCATATTTAGCAGAAACTACTAGAGGTGATTCAGATTTCAGTCTTTATACCTCTGATGGCCCTTATTCGAGCTTCGTTGAATATTACCACGAACAAATGTATCAAATATACGAAAGCTATGCAGGGAACGAGCGTAGAAAATGGGGCGTAGAAAATTTGGGTTTGTGCCTCCTACTCGCTTGGACAAACGAAATTATACAACAAGGAGCCGGTTGGTATCCTAGTGAATAAGAACAGACGGCAAACCGCTCCCCCACACTCATTGCCCTCCAGCTGCCTCCCTCAGCTTCCTGTCAAAGGTCAAAAGCTTGCACCCGTAGGCTTCGGCTTTAACCCAGATGAGGCAGTCCAGAAGGCTCAGTCCAGGATTTCGGTCAAAGCGGTCCAGAGCTTCGAGGATCAGCTTTTTGTCTTTATTCTCCACGCCTTTGTAAAGCATGAGGTCCCTTAATGCTCCTGCCGCCTCCCTGGGGGGAACTGCGTAAACCTTGGTCAGCACATAGAAGGTTTCCAGTATCACCTCTGCCGGTATGACAGCCTTCTGCCTTCCGTCCCTGAGTTCCGTGAAGAATGGAGAGATCTCTCGGTACTGCTCCTCGTTATCAGCCAGGAGATAGCGGAGGATCACATTGGTATCAGGAATCTTCTTTGTACTCACTGGCCACCTTTTCCCAGGCAATCTCCCTCTCCTTTTCAAAAGGGATACGACCCCTGGCATACTTCCTGAAGACCCCCCCAAGGTCCCTCACCGGTTCCAGAACAATTCTTTCACCTTCAACCTTGAATCTGACCACATCGCTGCCCAGCATATCCCTCATCTTTTTGGGAATGGTGACCTGCCCCTTGGACGTTATTTTGGCTATGGCTTCCATTTCTCATTACCTCACGTCTTTTTCCTTACCTCTAAGGATATGTAAGGCAGCATCAGAGTCAAGTCACTCCAGCCCATGGGCTATGGCAAAGGATTTATTTGTCCGGCATTTCTCCTTCACCCGCTCCGGCCAGTAGTTCATGGCGGTGTGGGACCAGTCGTAGTCTCCTCTTTCAAGGGCCTGCCAGCACTTCTTAGGCTCCGCCTGCCAGCAGGGGATAGGCTCCAAGATGACCAGGGGTCCATCATTGGGCTTTATGGGAGTGACAATCAGGCCTTGAATCTGGCGATCTTGTGATAGCCATCGACCGTGGTTATACATTCGGGAAACGTCCACCCGGAGGGTATCAGTCAAGCATGGACCCATATTTTTCAAAGGGTTATCAACCACCGCCCCTTGACAATGGGGACAGGAAATAGAATGTTACTACCAACGCTTGTAACAAATTATATCCACAACAGGAGGGAACATAATGCCTCTTCAGTTCATATCAGACGACAAGGGCAACAAAATAGCCGTGATCCTACCAATAGAAGAATACAAGCGGATCTGTGAGCAGCTGGAAGAGCTGGAGTCCATACGAGCATACGACGCAGCCAAGGCCTCAAAAAGTGAAGCCATACCCTTCGAGCAGGCCATAGAAGAAATAGAAAAATCCCGGGAATGAGCTACAGAATCTTTATTCTCAGAAGGGCCCAGAAAGAACTGTCAAACATTACTGGCGAAGATTACCTCAGAATAAAAGAAGCCATCCTAAGCCTATCCAACAATCCAAGACCCAAGGGATGCTCAAAGTTGACAGGCCGCGATGGCTGGAAAATCCGCATAGGCAACTACAGAGTCATATACGAAATCAACGACCGCGAAAAATCCCTGACTATTCTCCATATCGGCCACAGGAAAGACATATATCGGAGATAAGCGACCCTAACCACCGGCTTTAGAGGCTTTACCGGCTCTCCCATTGACCACAACCCACTCCCTGCACCAGTTCTTTATAGACTTTCAAAGAAGAAAAAAAGAGGGAGGTAGAGGATGATTCAAAGAGCCTTCTTGCTCATCCTGGCCGTACCCCTCCCCTCAGCTCCGGCCCTATGGGCCCAGTTAAGAGAAATCGCCCCATAACTTCAGAAAGGAGCTTACCATGAAGAGTTTTGTTCTTTCGGCCCTGGCCTTTGCCTTCTTTGTGGTCTGTCCCAGGATGGCGGGGATGATCCACATCATCTCCAAAAACACGGGGGTGTCCATTCCCACCGTGGTGGTTCTGGGTACGGTGGCGTCCCTGCCCTTGGTCTATGCCATGGCCCTCATATTTGGAAAGTGGGGAGTGGTGGGAGCCCTGGCCTTCTGCATCCTGACAGACCTGATTTCGGCAACCTTCATGGCGGGAGTGGGCCTCAGGGCGGGTGTGGAAACCCTCATCGTTGCCATCTTTGTCATAGCCGGAGTCAAAGTAGCCCCCCTCCTCTGCAACCTGTTGGGGCTTGGTTAGCCCAAAAACCCACTCCTCTCTGGATGCCATCACCCCAACACGGCCAAAATCTCTGAAGCCGGGAGATTAAGGACTTCCCTTCCTTTAAAGAATTGACAAAGGAGGAGATTTCTATGCAATTTAGCCTAAAACCACCATCACGGAGAGACACATGAAACAGTGCACTCGTAGGTGCTGTATAATGTAAACATGAAAGCGCCACCGACCAAATTAGAGGATATTCTCAATAAACTTCGCGCCTTGCTCCCTTTGTTGCGGGAGAAGTACCGCGTGAGGAATCTGGAGGTGTTCGGTTCGTATGTGCGAGGGGAGGAGGCAGAAGGAAGCGATCTGGATTTGCTGGTTACTTTCGAAGAGGCACCAACACTGCTTCAGTTTGTGGCATTGGAGCAGTTCTTGAGCGATGAATTGGGAGTAAAAGTAGATTTAGTGATGAAAGAGGCGCTGAAGCCGAGGATAGGGAAGTATATTCTGGAAGAGGCGCAAAAGGTATGAGTGGGCCAAGGGATTATGCGGACTATGTAGCGGACATGTTGGAGAGTGCTCAGAAAGCGCGGGAGTTTGTGGCGGATGAGAAGACCCAATACGCGGTGGTGAGAGCGTTGGAAGTGCTTGGGGAAGCGGCGAAGAAAGTGCCGCAGGAGGATGAAGGAATAGAGTGGCACAGCCCAAAATCATGCGCCCGCCGTAGACTGGGACGGCAACGCCGCGCCGCTGACGCTATCGTTGGGTTTATTGCGATCTATGGAGGAGACGAGAAGTGAGCCTTTCCGATGAACGAGTAAGGAGCCTTGACTTAGAAGCCCCTCGAAACCCTTTGCTCGAGCGGGCCTACTTGATACTGCAATACACTCATGATTCGGCCCGTGCATTGTTAGAAGCTTTGCGAAAGGTGAGGGAGGAGAGGAGGGCTGGTCGTGGGGCATTGACCGATGAAGAACAAGACCTTTTACGTGCCATGTTAGTTATGGCGGCTTCGGGTCTTGACGCTATGACAAAAGAAATCCTGCGGAGCGTGCTTCCGCCTTTATGTAAAAAAGATGAAGAAGTGAAGTCCTCCTTTCAAAAGTTTGTTGAAAGGAAACTGAAGGGGGATGGAAGAGAAAAGTTCTTATCTCTTATACTAACGGCTGAGAACGTGCAAGAAAGTTTGATAGAGCAATATGTTGATGAGTTAACAGGAAATAGCTTGCAGTCAGTGGATGCATTATACAAAGCAGTGAATGCACTTGGATTATTTGAAGTGTTTGACCAAGAAAATGTACGGAGCGATGATCTTCAGAGGGTCTTTAGAGAAAGAAACAGGATTGTTCATGAACTGGATATTGATTTTACGGCTCCCCGAAGAAACCGAAGAAGTAGACGGATAGGTCATACAATTCAGGATACCAATAGATTGCTTATGGTTGCAGAGAGAATTTACAAGAAATGTAAGGAGAAGTTGGAGGAATTAGAGGACACTCAATAGGGGCTTAAAGGATTGAACCTCCGGGGTCAGGTCTTGCAGGTCCTGAATTTGGCAATTTTGTGATAGCCACCAACTATCAGATGCCCCCCATCGGTTGACCAAAACTACCGGTAATCTTGGAACGTCTACAGGTAACCCCTCTTTCATCTGCCCTCCCTTGACAGCTGCAGCGCAAATATGAGACAGCTTTTCAAACCGGCCATGGATAAGCGGCCCAGCATGTTGGAGATACAAGTTGAGTACCACAGACAACCGAGGCTGGAGGAACCGGGCCACACGGCAAGGGTAAGCAAGACGTAGGAAAGGAGGGGAAAATGGGTCTCTTCTCAAGTTCTTCCGGCAGGCTCACGGAAGAGGAACGAACAGCAAGGGCCGAGTCTTTCATCGGGGAGGTGCGGGAGAAGGCCAGGCAATCACCTTCCAAGGCTCTGAAGATGCTTCGAAAAGGCGCCCAGAAGCACAACCAGGCCCTGGGGATGGGTGGGGAGGCCCACCATGCTTTTCGAGAGCTGGCCCTGGAGCTCCTGGCCGCCCAGTCCGGCACCTCCGTCTCCCGGCTCCCCACCGTCCAGGTACTCCCCTGGAGCACCTGGCAAAACCCCCAACTGAAGAATCTGCAGTCTGAGGCAACAGCCACGGACAAAGAGATCCTCTACTGCCTGGCGAGGGATCGTGGCAGAGAAGGGAACCCCGTGACGGAAATAGAGGCCCTGCTCCTCTTGGCCGGGGACCCGGAGCTGGTCATGGTGGTCATCAACGAGGAGAACATGCTCTTCAGGAAATCATTTATCCTGGAGGCAGGGGCGGCCCTCGATCCCACCCTGGAAGAGATGGGGCCCGAGCTGGCCGACTACGCAGCCAGCACGGGGAAGAAGGTAAGGTTCCTATAACTCCCCCGCAACAGGGGGGAAATCGCCCTATTCGGGATCCTGCCCGGTGAAAGGGCGGGTCCCCACCTCCCGTTTCAAATGGCTCTATCGCTTTAATTCCAGTCCTTTCAATAGGTTCAGCCCATTAATCAGTGGGAAAGCTGTGGGTAAAGGAAAAATGTCTTGACAATAACGAGTATATGATAAATATTCTTAAAAAAGCATGATTATATTAGATCCCAGAAGGAGGACTGTTATGAACAAAGAGGACAAGGGCCAGCTATCGGCCGAGAGCAGGAGACCCACTAGGCTGGGCGGCCAGTCCATAAGGGACTGGTGGCCGGACCAGCTGAACCTGAGGATCCTTCACCAGAACCTCCCCCAGGTGAAACCCACGAAGGAGGATTTCAACTATGCCGAAGAGTTCAAGAAGCTGGACCTGGAAGCCCTGAAAAAGGATCTCTTTGCACTCATGACGGACTCCCAGGAGTGGTGGCCGGCTGACTACGGGCACTACGGCCCACTGCTTATCCGCCTGGCATGGCACAGTGCGGGGACCTACCGCATCATAGACGGCCGGGGTGGAGCAACCTCCGGCAACATACGCTTTCCTCCCCTCAGCAGCTGGCCCGACAACGTGAACCTGGACAAGGCCCGGAGGTTGCTCTGGCCCATCAAAAAGAAGTACGGCAACAAGATCTCCTGGGCAGACCTCATCATCCTGGCCGGGAACTGCGCCCTGGAATCCATGGGCTTCAAAACCCTGGGATTCAGCGGTGGACGGGTGGACATCTGGGAGCCCGAAGAGGACGTCTATTGGGGACCGGAGAGCGAGTGGCTGGGTGACGAGCGACGGGTCAGGGCAGAAGAACTCGAGCATCCCCTGGCCGCCGCCCAGATGGGCCTCATCTACGTCAACCCCGAAGGGCCCGGGGGCGAACCGGACATGCTGGCAGCGGCAAGGGAGATTCGCCAAGCCTTCGGGCGCATGGGGATGAACGACGAAGAGACCGTGGCCCTCATCGCCGGAGGGCACACCTTCGGCAAGGCCCACGGAGCCGCCGACCCCCTGAAATACCTGGGACCCGAACCCGAGGCGGCCCCCGTGGAAGAGCAGAACCTGGGCTGGAAAAACAGCTTCGGCAGCGGCAAGGGGCCTGACACCATCACCAGCGGACTGGAGGGGGCGTGGACTCCCACCCCCACCAGGTGGGACAACACCTTTCTGGAAACCCTCTTCCGCTACGACTGGAACCTGGAGAAGAGTCCCGCAGGGGCCCGGCAGTGGGTTCCCACGGATCCGGCGGCAAGGGAGCTCGTGCCCGACGCCCACGATCCCTCGAAACGACACGCCCCCATCATGTTCACCACGGACCTGGCCCTGAGGATGGACCCCAAATACGGGCCCATTGCCCGGCGTTTCCGGGACAACCCCGAAGAACTGGCAGAGGCCTTCGCAAAGGCCTGGTTCAAGCTCACCCATCGCGACCTGGGACCCCGCTCCCGCTACCTGGGCCCGGAGACTCCCCGGGAGGAGTTCCTCTGGCAGGACCCCCTTCCCCCCGTCGACCACGAGCTCGTGGAGGAGAAGGATATCGCCCACCTGAAAGCCAGGATCCTGGCATCGGGACTGACCATTCCCGAGTTGGTGTACACGGCATGGTCAGCGGCCTCCACCTTCCGGGCTTCGGACAAGCGGGGAGGGGCCAACGGTGCCCGCATCCGCCTTGCTCCCCAGAAGGACTGGGAGGTGAACCAGCCTGCCCAGCTCGCCAAGGTGCTGGACGTCCTCCAGGGAGTCCAGAGGGAATTCAACGCCTCCCAGTCCGGTGGGAAAAAGGTCTCCCTGGCCGATCTCATCGTCCTGGGGGGTTGCGCAGCCATCGAAGAGGCGGCCAAGGAGGCCGGGTTCGACGTGAAGGTCCCCTTCGTTCCCGGACGCACCGACGCCTCCCAGGAGCAGACCGAGGCGGGATTCTTCGCTCTCCTCGAGCCCCTGGCGGACGGCTTTCGCAACTACATCAAGAAGGGATGCAGCATACCGGCAGAGGACCTGCTCCTCGACAGGGCCCAGCTCCTCACCCTCACCGCCCCTGAAATGACGGTGCTCTTGGGCGGCATGCGGGTGCTGGATGCCAACTTCGGACAGTCCCGCCACGGCGTCTTCACGGACCAGCCCGGCAGGCTCACCAACGACTTCTTCGTGAATCTGCTGGACATGAGCACGGAGTGGAAGCCCCCCTCGGAGGCCCGGGATCTGTTCCAGGGACGAGACAGGGCAACGGGGGAGGTGAAGTGGACGGCCACCCGGGTGGACCTCATATTCGGACACAACTACCAGCTCCGGGCCCTGGCGGAGTTCTACGCCCAGGATGAGAACAGAGAGAAATTCATCCGCGATTTCGTGGCCGCCTGGAATAAGGTGATGAACCTGGACCGCTTCGACGTGGCCTGGTGGTAGCAAATGGCGTCCCTGAAGGAGATGGAAAAGGCCCATGAAGGCTTGAAAACCTCCCAGGGCGAATAGATTTGCAGGAACCGGGTCCCCGGAGAACTCCCCGGGGGCCCGGTTTTCCTCTCCCTACTGTGGGGGGGAGACTGGAGCCCTTTTCCCCTTGACCATGGGCCTCCTGGGAAACTGGAGGCCCGGTCCCCTCCTCCCCCTGATGAGCATTCTCACAACCTCCAGACGGAATCTGTCCATGAACAACAGGTACTTGGCCTCTTCCCTAGGAGTGAGCTCCTTTTCCAGGGCCCTGAGCTCTTCCTCCCTGAGCTTGGCCAGCTCCGTGCCTATGGCCAGATACCTCCTGGCCAGTCTTCTCACGTCCCCCTTCACCGTCTTTCCCTCGGCAGCCCTCACAAGGGCCCTCCTCACCCGCCTCCTCTCCTGGAGGAGAGCCCTTCGCCGGAGATCGAAGGGCCTCAGTATCATGAAGACCTTCTCGGCCCTGTCCTGGGAGAGGTTCAGAACATCCATAAGCTTCCAGTTTCTGATGGCCTCCAGTTTCTCGGCCACCCTGGCCTCCCTGTCCTCCTTCATAGCTGCCCACCCGGGCATTCCCACCGTCAAAACCGCCACCATCACAAACAACGCCACCAGTTTCTCACGGGAAAACCTCATGCTACACCTCCTCCTTTTTCTGAGTCCCCTCTCCCCTCTCCTGGGGCTAGAGGAAATCCAGTAAATAGGGATGGGCAGAGACCTGATCCACCACTTCTGCCCAGGGAGCGGTGGAAAGGTCGGCAACGATGGAGGGATCCTCATCCAAGGCCCCCTCCAAAGCAGCATCCAGTTGAGTCAGGGTACTTTCGTCCAGCTGGGAGATGAAAACCATCCCCTCTCCCGAATACAACGGATAGTCCCAGACGTTCCCGGCCTTCCTTCCCGGGTGCCCATGAAGGAAGGTCAAGACCGCCACCAGGACCAGCAAGGCCCCGGCCAGAGGAAGGAGAAATCTGGACATCTCCCAGCCCGAGCGGGGAGGGGAAGGGTCCCGGGGAAGAAGGCCTTCTCTCCTCCCCGCCTCCCAGAGCCTCTCCCTCATATCCAGGAAAAAGGCCTCCTCTTCCCTCTCCCGGCCCTTCATCGCCCCGGAGAGGCGCCTCACGAAGGCCACCTCTTCCCTGCACTCCCTGCACCTCAGCCAGTGCAAGTAAAGGGAGAAGTTCACCCTGGAGAGCCACCCTCCCTCCATCCAACGATCCAGGAACTCCTCACACTTCATCCCTCTCTCTCCAGCCTTCTTCTCATTTCCCTCACCCCGGCCCAGAACAGACTCCTGGCCGTGGCCACCTGGCAGCCCATGATGTCCGCCACCTCCTTGAAGGGAAGCTCGTTGTAGACCCTGAGCACCACGGCCATTCTCTGTCTGGGGGGCAGGAGGGCCAAAAGGTCCAGGAGGTGCTCCCTCTCCTCCAGAGTGACCAGGCCTTGAAGGACGTCGCCCCTGTGGTCCTGGGGGATGGCCTCCACGTCCCTCTCCTCCAGAACACTTTGAGAGGAGCTACGGAGATGGTCCAGGGCCAGGTTGGTGGCGATCTTCAACAGCCATGATGGAAAACTGTCCACCTTCTTCAATCCCCTCAACCCCTTGAACATCCTAAGAAAGGCCTCCTGGGTGATGTCCCTGGCCTCTTCTCTGTCACCGGTTATGTGAAGAACCGTGTAGTACACCTTCTTCTCGTACCTCCTCACCAGATCCTCCAGGTCCCGAGCAGATCCTGCCAAGAAACCGGATATGAGCTCCTCGTCTCTCTTCATGTCCCCATCTTAACAGACGGAACTCACCCCAAAAGCGTGCAAAAGAATCTTTCAGGAAGAGTATACTCTTCCCGGAGAGCAGTGTTCCGACCAGCATTCAAAACTTCTTAAAATTCTCCCGGGATAGAAGCCCAAACCGTCAGCCCCCAGCCGGCTTTCTAGACATTTTATCCTATGCTACCCTTGACAGGGATGGTAAAAACATGGGATAAATCTGTAACTTTGGTGCTTTTAGAGTCTGATGACCTTTAGGGTGGGAAAGAAGCGCCATGCTACATGAATTTAGCATACAATTCAGCAATTTCCTGCTGTCCCTCTCAGATGCAGTGGATATGGCAAATCCCCAGATCGCCTCCCATCAAATGAGGACCTCCTTCATAGCATGGAAAATCGCTTCAGCAGCCGATCTTCCGGAAGACAGGATCGAAAGGATCTATCTAGCTGCACTCTTACACGACATAGGAGCACTCTCCCTGGAGGAAAAAGTCCAGCTTCACAGCGGATTTGAGAGAATCAACGTTGATACCCACTGTATTCTTGGCGAGGCATTGTTCGAACTGTCCCATCTGCTCAGGCCTGCTGCAAAAATCGTTCGGCACCACCATAAACCATGGAAAGCCTGGAGTGAACCCATCCATTCCCCCAATGTTCTGGAGTCTCAAATACTCTACTTGGCCGACAGACTCGAAAGATCTATCGCACGCGACAAGTTCATCCTCCACCAGACAACCGAGCTCACCTCTAAAATGGCCTCCCTCTCCAGATCTGAAATACACCCAGACATAGTGGATGTATTCATGCAGATCTCATCTCACGAGGATTTCTGGCTTGATCTGGTGTCACCCCGTCTATATTCCCTTCTGCTACATTTCGGCCCCTTTCGGCAGGTTGAACTCTACCAGAAAGACGTCTCTTCCATCGCCTCTATCTTTCGCCACATTATCGACTTCAAATCGAGATTTACCGCGACGCACTCCACAGGGGTGGCGGAATGCGCAGTCATGCTTGCGAAGTGCCTGGGATTCACGGACTCTGAGATAGCCCAGATAGAGATCGCCGGACACTTCCACGACCTGGGTAAGCTTGTAGTTCCTAACTCCATCCTGGAAAAACCCGGAAGATTAACAAAAGAAGAATTCGACATCATTAAACAGCATACATACTTCACCTATACAGTTTTGAACACCATAGGCGGTCTTGATCTAATAGCAGAATGGGCGGCTTTCCATCACGAGAAGCTCGACGGTTCAGGTTATCCCTTCCACATTACAGCAGAAAAAATAAACATAGGTGCAAGGATAATGGCCGTCGCCGATGTATTCACTGCCTTAAACGAAGACAGGCCATACAGAAGGGGGTTGGAGAGGAAAAAGATTGAAGACATACTCACATCTCAGGTTGCCAACAAGTCTCTTGATGAGCTCGTTGTGAAGACTCTCCTGGGGAATTTCGAGGAAATCTCCACTAAAGTGAAATCAAAACAGAAGCTGTCACAGGAAATCTTCGAGGAGAAATTCCTGAAAGTCAAGGATGCTCCAGGCCTCAAGCATTGACTCCACTTTCCACCAAGGATAGGGCCCGGGAGCAGAACCCCCGGGGAGGGTACATATGCGAAATACCGGAGTGGAGGCAGCGCACCCGCTGTTCGCCACAGAGGAAAAGACCCGGCAACCGATATCTGAATCGGGACCTCAGGGGTTCAGCGGCGCCCACGGTTCATAAGAGAAAGACTCAACCACAACACAGGCCTTTCTCTTCCACTTCCCTGAGGATCTCTTCCTGAAGTGCCTCCATCTCCCGGGATTCTTCCGGGGTATAGTCCCGGTAACCCAGGAGATGGAGGACCCCGTGGATCACCAGGAGGGCCAACTCCCTCTCCAGGGAGAAGCCAAACTGAGGGGCCTGTTCCTTGGCCCTCTCCACGGAGATGATGACATCCCCAAGATACTTCCCGTCCCCTGGGAAGGCCAAAACGTCGGTGACGGCGTCCTCTCCCCTGAAACGCTGGTTATAGGCCCTTATTGACTCATTGTCCACCAGGACAAAGGTGATGGAGCACTTGCCCGGGTCTCTGTCCATGTGCCGGAGGGCCTCCCGGGCCACCCGGGCCAGGGTCCGCTTAGGCACCTTGAGAAGCTGCTGATCTAGGAAGACGATTCCCATTCTTCTTCTCCCTGCCAGGGTACTCCACTCGCTTGTGGTATATACCGATGAGGATCCTGCTGAAGACCTCCATGATCCTGTAGATATCCCTGAGGGTGAGCTCACACTCCTCCAGCTGGCCATCCAGGAAGATGCTGGTGATGATCTCCCTCACCAGGTTCTTGATCCGCGCCGGAGAGGGTTCCTCCAGGGCCCTGGTGGCCGCTTCCGCCGAATCGGCCATCATCACAATGGCCGCCTCTTTGGTCCTGGGCTTGGGCCCCGGATACCTGTAGTCCTCTTCGTTCACCTCGGTCTCCCTGCTGGACTCCTTGGCCTTGTGGTAGAAGTAGTAGATAAGGCTGGTGCCGTGGTGCTGCTGGATGATGTCCCTGACGGCCCGGGGCAGTCTGTGCTCCTCGGCCAGCTCCACTCCGTCCTTCACGTGAGAAATGAGCACGAGACGGCTCATGGAAGGGGAAAGCTTATCATGGCGGCTGACCCCTTCGGTGTTCTCTATGAAGTACTCGGGGTTCCGGAGCTTACCTATGTCGTGGTAGTAGGCCCCGGCCTTGGCCAGGAGGGGGTTGGCGTCCACGGCCTGAGCCGCCGCCTCTGAGAGGGTGGCCACGTTCACCGAGTGGTTGTAGGTGCCGGGGGCCCTCTCCAGAAGATCCTTCATAAGGGGATGTTCCAGGTTGATGAGGGAGAGGAGCTTGATATCGGTGACCACCCCGAAGGTGAGCTCCGTCAGGGGCACTGCCGCCAAAACCAAAAGAAGGGAGAAAAGAGCCGACAAGGGCACAAGGCCCAAGTCCACCAGGAAAGCTGTATTCCCGGGACATCCCCTGTAAAGCCACTGGCCCACCACCAGCAGGAGATAGACCACGGCGGCGGCCGTAACCCCCAGGATAACGGCCTTCTCACCCTTCCCCTTCCTTATGGTGTAGGCTCCCACCACCGAGGCCAGCAAGAGGGTGAGGAGGAGCCATGGGTTGCTCCCCGGCATCAGAGCCGCACATGCCACCACCACCAAAGTCATGATGAGGGCAGGGAGAAAGTGGAAGAGGAAGGCCACAAAGACCCCTGGAAAAGCTATGGGCAACAGTTCAAGGCTGTCCACCCCCTTCAGCCACGAGAGGAAGAGGGGGAGCCTATCCCCCACCATAAAACCCAGCCTGGTGAGGGCCAGGAAGAAGACCAGGGCCAGAAGGAAGATACGATAGGATACGGAAGGCTCTGCCCTCCCCTTGTAGACCCTGAACCAGCACAAGGTGGCCACGTACAAGGCCACCAGCACACTCAGGAAATAGCCCAGAAAGACGAGGAAGGGGTTCCTCTCCAGCCGGGACCTGGCTGCATCGAGCTCCAGGGCTATCCGGGGCGTGATGCGCTCCCCTTTACGGACAATGACCTCCCCCTTGCCCACCTCTATATAGACGGGCTTTACGGCCTCCAGGGCCTTCTTCACCCTCTCCGAGGTGAGCCGGGGATTGTAGTAGAGATTGGGTCTCGCGATTCTGGAGAGGAGGACAATAACGGCTTTCCTCAGAGAAGCCATCCTGTAGGGGAGTTTCTCAAGAACCAGGCGCCTGATGAGCCCATCCACCTCCGAGGGTAGATAGATCTTCTCCACCCCCCGGCTCTCAAACTCCTTGGAGAGGGAGAGGTCCCTCACTACAAACCCCCTCCTCAGAGTGTAGAGGTCCACGGGGGGCTTGGGGGAGAGAATCCAGTACTCCCCCAGACGAAAGAGGAGGGTGGTGATGGCGTCCTCCACCCAGGGAGCGTATCCATAGCGTCTGAAGGTCCTCACCACGCCTCTGGGCAGGTTGATACCCAGGACCTCCTTGAAGCGTTTCAGGTCCCTGTCTACGTTGCTCTCATCGTAAGAGAGGCGGAGCTCGGAAAACAGGGTTGAGATCCTGTCAGAGACCTGGGAGACCCATCGGAGATCAAGGTCAAATACGGGCTTGACGGAATCCCTGGCCCTCTCCTCCAGGGCCCTGGTGGCGGCCTTGTCCTCGACCTTCAGGGCCACGGGGGCCCTCACGTCCTCTCTGGCCACCTCCCCCACCCTGTACTGGAACCTTCCCCCCGGGGGCCAGGGCATGACTATAAGAGCAACCGCCAGGGAGACAAGGAGAAAAGAGAATAGATCCAGACCTGATGGAAAGGTCCCCCTACTACCCAGCAGGCTCCAGGGCCTTCCTTTCCCGTTCGGTTTTACAGTACTTTTCATATTCTTCATAGGCCTTTATGATGGACTGCACCAGGGGATGTCTCACCACGTCCTTTTCGGTGAAATGGACAAACCTGATACCGTCCACGTCCTTGAGGATCTCCTCGGCCTCCACCAACCCCGAGACCCTGTCCCTGGGGAGATCTATCTGGGTCACATCCCCCGTTATCACCGCCTTGGAGTTGAACCCTAGACGGGTTAAGAACATCTTCATCTGCTCCGAAGTGGTATTCTGGGCCTCGTCCAGGATGACAAAGGAGTTGTTCAAGGTCCGGCCCCTCATGAAGGCCAGGGGGGCCACCTCAATGATGCCCTTCTCCAGGAAGTTCTCCGCCTTGCTCCAGTCCACCATATCGTAGAGGGCGTCGTAAAGGGGCCTGAGATAGGGGTTCACCTTCTCCAGGATGTCCCCCGGCAGGAACCCCAGCTTCTCTCCGGCCTCCACGGCGGGACGGGTGAGGATGATGCGCTCCACCTCCCTCTTCAGGAGACAGGAGACGGCCATGGCCATGGCCAGATAAGTCTTGCCCGTACCGGCGGGACCTATGGCAAAGACGATGTCGTAGTTCCTGATGGCATCCACATACACCTTCTGCTGCAAGCTCTTGGGCGTAATGAGCTTCTTCTTGGAGGGTATGTAGATGCCCTGAGAGAAGACCTCCCTCACCCTCTCCCCCTGTCGGTTCTTCACCATCCTTATAGTAAACTCCAGGTCCTTCTTCCTCAAATCGTACCCGTCGTTGATGAGGCTAAGGAGCTGGCGAAGAAGGGTCTCCACCCGGGCCAGGGCATCGGCCTCCCCCTCGATCTGGACGGTGCCACCCCGGGCCCGAATCTTGACCCCGAAGGTCTCCTCAATGAGCCGGATGTGCTCCTCCCTCTCTCCGAAGAAGGTCCTCCAGGCCCCCTCGTCCCTGAAATCCAGATCCAGGACCAGTCTGCTCATATCTCTCCCACAATGCGTTTCTGGAACTCCACCAGCTCCTTTATACCCTTTTCCCCCAGGGCCAGCATCCTGTCCAGCTTCTCCCTGCTGAAGGTGGCGTGCTCTGCCGTACCCTGGATCTCCACAAACTCCCCTCTGCCCGTCATCACCAGGTTCATGTCCACCTCGGCCTCGGAGTCCTCCTGGTAGGTGAGATCCAGGATGGGTGTCCCCCTGTAGATCCCCACACTCACCGCCGCCAGGTAGTCCTTCACCGGATTCTCCCTCATGGCCCCCGTCTTCTTCAGATACTCCAGGGCATCGTACAGGGCCACAAAAGAACCCGTGATGGAGGCCGTCCGGGTCCCTCCGTCGGCCTGGAGGACATCACAGTCTATCCAGATGGTCCTCTCCCCCAGGGCCCTGAGATCCACCACGGCCCTGAGGCTCCTGCCAATGAGCCGCTGAATCTCCAGGCTCCTGCCCGACGGCCTGCCCTTGGTCACTTCCCTCATGGTCCTGGTATGGGTGGACCGGGGTAGCATGGAGTACTCGGCAGTGATCCAACCCTGTCCCGTGCCCTTGAGAAAAGGGGGCACCTTCTCCTCCACTGATGCCGTGCACAACACCCGGGTGTCCCCCACCTCTATGAGGGCTGAGCCCTCCGCGTGCTTTATGTAGCCCCTGACCAGTCTCACCTTCCTCATTTTGTCGGGAAGGCGGCCATCCCTTCTAATTAAGCTCATGGGCCTGCTCCTTCATGGAACCCCCTTCCACCCCTCTCGCCTCGGGCCATAGTCCCACTCCCTCAAAGAGGGAGAGGATCTTAACCAAGGTAGGCTTCAGGTCCTTCCTGTCAACCACCATGTCCACAAAGCCATGGTCCATCAAGAACTCCGCCCTCTGAAAGCCCGGGGGCAGTTGCTGTCTGATGGTCTGCTCTATGACCCGGGGACCGGCAAAGCCTATGAGGGCTTTGGGTTCGGAGATGACCACGTCCCCCAGGAGGGCGAAACTGGCCGACACCCCACCCGTGGTGGGATCGGTGAGGATGGAGATGAAAGGAACCCGGGCCTCGCTTAAACGGGTGAGGGCGGCACAGGTCTTGCCCATCTGCATGAGGGAGAGAATAGACTCCTGCATCCTGGCCCCCCCCGAGCAGGAGATGACGATGAGGGGCCTCCTTCTCTCCAGGGCCCTCTCCGCCGCCCGGGTGATCTTCTCTCCCACCACGGAGCCCATGCTCCCCCCCAGGAAGGCGAACTCGAAGACCGCCATCTCCACGGGATAACCCCCTATCCTGGCCTCTCCACAGACCACGGCGTCCCTCATCCCCGTCTTTTTCTGGGCGTCCTTGAGCCTGTCCGCATACTTCTTGGTGTCCTTGAACTTCAGGGGATCCATGGGAGAAACGCCTCTGTCGTGTTCATCAAAGCTCCCCCTGTCCACCAGAAGCTCTATCCTCTCCCTGGCAGAGATTCGAAAGTGGTAGTTGCACTTGGGACAGACCTTGAGGTTCCTCTCCACCTCCTCCTTGTAGACCATCTCCTTACAGTTGTCACACCTGATCCATAGCCCCCTGGGGGCTTTCTGCTCCGACTTCTTCACCTTGCTGAAAGGGCTCTTCTTAAACCACCACTGCATTCCTCACCTCTCTCCCACCCGGATCTCCAGAACCTCCTCCCCCCACCCCGGGGACAGGCCCACCTCCCCCATCCACTCCCTCATATCCCTTATGGCCCTCTCACTGTAAGCCAGTTTCCTCTCCCCCTTGTTCCTGGGCGGTGCCTCCAAGGGGGGCAAAAGGCCGAAGTTGGCGTTCATGGGCTGGAAAGCCCTTTGATCAGGGGAAGTGATGTACCTCACCAGGGCCCCCAGCATGGTGGTCGCCGGGGGCACCACCGTATTTTCCCCCCTAACCAGACGAGCGGCATTTATGCCCGCCAGAATACCCGTTGCAGCGGACTCCATGTAGCCCTCCACCCCCGTTATCTGACCGGCGAAGAAGAGGCCCCTCTCCCCCTTCAGGGCCAGAGACAGCTCCAGAAGGCCAGGGCTGTTTATATAGGTGTTCCTGTGGATGGAACCGTAGCGGGCAAACTCCGCCCCCCTGAGTGCCGGAATGAGGCCGAACACCCTCCTCTGCTCTGGCCATTTGAGGCGGGTCTGGAAACCCACCATGTTCCACAGGGTCCCCTCCCCGTTCTCCCTCCTCAACTGGACCACGGCAAAGGGCCTCCTGCCCGTCCTGGGGTCCTTCAGCCCCACGGGCTTCATGGGACCGAAGAGAAGGGTCTCCCTCCCCCGCCTGGCCAGCTCTTCTATGGGCATACACCCGGAAAAGAACCGGGGATCCTCGAAATCCCTCAAAGGCACCTTCTCCGCCTCCATGAGGGCCACATAGAACCTGTCGTACTCCTCCTCCGTAAGGGGACAGTTGAGGTAGTCCTCGTCTCCCCCCTTACCGTAACGGGAGGCAAAGAAGGCCCTCTCGTAATCTATGGAATCCCCCAGAACAATGGGGGCGATGGCGTCGTAAAAATAGAGGTACTCCTCCCCCAGGAGTCGGGCCAGGGACCGGGAGAAGGCGGGAGACGTGAGGGGGCCCGTGGCCACCACCAGAGGTCGATGGACGGGTATTTCAGCCACCTCCTCCCTCACCATCTCAACGAGAGGGTGGGCCTCCAGCCGCTCTGTCACCCTTCTGGCAAAAACCTCCCTGTCCACCACCAGGGCCCCTCCCCCGGGCACCCGGCACTCCCAGGCCACCTCCAGGAGCAGAGAACCCAGCAGGGCCATCTCCCTCTTGAGCAGGCCCGAAGCGGTATCCAAGGAGAGGGATTTCAGGGAGTTGGAACAGACCAGTTCCGCCAGATATGGGGTCTTATGGGCAGGGGTAGTGGCAGAGGGCCTCATCTCCATGAGCACGACCCTGCACCCCCGCCTGACCACCTGCCAGGCGGCCTCACAACCGGCGAGGCCGCCTCCAACGATTAGAACGTCCATCAAAGACCTGGACTACTCTCCCTCGGTAGGGGTTTCCTTCACGGGGGCGTCCACCATCTCCACCAGGGCCATGGGGGCACTGTCGCCCCGCCTGTAACCCAGTTTCAAGATCCTCACATAGCCCCCTTGGCGGTCCCTATACCTCTCGGCCAGCTCGGTGAAGAGCTTGTGGACCACCCCCTTGTCCCTCACCACGGCCAGGGCCTGACGCCGGGCATGGAGGTCTCCCCTCTTGCCCAGGGTGATCATCTTCTCCGCCAGGGGCCCCAAGGCCTTGGCCTTGGGCAAGGTAGTCTCAATCCTCTCGTGCCGGAAGAGGTCCGTAACCATATTCCTCAGCATGGCCTTCCTGTGGGCCGCGGTCCTGCCCAGCTTGGGAACCTTCCTGCCGTGTCTCATCAGCCTATCTCCTCTTCCTCTTCTTCTATACCCTTGAGGTCCATTCCCAGGGAGAGGTGCATCTCATCCAGAACGCCCTTCACCTCTTCCAGGGACTTCTTTCCAAAGTTCCTCACCTTGAGGAGGTCAGCCTCGGACCTCTGGACCAGGTCCTTAATGGTGTTGATGCCCATCTTCTTGAGACAGTTATGGGAGCGCACCGAGAGTTCCAGCTCGTCAATGGACTTGTTGAGCTTCTTCACCAGCTCCTCCTTCTCCCTCTCGCCCCCTTCCTCTTCCATGTCATCCAGCTCCTGCTCGAAATTGGCAAAGATGGTGACATGATCCTTCAGTATCTTGGCAGCCATGGCCACAGCATCCTGGGGATGGACGGCTCCGTTGGTCCACACTTCCAGGATGAGCTTGTCGTAGTCCGTCTCCCGGCCGACCCTGGCGTTCTCCACGGAGAAGTTCACCTTCACCACGGGGGAGAAGATGGCGTCCACCAGAATGGTGCCAATGGGCAACTCCTCCCCGTGGCGCTTCTCCACGGGGAGATACCCCTTCCCCCTCTCCACCTTCATCTCCATGACCAGCCGGCTCTTTTCGCTGTCCAGAGTGGCTATCACCAAGTCGGGGTTGAGGATCTCCACCTTATGGCCCGTCTCGATCTGGGAGGCCTTCACCTCACCGGGGCCAGTAACCTCCAGGTACATGGTGACGGGTTCTTCAGCATAGCTCTTGAGCTGCAGTTCCTTGATGTTGAGGATGATCTCCGTCACATCCTCCTTCACTCCAGGGATGGCAGTGAACTCATGGGGCACGCCCTCGATCTTCACGGCCGTCACCGCTGCCCCGGGAATGCTGGAGAGGAGCACCCTCCTGAGACTGTTCCCCAGGGTGATGCCGAAACCCTTCTCCAGGGGCTCCACCACCAGCTTCCCGTAACGAGAGGTGAGGCTCTCCTGATCGAACTCCACCCTCTGGGGTCTTATCATCATGGACCATGTCCTGAACATCCAATCCCCCTATTCTTACTTGGAGTAGAGCTCCACTATGAGGGAGACATCCACCGGCAAGGGAACATCCTCGAATTCGGGCACGGCCTTGAAGGTGCCCCTCTTGGCTTCGGGATCCACCTCCAGCCAGGGGAATTCTCCCCTGTGCTCGGCCAGTTCCAGAGACTCCTGAATCCTCACCAGATCCTTGCTCTTCTCCCTCACCTCGATCACGTCTCCGGGCTTCACCAGATAGCTGGGAATGTTCACCTTGCGCCCGTTCACCGTGAAATGGCCATGGCGCACCATCTGACGGGCCTCCTTCCTGCTGGAGGCGAATCCCATACGGTAGACCACGTTGTCCAGTCTCCGTTCCAGGAGCTTCACCAGGTTCTCGCCGGTGAGGCCGGGCATCCTGGAGGCCCTGTAGAAGTAATTCCTGAACTGGCGCTCCAGCACACCATACATGCGCCTCAGTTTCTGCTTCTCCCTGAGACGGATACCGTACTCCGTGAGCTTCACCCTCCTCTGACCGTGCTGGCCGGGAGGATAGTTCCTGTGCTCCAGGGGACACTTATCCGTCATGCACTTTGTGCCTTTAAGGAAGAGCTTCATCCCCTCCCTTCTACACTGTTTGCAAACGGGACCTGTATACCTAGCCAATCTCCAACCTCCTCCTCACTTTTTACACCCTTCTCTTCTTCCTGGGACGACACCCATCGTGGGGCAGAGGCGTCACGTCCTTGATGAGGGTGACGTTGAGCCCTGCGCTCTGGAGGGACCTGATGGCCGCTTCCCTGCCGGGACCGGGACCTTTCACGTACACCTCCACCCACTTCATACCACAGGAGTCCACGGCCTTCTTGGCCGCCGTCTCGGCAGCAATCTGGGCGGCATAAGGGGTACTCTTCCTGGTCCCTTTGAAGCCCACGCTACCGGCACTGGCCCAAGTCACCGTGTTGCCCTGGGGGTCGGTAATGGTGATTATGGTGTTGTTGAACGTAGACTGGATGTGGGCGATCCCGCTGGGGATCACCTTCTTCTCCTTCTTTTTGCCTCTCCTCTGCCTTCTGGCCATGCCTGTCAAAACCTCCCTGTTCTATTGACTACCATCACTTCTTGGCGCCCCTCTTCTTGCCTCTACCGGCCACCGTCTTCTTGGGTCCCTTCCTGGTCCTGGCGTTGGTCCTGGTCCTCTGACCCCGGACGGGGAGACCCTGGATGTGCCTCATCCCCCTGTAGCAGCCGATATCTATGAGGCGCTTTATGTTCATGGCAATCTCTTTCCTGAGCTCACCCTCCACCTTGTAGTCGTGGTCGATCACCTCCCTGATCCTGCTCACCTCATCGGGGGAGAGGTCCTTCACCCGTTTGTCGGGATCCACCCCCGTCTGTTCCAGGATCTTCCTGGCGCTGGAGTGACCGATGCCAAAGATGTAGGTGAGGGCCACCTCTATCCTCTTGTTCTTGGGTAAGTCAACACCCGCTACCCTAGCCAAACCTCACCTCCTATCCCTGTCTCTGTTTGTGGCGGGGGTCCTTGCATATGACCCGCACCACCCCTCTTCTTCTGATGACCTTACACTTGGCACATCTCTTCTTCACCGAAGGTCTCACCTTCATCTCTCTCTACCCCCTGTCAGAACCTGTAGATGATCCGGCCCCGGGTGGGATCGTAAGAGGAGATCTCCACCTTCACCCTGTCACCAGGGAGAATCCTGATGAAGTGCATCCTCATCTTCCCTGACACGTGGGCCAGAATCTTCAATCCGTTATCCAGTTCCACCCGAAACATGGCATTTGGCAAAGGCTCTATCACCGTGCCCATGAGTTCCAGGGTCTCTCCCTTCTTCTTTTTAGCCATAGTCTTTCAAAGCTCCGTGAGTATCCTGGGCCCCTCATCCAGCACCGCTATGGTATGCTCAAAATGGGCTGCCCAGGAACCGTCCGCTGTCACCGCTGTCCATCCGTCTTCTTTTATCTTCACATCTCCACTCCCCATGGCCACCATGGGCTCTATGGCTATGGTCATCCCCTCCTTGAGGAGGGGACCCTGCCCAGGCTCTCCAAAGTTGGGAACAGGGGGCTCCTCGTGGATCTTCACTCCCACGCCATGGCCCACAAACTCCCTTATCACGGAGAAGCCGTGGGACTCCACATGGGACTGGACGGCAAAGGAGATGTCCCCCACCCTGTTGCCCGCCCGGGCGGCCTCTATGCCCCTATATAGGGCCTCTTCCGTAACCTTCAAGAGCTCCTCCACCCTCTTGTCCACCTCTCCCACGGCCACCGTGGTGGCTCCGTCGCCATAGTACCCCCTATAACACACACCCACATCCATGCTCACGATATCCCCTTCTCTGACCACCCTCCTGGTAGAGGGGATACCATGGATCACTTCCTCGTTTATGGAGACGCACAGGGCAGCAGGATAGGCCCCCGACCCAAAAGAGGGCCTGTAACCCTTGAAGGCCGCCCTGGCCTTCCTCTTCTTTATCACCTCCTCGGCCTTCTTATTCAGGGCCCAGGTGGTGATCCCCGGTCTGATGAACTCCCTGAGGCTTCGGAGCACCTCCGCCACTATTCTGCTGCTCTCTCTGATCCTCTCGATCTCATCCCGGGTCTTGATGATGATCATGCACCCAACACTTTCAAGATGTTCTGGAAGATATCTTCAATGGAACCCGTGCCGTCTATGTCGTAGAGAACGCCCTTCTTCTTGTAGTAGTCAATGAGGGGAGCGGTCTGGGCCTGGTAAACCTCCAGGCGCTGGCGAATGGTTTCCTCCCTGTCGTCATCCCTCTGGTAGAGCTCGCCACCGCATTTGTCGCACCTGCCCTCCTCCCTGGGAGGATTGAAGACCACATGGTACATGGCACCGCATTTGCGGCAGGTACGCCTGCCCGTGAGGCGGGTGATGAGCTCCTCATTGGGCACAGCCACATTTATCACATAGTCGATCCTCTTGCCCAGCTCCTCCAGGACCCTGTCCAAAGCCTCGGCCTGGGGAATGGTCCTGGGAAAACCGTCAAGGATGAAACCCCTCTCGCAGTCAGCCTGGGCCAGACGCTCCTTCACAATGCCTATGACCACCTCGTCGGGCACAAGCTTGCCGGCGTCCATGTACTCCTTGGCCTTCTTGCCCAGCTCCGTGCCATCCTTCACCGCCGCCCTGAGCATATCTCCCGTGGAAATCTGGGGGATGCCCAGTCTCTCCACCAGCATCTTCGCCTGAGTTCCCTTGCCTGCCCCCGGAGGGCCCAACATAATGATATTCACCATCCACCTCCTTTAACGCGCAGCCGCTTTCTTCATGAAACCTTCATAGTGCCTCATGATCATATGAGACTCTATCTGCACCATGGTATCCAGAGCCACACCCACTACGATGAGGAGAGCCGTACCTCCGAAGTAGAAAGGAACATGGAAGTAGCGAATGAGAAAGGTGGGCAGGACACACACGAGAGAAAGATAGATGGCTCCCACGAAAGTGAGCCTGGTGAGGACCCTGTCTATATACTCCGCCGTGGGCTTGCCCGGCCTTATGCCCGGGATGTAGCCACCGTGCTTCTTCAGGTTGTCGGCCACATCCTCGGGATTGAAGATGATGGCCGTATAGAAGAAGGCAAAAAAGATGATCATGGCCACATAGGGAATGACGTAGCCCAAAGAACCCGGGCTCATGTAAGCCGCTACCTTCTTGGCAATGGGGTTGTTTATGAACTGGGCTATGGAAGCGGGGAACATAATGACGGAGGAGGCAAAGATGGGGGGTATCACCCCCGAGGTGTTCACCTTGAGGGGCAGGTAGGTACTCTGCCCCCCGTAGACCTTCCTACCCACCACCCTCTTGGCATACTGGATGGGGATTCTCCTCTGGCCCATCTCCACATACACGATAAAGGCGATGACGGCAAAGGCCATGATACCCACGAGGATAAGGGCAAAAGCGGAGAGCTCCCCCGTCTTCACCAGTCTGAAGGTGTTGGTGAGGGCATTGGGCATACGGGCCACAATCCCGGCAAAGATGATGAGGGAGATACCGTTGCCTATGCCCCTCTCGTTGATCTGCTCACCCAGCCACATGAGGAAACAGGTCCCCGCCACCATGGTGACCACGGCAATGAAGATGAACCTGAACCCGGGAGCAATGACCAGGGGCAATCCAGAAGGGCTCCTCATGGCCTGGAGTCCGATGGATATCCCCAGGGCCTGGATGGCCGAGATGAAGACGGTACCGTAACGGGTATACTGGATGATCTTCTTCCTGCCCCGCTCCCCCTCCTTCTGCAAAGCCTCCAGATGAGGCACCACCACGGTGAGGAGCTCCAGGATGATGGCAGCACTGATGTAGGGCATGATACCCAGGGCAAAGATGGTGAGCTTCCTGAAGGCCCCCCCCGAGAAGAGGTCGAAGAACCCCAGTATGGTACCCTGCATCTTGGCGAAGAACTCTGCCAGAGCCACTCCATTGACGCCGGGCACAGGCACATGGGCCCCCAATCTGAAAACCGCCAGCATCAATAAGGTGAAGATGATGCGGTTCTTCAGCTCGGGGATCTTGAGGAGGCCCTCTATATCCCTCATTACTTCAACACCTCCGCCTTCCCTCCAGCCGCCTCGATCTTCTCAATGGCCTGACGGCTGAAGAGGTGGGCCTTCACGGTGAGGGGTTTGGTGAGCTCTCCTCTGGCCAGCACCTTCACACCGTGTCCCATCCTTTTCACCAACCCCGCCTCCTTGAGGATCTCAGGGGTAACCACGTCCCCAGCCTGGAACTTTATCTCCAGGGCCTCCAGGTTGACTATGGCGTACTCCTTCCTGGTAGGGCATTTGAACCCCCTCTTGGGGAGTCTCCTATGAATGGGGGTCTGACCACCTTCAAACCAGGGAGCCACTCCACCACCCGAGCGGGACCGCTGCCCCTTCTGCCCCCGGCAGGAGGTCTTGCCGTGGCCCGAACCCGGGCCCCTGCCCACCCGCTTGGGCTTCTTTATAGCCCCTGGTGCCGGTCTCAAATCGTGCAACCTCATGGCTTATCCTCCTAATCCTCCAGTTCTCTCACCTTAACCAGATGCTGAACCTTGAGAATCATCCCCCGAATCATGGGAGTATCCTCGTGGACCCTCACCTGCCCGGGCTTCTTCAGTCCCAAACTCTTGGCCGTGGCAACCTGCCTCTTGTTCTTCCCAGCCAGCCCCCGTACCAGAGTGATCTCCAACTTCTTGGCCATGACATCCCCCGAACTAATAGATAATTTCCTTTATCTTCTTGCCCCGGAGCTGGGCCTCTTCTCCCAGATCCCTGAGCATGGTGAGGGCTTTGAATGTGGCCTTAACCACATTCACCGGGTTGTTTGAACCCAGGGATTTGGTGAGCACATCCTTCACTCCCACGGACTCCATAACGGCCCGCACGGGTCCCCCCGCTATGACACCGGTACCAGGAGCCGCAGGTTTCAACAGCACCTTGCTGGAACAGTACTTGGCCACCACCGGGTGGGGGATGGTGGTCTTGGAGAGGTTCACCCGGACGAGATGCTTCTTGGCGTGTTCTATGGCCTTCCTTATA
>Ga0256830_1000724_pt1 | contig 24764 bp, 21 predicted proteins | sample 128326metaG_FD_190537 | JGI IMG/M metagenome (GOLD analysis project Ga0256830, IMG submission 190537) | Hydrothermal vent microbial communities from Lau Basin, Pacific Ocean - 128-326 | ecosystem: Environmental > Aquatic > Marine > Hydrothermal vents | place: Pacific Ocean: Lau Basin | collected... | reverse complement strand
ATCCAGTCCACCGGAATGAACACGTCGCGGCCACGATTGGGGCCGTTCATGAAGGCCTGGTTCAGCGGGAAATGGCGCGAGCCGATCTCCACGCCGGGGGTGTCGGTGGGGATCAACGCACAGGTAATACCCAGCTCCTCTTCGTCACCCAGCAGGTGGTCCGGGTCGTACAGCTTGAAGGCCAGGCCCAGCACCGTGGCCACCGGGCCTAACGTGATATAGCGTTTCTCCCAGTTCAGACGAATGCCCAGCACGTCCTTTTCGCCGTCGAATTCGCCTCGACACAGTACGCCGCTGTCCACCATCGAGGCCGCATCGGAACCGGCCTCCGGGGAGGTCAGCGCAAAACAGGGGACTTCTTCACCCCTGGCGAGTCGGGGCAGGTAGTAGTCTTTCTGCGCCTCGGTGCCGTAGCGCAACAGCAGTTCGGCCGGCCCCAGCGAGTTGGGCACCATGACGGTCACGCCGGCGGTAATGGAACGGCCGGCGACCTTCATCACCACTGCCGAGTGCGCCAGCGCGGAGAACTCCAGCCCGCCGTAGCGGCGGGGAATGATCATGCCGAAGAAGCCTTGCTGCTTCATGTAGTCCCACAGCTCCGGGGGCATGTCGCGGTCGCGCTCGGTGATGGTCCAGTCGTCGATCATCCGGCACAGGGTTTCCACCGGGCCATCGAGAAAGGCGCGCTCCTCCGGCGTGAGTTTCGGTGGCGGGGTGTCCATCAGCTTCGACCAGCGCGGGCGGCCCGAAAACAGTTCGCCGTCCCACCACACGCTGCCGGCCTCCAGTGCCTCGCGCTCGGTACTGGACATGCTGGGCATCAGCTTCCTGAACAAGACCAGCAACTGGTCGCTGACCAGGCCGCGGCGCATCGACGGGATGTTCAGCGGCACGATGATCGCCACGAACAACAACCAGCTGAATACCAGCAGGGCACCGCCCAGACCGCCCCATATCCCCCAGCCGGTCATTAACGCGGCGAGGACCAGGGTGCCGGGCAACAACGACACGCGCAGGTAGAACAATGCGCCGGTGGCGGCGAACATCGTCAGCAGATACAGGATACTGTTGGACATGATTTATCGACCTGTCGTTTGTCTAACTGCTATTGGTGGGTTTGGCGCTGCCACCATCCGGCCCCGCCTGGCCCGGCACCGCCACCGCCTCGCCATCCGCCCCAACACTGACGGGGGTGGCGGTATCGGGTACCGGAATGAAGCATTCGTCTTCATCATTGCACACCACGCCCTCGGTGTCCCACGGCAACTGCCGGTACACCGCGAGATCGTGCAGCCCCAACAGCGGATATTTGAAGATCTCGAAATAGGGCGAAATATCGAAATCCCGCGGCACATACAGCTTGGTGTTACGTTTGTAGAAGGTGATCTCGCCGGACTCCTGCCGGCGCACCACCGGTAAAATGGGAAAATTCACCGACGCAAAGGCCGCCGCGATCATCGTCGAACACACGGTTCGGGTCGGCAGCCCCACCCGGTGTTCGAACAGGGAGGAACGCCAGCGCCGCGGAATCACGCCATACGGAAACACGAAACGCGCCAGGTCCAGCAGGTGACGCATGTCGTAGTCGCGCCCCAGGTGCTTGGCCGCGTACTCCACCACCCGGTTGGCATCGCGCCGGGTCAGGCCGGTCGGGCGACAAACCCGCAGGTGATCGCCGGCATAGTTTCGAATATTGCTGACGATGGTGCCCTTGCCGAGCATCGACTCGATCAGCAACTGGTCGTTAGGCTCGCCATCGTACAGCCAGCTCACATGCTCACGGGTGGCCTCGTCTTCGATCTCGTGCAGGCGGCCGATGTACAGGGCCGCGTGGGTCCACTGGCTCTGGGTGATGGTCTTGATCACCTCGCTGATCCGCGACCGCCCCTCCACCAGCAACACGTCGCCCGGCCGGATCTCGAACGCCAGCCGGTCGAAATCGCACTGCGGCAACCCGGTCGGCTCCTGCTCCCGGGTAAGCCACTCGGTGATTCGGCTACTAAACCAGTGGAAAGGGTTCACGATGACTCCGCTAGTGGACCACGACAGGCTTCTTTACGACCATATTTCACAGCCCTGCAATACAATCATAGTTCGCGAGAAACAGATTTACAGCGATGCCCCCGCCGCAGCGCCGGATTACCCAGCACTCTGCCGGCCCGGCCGGGATGTATGCCCGCGACGCCGCGCGCCATGCATCCCCCCTGGTGATGTTCATCGTCCAAAACAGGTTATTTCGTGACATAAAACCCGTTTTCTCGTGACTATCGGTAATAATTGCAGCTTGCGGTAAGATACCCAGCCCCGAAGCAACCGCACACGTACTATGCACGCACGACTCATCCAACCTATCAGACGCCTGTGCCGACGCAGCGTTTCGATGGCAATAACCGCACTGCTGTTATCCGCTCCGATCGCCGGCAGCGCCGCAAGTTCGACCATCGGCGTCGAAATCCAGGCCGATACGGTGGCGGAGCTGGAGTCCCGCTTCGCCGAAATGAACTACCACTGGCCCCCCGCCAGCCCCGGCCAGGTGCCACTGCTCTCACTGCAGCGCCTGCCCGGCGACTTCCCGGGTATCGCATCGGCAAACCAGCGCCGGGAGCTGTTTCTGCGCGCGGTGCTGCCATTGGTGATGCTGGAAAACCGGCGCCTGCGTGAACGACGCCAGCTCGCAGAGTGGATGCTGTCGCGCCCGTTACCCGAACAGGGCAGCCCGGCCCACCGCTGGCTGGACGAGATCCGGCGCGAATTCCGGGTTCGGGGCGAACTGTCCGACCCGGAGGTGCGCAGGCAGATACTGCTGCGGCTGGATGAAATCCCGGTGGCCCTGGCGCTGGCGCAGGCCGCCATCGAGTCGGGCTGGGGTACGTCGCGCTTCGCGCTGCAGGGCAACAGCCTGTTCGGCCAGTGGACCTTCCAGTCCGGCGCCGGCCTCACGCCCAACGGGCGTGACCCGGACGCGACCCACCTGGTGGCCAGCTTCCCGGATCTGCGCGCGTCGGTGCGCTCCTACATGCGCAATCTCAACAGCGGGCGCGCGTACCGGGAGTTCCGCGCCCAGCGCGCCGCGTTGCGCAGGCAGGGCAGGCCCCTGTCGCCGATACCGCTGACCAAATACCTGCACCGCTACTCGCAGCGCGGCGAGGACTACGTGCGCGAACTCGACACCATCATCAACGGTCCCGGCCTGAATGAATTGCGGGCCGAGGCCTGGCTCCAACGGTGGAACACCGGCCCCGGCTGGTCCGCCGCCCGGGCCGACGCGCAGCCAACCCCGGCCACACCGCACAACGAGGCCCTCTGAACCCGCCGCACGGACAGCCAATGGCAGCCCCCCCGAAACCACCCAGCGCCCGCAAGCAGCAGAAGATCGACGACATCCTGCGTCGCGCGGTGGCTGCCCATCAGGCCGGTGACCTCCCGGCCGCCGAACGCGGGTACCGCAAGGCGCTGAAAGAGGCCCCGCGGCTGGCCGACGCGCTGCACCTGCTGGGCCTGGCCCGCTACCAGCAGGACGACGCCGAGGCCGGGGCCGGGTTCATTCAGCGAGCGATCGCCATCGACGAGCGCAATCCGCTGTACCACTTCAACCTCGGCAACGTACACAAGGCCCGCGGACAACTCGCCGCGGCAAAACAGGCCCATCAAAGGGCCCTGGCGCTGGCACCCGGCTATGCCGAGGCGGCCGCCAACCTCGGCGGCGTCCTGCAGGAACTCGGCGAATTCGACGAGGCCATCGCGCAGTATCGGCGGGCCATCGAACTCAACCCCCGCGACGTGTTCGCCCACAACAACCTTGGCACCCTGTACCGGCACCGCAACCAGCCCGAGCAGGCCGAACGCTGCTACCGCGCCGCGTTCGACCTGAACCCGGGCTACGCCGAACCGTTGGCCAACCTCGGCGTGCTGTTGCGCGGCCAGGGCCGCCAGCAGGAGGCCGAGCAACACTGTCGGCGGGCGGTGGAGCTGGCGCCGGACAACCCGGAACTGTGGAATCACCTCGGTACCACGCTGGTCAAGGGCTGGCAACTGCGCGACGGTATCGACTGCTACCGGCGGGCACTGGCGCTGGACCCGCGCAACGCGACCGCGCTGTCGGCGATGGGCAACGCGCTGCGCGAGTCCGGCGACATCGACGGTGCCCTGGACCTGCTGCGCGAGGGGCTGGAAAACAGCGACTTCGACAGCCGCATCTGGGACTGCCTGCTGTTCACCCTCAATTACAACCTGTCGCTGTCACGACAACAGGGGCTGGAGCTGAGCCGCCGATACGGCGAGGCCCTGCAGGCCGTGCTGACCGGTCACGGCACCGCGCCCCGTCAGCACCCGCCGCGCGCCCCCGACAAACCACGCCTGCGCATCGGCTTCGTGTCCGCGGACTTCCGCGTGCATTCCTGCGCCTATTTCCTGCTGCCGCTGTTCGAGCACATCGACCGCGACCGCTTCGAGCTGTACTGCTACTCGGAGACCGAGCGACCGGATGCGATCACCACGCGCTTCAAACAACTCGCCGACCACTGGCGGGACAGCCTGGGCCGCACGGACCGGGTGCTGGCCGACACCATCGCCGCGGACCGCATCGACATCCTGCTGGACCTGTCCGGCCACACCAATGGCAACCGGCTGACGATGATGGGCCTGAAGCCGGCGCCGGTGCAGGCGACCTGGCTGGGCTATCCGAACACCAGCGGCCTGCTGAACATGGATTACCGCATCACCGACGCGGTCTCCGACCCTGAAGGCAGCGAGGCCTTCCACACCGAGGCGCTGCAGCGCCTGGACGACGGCTTCCTGTGTTTTCAACCGCTGACCCCGATGCCCGAGGTCGCTCCGCTGCCGGCACCGGAAGCCGGGCACGTGACCTTCGGCTGCATGAACAACTTCTCCAAGGTCACACCGCAGGTGCTGGACCTGTGGGCCGAGCTGCTGCTCGACCTCCCCGGCAGCCGGCTGCTGCTGAAGGCCAAGCAACTCGCCGACAGCGACGTACACGCCGGCGTACTGGCCCGCTTCGCGGCGCGCGGGGTGGACGAGACGCGGCTCACGCTGCTGGCCCAGCTACCGTCGCGGGACGACCACTTCGCCCAGTATCACCGCATGGACATCGCGCTGGACCCGTTCCCGTACAACGGCACCACCACCACCTGCGAGGCGCTGTGGATGGGGGTGCCGGTGGTGACCCTGCGCGGTGACCGCCACGCCGGTCGGGTTGGCGCCAGCCTGCTAACCCACGCCGGGCTGGAGCGACTGATCGCCGGCGACGAGGCGGACTACCGGCGCATCGCGCTGGCGCTGGCGGCCGACCTGCCGGCACTGGCGAAGCTGCGAGCGGGCCTGCGCACGCAGTTGCGGGCATCGGCCCTGTGCGATGCGCCGGGTTTCGCCGACGCAATGGGTGCGGCCTTCGATGCCATGTGGCGGGACGGGCGTTACTGACCTTCCTCCGGCAACCGTATCCACGGATGGCTGTACCAGTAAAAACGCCCGGACTGGCGCGACGGCGCGGTGCAGTTGTAGCGGCTGCGGCCCACCGGCAGCGGGGATTCCGCCTGCACCGTGAAGCGGGTCTGCGCACCGTCCAGCCACCGCACCGCGACCCGGCCCTGGCCCGACACGAAACAGCTCAACTGGCCGAGCCGCGCACCGCTGCGTGCCAGGCTCACCGACAGCAGCGGCGGATTCCGTTCCGGTTTCAGTACCGGGTCCCACGGCGTCACCGCGGTCACCGGCAGCGCCAGGCTGGCGACCTTCTGCCGAAAATCCGCGATATCGGCGAAACGCTCGGCCATCGGGAAGCGGGGCAGCGCGCGGGTGTCATCGTGGTAACCCGCCGCCCCGGACTGCTGACCGAACGCGACGAATCCCATCTGCTGCACCAGGTCCGCCAGCGCCGCGTCGTACTCGCCGTACGGGTACGCGAACAGTGCCCGCTCCGGGGCCGGACCCAGCTCCTGGTTCAGGCGCCGGCGCGCGCGGTCGATGTCGGCCCGTACCCGTTCCCGCCACCGGGCCTCCGTTTCGCCATCGCGGCGCCGTACCAGGTAGTCGTGGCTGGCCGAGTGATTGGCGAAACTCGCGCCCCGGGCCTGCATCTCCCGCATCTGCTCCCAGTCCATGAACGCGCGGTAGCCACGATCCACGCCATCGGTGGATACGAACACGGTGAACGGCCAGCCCCGCGCGCGCAGCCGCGGGAAGGCCTGCGTGTACACGGAACGGTACGCATCGTCGATGGTGATCGCCACCACCCGGCCCGGGAACGGCCGCTGCTCGCGCAAATAGTCCACGATCCTGGCCAGCGGCCATACCTGGTAGCCGGCCTGTTCCAGGTGTTCCAGGTGCTGCTCGAACTGGTCCAGGCGCACATTCGTGGACGGGTAACGGTCCACACCGAAATGGTGGTACATCAGGATCACTGCCTGGGCCTCGTCGTTTTCGGCGGGCGCGGCCCGCGGCTCGTTCGTGGCGAGCAGGGCCAGCCACACACACAGTGAATACACCACCCAGCCACAGCGCTTCGCCAACATGTAAAACCTCGTTCTTGCCATCGTTCTTCACCGCGGGTCGCCCGCCCCATTCTACCGGCTCGCCGCCAGGTTCATCCTCGCTCCGACACCGGCGGGTCATTTTACCGAATGGTTTCTGAACGGCAGCCACTGGTTTGGCGGCGGATTAGGCGCTAATCTCTCCGGGCGTACACCTGCGATCGCGGGTCGACATGGATGTGTTTCGCCAGGCCGGCCCCGTGCTAACCACAAATTGCCTGCGAGCCTGCTGCCTACCGACATCGTCATGCGCAGTTTCATTCGTCACCCATCCGATATCCCCATCGACTTCCAGCTCGAGGAGTTGGTCAACGAGGGGGGTGAATTCCTGCGCAACGTCAGTCACGGCGGCCTTGCGTTTCATTCCCGAAGGGACGTCCCGCCCGGGACCGTGATCCGGGTGCGCATCCCGCTGGTGAAACCGGTGTTTCAGGCCCTGGGCCAGGTCACCTGGTGCCGGGCACAGGAGGACGGCTTCGAGGTGGGGGTGCAGTTTCTGGATCAGGACGACCGCTTCCGTGCCCGCATGGTCGAGCAGATCTGCCACATCGAACAGTACAAGCAGACCGTGCTGCGGGAGCAGGGCCGGGTGCTTACCGGCGAGGAGGCAGCCGCCGAATGGATCAGCCGCTATGCGAGGAAGTTTCCTGACCCCGGCGATCACTGAGCCTCGCCACGCCCCCGATATCGCACTCATCACCCAAGGTCACGACAATATGACAGCAGACATCCAGCACGTGCTGAAGGACATCGAACAACTGGTTTCCCTGCCGGCGGCCTGCATCCGGCTGAACGAGATGGTCGACGACCCCGGCGTATCCGCCGACGACATCGGCCGCGTCATCGGCCAGGACGTGGCGCTGACCGCGAAGCTGTTGCGGGTAGCCAACAGCCCGCTGTACGGCTTATCCACCCAGGTGGACACCGTGTCCCGTGCGGTCACCGTACTCGGCACGCGCCAGGTGCGCGACCTGGCGCTGGCCAGTGCGGCGGTGAAGGCCTTCGACGGCATCCCCAATGAGCTGGTATCCATGCAGGATTTCTGGGAACACAGCATCCTGTGTGCGCTGGCCGCGCGCACACTGGCGATGGACTGCCTGCGCCGGCAGCGGGAGTCCGTGTTCGTCGGCGGCCTGCTGCACGACATCGGGCAGTTGGTGCTGTACAACCGGCTGCCGGAACTCGCGCGCCAAGCGCTGGAGGCCTGTATCGACGGCCCCAACGAGTTGGAAAGCCAGGAGGCGGAACAGGCCATCATCGGCTTCGACCACGCCGAGGTGGGCAGCGAACTGGCCCATCGCTGGAGCTTGCCCACCAATATCCGGGAATGTATCGCCTACCACCACAGGCCCGCCGACGCCCAGCAGAGCCGGGTCGAGGTGGCCGTCGTGCATATCGCCAACAGTGTCGCCGCGCTCGCCGAGCTGGACAGCTGCAACCCCGAAGACGCCCCCCGCATCCACCCCATCGCCTGGGAACTCACCGGCCTGGAACCGGACGTGATCGAGCCCACGCGCGCCAGCGTGATGGCACAAATCGCCGACACCCGCGCCCTGCTGCTGGGCGCGAACTGACACCCGTGGAACGAGAAACCCCCTGCCACCGGTCACGGTGGCAGGGGGTTTCTCGCTTGGGGTCGGCGCGGGGCCGGAGGCTTCGAAGGACTACATGGCCAGCGCGACGCGCGCACCGTCCTCCAGGTCGCGAAGCATCGCAACGGCCTCGCCGACACCCTGGGCAGCGGCCATCTGCAACCAGAACGTGGCCTGGTAGGTGTCACGGTCCACGCCGTCTCCCAGCGCGTACACGCGGCCCAGGCTCAACTGGGACATGGCGTTGCCCTGCAGCGCGGATTTCTCCCACCATTTCATCGCCAGGGTCATGTTCTTCTTCACGCCCTTGCCCTGCTTGTACATCGTGGCCAGGTTGAATTGCGCATGGTCGTCACCCTTCTGCGCGTACACGTCGAATTCCGATGCAGCGATCCGGAACAGGTGCCGGCTCTGCGCGGCATCCGCACCGACACCGTCGGCACCGGTCTCGTACAGGCCACCCAATCGGTAGTAGGCCTCCGCATGACCCTGCTCGGCGGCACGGTGATACCACGGCAGCGCAGCCCTGGCATCGCCGTGCTGCTGCAGGTAGATCTCCGCCAGCGCGAACTGCGCCTGCATCAGGCCCTTCTCCGCAGCCTTGCGCGTCCATTTCAGGGTCTCGCCGGCGGCGTCGGAGGCCTGCAGCTTACCTTCGGCGAACAGGCGCATCAGCATGTGCTCGGCGCCGTCCTGGCCGGCATCCGCGGCCCGCATCAGCAACTGGCCGGCCTCGGTGTAGTTGCCGACCGCGTAGGCCATCAGGCCGTCTTCGTAGGCGTCCGCGTGGGCGCCCAATGCGGCGCTGCCCAGCAGCACACCCGCGAACAGCTGGCCAATGATGTTTTTCTTTTTGCGAATGACGTTCACGTTGTTTCTCCTCGTTTGCTACAACAACAGCCTGCGGCAGTCATGTGCCGGTCACCGGGCGAGTAGCCTGTCGTGCCGACGGTTGCTGTTGTTAACGGCCCCTGCGACGCTGAAGGCAGCCAAATATTCATTTTTGTGATATACCGCACGGTATTGGCCCGGGGAATGCGTTCCAGACCCATCCCGCCATGCAAACGATGGAGGGAGCACACGGATAGGATGGCACTCGCCAAACATAATTAGAAGTGATATGTATAGATATGTATTTTTGAACGAATGATATAGAATCACGCATTACAAAAGGGTGTATTCCGGTGAAGCTGCAGCAACTACGCTACATTTGCGAGGTAGCCCGAAGGGGGCTCAATGTCACCACGGCGGCCGAACGGCTGTTTACCGCGCAGTCCGGCATCAGTACCCAGATACGCCTGCTGGAAGAAGAACTCAGCGTGCAGATCTTCGAACGCCACGGCAAGCGCCTCACCGGGATCACGCCCGCGGGCCAGAGCATCATCGCGATGGCCGAACGTATCCTCACCGAGACCGACAACATCTACCAGGTGGCGCAGCAGGCCAACGACGACACCCGCGGCACCCTGTCCATCGCCACCACCCACACCCAGGCCTACCACGCGCTGCCCGACGCGATTGCGCGTTTTTCCGAGGCCTACCCCGAGGTCAAGCTGCGCATCCATCAGGGCAATACCCGGCAGATCTATGACATGCTGCTGAGTCGTACCGCGGATGTGGCCATCACCACCGCGACCAAGAACATGCCGTCCGAACTGGTGATGCTGCCATACAAAGAATGGAGCCTGGCGGCCATCGCCCCCGCCGGCCATCCGATCAACGACGCGCCGAAACCGCTGACGCTGGAGGCGCTGGCCGAGTACCCGCTGATCACCTACGACCACGCGATGTCCGGGCGCAGCTCCATCAACGACGCATTCACCGAGGCCGGCCTGCTGACCAACATCGCGCTCACCGCGCTGGATTCGGACATCATCAAGAAATACGCCAAGCTCGGGCTGGGTGTGGGCCTGATCGCCGAAACGGCCATCGAGAAAGGCGAGGACGACAGCCTGTCGGTAATCGACGTCGCGCACCTGTTTCGTCCCAGCGTCAGCTGCGTGTGCGTACACCGCGGACGCCACCTGCGCAGTTACGTGTATGCGTTCATCACCCAGATCACGCCGCAGCTCACCGAGGAGGCCGTGGAGGGTATCCTGCGCCTGGAATCGGGCAAGGGCGAAAGCCCCGCCCACCCCACTTGACCTGGGCGAACCGGTACCCAAAGATCACCCTCCCGAACCCCGCCCCGGCCGGGACCACCCTCAACCGCGGAACCCGATAGCCCATGGATACAAGACTCACCGACCTGGAGATACGCCTGACCCACCAGGAAGCGGCGCTGGAAGAGATGAACCAGGTGCTGCTGCAGCAGCACCGGATGATGGAGTCCCTGCAACGCGACCTGGCCATGTTGCAGAACCAGCTTCGCGAATCCGGCAACCCCGGCATGGTGGACCCATCGCAGGAACCGCCGCCACCGCACTATTGACCGCCACCGGCAGATGACGACAAAGGAACGCACGCGTGGGTGACCTGCTGTTGCTGGCCGCCCTGGTCGCGACCCTGTGGTACTGGTGGGACAGCACCCGCTGCGAAGAACTTGCCCGGCGCGCCGGGCTGGATGCCTGCCAGCGTGCATCGGTGCAGTTTCTGGACGACACCGTGGAGAAAAAAAGGACCTGGCTGCGCCGTGACGGACGCGGCCGCGTGCAGCTGTGCCGGCTGTATTTCTTCGAATTCACCAGCGATGGCAGCCAGCGCTACGCCGGACGCGTCGTGATGCTGGGGCACCGCCCCCGCGAGGTGGAACTGGATGCCTATCGCATCCCCGAAGCCGGCGACCTGTTCTGATGCCGGCTACTTGCGCCAGAAGGCCGGGGTCAGCAGCACCAGCACGGTGAAGATCTCCAGCCGCCCCAGCAGCATCGCGAAACAGAGTATCCACTTGGCGGTGGAGTTGATGTGGCCGTAGTGGGCGCCCACGTCCCCCAGCCCCGGTCCCAGGTTGTTGATGCTGGCGGCCACCGCGGAGAACGCCGTTACCTGGTCCAGGCCGGTCATCATGATCAGCACCATGATCACCGCGAAGGACGCCACGTACAGCGCGAAGAACCCCCACACCGCGTTGATCACCCGCTCCGACAGGGGCTTGTTGCCCACCTTGACCGGAATCTGGGCATTGGGATGGATGAGCCGGAAGATCTCGCGCATGCCTTGCTTGAACAGCATCAGGAAACGGATCACCTTCAGGCCGCCGCCGGTGGAGCCGGCACAGCCGCCGATGAAGCTGGTAAACAGCAGCAGCACCGGCAGAAAGCCCGGCCAGTTGTAGTAGTCGGTGGTGGTGAAGCCGCTGGTGGTACCGATGGAGACGGCCTGAAAAATGCCGTAATGCAACGCGCTGGGAATCGTGTCGAAGGTGCCGGTGCGATACAGGTACACGCTGGCGATCAACGCGCTCACCGCCAGCACCGTGAAATAGGTCCGCACCTCGGGATCATAGAAATAGGGCTTCAGGCTCACCCCGCGCCAGGCCAGGAAATGCAGCGCGAAATTGATCCCGGCCAGCAACATGAACACCACCGCGACCACCTCGATGGCCACGCTGTCGAAGTACCCGATGCTGGCATCGTGGGTGGAAAAGCCGCCTATCGCGATGGTGGAAAAGCTGTGGCCGATGGCGTCGAAAACGCTCATCCCGGCCAGCCAGTAAGCCAGCGCGCAGGCCACCGTAAGCCCCAGGTAGATGTACCACAGCGCCTTCGCGGTTTCGGTGATGCGCGGGGTCAGCTTGCTGTCCTTCATCGGCCCCGGGGTTTCGGCGCGGTACAGCTGCATACCACCGATGCCGAGCATCGGCAGCACGGCCACCGCCAGCACGATGATACCCATGCCTCCCATCCATTGAAGCTGCTGGCGGTAGAACAGGATGGAATGGGGCAGGTCGTCGATGCCGGTGATCACGGTGGCGCCGGTGGTGGTCAGCGCGGACACGCTCTCGAACACCGAGTCGGTGAACGACATGTGCGGATTGGCCGACAGCAGGAACGGCAACGAGCCCGACAGGGTCAGCACCAGCCAGAACATCGCAACGATGATGAACCCGTCACGCAGGCGCACGTCCATCCTGGCCCTGCGCACCGGCAGGAAGAACGTCATCCCCAGCGCCAGAATGGTCGCAAAGGCCACCAGAAACGGGTAGATCGCACCGTCGCCGTACCACAACCCCACCGCCACCGGTGGCAGCATGGACAGGCTGAATACCATCAGCAACAGGCCAACGATACGCAGGATGGCGGCACGCTGCATGGCTCAGTGCCTTTCGACGCGCCGCGGCGACAGGGTGGCCGGCCTCACAAGAAGGTCACCCCCACCTGGAACAGACGCTCCACCTCGGGGATGCGCGCCTTGTCCACCACGAACAGGATCACGTGGTCCTCGGCCTCGATCACCGTGTCGTGGTGGGCGATGATGACCTTGTCGTCCCGCACCAGCGCGCCGATGTTGGTGCCCGGCGGCAGCTTGATGTCCTCGATCGCGCGCCCCACCACCTTGGACGAACGCTCGTCGCCATGGGCCACCGCCTCGATGGCCTCTGCGGCACCGCGACGCAGGCTGTGCACCGCCGTGACGTCGCCGCGGCGCACGTGGGTCAGCAGGCTGCCGATGGTGGCCTGCTGCGGAGAGATCGCAATGTCGATGATGCCGCTCTGCACCAGGTCCACGTACGCGGAACGGTTGATCAGCGCCATCACCTTCTGCGCGCCGAGGCGCTTGGCCAGCATCGCGGAAAGGATATTGGCCTCGTCGTCGTTGGTCACCGAGCAGAACACGTCGGTGTGTTCGATGTTCTCGTCCAGCAACAATTCCTCGTCGGCCGCGTCGCCGAGCAGCACGATGGTCTTTTCCAGCTCCTCGGATATCTTGCTCGAACGCCCGGCATTGTGGTCGATCAGCTTGACCTGGTAACGGGTCTCCAGCGCCCTGGCCAGCCGCACACCGATGTTGCCGCCACCGGCGATGATGATGCGCTTCACCGGCCGGTCCAGCCGGCGCAATTCCTTCATCACCACGCGGATATGGCGCTTGGCCGCAATGAAGAACACCTCGTCATCCGCCTCGATGACGGTATCCCCCTCCGGCGAGATGGCCCGGTTGCGGCGGTAGATCGCGGCGACGCGGGTGTCGATACCGGGCATGTGCTCGCGCAGCGCGCGCAGTTCGTGGCCCACCAGCGGGCCACCGTAGTACGCGCGCACCGCCACCAGCTGGACCTTGCCGCCGGCGAAGTCCAGCACCTGCAGCGCACCCGGGTGTTCGATCAGGCGCTGCACGTAATCGGTGACCAGCTGCTCGGGGCTGATCAGCACGTCCACCGGCAGGGATTCCTGGGTGAACAACTGGGGGTGGGCGAGGTAACCCACGCTGCGCACGCGGGCGATCTTGGTGGGGGTGTGGAACAGGGTGTAGGCCACCTGGCAGGCCACCATGTTGATCTCGTCGCTGTTGGTGACCGCGAGGATCATGTCGGCGTCCTCGGCACCGGCACGGGCCAGCACCTCGGGGTGGGCCGCCTCGCCGACCACGGTGCCGATGTCCATGCGGTCGCGCAGCTCCACCAGCTTGGCCTCGTCGACGTCCACCACGGTGATGTCGCTGGCCTCGCTGGCCAGCACCTCGGCCACCGAGGTGCCCACCTGCCCGGCACCCAGGATGATGATCTTCATGCCGGGAACACCAGCGGCGTCGGCGACCGGGGTCGGAAGATGGCTTCAGGATCGTGTTTCACTGTGCGCGTGCTCTCGCTTCTTGTTATTGCTGTCGCAACAGGCGACGACCGGACTCAGCGCCGCTGGCCGTCCCGGGTTTTCTCGGCCCCGCCCCGCCGCGCATCGATACCCAGCGCCCGCAGCTTGCGATAGAGGTGGGTGCGTTCCACGCCCACCGCCCTCGCCACCTTGCCAACGCTGCCCCCGGCCCGGCGCAGGTGAAATTCCAGGTAGGCCTTTTCGAACTGCTCGCGTGCCTGCTTCAACGGCAGATCGAACTCGGGCTTCATCGCGCCACTGGGCAACGGTGATGCACTGAGCGCGCTTTCGACTTCTTCACGTTCGATATCGCTGTCCAGCCCCAGCACCAGCAACCGGCGCACCAGGCCTTCGAGTTCGCGGATATTGCCCGGCCATTGATAGTGACGCAAGCGATTCTGCGCGGCGACCGTGAAGCTACGATAGGGCAGGCCCTCGCGATCGACCAGCAGATTAACATAATACTGCAGCAGCTCCGTGATATCTTCGAGGCGCTCCCGCAGCGGCGGAATATGCACCGGAACCACCTTCAGCAGGTGGTAGAGATCCTCGCGGAAACGCCCGCTGCGGATCTCCTGCTGCAGGTCGTAGCGTGTCGCGACCACCACGCGCACATCGGCCTCCAGCGGCGCCATGCCCCCGACCCGCACCCATCGGCCGGTGCTCAGTGCGGCGAACAGGCTCTGCTGCACCGGGGCGTCCAGCTCGGCCACGTCGTCGATGAACAGCGTACCGCCCAGGGCCTGCTCCATGAAGCCGGGCACGACGACGATGGAACCGTCGGCCTGCTGCACCTCCCTGCCGAACAGCAGCACCTGCGCATCGCCGTCGTGCAGCAGGCTGGTGTGAACGTCGATGAACGGGCCACGGCTGCGCTCGCTGCGCGCGTGCAGGAATTTCGCGCAGAAGGTCTTGCCGACCCCCGGTTCGCCGCCGATCAGCACCGTGCCGTCGTCGTGCGCCAGGCGCTCCAGGTGCTCGCGCAGCAGCTGCATGCTGTTGCTCTTGCCCACCGGCGGCACCGCGTTCATCGGCAGATGGGTGGCATTGGCCGGCGCCGGCGCGCGGTCGTCGGCGAGGGTCTTCTCCACGGTGTGCAGCAGCTTGGCCAGCGACAGCGGTTTTTCGAGAAAATCCCGCGCGCCGAGCCGGGTTGCCTCCACTGCGGTTTCCACGGTGCCGTGGCCGGACATCATGATGATCGGGGCGCGCAGCTTCAGTTCGCCGGAGAACTCCTTGAGCAGGGTGATGCCGTCGACGTCCGGCATCCAGATATCCAGCAGCACCAGGTCCGGGTCCTGCTGGCGCACCAGGCGGCGCGCGGCCTCGCCGTTTTCGGCGATGCTGACGATGTAGCCTTCGTCCTGCAGGATATCGCGCACCAGCGAGCAGATGTCCGGCTCGTCGTCGACGATCAGTATGGATGCCTTCATTGGGACTGCCTTTTCGGATTGGTTGCGGTGGCCACGTTCAACGCGACCACCTCGGCGCGGCTATCGGCCACCTGTGCGGGCAACTGCACCACCAGGCGCGCGCCGCCCTGCCCGGTGTTTTCGGCATACAGCATGCCGGAGTGTTCCTCGACGATGCGCTTCACCACCGCCAGCCCGAGGCCGCTGCCCTTGGGCTTGCTGGTGGCGTAGGGCTCGAACAGGGTGTCGAGCATATCATCCGGGATGCCGGGGCCGTTGTCCTGCACGCACAGCTCCACCCAACGCTGCTCGTCGTGATCCACCGGCCGCAGGCTGACCCGTATCTCGCCGTCGCCATCGCCGGGAATGGATTCGATCGCGTTGCGCAGCAGGTTGTGCACCAGCTGGCGAATGCGTCCCGGGTCCGCTTCCACCTCCGGTACCGCCTGCAGTGGCTCGAAGTGGATGTCCACCCGCTGGTTCTCGCCACGGTACAGGTCCAGCACCTCGTCGACGACAGTGACCAGCGACAGGGTACGCAGGTGCAACTCGGGGCTGCGCGCGTACTCGGAGAATGCCTGCACCATCTCCTTCATCGACTGCACCTGCTGGATGATGGTGTGGGTGGAGCGATCCAGCACCTCGGCATCCTGCGGCGCCAGCGTGGACAGGTACTTGTAGCGCAGCCGTTCGGCGGACAGCTGTATCGGCGTCAGCGGGTTCTTGATCTCATGGGCCATGCGCCGGGCGACCTCGCCCCAGGCCGCGTTGCGCTGCGCCTGGATCAGGTCGGTGACGTCGTCGAACACCACCACGTAGCCGGCCGGCATGCCCTGCACGCCGGGCAGCTGCGCACCCTGGCAACTCAGGGTCTTGTGGCCGGTGGCGCCGACCAGGGTGACTTCTTCGCGCCAGTCGTCGCCGTCGCCCTCGAAGTAGCGACACAGCGCCTGCACGAACTCGCGGGCCTCGGGGTGCTCCGTTTCCAGTTGGGTGAGATCGCAGCCGATGGCCGCATCCAGATCCACACCGAGAATCTGGCTGGCGGCGGCGTTGGCGGCACGCACCACGCATTTGCGGTCGAAGGTGATCACGCCGGAAGACAGCCGCCCCAGTACCACGCGCAGGTAGGCCCGTTCGCGCTCGGCCTGCTGCTGGCTGCGCTTGACCTCTTCCTGCGCACTGGAGATCTTTTCGGTCATGTCGACGAACGACTGCACTAGCATGCCCAGTTCGTCGTCGCCGGTGGCCGGCAGCTTCTTGTGGTAGTTGCCCGCCGCCACCGCGCGGGTGCCGATGGCCAGTATCCGCAGTGGTGCGACCAACCGCTGGGCGAGGAAGAACGCCGCCCACACCGCCGACAGCAGGGTCACCAGCACCACCAGCCACAGCGTGAAACTGAAGCTCTGCTTCAGCGGCTCGCGCAGATACACCAGCTCCTTGTATTTCGCGTAGGACGACTGCACGCCGTCGGCCAGCAGCGCGGCGCGCTCGTCCATCGGGAACAGCGCGAACAGCACACGCGGATCGGACACCGCGTTGACCGGGTCCACGGTTACCGCCACGCGCACGTGCAGGCCCATGTCGTCGATGGGCTTCAGGTCCACGTAACTGCCGTTGGCCCGCACCTGCGGCAACACCAGGTCGCCGGGCCGCTGGGGGATGATGGCCATGGAGCCGGCACTGGAAGACGCGATGATGCGGCCGCTCAACGACATCAGCGTCAGCTCGCTGGCCGCGCTGCGATCGCGCAGCCCGTTGAGTTCCAGCAACACCATCGTATCGCTGCTGTCCACCAGGCTAGCCGCCATCTCGCGCGTCTGCCGCAGGTCGTTGCGCATGCGCACGTCCAGCGACGACTGGCTGAGGCGCAGCGCGTTGTCCATCGCCCGCTCGATGCGCACGTCGAACCAGCTGTCGATGCCCTGCTGGATGAAGCCCAGCGAGAAATAGAACACGATCAGCACCGGCGCCACCGCCATCACGACGAAGATGCCCACCAGCCTGGCGGTGAAGCGGGAGCCGGTCGCGGCGCGACGGTACTGCCGCACCAGCCGCACCAGGTCGATGCCGATCAGCCCGACCAGCACCACCAGGCCCAGCACGTTGATCACCACCAGCACCACGTGCATGCGGCCGAACTGCGCGGAGTTCTCGGTGGCCGCGCTCAGCAGCCACAACGACACCAGCATCACGCCGGCCATCACCACCACCGGCACCACGCTGATGGACATCCGTCGCAACATGTCGAACAGCCTGGTCATGTCCCGCTCACAGATCCCACGCGTACCAGCCGCTGTCCATCCACCATTCGCTGGACACGTAGGCCTTCAGCCGCAGCGGCACCGGCAGGCTGTCGATGTCCAGCCGGGAGCGCACACGCACCTTGTACGAGGCGCCATCGGCCAGCAGCGGGGCGTCGATCACCGGCAGGGCGGAAATACGGCCCATTGCGCGCAATGCCATCTCCAGCGACGAATAGGCGTACTGGGAGCCGCTGTTGAGATTGCGCAGGATGTACTGGTCGCTGAGGGCGTGATAACGAATCTGGTTACGCTGCTCCAGGCTGGCCACCACCTCGTCCCACAGGTAACGCCGGGGCTGGTAGACCTCGATGTCCAGCACCAGGGTCAGGGTCACGCCATTGCTCAAGGCCTCCAGCGCCGCCTCGCTCAAGTGGTAGCCGAGATCGGCGTCAAGACGGTAGATCTGCCGGTCCAGCGCGGTATGGGCGTTGCGCACGGTGAAATCGCCGGCCTGGGCCGGGAAGGCGACGGTCGCACCGAGCGCGGCCAACCCCCAGCCGGCCAGCAATGCCAGCCAGCGGCGGTGACGCACGACACGCGACCAGTGTCTCCCCGGTGGCAGCACACTGCCCGGCACTAAGATGTCTTCTCCACGCATGCGTAGTAAAACCCGTCCATGCCGCCCGTATCGTGTTGGCCGGCGCCGTCGCCGGGGAATACCTGGCGTCCCACCGCGACCTCGTGGCCCCAGGAGGTGGCCAGCGGGATCTCCCGCGCATCGGGCCGGCGCGCGAGAAACGCCGCCACCTGCTGCGCATTCTCCTGCGGCAATACCGAACAGGTGGCATACAGCAGCATACCGCCGGGCCTGAGCAAGGGCCAGACGGCATCGAGAATCCGGGCCTGCTGCGCGGCCAGTGCCGGGATGTCCGAGGCGCGACGCAGCAGCTTGATGTCCGGGTGGCGGCGAATCACGCCGCTGGCGGAACAGGGCGCATCCAGCAGGATGCGATCGAAGGGCTCACCGTCCCACCACGATGCCGGTTCGCCGGCGTCCCCCACCCGCAGCGTCGCGGTCCGCCCGAGGCGCTGCAGGTTCTCGCGCACCCGCTGCAGGCGTTCGCCGTCCACGTCCACCGCGACCAGATCCACCGCCGCCTGCTCCAGCAGGTGCGCGGTCTTGCCGCCGGGGGCCGCGCAGACATCGAGCACGCGCTGGTCGTCGTGCGGGTCCAGCAGCTGTGCCGCGAGCTGCGCGGCCTCGTCCTGCACCGAGACCCGACCCTGCGCGAAGCCGGGCAGCGTCGTCACGTCCACCGGCTCGCGCAGGTACACGGCCGACGGCGCGCATTGCCCCGGCGTGGCGGCGATGCCGGCCTGCTCCAGCTCGCGCAGGTATTCGGGGACATCGACCAGCGCCCGGTTGACGCGCAGGGTCATCGGCGGGCGCCGGTTGTTGGCGTCGGCGATGGCCTGCCAGTGGTCCGGCCACGCCGCCTGCAACGCGTCCAGCAGCCAGCGCGGGTGGGCCCAGCGGGCCGGCTCATCGGCCGCCGCCTGCTCCAGCAGGGCCTCCTGCCGACGCTGGAAATTGCGCAACACCGCGTTCACCAGCCCGCGGGCCCAGGGTTTTTTCAGGCCGGCCACCGCGGCCACGGTCTCGGACACCGCGGCATGGGCCGGCACCCGCATCGCGTTGAGCTGGTACAGGCCCAGCAGCAACAGTGCGCGCAGGTCGCCGTCCTTGGGTTTCAGGGGTTTCTGCAACAGCGCGTCCACCATCAGCGACAGGCGAGGATGGTCACGCAGTACGCCGTAACACATCTCCGCGATCAGCGGCCGCTGGCCCTGCGCAGCGGCGGGCAGGGCCGCCAGCGCCTCGGACAGGGAACGCCCCTGCCGGCACACCTGGTCCAGCACGCGAGCGGCGGTGACGCGGGCGTTGGGCGCCTTTGCCGCGTTAGCCAAGACGGGCGCCCAGCAGGCTGTGGGCATTGAGGAATTGTTCGGCGCTCATCGCGCGCCCGCCCGGCAGCTGCAGCTGCTGCACGCGCAGCAGGCCGTCGCCGGTGGCCACGTCGATGCCATCGGCGGACTCGGCGACCACCTCGCCGGGCTCGCCCTGCGCCTCGGTCTCCACCCCCTGCGCCTGCCAGATACGCAGGTTACGCGGCGGCGTACTGCCCTTGCGCCGGGTGGTCTTGTCCGCACACACGTCGTCGGCCAGCGGCGTGAACGCGACCGGCCAGGGATTGAACGCGCAGACCTGCCGGGCGATGTCCCGCGCCGGCTGCTGCCAGCGGATCTGCGCCTCGCTCTTTTGCAGCTTTTCCGCGTAACAGGCGAGGGCGTCGTCCTGCGGTTCCGGCTGCAGCGTGCCGTCGGCCAGTGCCGGCAGACAACTCACCAGTGCCTGCGCGCCCAGCACGGCGAGCCTGTCGTGGAGCTGCTGCGCGGTTTCGCCACTGTGGATGGGACAGCTCACCCTGTGCAGCATGTCGCCGGTATCCAGGCCGGCATCCATTTGCATGATGGTGACACCGGTCTCCGCGTCACCGGCGAGGATCGCGCGCTGGATCGGTGCCGCGCCGCGCCAGCGCGGCAGCAGCGACGCATGTACGTTGATGCAGCCCAGGCGCGGGGCATCGAGCACGGCCTGGGGCAGGATCAGCCCGTAGGCCACCACCACCATCAGGTCGGCGTCGAAATCGGCCAGTTGCCGTTGTGCGCCCGGATCCCGCAGGGTCTGTGGCTGCAACACCGGCAGCCCGTGGGCCAGCGCCAGCTGCTTGACCGGGCTGGCGGTGAGCTTGCGTCCGCGGCCGGCGGGGCGATCCGGCTGGGTGTAGACGCCGACCACCCGATGCTCGCTATCCAGCAGGGCGCGCAGGCTTTCGGCGGCGAATTCGGGGGTTCCGGCAAACAGGATGTTCAGGCCTTGGCTCACGGACGACTCCTTAACGGCAACGGGCACAGGGGCGGGCGTCATGGGCCCGGCGGGGCATGCAGGTTACAGGGTTTGCTGGCGCAGCTTTTCCATTTTCTTGCGGATTCGGTCGCGCTTCAGTCGTGACAGGTAGTCCACGAACAGCTTGCCGTCGAGGTGATCCATTTCATGTTGGACACAGACCGCCAGCAGGCCGTCGAAATCACGCTCGACGCGTTCGCCGTTGCGATCGTGAAAACGCACGCGGACGCTCTGGGCGCGAGTCACCGGCTCGTAGATGCCGGGCACCGACAGGCAGCCCTCTTCCATCTTTTCCTCGCCGTGGCTTTCCAGCAGCTCGGGGTTTATCAGGCACAGCGGGGCGCTCTTGTCCTCCGACACGTCGATGACGATGACCCGCTTCGCCACGTTCACCTGCACCGCGGCGAGGCCGATGCCGGGCGCGGCGTACATGGTCTCGAACATGTCGTCCACCAGGCGGCGGAGTTCGGCGTCGAAGGTATCCACCGGCCGGGCTTTCTGGCGCAGCAGCGGGTCTGGGAAATGCAGTATGGGAAGCGTGGACATGTGATGTTGGTCAAGTTCGTCGGGGTGGGCAAAAGATATGATGATTCCTGCCGACATTATACCCACGATCCCCGCCTGACGTGAGCGCGCGCGGCGTAGAGCCCGGCTCGCTGGAGTCTGATGGGCGATTCAACTACACTCGGGCAAACCGACAAACCAGAGGACGACGGTGTCGATGAAAACCATGCAACGGGAAAACATGTCACCAGAAAACACGCCTTTGAAAGACGCTCCCATGAACAAAAGCTCGTTGTACAGGATGTCCGCGACAAACCTGTTCTCCATGCTGGTGGCGGCCATGTTGCTGCTCGCCACCGGGGTTGCCGGCGCCGACGTGGTCAAGCTCAAGGCAGACCATCCCGATCGCTACGTGGTGGTCAAGGGCGACACGCTGTGGGACATCTCCGCGAAATTCCTCGAAAGCCCCTGGCGCTGGCCGGAGGTGTGGAGCTACAACCCGCAGATAAAAAACCCCCACCTGATCTACCCGGGTGACGTGGTAATGCTGGAGTACGATGCCCAGGGCCGGCCGGTGCTGCGTGTCAGCCGCGGCAAACCGACCGTCAAGATGTCGCCGCAGATTCGCCCGTCGCGGGTGGACACCCCGATCGCCACCATCCCGCTGACGGCCATCCAGCAGTTCCTCGGGCAACCACGCATCCTCAGCGAGCGCGAGATTCGCAACTCGGCCTACGTAGTCTCCAGCAAGGACGAGCGACTGATGTCCGGCGCCGGTGATCGCATCTACGCGCGCGGATTGATCCCCGGCGAGGACCCCAATTCCCGCTATGCGGTACTGCGCATCGGCAAGGCCTATCGTAACGAAGACGCGTCCCGGGACGAGATCCTGGGCTACGAGGCCATTCATGTCGCCGAAGCAAAGGTCATCGACTTCGGTGACCCGTCCACGCTGACACTGGTGCATTCGAACCGGGAGACGCTGGCCGGAGACCGACTGCTGCCGGTGAAGGCCTCCGGGCTGGACCGCACCTTCATTCCGCGCCCGCCGTCCATGCCCGTCGAAGGGCAGATCATCGGCGTGATCGACGGCGTTTCCCAGATCGGACAATATCAGACCGTGGTCATCAACAAGGGCATGCAGGATGGCGTGGAGACTGGCCACGTGCTGGCCATATACCGCAAGGGTGACAAGGTCCGGGACATTTACGGTGACGACCCCGGCGAGATCGTCCAGCTGCCAAGCCGACGCGCCGGCGTTGCGCTGGTGTTTCGCACCTTCGACCAGGTCAGCTATGCGCTGGTCATGGAGGCGTACACGGACATGCGGGTATTCGACATGGTGCGCAACCCGTGACCCCATAACCTGCTTTGCCTCGGCCCACGGAGGGGCCGCCGCTTGACCGATCCGGTTCCAACACCACAGCCCGCGACATCACGCTCGTCGCTTTCGCAGGATCAACTGCGCTACTGGCTCGCCCTGCGTCGGGCGCCCGGCGTCGGCGCGCGTCTGTTTTGCAAGCTGCTCACCCTGTGCAACGACCCCGTTGCGCTGTTCAATACCGCCGGTGCCGTGCTGGACGGGCAGGTATCGCTGAAGGCGGAAACCCTGGCCTACCTGCGCCGGCCCCGGTGGTCTCGGGTGGAGCAGGACCTGCGGTGGGCGGAAGCATCCGACTGCCATATCGTCGCCCTGCCCGATCCCCTCTACCCCCCGCTATTGCGCGAGATCGACGATCCGCCGCCGCTGTTGTTCGTACATGGCGATCCCGCGCTGCTCGGCCACCCGCAGATCGCCATCGTTGGCAGCCGCAACCCCAGCGCCGGCGGAATACAGTCGGCTACCGACTTCGCCCGCGAACTCGCCAATGCCGGGCTGGCCATCACCAGCGGGCTGGCCCTCGGCATCGACGCCGCCTGTCACCACGGTGCGCTCCAGGCGCAGGGCCTGACCGTTGCCGTCGCCGGTACCGGTCTCGACCGCGTCTACCCGGCCCGCCATCGTGATCTCGCCCACCAGATCACCGAACGCGGCGCGCTGGTCAGCGAATTTCCCGTCGGTACGCCGCCGGTGGCCGGCAATTTCCCGCGCCGCAACCGCATTATCAGCGGGCTCAGTACCGGCACACTGGTGGTGGAGGCCGCGCTGAAAAGCGGCTCACTGATCACCGCGCGCCTGGCCGCGGAACAGGGGAGGGAGGTATTCGCCATTCCCGGCTCCATAAACAATCCGCTCGCGCGGGGCTGCCACCGGCTGCTTCGGCTCGGCGCCAAGCTCACCGAGCACCCCGGCGACGTGCTGGAGGAACTGAACCCACTCGTCCAATGCGTACTGTCGGAAAGGCCACAGCCCCCTGCGTCGGATTTCCAGCCGGACACCTTGAATCCCGCCGAACACGACCTCATTGACAAGCTGGGGTTCGAGCCCACCAGCATCGACACCCTGGTGGCCCGCAGCGGATTGACGGCAGGAAGCGTTTCCTCCATGCTGGTGACACTGGAATTGCAGGGACGCGTCACCTCGTCCGGCGGTCTGTACAGCCGGATCTGAAGCTGGCCTGTTGCACAAGTTGTCGCGTATACACGGGCCGTATACCAAGAAAGCCTGAAACAAAAGTAGGTACCCATGAAAGAAGACGTGCTCGAGGTACTGATGTATCTGTTCGAAAACTATATGGACGACGAATCAGCGCTGGACGCAGACCCGGAACTCCTCAAATCCCAACTTCGCGAAGCAGGCTTTTTGGGCACCGAGATCAACAAGGCATTCACCTGGCTCGAAGACCTGGCCACGCTGCAGGAAAACGCCACCACCGGCAACGGTGCTGCCGTGCACCGGGCACGCTCCGTGCGGGTATTCAGCCCCACCGAGGAGAAGAAGCTCGACGTCGAATGCCGCGGCTTCCTGATGTTTCTGGAACAGATGGGAGTACTGAACAGCGCCAGCCGGGAACTGGTGATCGACCGCATCATGGCGCTGGAATCGCCGGAGATCGACCTGGAACAGGTAAAATGGGTGGTGCTGATGGTGTTGTTCAACCAGCCCGGCCTGGAGGAGGCCTTCAGCTGGATGGAAAACATGGTCATGGAAGAGTTTCGTCAGCCGCTGCACTGAGTACGCACCACACGGCCTCCCGGCACAAACCGGGATGCCGACGAAACCGCCGCGCCCTGTCGTGACCCGCTGACCGCCCCGCTATGACCCGCTGACGGGGGTCGCCACGGCCTGCTCATCCACCGGCTTGGCCTCCACGAACGGGTCGGCAAGAATATCCTGCATCGACGCACCGGCCAGAAAGGCCTTTTTCTGCGTCGCCTTTACCATGTCCTCGCGCCCGCAAAGAAATACCCGCCAGCCGCCCAGGTTGCCGATATCCGCAAGCGCCTGGTCTGCGGCCCGCGCCGATTGCACACCCTCCGGGGGTGTCCCGCGGGACACACAGGGGTGATAGTTGAAAGCCGCATGGGCTTCGGCCATCGCCCGCAGCTCGTCGACCAGATACAGGCCCTTCACATCACTGCTGCCGTGGTAGAGATGGATCGGCCCGCTGTGTCCCTGCCGCAGTGCATCTCGCACGATCCCCAGCAGCGGCGCCAGGCCGGTGCCGGTTCCCACCAGCAACAGCGACTGCTCCGGCCGCCCCGGCATGTACGCGCACTGCCCACTGGCGGCACTGATGGTCACGGTGTCACCCGGCTTCAGCTGTTCGGCAACCCAGCCACTCACCTGCCCGCCGGGGATGT
>Ga0256830_1000723_pt1 | contig 24773 bp, 24 predicted proteins | sample 128326metaG_FD_190537 | JGI IMG/M metagenome (GOLD analysis project Ga0256830, IMG submission 190537) | Hydrothermal vent microbial communities from Lau Basin, Pacific Ocean - 128-326 | ecosystem: Environmental > Aquatic > Marine > Hydrothermal vents | place: Pacific Ocean: Lau Basin | collected... | reverse complement strand
GAGTGGAAAAGGCTGAAAAGCCTACCACCCAAATATGTTTATTATCCACCCCCCAGATATCATGCAAATCAAACGGCGTCCCGCTCTCCATCCGCGCAAATCCGCTGCCGTCGTAGTGGACGATACCCCCTCCACTTCCGGCAAAATAAATATTATTGGGTGATGATGCCCAAATACTGTTTATTATTGATCCACCGGGATAATTATCCTTTGACGGTGTATATAGATAATATTCTTTCCCATTCCATCGAATTGGTAATGTGCTTTGACCAAACCAGATATCATTCTCATTAAAATAGAAAATACATCGCAAAGGTTGTACGTATCCTTGAGGCATTACTTTAATCATCCTCCACTCACTCCCATCCCACCGGGCGGCGTTGTAAGTGGCGCTATCGGTTTTGATATACCCCACCACCCAGACATTATTCTCGTCAATGATGGCCACATCGTTCAGGTAACTGCCATAGTTTCCAAGAGTATCGATTGTCCAGACGAAATTATGGCTGGTCGTATCCTGCGTGGTGGCCAGGACTTCCACGCTGGAATCGGCAGCCTCACCATTCTTCAGCCAGTACGCCCGGTAGCGGTAGGTGGTGGACGGGGCAAGCCCCCCGTCCCGCACCAACGTGTCCGCGCCGGTGACCTCCGCTGAAAGTACGATGGAATCATTACGTGAGAGACTGAAAGTCCAGGAATCGGTCGTATCCTCCACGCTCACGTTCAGGCTCACGGTGGTGACACCCGTGTTTATTATGCTCAGGCGAATGGTGGTGTCGCGCTGCGGGGGTTCGGAGTTATCCGGGCAGGCGGTGAGGAGGAGGAAACCCAATAAAACAAGGGCCGATAAAAAAGGTTTCCGGGGTGTGTTAAGTGACAACATCATTTCATTGATTGCCGGTTACGGCTGGCTATACAACGAGGAAGCTGGAAAAACTTCCGACATACAGACCATAATCATTCCGGGCCGCGCCACTGCGCCTGTTTCCGGAAAACACCCTCCAACGTCCACCAACACACAATTCATAACATACCTCCTTATTACAAATTATCTGCACAATCCGATGTACAGATAAAACAAGCCTGAAACATTCAATCAAACGCCTGTTTAAACTTATCGCAAACGTTTTCCGTGAAAAATGTAACGTTGATTGATTTAAAATAACAAGCAGGTTTGTCTGTTAAACAGGAGGGAATATCATTACCGGCGTACATTTAACCGTTATTATTGTATAATTACGGTAATGTGGACATGAAAACAACAAATGGCGAGGGGTCTTTTTTGCCAATATCCGGGTCGTTGGTGAATGGAAAGAGGATGAAATTGTTTTTCCTTCCCAAAACAGCTTACCGGAATAAAAATTTGGTGAAAATCTAAACTGTGGAATATTCCGCAATTATTCTGTCAAACTTGTCTGTTATCTTTGTAAATTAAGCGTTAGACAAAGCGGTTTGCGTGTGTTCAATTTTTTTTCGCCTGGGCAAAACGCATTTGGAATTGAATATACATCGTGACGGAACAGCAACAACGTCGATTTAAAAAGATCATAACAACAATAATATCCATTGCTTGTGCTCACCATATCGTCACTCGCAATAAATATTCCCGTATTATTCCCAACCAGCGATAAAAAATGCCGCTGAGCAATTTGACGCAGTAACACAATAACGGCACACAGTTTGCACTGAAAGGAATGCTTATGAAAAAAACATCCATTGTAACAGTCATCGGGTTGTCCCTTATGTTGGCGGGGTGTTCCGGTACACGTCAAAAAGTCGAAATAAACCCTGACGAAATTATGGTTTTCCCGACTCCGCCGGACGAACCGCGAATCCAATTCCTGAAGAGTTTCAGCACCTCGTCGGACATTAAAGCGTTTAACGCCATTGATAAATTCCTGTTCGGCAGTTCACTGTTGGAACTGGAGACATCCATTATAAAACCTTACGGGATCGGCATCCGCGACGGGAAGATCTACATTTGTGATACCATGCTGCCTGGATTGATCGTCATTGATCTGAACCAGCAAACGATGAAAGCTTTCCAGCCCTTTGGTCGCGGGACCCTTCGCAAACCGATCAATTTGACCTTTGACGATAACGGCAATGTCTATGTTGCCGATACCGAGCGGGAACAGGTGGTTGTCTTTTCCCCGGATTTAAAGTACCTGTACGCCCTCTCCAGCAAGTCCTTAAAACCCCTGGATGTGACCGTGTACGGCGATACTCTATTAATTACCGATTACATCGACCGCAATATTGAGCTCTGGTCGGTAAAACGCCGTCGTATGATCGGCGAATTTCCACCCAATAATTCCGAATTGCCCGACAGCATCAGAATTTTTGTTCCTTACTCCGTCGATGTTGATCAGTACGGTAATATTTACATCACCGATTTCGGGCAATTCCGCGTACAGAAATTTGATCCCCGGGGAAATCTCATCCGCAGTTACGGCGGATTAGGTAAATCATTGGGGAAATTTGCCCGGCCAAAGGGTATCTCCGTCGATCGTGATGAACGATTATACGTTGTCGATGCCGCCTTCGAAAATATTCAGATCTTCGATAAGGAAGGAAATTTACTGATGTTCTTCGGCGGGGCCTACCAACGTCCGGGTAACATGTATCTCCCGGCCCAGGTAACGATTGACTATGACAACCTCTCCTATTTCGAGCCCTACGTGTTGCCCGGATATATCCTTGATTTCCTTATCCTGGTTACCAACCAGTATGGACCCGACAAGATCACCGTCTATGGTTTCATCCATCCTGAGAATGGAAACCCGGATGAAAAATTCTGAGATACTCTGGATTCTCATGGCACTCTCCTTGATCGGGTGCGGTTATCTTTTCCGTAACCCTAATGTTATGGTAATTGCCGCTGAGACAACGCCGCAGGACACCCTTAGCGTTCAACAAACCGCCACCATAGACACTGCGTTACGCAATCAACCTTGGCAGGAGCAGTTGAAATCCTATTTATACGTCTGGGATTGGGATGAAAACCGGCGTTACAAGGTATTGTCTTTTTTCTTTGACGGGGTACCGAATCCAGCTTCCGCGAAGGAAGATAACATTCAAAAAGTCGACACTTCCGCAGTGGATTCAACAAAGACGCCAACCCTTGCCGTGGTTCCCAAAAAACGCCCTTCCGCCCCCACCATTTACACTCATCAACCATACCGGGAACGAAAGTGCGAAAAATGCCACCGGAGTGATTTCGGACAAAAATTGAAAGACCGTGCCGATCTGATTTGCAATACCTGCCATGAACAGTTCAAAAATCCCCCGGCTTTTGTCCACGGACCGGTGGCCGTCGGCCAATGTACGACCTGCCATAGTCCGCATACCAGCAAATATCCAAAGTTGCTTATCCGCGAGGGAAACAAAATCTGTACTTTTTGTCACGAGGCAATCGACCGGGTCAACGTGGCGGAGCACCAATCCGCTGATAATCCTCCCTGCACCTCTTGTCATTCTCCCCATTTCTCGGACGGCAGCCGGTTTTACCTGCTCACTTCCAACCGGTCACCATGAAAAGATTTTTGGTTCTGATGATAATAACTGTACAGCTTAATAACTTGACCGGTCAAATGGTCCGGGCCAGGTTGTTGACATTTCAGCTTGGCGATTACAGCGGGCATTTCACCGGTGATTTTCAGTGGAAGGATCGTCGGATCAAGGGATCCGTGTATAACGGCGAATCAATTCGCAGAGCCTTTTTCGAGGAATTGAAATTCAATGGCAATGGCAGCATCTATCACCCCAATCTCTTCAATTATTTCATTGATATGGGCCTGGGGTTCAATCAGAGCCAGATTACCTGGTCCGGCGAGAAAAACCCTTATTCCAAAGACAAGGGATTCTTTCGGGATATGATGTTCCGGGGAGTATTTTTGCAAAAAAAACCGTACAATATTATTATGAGCTACCGGAAAAATTTTCGGCAATTAAACAACAACTTTTTTGAAGACAGTTACAATTATACACACAACTGGCAGGTTCAGACCCGGTGGCAAAATCCCTATTTCCCCGTCAATTTCGGTTATTCATCCGACACCAGGGATGAATACTATGGTCCCCGATACATATACATTGCGGAAAAACGTTTCGATTACACCGGCGGCTGGGGGAAACGCGATCAGACCTTCGGCGATCTCCGGTTATCCCACTTAAACCTGCAACGCACGGAAAAAGGGCTTTACGACATCCGCCAGAAAAACACGACTCTCCAGACCTCGCTAACAGTACCTTCCGAGTCCGATAAAATCAAGGGCGTAAGATCCTCTGTTTTCGCCAACTATATTACCGGAAGTGATTCCATTACCACCGTTAACTGGACCACTACAACCGGTTTTAATCCGCGGAAAAATCTGTGGTCAAAATTTAACTATTCCTACCGCTATTACGACACCAACGGACGGGGCGTTAACAGTCACCAGGTTGCCGCCGAACTGGGTCACCAGTTGTATTTAAGCCTGGAAAGCACCTTAAATATCCAGTACAATCGCTACCTGGAGAAAGGGTTCGATAAAATCGAATGGCGACCGAACTTAGGTTGGAAATACACAAAACGCCTGCCGAAAGGCCAATTGGATGCCAACTATAAAATACAACCGCGCCGGGAAAATATTTACAGCGAACAGGGTTTCCAACAGCGTGGGGAATGGGTGGTTATGTTTGATCAACTGTTGCCTGTACTCATTCCTCAAAACGACGTCATTCTCAGCAGTATTGAAGTCATAAGTCTGGACCGGACAATCACTTATGTTCCGAACCTGGATTACCAGGTACTGCCTTACGGGACTTCCGCGGAAATACAACGTCTCCCGGGTAGCGCCATTCCCGACTCCGTCGATGTAATCGTTCTCTACCTTTTTCAGGGCAGTCCCTCCCAGGAAATACGGTACACTTTCAGAACCTATGGTTTATCTTACAAGGTTCTCGATTTTTGGGGAATGGTAATCGGTTTCAAAGGTTTCACCGCCTACTATCCGGAAATGATTCAAACAACATGGAGCAGACAGGACCCGCGGAAAGTGAGCAAGTGGTATCTAAAGGCTGAATATTCACCGCTCAAATTCGAATTCAACCATGAGACATCGACATCGAAAATCACTCCTTATACCAAAACCTCCTTTTCCGTCAATGGAATCATAGGTTCGTATGTCAATCAATATCTCCTGATGCGTACACAAATCGGGCAACAAATTCTGCCCTTGCGGAATGACAATCAAAAATATAACAATTTCAATGTTGAATATTTCCGGAGGCTTGCCCGGTCATTGCGCTTGAGCGTCTCCTTTGGGCAACGTCGTATCAAGGGTCTTTTAAACGACCTTGATGAACGAAAATTTCAGGTCGCCCTGAAGTACAGCACCCGCAGCGTCGTTGTGGACATTAATTACCAATTCGCGACCAACACCTTTTTTACCGAAAAAGAAACCAATAAAAAATGCAATATCGGTATCATTGTAAATCCATAATACTGGCATTGATCTTATGCGGGCTATCCGCTCCGACCCGGGGTCAGACACAGGTGGTTTGGCCGCGTCCCCCTGCCGAAGCGCGTATTGCCCTGGAAGATATTTTGACCGGTCCGCGCGCCTTTATCGAAAAACCCGGTTTCTGGAAACGGCTTCGGGAAATGTTTCAACAATCAGAACTGAGGGATATTGTTCGGCCCATGGGCATTGACGCTGAACGAGGATACCTGGCCGTAGCCGATCCGGGAGCAGGCGGTGTCCACCTGTTTAATCGCCGGCAAAAGGAATATTACTTCCTGAAACCGAAAAATGAATCGGGTATGCCGACTCCTATTGACGTGGCCATCGGCGAACGGGAAATATACGTCCTCTGCCCGGTAACGCAAACGGTCCAGGTGTTCAGCTTCGAAGGCGATTTTCGTCACTCCATCTCCTTAAAAGGAATCATCCGACGACCAACCAGTATCAGCTACCGTGATTCCAGATTGTACATTACCGACACACCGCAACACCATATTGTTTGCATCAACCGCGGCGGGGATATCCTCCTTCGGTTCGGCCTGCGGGGAACCGAATCCGGAGAGCTTAATTTCCCCACGTTCATTACCACCTCACCCGACGGTTCGATTTATATTTCCGATACGATGAACTTCCGCGTACAAAAATATTCCCGGGGAGGACACTGGACACAGACCTTTGGTTCCCAGGGCGTAATGTCCGGACAATTTAACCGACCCAAAGGGGTTGCCATCGACGACGACCGGAATGTATACGTCATCGATAATAGTTTCGATAATGTTCAGATATTCAATTCCGAGGGGCAATTTCTCCTGCATTTCGGGAAAACCGGCCATCGGCCGGGACAACTCATGATGCCCACCGATATTGCCATCGACGGCGATCTGATTTTCGTATCCGATACCATGAACCGCAGAATCCAAATCTTTCGCAAGTTATGAACAAACGTACTTACATTATCATTGTCTTATTTATTATCGCAAACGCAGGCCTTGGCCAGACATCGATTGTGTCTACCAAACATAACCTGTCGGTGTCCGGTGCGGGTGGCCTTAAAGCCACTTCCGAAACCGAGGTATGTATTTTTTGTCACGCCAGTCATTCCGGCAACGCCCAGGCTCCGCTCTGGAACCGCAATGACAGTCCCACAACCTACACTCTTTACGGTAGTCCGTCCATGAATGCCAATACACAGCAACCGGGGACATCATCACGCCTGTGTTTAAGCTGCCATGACGGCACCGTGGCCTTGGGTGCGGTGCTGAATCGTACGGATCCTATTTCATTTCCGGTCGGAAAAGATAAAATTCCGCCCGACTATCGGAGCAATCTCTCCGAAAACCTGGGGGACGACCATCCCCTGAATATTGATACCCATCCCACCGGCTACAATTGCTCTGGTTGTCATACGACTCATCCTTTGACTACCAGGAACCTGGAATGCTCCTCGTGCCACAATGCTCACGACAATACTTATGGCAAATTCCTGGTAACCGATCCGGTTAATGGCGGCATCTGTTTGCGATGCCACGATCAAACCAACTGGGCCTCCTGCACCCATAACACTTCCGACGCCACCTGGAATAGCACACCCCCGGACCCGTGGCCTTATACCGAATGGAATTCCGTCAGTGAAAATGCCTGCAATAATTGTCACACCCCCCACGGAGGGTACAGCCAGTATTGGCTGCTGAAATCCAGTGCCGAAGAGGATAATTGCCTGGTGTGCCACAACGGAAATGTGGCCAGTAAAAATATCCAGGATTTGTTACTGAAAACATCTATTCATCCGGTAATGAATTTCAACAATATTCACACGCCCGTGGAAGATCCGCAAAACATGTCCGTCCACGTGGAATGCAGCGATTGTCACAACCCTCATCAAACAACCAATGCTTCGGCCAGCCCTCCGGATGTGCCGGGTGCGCTGCAGGGTTTAACCGGAATCGATAAGGACGGCGCTACGGTTTCCCCCGCCCAATACGAATACGAGATATGCCTTAAATGCCATGAAAACAACATACCGTCCATACCAACCTACGTTCCGCGTTATGACGCCCAGAATAATATCCGGATCGAATTCGCGGAGATCAACCCCTCGTATCATCCCGTTTTCGCCATTGGGAAAAATTCCAATGTGCCCAGCCTGATATCACCTCTCGATGTGAACTCCATTATTTATTGCACCGATTGTCATAACAACGACGAGGCCGATGTTGTCGGCGGTATTGTCGGTCCTCACGGATCGAATTATGCGCCCCTGTTAAGAAAACGCCAGGTTTTCGAAGACTATAACACCGAATCCGAAAGTATTTATGCGCTCTGTTATCGATGTCATGACCGCAATGTAATTATTAACGGCAATAGCCGTGTCAGCAGATATATCCACAACCGTCACGTCGCTTCGTCCGGCATGATGGGCGGTAGAGTAAAGGCCGCGTGCACCACCTGCCACGATCCCCACGGCTCCGTCACCAATACGCATTTAATCAATTTTAATACCGATTATGTGTCGGCAAGCAGCGGGGGTCGGTTGGAATTCGTTGATCTGGGATCAGACTCGGGAAAGTGTTATTTGAAATGCCATGGGAAAAATCATAATCCGAAAACGTATTAGGAGCCCCGATGAAAAATTCAATCAGGTTAATTCTGTTAATAATCTTTTTTAATCCGCTTCCGGGAGCCGCCCAAACCTGTATTACTACGGAATGTCACACAGAAATCAATCAAAAACAATTGGTGCACGTTCCCGTGGAAGAGGAGGATTGCCAGGCCTGTCACGAACAAAAAAACAAGAAACACCCCAAAGCCCGGGGTGCTGATTTTGGCCTGACGGAAACGGACGTTGTCGACGTATGCACGACTTGCCACGACATCGATCTTGAAAATCCCGAACTTCACAAACCGGTGACGGAAGGAATGTGTCTTTCCTGCCATAATCCCCATCAAAGCGAATCGCCTTACCTGTTAAAAGAAAAAACGGTCAGCGCGATCTGTGTGCAATGTCATGACACCGGCACCAGGGACCTGCCCCACGTACATGGGCCGGTGGCCGTCGGAGCCTGTGAAGTGTGTCATCAGGGTCACGGAAATATGAATAATTCATTATTGGTGTTTAAAGAAGTCAACGATTTATGCTACGATTGTCACACCATTAAGCAGGATGAAATAGGCAATTACAATCAAATACACGACCCGGTGGAAGAATCGTGTGTTAATTGCCACGATCCCCACGAATCCGAGTATCCCTATCAATTGACGGATGTGGCCCCGGAGTTGTGCTTTTCCTGCCATGGCGCGATTGAGGACATGTCCGAAAACGTTCTCTCGCAGCATAAGGCTTTAAAGGAAGACCGGACTTGTTTAAACTGTCATCTTCCTCATGGGTCGAATTATCAATACAACCTGAAACAGGAGACCTTCGATCTATGTCTTGGATGCCATGACAAACCCATGAAATTTGGTCGGGTTACGATCCCCGGTATGAAAAAATTCCTGGAAAAAAACACCGATTGGCACGGTCCGATCCGTGACAAGGACTGTTCCGGTTGCCATAACCCGCACGGTTCCGTAAATATTCGCTTATTGCGCTACTTTTATCCTCCCGAGTTTTACACGTCCTTCAATATCGATAAATACCAACTCTGCTTTCAGTGCCACCCGGAAACCAATGTGCTCGATAAAAACACTACGAAATTAACCAATTTTCGTGACGGGACCAGAAACCTGCATTACCTCCACGTCAACCGTGCCAAGGGACGAACCTGTCGTGCTTGTCACCAGACACACGCTTCCAATCACGCCTTTCATATCCGGGATACCGTGCCCTTTGGCCGCTGGCAATTGCCCATTAATTATGTGGCCACCGAGAACGGCGGCAAATGCAGCCCGGGTTGTCACAAGTTAAAAGAATACAAACGGTGATCACAAGGAAACACAGGCCGTTTTTTTTTATCAAACCAGGACCGTTTATTAGGATAGTAATGACCGGCTTTTTTTCCGCTTCCCTGGTGCTAAGTCTCACCGGCGATCTTTCCGGAGCGCCGGATACGATGCGCATAACCGGACGAAAGTTCAAACTTAACGATCAACTACCGGACACCCTGCGACGATTGCTCCAAATAAATCCGGTTATTTCAAGCAATGATTCCTGGAAAGTCGGGATCTGTATTTTTACCAGGAAAAATCAATTTTTTTCGACCCGTCTTGAAAAAGAATTTACCGTTTTGTTTCAAACCACTTTGAAGGACAGCATACCGGTATGGGAGATTATCAGCGGTGCTTCCGATCGTTACCAGGACAGCCTGTCCCACCCCTGGACGGTTATCGCGGATCCGAATTTCGATCTCTACCAGGCCTTTGGTATCCGTGTCCAGCCGACAATATTTATTATTTCCAAAGATTGGAAAATCGAGGATTATTTTCCCGGCTATTCCCCGGCTCTCCTCTATAAACTAAAGGCCGGTTTAAACCGCTATTATCCCCTGCTGTTCCCGGTTAAAAAAGAAATTACCTATCGACCGAAAGATAAACTCCAGGAACGCAAAGAGGGCCTGGCTCGCAGATTGTATCGTAAAAGAAAATTCGCAATGGCCGAGAGACAGTTAACCGCCCTTGATTCATTGTCGCCGAACGGTCATTTTCTTCTGGGCATAATAAAAATCCAACAAAAAGACTACCAGGCCGCTGAAAACCAGTTTAAAACTCTGCTCAACGATTCGGATATGACGGATTACGGACACTTAGGCCTGGGAATAACAGCTTTCTACCGGGATCAGCCGGATTCCGCGCTTTATCATTTGAGTCTGGTACGGACAATCCCGGAGATGTACCGCGTCCATTATTGGCGGGGACGTATACTGGAAAAGCTGGGACGAAAAGATGACGCTATCAGCGAATATCGAAAAAGTTTCAACCAAATATTTCGTAAATCCGGTCAAATAAATATCCCGGAATGAAAGATAAAGATATGGAGACAAAAACCGCATGAGCACCTTTTTTAACCGTATGCGCTGGCGGACTAAAATCATACTGCTTTCCCTGTTTGTAGTGCTTATCATCGGAACTTCGGTTATGATCTTTGTCAACAAACTACGGCAGAATTATTTCCATCATTACATAACCGAACTGACCCGGCCCTTATCTTCAATATTGTCATACCAGATTGAACACAACATGCGTCATCATTTCCCGGACCATTTCCAGCTTTTCCTGGATGAATTCGAGTTGAGCGAAGAAATCAATTTCATCCGGGTATTGAATGATTCCGGGTATGTCGTTTTCAGTACGGATTCCGTGCAAAAAGGCACCCGGATCAGGATTCCCGTGGCGGTGAACGACAGCCTCCATTCCGCTTCCAAAGATAACTTCATTTATACCACTGTCGACTCTCTCCCCGCCCTGAAGGTCATATCCGGAATACATAACTCACCGCGCTGTTTCAAATGCCATAGCAATGAAAAGGTACATCTGGGTTATTTTGAATTCCAGGTCAGCAACCAGGTGGAAAAGAAAATTGAGCGCATGCTGATTTTCTATGATTTTGCCAGTTTTATCTTTTTTATGCTGTTATTTACAGCCGTCATATTGATCGGCCATAATTATTTTTTCCAGGCTCCTTTCAACAAGATCAAGGAAGGAATCAAGGCCATTCGCGAGGGCAATCTTGACACGCGAATACATGTGGACACGCGTGGTGAATTGAATCAACTCGCCCAAAATATAAACGCCATGGCTGAAAAACTAAAACAGACACGCATGGATTTGGATCGGGCGCACCGTGAACAAATCGACCGGGCCGGACAATTGGCAAGTATCGGAGAGCTGGCGGCCAGTGTGGCACATGAAATAAAGAATCCCATTTCCGGCATCCATAACGCCCTTGAAATCATCCTGGATCAGAATAAGGATCTAAGAGAAAAACCCGTATTTAAGGAAATCCACTCGCAAATTGATCGTGTCATTAAAACCATACACGACCTGATGAACTTCGCCCGGCCGCGAAAACCCAAATTTTCCGCGCTCGAAATTGAAAAAGTTCTTCAGCAAGCCGTGAGCCTCTACCGCGATCAATTAAGCACAAAACAGATTTCATTGATCGAATCATATAGCCCCGCCTGCCCGACGATACAAGGTGACAGCGAATTGCTGAAACAGGCGTTTGTCAATTTGCTTCTAAATGCCTTTCAGGCCTGTTCACGTAAAAATAAAAATAACGCGGTTATCCAGATTTCCACCGAATTCGACGAAAAAAACGGACAGGTGCGAATATCTTTCTTCGATAATGGCAAAGGAATATCCCACGAACAACAGTCCAAAATCTTCAAACCCTTTTACACTACGAAACACAAAGGGACCGGGTTGGGCCTCTCGCTTACCCAATCGATTATCGAACAGCACAAGGGGACCATCAGTGTCTTGAGCGAACCGGGTCACTGGACGCAATTCACGATTGAACTACCAATTAATCAACAGCATTAATAAACAGGGAGGGGTACAGGCATGATTCTTCAAGCCATTATCATCGAAGATGAAAAACTGGTCGCCTGGTCTTTAAGTGAACATCTAAAAAAACTTAAATTTAATCCCCTGGTATTTGAATTCGGGGAGGAAGGCATCGAAAGGGCGCTTAATGACCCGCCCGATCTTTTATTCGTCGATTATCGCCTGCCTGATATTTCCGGTATCGAAATATTGCAGAGACTGCAACCCATAAAGGATCACACCATTTTTTTCTTCATGACCGCTTATGGCACCCAGGATATAGCGATTGAAGCGCTGAGGTTAGGCGCTTTTGAGTACCTGAACAAACCGGTGAATTTCGACGAAATCACCGTCTTAATTCATCGCGCCCTGAATGAACGAAAACGCTCACAGGAAATAAACATCCTGAAAGAGCGGGAAGAAAAAATCTTTCAACTCGGGTCCTACATAAGCAAGTCTCCCAAGATGCAGGAGATTGTGGAAACCGCCCAGAAACTCGCCGGAACCGAATCCGGAACAATCCTGTTGTTGGGCGAAACCGGAACCGGAAAAGACACCCTGGCGCGGGTAATACACGAACACAGCCCCCGTAAGGATAAACCTTTCATTATTGTTAATTGCGCATCGCTTACCGAAAACCTGCTGGAGAGTGAACTGTTCGGATATGAAAAGGGGGCATTTACCGACGCCAAAACAAGAAAATTCGGACAGGTTGAATTGGCGGACGGGGGAACGGTGTACCTGGACGAAATCGGTGAAATCCCCATCGGTTTCCAGGCCAAACTGCTCCGTTTTATCGATACCCAAACCTTTTACCGCGTGGGAGGGACGCGTGAATTATCCGTAAATGTCCGTATCATCGCTTCCACCAATCGTGATCTGCGGGAAGAAATGCGTTCCGGCAACTTCCGAGAAGATCTCTTCTACCGCCTGAACGTTATTTCCCTGACATTGCCACCCTTGCGGGAAAGGAAAGAGGACATTCCCCTGCTGGTCGAACGTTTTATTGAACTGTTTAACACTGAATTCAACTATCACGTCCAGGGTATATCCAAATTTGCGTCCAACCTCATACATAAATATCACTGGCCCGGCAATGTCCGGGAATTAAAGAATACCATCGAGCGTATTTTCCTTCTGGAAAACCCGACCATTATCGAAGCCTGGCATTTCCCTCAGTATATACGGGAATATTTCGAGGAAAGCGGCGATGATGAAAAAACCGTGGGCCAATCATCAAAGGAAACACCGACATCATTTTTCGAGGGAAAAACCTTCGCCGACGTCGAGAAGTTACTGGTCCAATGGGCGCTGGACACCACGAACGGAAATCAATCACAGGCCGCGAAACTTTTGGATCTTACCCGTGACCAAATACGCTACAAAATGAAAAAACACTCCTTATTATAAACATTGAGGATTATTCCACATTATATGGGGCATATTCCACAGCTTTGGTCCCGGTAACCGTTTTCTAATTGCCGGCACACAAACACCCGTGATCCGGGACATATTTTCGAACAATGACAAACGGGTTTCATACGATCAGTAACATAAATCGGAATATTTCTCCCGTCTTTTCCTTTCGGGCGGACAAGGATATTATTTTATTCTTGCCTGAGACTTCCTTTAAGCAGTACATTTTTTCGCGAAAGAAGAGATGTTCGTACCATTAATCAAATATTTGGCATGGTTGTTGCTCAAGATTAAACGAAATGAAAAACTTGAAAAATACGTCTAACATTAACATTAATATAGAAAGAAGGAAAAAGATGAGTACTTACAAAAAGTTATTCGCACTTACCACCAGCATCGTTCTGATGATAGGGGTTTCATTGGGACAGGGAATTAGTGGTTCCGCTCACGATTTCAGCGGTCAAACTTGGAATAGCACGGGCGAGATTTGTGCGACATGCCATACACCACACGATGCTGACAACTCAATTTCTGACGCTCCCCTATGGAATCATGAAGTTACAACGGCAACATTTAATCCATATACCTCTTCGTCTCTCACTGCTACAGTCGGCCAACCAAGTGGAGTCTCTAAATTGTGTCTGAGTTGCCATGATGGTACTGTTGCTATCGATAACTTTGGCGGAGCTACTAACGGATCTGAATTTGCGACCGGAGATACACTTATTGGAACCGATTTGAGAAATGATCACCCCGTTTCCTTTACTTACGATGCTACTCTTGCATCGAATGACGGGGGATTATTTGATCCTACCACCAAAACCACTAGCCTTGGGGGTACAATTGACGCTGATTTACTGGTGAGCAATAAACTGGAATGTTCCTCATGCCATGATGTTCATGACGCTGCGGGAAATGATCATATTCTGGTCATAGCTAATAATGCAAGTAATTTGTGCCTTACCTGTCACAATAAATAATCTAATATTTTATTATCTCATTAAGCTAAGAATCCCCGGCTTATTCATCCGCCGGGGATTCTTTTTATATGTATCATGTCATGTATGATGACCACATTGTTCCCTATTCAAAAACGGATTCCTTCCTTAATACATTCCAGGGCATGTTTGCTAAATGAACCTTCCAGTTTGCGTAGTGTGGCGCCTTCAGACAAATCATAACTTTTTAATCTCATTAATTCTCCGAAAGACCGGGATTTTCAACATCAGCCACGGATTTCCACGAATTTACCCCGTGAAATAAAATGATGTGTAGATTATTCCCAAAAAGTCTTACTGAGTATTTCACAGGGTAAACACGAATAACGGGCTATAAGAATAGTTGCCTGTTACTTTACCCATTATAGCTTAGCTGACAATTCTTGCGTCAGAAACTGTGCAATATTACTCAACACAATGAGGATTATTGCACATTTTCGTTCCCTATACATTCCTCGCCTGAACATTAACAATTATTTTAACCGATAATTGTGTGATCTGTATCAAATCTTATCCTATTGCCAAGTCGGTAGAAACATTACAACTTCATCATCACAGGGAATGATTTTACATTGACTTGTTTCTACCCGAAATAAAATGGCATCATCGATTTCCAAACCCGGCATAACCCGGATTCTTTATAAATATTCTCTCCGAAAACCTAAATGATGATTATAAACAAATGATTCGTACGAGAAAAAAGCAAAAAAATTCCGGAAACAATTTTCTGATGGGTCGTAATCATTATCAGAAAAAGATTCGGATGAAAAAAGTAGGAAGTAGGCTTAACCTTAACTACCCTGTTAAAGGGCTATAATACAGGAACAACCTGTATTTGGTATAATTATTGTAGTAAAGAAAACGAAATGATAAATTACTTTAAAAATATAGAAAGAAGGTTAGCGATGAATATTCACAAGAAACTTCTTACATCAATAATCGGCCTTTTCTTAATAAACGGTTTTGTCCTGTCTCAAACCATTAGTGGCTCCGCCCACGATTTCAGTTCCGAAACCTGGAACCCCCGGGGTGAAATCTGCATAACCTGCCATATCCCCCATAAAGCAGACAACACTGTAACCGATGCGCCTTTATGGAACCACCAGGTGACTTCCGCCACTTTCACGGCTTATTCTTCTGCCACGCTTGATGCAAGCGTCGGTCAACCTTCCGGTGTTTCCAAACTCTGTCTGAGCTGTCACGACGGTACCGTGGCTATCGACAACTTCAGCGGCAAAACAAACGGCAGTACCTATACCAGTGGTAATGACAAATTAGGGACGGATCTCTCAAACGATCACCCCGTATCCTTCACCTACGATGCTTCCCTGGCCACCACCGATGGCGATCTGTATGATCCGACTTCAGCGAATAGTGGATTGGGAGGGACAATTAATGACGATATGCTGGTATCCGGAAAAGTGGAATGCTCTTCGTGTCATGATGTGCATAACGGCAGCGGAGTTGCTACCCTGTTAGTTAAGTCCAACGGCGGCAGCGCCCTGTGCTTGACTTGCCATGCCAAATAATAAATCGGTTTTTCTTTCATGAAAGAAATCCCCGGCTTAATCCGGGGATTTCTTTTTACCAGTTCAACAGGTCATAATAATCTTATTTATGTCATCCTGTATGTTGGTAAATTATTCCGTGACCGTAATTCCCAAATTACTTTCCACCCGTCGTGCGAAACTCCTCATATTGTAAACGGTTTTTCCTTCCGCTTCTTCTCTTCCTTTCCTTATCCCTGATTTCCGCCCAGAGTATCGATAAAACGTTCGTGTCCCGGGGCAAACGGCTACTGGAATTCGACCGGGACCTGTCGTTCCGGCTCCAGGGACATAATCGTTTCTTATTCCCCGATCTCGCTCTGGAAAGCCTGGCCTTAATCACCCCCCTGATTGAAACGGGATCAATATTCCGGTTTTACCGCGCAGGCTATCGAACCGAGGGGCGGACATTGGCCCTTTCACTGGTTACAACCGCTATGACCGTCGGTGGATTAAAATACATTGTCCGGCGTAACCGCCCCAAACGCCGATACCAACCCCGTCTCTGGAACACCCGCATTACCCCTTCCTTTCCCTCCGGGCACGTGGCTTCCTTCACTGCCTTTACCCTGATCATGGGCATTTATTACCCCGAAACAAAACCCCTCCTTACCGGGATCGCCGTTTTGACCGGCTATAGTCAGATATTCGTGGGGAATCATTACATTAGCGATGTCCTCGCCGGAGGAATGATCGGATATCTCGTCGCGCGTAGTGTGCACGATATAACCAACAAGAAGGTTGCGCGATTCGAAAAATCCTCTCCCTCCTTCACGCTAAAAATAAACGTACTCCTGTAACACGGATTCTGTCTTCGCCGCTTTCGCTACCGAACATATCGCATATTGAAATTGAAGTCAGTATTACGGGTTCTCCAATCCCGGGTGTGGTGACATTCATTTATCTGTTCAATCGCGGAAACCCGATTTTAACGAAAGATAAAGCCCCTTTCAATGCGGGATCGGGAGATCCCGCGTGATCCGTGAAGATGAGAATAAAATCCGGAATTCATCGCTTTACCTAAACCTACGCCACGGCCTCAAGGAAGGTTCGGGAACGGAAACCGGTAAACCACGAATTCCGGCAATTACCATGGCCGTTGCCGGCCTTAATTAAAAGTTACCCAGGCGTGAACTGATTAATAGACCGACGGTTACCCCCAGGATACACCCCGTGTTACCGCGTTTTGAGCGGAGAGTTTTCACCTCTTTTACCCAGGCACGGCGATAATTTTCCTGGTAGATCACCGATTCTTCCCTGATCTTTTCCGCTAATTTCGACGGCAAAACCGGTTCTCCCTCAAGCATGGCATATGTTTTTTTTGCCAACCATCCTGATAACAAACTGGTGATTATAATCCCTTCCCGGTTGATGTCGGCCGTCGCCGTAATAATCGCCGGAATAAAAGGAGCGACCAACCATGTAAATTTCCGTTGATAATCATGGGCGTCCAGTTTTCCCTGCCGCCAGCCACGTTCGATATCCGGATTCTTGGGCCTCGGTGTGAAAAAGCGTTTCATCGTTTTCGCAGTTGAATCCATTGTTTCCCCGGCAACAGCAAAGGATTTACCAACGGCTTGTCCGGCAACCGTCAATGCCTCTCCTATGGCATTTATTCCCATCCGCAAATCCTCACCGGTCAGCAAGACCTGTGACGGTTGTGTTTCTGCGGGCTCCGAAAGATCCTTCCCGCCCCCGGCCAACTGTTCGGCAATCTCCGGCATAATGTTCAACAGTTGATCTATTTCACCCTGGTAATTACGTGACACCGCTTTCACAATCTGCGTTGATTCCACATCAAATAAGCGAATATCAATGGCGTAACTGTTTCCCAGACGCCCGACGGTACCACCAACCATTTGCATCACTCCCAGGATTAACCCCGCCTGTACCAGGCATTCATTGGTCGTGCAACCGGCCTGCTGAAATCCCTGCTCCTCCAAAACCGCTTCCATCTGCGATCTCTCCACTACTTGATATCGGCCGTTCCGTACCAGCGCCGACCGCAATCGTTCGGTTAATATCTCAACCTCATTGGGAGAAATCCCCTTACCCTCCAAAGCCAATACGGCAATCGGTAGTTTTTCAGTGGAACCTGACAGCCGTTGAACCGGCGCTTTTTCATCCTCCCCCTGAGCTACCAGTGACGCACATAACATCAACAACACCGGTATTCTGGTCATCATATTTTATTACTCCCCTAAATCCTGAATAAATCGAAATCTATAAAGAACTTTACTGCCTGTAAATTAACAAATTTTTCTCCGTTTCCATTAACTTCTCCCCCTCCTTGGCTTTGAAAGTAAACCGACAATGAATCCCAGGAAATTTATTATGCTTCCCATCCACATGGGAAATATATTTGCCCCCGTCCATCTTGCAGTGATTAATATCACATTATCATTAGAAGTACAGGATACAAGTTCGGAAGCCGGAAACCAACGTCAATAAATATCCTATCCCACGGGATCATCTTTGGTGGAAATGCCGGGGAAATCGTCCCGAAAAGCAAATCTTCAATCAATCATCCAAACACTGATCCTGTGGTTCCCCTGCCGGTGACCGGCTTCCAAAGCTGTGTCCTACTCTGCCTGCAATTATCCTTCGGTTCATGGTCGGGAGACCATGAACGATCAAGTCGGTTTAAGAATTTCCGATCCTGCAAGGTCTCCCTACCTTGCAGCGGGATGAGTTGAGATTATTCGCAGGATCAGGAGATCCTGCGGGATCGTCTTTGATGGAAATACCGGGATTACCGTCCCGAAAAGCAGATCTTCCAATCAACCATCCAAACATTGATCCTGTGGTCCCCCCATCAAGTGGTGATGTTAATACCGATCCGGCCACTGGGACATTACCTTAATCCAGACAGATAATCTTCGTACATTATTTCACAAAACGGTAAATTCCACCAATTTACAACAGGGCATCGACGTTATGATGACAATCGAAAATATTGTGGGTGATATCGTGCTCCTGGTTTTTGATAACCATGAGCCATTAGCCGAACTTGGAATCACAAAAAAAACTCTTTACGCCAAGATCCTGGGATACGATGAATATGGCGTATGGATTGATCATCCGAAATTTAAAATTCTCAAGGGCAAACCCAAAAAATCTTCCACCGGTAAAAAAACTTCTTCGACGCAAACGGTAACCGCTTCTCTGTTGATTCCCTGGTCCTTCCTGGTTTCAATCGTACATTTCCCGGGACTGGAGGGGTTCGACTATCCCAGTCCTTTTGAAACTCACATCGGGTTTGAAATCACCGGAGAATGAGTGTGCCGGCTATACATATACAAGGATTAACAAAATCCTACGACACTGTTCAGGCTCTGAAAGGGGTGGATATTACCATTGAAGAGGGACAGTTCTTTGGTTTGCTTGGTCCAAACGGTGCCGGCAAAACCACAACCATCAATATATTAACCGGTCTTGTATTACGCGAGCAGGGAATAACCGAGATCTTCGGACGCGATACCGTAAAAGATTACCGCTTCACCCGGTCCCAGGTGGGAATTGCCGGCCAGGAACTCTCAGTGGATTGGTTTTTCCCGATTGAAAAACTGCTTTATTTCCAGGCCGGATACTACGGAATTCCCAAGCGTAAAGCCCGGCCCCGGGTCGAAGAATTATTACACCGATTAGGACTGAGCGACAAAAGGAAAAGTCGCTTACGACAATTATCCGGGGGAATGAAACGGCGCTACCAATTAGCCAAATCCCTGGTCCACGACCCGAAAATCCTCATCCTGGATGAACCGACCGCCGGTGTGGACGTTGAGCTTCGTCACGAACTCTGGCATTACTTACGGGAAATGCATCAACAGGGGAAAACCATTTTATTGACCACTCATTACATTGAAGAAGCGGAAATGCTGTGCGACAGGGTCGCCATCATCAACGATGGCAAGGTTATTACGGAAGGAACACCAAAAGAACTCACCCGTCGGTTGGGACGGGCGGGAATTACCGTCCACCTGGCCGGTTGGCGGGATGACCTGCCGGATCTCCTGCGTAATTTTACCTACACCCATGAAGACGGGCGCATTCACTTTACCGTTCGCGATCCGGAAGGGGAGATGCCCGAAATTATCAGCACACTGGCACGTCACGGCTGCCACATACTGAGCGTTGAAACCGCAAAATCCTCCCTGGAAGATGTGTTCCTGAGTCTCACCGGCAAGGGAATCAACGAAGCATGAGTCCCATTGTTAATTGGATTGGGTTGTGGACGCTCGTCAAGCGCGAAGTAGGACGATTTTTTGCCGTTTACCGGCAAACAATCCTGCCCAGTTTGATTTCCTCGGCCCTGTACATATTGATTTTCGGTTTTACGTTGCAACAGCGCATCTCCGAAATCGGCGGTGTTCCATACACACTATTCATCATTCCCGGTTTAATCATGATGAACACCCTCACCAATGCCTCGGCCAACACGTCCTCTTCCATGTTGCAGATGAAATTGCTGCAACAATTACCCGATATTCTTACGGCTCCGCTATCCAGCGTGGAAATTTCACTGGCTTACATTATCGGCGGTACCGTCCGGGGACTCGTAAATGGCGTTTTGGTGCTGTTGTTGGGAGTAATATTACTCGATATGCCCATACAACAACCGGTAATGACATTAATCTTCATTTTCCTCGTGTCCTGGGCTTTTTCCAGCATGGGCCTCCTGCTGGGACAAATCGCGGACAGTTGGGATCAACTGGCCATGATGCAGAATTTTTTCCTCACCCCTTTAAGTTTTCTTGGGGGTATCTTTTATTCCGTCAAGATGCTGCCGGAATGGGCTCAAACCCTGAGTTTTGTGAATCCCATTTACTACATGATTAACGGAATCCGCCACACAACGCTTGGATTTTCCGATTCCTCTCCCACGGTCAGCTTCCTCATGGCGCTCCTTTTGACCATTCTCTTCACTGTCCTGGCCATGATTTTGATGCATAGCGGAAAGAAGATTAAACAGTAATCACCATAATCTTTATGGCCGTAAATCACTTTAAGAAACGAAACGCCATTTTGAAATATATTTCTTTATGCGCGTTGCTTCTGTCACTCTTTTGTTCCCAACTCGTATTCGCCGATTCCACCGATGCGGTAACTTGGAAACATTATGTCCGTGGGGGATGGGTGGAAGCCAAAATGAAGAACGGCAGCCTGGGTTATTATCGACTCAACCGACGTACCAGCCAGACGTTCCGTGATTTACGCTTATTTGCCTATGAACTGGACCGGAATTCTTTCGTCTATCTACGATACAAATCGAGTGTCCGTTTCCGCACATTGCCCATGCTGTATAATTTTACCACCCTGTCCTTCCGAAGGAACACCCGCGCCGGCGTTTTGCTGCGTTACCACTACAATCAGGGCGTGGGCGTTTTTCTCCTGGATTACAAAACCGGACATATAAACTCGGAACTCGCGCAGGCTTTCGATATGTCCGATTACCTGAACGACACGCGAAAAACATCCTACGTTAAGGGTGGCCTGTACTGGGATAACGATACCCGCTGGTTCAGTACCAAACTGGAAGTGGAATATTTTTATCAGATCAGCGAAGTAGTGGAAGCCAATCAAACCCGCACCCAACTCATGGCGGAAGTAATCGTCCCTGTGAAACGCCGCCTGTCCATCATTCTTGGTTACGAAATGGAAGTTTATCCGGGAACGGACCGGCAGGACGCCGATTCCCGCTACTTGCTGTTGGGCTGGAAGCAACCCCTGGCATGGAAACTGTGATAATTGCCACAGGAGATTTGCTTGTGTTACCATTAACTTTAATGTTGTCGTAAAATGTTGTTATTTGTCATTCTCATCCTGATTTATCGGCGCCTTCAGTATGACAACTCAGGACTTTTCACAATGGCATCAATTCTAACTTCTGAACGGAGGAAACCATGAACCGGATATTTATTCTGTCTCTGCTATTATTCCTGGAGTTCGGCTCTGCGCAGGAGCGACTGACTCCGGAAGTAACGCTCACGAAACAACCACTCCTTGTCCTGCCGGCAAAAGGCGGCGATGACCCGGAATCCATCGACGCCAAAGTGACCGCTATCGTGGCCAGCAAGGCCACGGAACTGAAACGGTTCGAGGTGATTGATCGCAATCATTTGGAACAACTCCTGAAGGAACAGGCAATTCAGATGTCCGGTATTGTTGACGATCAATCCCTTGTAAAATTCGGCAAAGTGGCTTCCGCTCCGGAGGCGCTAATCGTTCGCGTCCTGAATTTCGGTCAGAAGGGGGTCCCGCCCGAAGATGAAAAAGAAGAGGACCGTAAGGACCGCAAGGTAGCCCGCAAAGCGGGACTCCTGGGCATTATTGCCAAACAGGTCGTGGATGCCGCCGTGGATAAGGCCACCAAGGATGTGGAACGCTATCCCAACAATATCCAGACCATTCTCCAGGCCGAAGTCCGGAAAGTGGATGTGGAAACCGGGAAATCCATTGCCTCCTTTACCATTAACGCCGGCTACACCGGAGGCAACAAGAAGGCTTCCCTGGCAAAAACACTCATGCAAGTAGGCCGGCAAGTATCGAATCAATTGCGCGAAATGTATTTGCTCACCAGTGAAGTCCTGGATGTGCGGGGCAATGAAGTCATGTTATTGTTAGGACAGGAAATGGGCGTTCAAAAGGGGACGGTGTTCGAAATCGCATCACCGGAAGTCAAAAAGATCCTGCGTGACCGTGAAATAACCATCCCCGGCCGAACGGTGGGAATCGTGCGGGTAACGGAATTGAGCAAAGATGCGAACCGGGGACGTGTCTTGCGGAAATGGGATCGGATCGAGCCCGGTTACCGGGCCGTGGAATCCACCCGTCGCATCGGCAGTATCGATTTACAAGGCTTTTACTCAAACAATGTTCCGGCATACACACTACAGGCCCAACTTGACATCGCTCCGCTTGACAGAATAAGTGGCGCGGCCCATTTTAATTTGGGAACGGTACGAGACAGCCGCGACGACACAGACTTCCGTATGGGATTTGGTCTTAGTCTGCAATACAAGCCGATTCATACTTCTTCTTCCGCCCTGGCGGCTATGATTACCCTCCCGATAAACCTGATCATCCGTTCCGACGATCAATACAATTCCGTTGCCCTGCCGGTGTTCTCACCGGAAATCGGGGCCCGAACAACCGTTATGTTGGGCCCGGAACGCGATCTTATCCTGTCGGTAAGCTACGTCTTTGCCAACGTAACCGGGAGCTGGAAATATTCAAAAGAAAACGATGAGGGGGATACCGATACTTTCCCGGCTGTGTGGAAAAGACGTCCCGCCCCGGAGATCGATTTGCGGGGTCTCTATTTTTCGGTGGGAATGCGATTCCTCAGTTTTTAAATCCTCTGTGACCCCGGTGGCTTTGTGGTTTATCGCCGCGGAGCTACGCGGATTGGAAATTTTTGCTTAATTCCTCCGCAACAGATCTTCCACGTTTTCCAGTTTTCCGTCTATTCGGGGGTAGGGTTTCAAACCCAATATCCGGGCGATCAGCGGATACACATTCACGTTTTCAAAAACGGTACGCTCGTATCCATCCCTGAACGCCGGCCCATCGGCCAGAAAAACGGCGTGCATACTCCATAAATTGTTGTCATAACCGTGCGTTCCCAAAGGCGGGGGTTTTCTGTCGGATTGATTCGAATCCAGAATAAACCAACCCTCATCGGCAATCAACAACAAATCTTTAATTCGGTAGTTGTGTTTGTAGTGAAGACGCTCCGGGATTTCGTTTTTCCGGTAAACCGTAAGATGCGAAACCGGTTTTAGTGTTTCGTAAATCCTGTTCATTCGCGCCCGATTGCCGCCATACAAAAAGGCCGTGGGGCCTCTCCCTTCCTGTACAACTCCTTCCAGGTCAACGTAAGTAGTCAAATCAATGGTTTGATCGGATTTTACCGCCGCCATACCGTGATCGCTTAAAACAATCATATTCAACCGGTCGTAAACCGGCAGGGATCGCGTCTTCCGAATGATCAGGCCCAAAATTTCGTCCATTGCCCGGACCATTTCCCGTGTTTCATCGGACCGGGGTCCGAAATCATGCCCGGTGGCGTCCGGTTCATGGAAATACAACAGGATTAAATGCGGCCTTTCCTTCTCCGGTAATTGCAGCCAGGTCGTTACCGAATCGATACGGGCTTCGAAGGGATAGGAATGGTCATATTTTTTCCAGATTGACGGTTGCACACCTTCAATCGGCGCTTCCGTCCCAACCCAATAATAAGAAGCGGTTTTGACCCCTTGTTTTTCCGCCGTAACCCAAATCGGTTCTCCGCCATAGAATCGGGCGTCTTCCACCGTGTTCCTGTCGCTTATCCGATATTCGGCATCCAGCCGGGGATCATAAAATTGATTGGCAATCAGGCCGTGATTTTCGGCGTACATGCCGGTGGCAATACTGTAATGATTGGGAAATGTTTTGGACACGAACACCGGTTTCATTCCCTTGGCCTTTACGCCTTCACGCGCCAACTGATCAAAATTAGGAGTCTCGTACCAATCCAGGTAATCGGCCCGGAAACCGTCAAACGAAATCAGTAACACATACGGCCGCTCCGATTCCCCCCGGGACCACCCCAGCGTAATCAGCAACAGCCCGCAAATAATTAATCTGTATTTCCTGTTCATGATTTCCCTCTTACTTTAACCCCCATTTTACCGGCCTCCGGCGATTCCCGAAGTCTGAAAACCGAATATTAACCTGCCCACCCCGGACGCAATGTTTTGGTAAAACAATTCACCCGGTGTCGGGGATTCACGCCCGGTCCGTTTGCCTTAAAAAAAAGTGATTACCTGGTCCCGGTACAG